>ERZ1673752.2784-NODE-2784-length-18357-cov-13.192001_pt1 | contig 18357 bp, 23 predicted proteins | sample MGYA00580195_ERZ1673752 | MGnify/ENA primary metagenome ERZ1673752 (study PRJEB41218, sample SAMN15661744) | gut metagenome | host: Homo sapiens | place: Canada: London | collected 2015-08-20/2019-03-30 | study: EMG produced TPA metagenomics assembly of...
CTGTCACCGCAGGTGACTGAGAGGGTTTTGGCAGTCACGGTATACCCTCTCCGTCCTCGCTTTGCTCGGACACCTCTCCCAACGGGAGAGGCAAGAACAGGCACAGCAGATCATCCTGCTGTGCCTGTGAACTGTCTTATCTGACTGTATTATTTCTTCATCATCTGCTGCGCGCAGGCGAGCATCCAGAAGATGCTGCCGGCGTAGATCAGCATGGCGGGCAGCGCCGCACCAGCAAGGCTCACCGCGCCAAAGAGGACGCCTGTCAGCGAGAAGAACGCCAGTCTCCGCCGCGCGCCGCGGTCAAAGCAGAACGCGCCCGCGTGATAGCTCGCCAGCATGAACGAGATGAGCGCCAGCAGCGAGAAGCAGTAGTCGAGAATGGCCGGATCGATCATCCAGTGGCGGAAATCACGGAAGAGCTTCGCTACGTAGAACAGAATGGCGAAGATATAGAACGCCGCGGACGGCTTTTTCCCCTGAAAGCGGAGGACGGCCGCCGCGCCAAGTCCTGCACCGGCCAGAATGCCGAGAAGGCTGACGAGCATCTGGAAGATGGAGCCGGAAAACGACAGTACGCACCCGGCGATCAGCCCGATCGCGCCGAGCACGGAAAAGGCCAGATCCTGTCCCGACGGACGGAACGCTCCGGCAAACGTGGCTTCCTTGTCCGGCGTGACCGCCGCGAGCAGGAAGATCAGGACCATCAGGATGCTGAACGCCGTCAGCGGGATCGCGCTGCCGCCGGTGAGCTGTGCGGTCCTGAAAAAGTATCCGGCGATGGCGGATAGAATGGCTGCGTACATCACGCCGACCAACCCGGTTTTCTTTCTCATTACCCATACCCCCAGCGAACAAGTCTCTTTCATACAGTATAGCACAAATTCATGAAAAAGACACCCCGCCGCGCAGAATTTTGCGATTTTTTCGCGCGGCGCGCCTTCCGTGCCGGAAATAGGCGAAAAAACAGGAAAAAAACCTTGAAACTTCGGCTGAAAACCGGTTTTTCTCCTTGCAATCCACAGCGGAAGATGCTATAATATAACCATCTTGATAGTATGTTTACTTGAGAGTGGGGAATGCTTCCCCACTCTTTCTTGCTGGTAAGGGGGTTTTTTCTTGAAGATAACCGAACAGGTGGCGCAGTTCGCCGAGCCTGTCGTGCGCGCGCACGGCTGCACGCTCTGGGACGTGGAATATGTCCGCGAGGGCGGCGAATGGTTTTTGCGTCTGTACATCGACAAGGACGGCGGCGTGGATATCTCCGACTGCGAGGCCATTTCCCGCGCGGTCGATCCGATCCTCGACGAAAAGGATCCCATCCCGGACAGCTACAATTTTGAGGTCTGCTCTGCCGGGCTGGAGCGGGAGCTGAAGCGGCCGTCCGATTTTGAACAGTTCATGGGCAGCGCCGTCACCATCAAGCTCTTTAAGCCTGTGAACGGCTCCAAGGAATACGCAGGGACGCTGACCGGCTACGCCGACGGCGCTGTGACCGTCGAAGCGGCCGGAACCACATATACATTCCAGAAAAATGAGGTCGCGCAGGTGCGGCTTCGCGTCGAGTTTTAAGGGAGGAATTTAGAAAAAATGAATGCCGAAATTTTTGCAGCGCTTGCGCAGCTTGAAAAAGAACGCGGGATCCCGCAGAGCTACATGATCGAGAAGATCACGCAGGCGCTCGTCGCCGCCTACAAGAAGGACAAAGAGGGCTACACCGACAATGTCTTCGTAGAGGTCAAGGACGACGATATGCACATGTACGTGCAGAAAGAGGTCGTCGACGACGTCATCAGCCCCGCGACGGAGATCACGCTCGACGCGGCCCGCAAGATCAGCAAGACTGCCCAGCTGGGCGACCTTGTGAACGTTGACGTGCAGACGAAGGCCTTCGGCCGCATCGCTGCCCAGACGGCCAAGCAGGTCATCATCCAGGGCATCCGCGAGGCCGAGCGCGGCATGGTGTTTGATACCTTCTCCTCGAAGGAGCATGAGATCCTGACCGGCACCGTCCTCCGCATCGAACCGGCCACCAACGACATGACCATCCGCGTCGGCGGCGGCAACGACCGGACCGACGCCATGCTCTCCGCTTCCGAGCAGGTCCGCACCGAGTATTATCACGAGGGCGACCACATCCGCGTCTACGTCGTGGAGGTCCGCCGCTCGACCAGAGGCCCGCAGGTCATCGTTTCCCGGACGCATCCGGGGCTGGTCAAGCGCCTTTTCGAGCTGGAAGTTCCCGAGATCGCATCCGGTCTTGTCGAGATCAAGTCCATCGCCCGTGAGGCCGGCTCCCGCACGAAGCTTGCGGTCTATGCGGCGCAGGACGGCATCGACCCGGTCGGCGCGTGCGTCGGTACGCGCGGCGCGAGAGTCGGCGCGGTCGTCGACGAGCTGCACGGCGAGAAGATGGACATCATCGTCTGGTCGGAGGACCCGGCCAAGTTCGTCGCGTCGGCCCTGTCTCCGGCGGACGTCAAGTCCGTGACCATTCTGCCCGGCAGCGCCAAGGCCTGCCGCGTGATCGTCCCGGACGATCAGCTCTCGCTCGCCATCGGCAAGGAGGGCCAGAACGCCCGTCTTGCCGCCCGTCTGACCGGCTATAAGATCGATATCAAGCCCGCTTCGCAGGAGCAGGAGCTTGCCGAGCAGGACGCCGCCGAGGCACAGCTGGCCGAGGCCGAACCCGCGCAGGACACGCAGGAATAAGCGCAGAGCCGGGAAGGAGGCACCTGTATGCAGAAGAAGATCCCGATGCGGCAGTGTGTCGGCTGCAGGGAAATGAAAGCGAAAAAAGAACTGGTCCGCGTGGTCAGAAGCCCGGAGGGCGAGATCTCTCTCGATTTCCGCGGCAAGGCGCCCGGCCGCGGCGCGTATCTCTGCCCGCAGACGGACTGCCTGAAAAAGGCGATCAAGTCCAAAGCCCTCGACCGGGGGCTGAACTGCCAGATCCCGCAGGAGATCTACGATCTGCTGCTTGCGAGAATGGAGGCGGGCGACCATGACGGATAACCAGCAGAAGGCGCTGCGCCTTCTGGGTCTTGCCCGCAAGGCGCGGCGGCTGGAGATCGGCGAGGAGCCGGTCGGCATCGCCTGCCGCAGCGGCAAGGCGCGGCTGCTGCTCGTAGCCAGAGACGCCGGGGACCATACGTTCCGCCGGGCAAGATCGTTTGTTTCGGGCAGCAAATGCCCGTATGTGTGCGTGCCGTTCACGAAGGATGAGCTGGGCGACGGGCTGGGCTGCAACGCGTGCGCGCTTTGCGCCGTGCTCGATCCCGCGTTTGCAAAATCGTTTCTGGAGGCACTGGGCGAGGAAGGACACGAGGAAATTCTGGCCCAGCTGACCGTGCAGACGCAGCGGATGCAGAAGCGCCGGCAGGAAGCGGAAGCGCACAGGAAGAATGTAAAAATGGGGAAGAAATAACTGGAGGTGGCTGTATTGAGTATTGAAGTGAAGCAGAAGATTAAGGAAGTCGCCGACGATTTTGCGATGCCGGCAAAGAACGTCATCGAGATCGTCGGGAAGTTCTATGAGAAACCGAAAAGCAGCTCCCAGAATTTGACGGAAGACCAGCTGAACGTGATTTTTGACTACATCACCCAGCAGAACCAGATCGATTCGATCGAGCAGGTCTTTGCCGCAGCCGCGGCAAAGAAGCAGGAGCCTGCACCCGCACCCGCACCGGCTCCCGCGCCCGCAGCGCCGGCGAAGCCCGCCGCGCCGCAGCAGAGCGGCAATCAGAGCCGTCCGCAGCAGAACAATAACAACAACCAGCAGCGCCCGCAGCAGAACAATTTCCAGCGCCCGGTGCAGCAGAACAACCAGAATAACCAGCCTGCCCAGCGACCGCAGCAGCAGTCCGCCCAGCAGCAGGCCAAGCAGCCGCAGCCCGAGCGCAAGCGCGAGCGCCGCGTCATCGATACCAGCGCCGTCACGGTCAACGCCGACCGCTATGACGACCGCGTCGATTCGCTTGTCTCCGACCGCGTGCAGAACTACCAGAGCGGCAAGCAGAAGATCGGCAACAAGAACAAAAAGCAGCAGCAGGCCAAGCGCTTCGGCACCAAGTCCCGCTCCGAGGAGCAGGAGAAGATGCGCCGTCTGCAGCTTGAGATTGCCAAGAAGGCACAGCTGGTCGTCAAGATCCCCGACGAGATCACCGTCGGCGAGCTGGCCTCCCGCATGAAGAAGACGGCGGCCGAGGTCATCAAGTGCCTGCTCAAAAACGGCGTCATGGCCACGGTCAACCAGACCATCGACTTTGACACCGCAGAGTTTGTCGCGACCGAGCTTGGCTGCAAGGTCGAGCACGAGGTCATCGTCACCATCGAAGAGCGTCTGTTCGACGATCATCAGGATACCGCCGACGAGCTGGTCACCCGGCCCCCGGTCGTGGTCGTCATGGGCCACGTTGACCACGGCAAGACGAGCCTGCTCGACTATATCCGCCACGCAAAGGTCGCCGCGGGCGAAGCCGGCGGCATCACGCAGCACATCGGCGCATACACCGTTGAAATTAACGGCCAGCCCATTACCTTCCTCGATACCCCGGGCCACGCGGCCTTCACCGAGATGCGCGCGCGCGGCGCCATGTGCACCGATATCGCCATTCTCGTCGTCGCGGCCGACGACGGCATCATGCCGCAGACCATCGAGGCCATCAACCACGCCAAGGCGGCGCAGATCCCCATCATCGTGGCCGTCAACAAGATGGATAAGCACGGCGCGAACCCTGATCGCATCCTGACCCAGCTGACCGAGCACGGTCTGACGCCAGCAGAATGGGGCGGCGAGACCGAGATCTGCAAGATCTCCGCCAAGACCGGTATGGGCATCGACGAGCTGCTTGAGACGGTCATCCTGACCGCCGAAATGGAAGAGCTGAAGGCCAACCCGAACCGCGCAGGCAAGGGCTGCGTCCTCGAAGCGCGGCTCGACAAGAACCGCGGCCCGATCGCAACGCTGCTCGTTCAGAACGGCGCGCTGCGGCAGTCCGATCTCATCATCGCCGGTACGGCTGTCGGCCGCGTGCGCGTCATGACGAACGACAAGGGCGCGCAGGTCAAGGAAGCCGGTCCGTCCGTCCCGGTCGAGATCACCGGCCTTGCCGAGGTCCCGTCTCCCGGCGACGAGTTCAGCGTCGTCTCCGACGAGCGCATGGCGCGTCAGCTCGTTGAGCAGCGCAAGCAGAAGATCAAGGATGACGCCAACAAGCTCAACCAGAAGGTCACGCTCGAAAGCCTCTTCTCCAAGCTGCAGGAGGGCGAAATGAAGGAGCTGAACCTCATCGTCAAGGCCGACGTGCAGGGCTCTGCCGAGGCCGTCCGCGCCAGCCTCGAAAAGCTGTCGAACGAGGAGGTCCGCGTGCGCGTGATCCACGCAGGCGTCGGCGCGATCAACGAGTCCGATATCCTGCTGGCCTCCACGGCCAACGCCATCGTCGTCGGCTTCAACGTCCGTCCGGACGCCGCCGCACAGGCCTCGGCTCAGCGCGCCAATGTCGATATCCGCATGTACCGCGTCATCTACGACGCCATCGACGAGATCGAGGCCGCCATGAAGGGCATGCTCGCGCCGAAGTACCGCGAGGCCATCATCGGCCATGCCGAGGTCCGCCAGACCTACAAGGTCTCCGCCATCGGCACCATCGCGGGCTGCTATGTCAAGGACGGCAAGATCACGCGCGACGCGTCTGTCCGCGTCCTGCGCGACAATATCGTCATCCACGAGGGCAAGCTCGGCTCCCTGCAGCGCTTCAAGGACGCTGTCAAGGAGGTCGCCGCCGGTTATGAATGCGGCATGTCGATCGAGAAGTTCAACGACATCAAGGAAGGCGACATTTTCGAATGCTTCGTCATGGAACAGATCAAAGAGTAACAGCGGTATGGTCAGCGCCCTGCGGCGCTGACCTGCCCGGTTTTTTGTAAGGAGGGCCTATGGCTTCCAATCGAATCGGCCGGATCAATGAGGAGATCCAGCGGGAGCTGGCGGAGCTGATCCGCTCGCTCAAGGACCCGCGGGTGCAGACCATGATCTCCATCACGCGCGTGGATACCACGCCCGATCTGCGCTACAGTAAAATTTATGTCAGCGTCCTCGAGGACGCACGCGCGAAGGAGGCCGTGCGCGGGCTGAAGTCCGCGGGCGGCTGGCTGCGGCGCGAGCTTGGCAGCCGCCTGCAGCTGCGCTATACGCCGGAGCTGGTGTTCGAGCTGGACGACTCGCTCAAATACGGCGCGCGCATGTTCGACCTTCTTGAGAAGCTCGAACGGCAGGAGGCTTCGCGGGAGGCGGAAACAGCTGATGACGAGAACTGAGTTCTGCGCGTTTCTGCGCGGGCATGACAACTTTGTCATCCTGACCCACCGCCGACCGGACGGCGACACCATCGGCTCCGCTGCCGCGCTCTGCCGCGGCCTGCGCCAGATGGGGAAAACGGCGTTCGTCCTGACGAACGAGCAGTTCACGCCGCGCTTTGGGCCGTTTCTGGACGGGCTCACCTGCCAGGCGCTGCCCGCGGGCGCGACGGTCATTTCGGCGGATATCGCGTCCGAGGGGCTTTTGTCCTTTGATGCGGTGCGCATGGGGCTGACGCCTGTCTGCGCCATCGACCATCACGGAAGCAACTCGCTTGCCTGCCCGAAGCTCGTCGAGGCGGACAAGGCTGCCTGCGGCGAGATCGTCTACGCGGTTTTGACGGAGCTTGGCGTCACTGTAACGAAGCAGATCGCCGAGTGTCTCTATACGGCGATCTCCACCGACACGGGCTGCTTCAAATTTTCCAACACCACGGCAAACACCCACCGCACGGCCGCGGCGCTCATCGCCGCCGGTGCGGATGTCTATCCTATCAACAAGCTCTTTTTCGACACCAAGAGCTTCGCCCGGCTGCGGCTGGAGGCGAAGCTGACGGATACGATGGAGTTTTACGCCGGCGGAGCCGTCGGCGTGTGCACGATGCCGAAGAGCCTGCTTGCGGCATTTACCGTCACGGAGGACGACCTTGATTCGATCTCGGGCTTTGCCCGCAGCATCGAGGGCGTCCGGATCGGCATCATGATCCGCGAGGTCGAGGACGGTCTCGGCAAGATCAGCCTGCGCACCGAAGCGCCCTATGACGCGTCGGCCATCTGCCAGCGTCTTGGCGGCGGCGGCCATGCCGCGGCTGCGGGCGCCAGCGTTCCCGGCGGCATCGAGGGCGCGAAGGCGGCAATCTTACAGGCGCTGCGGGAAAGCGGCGTCCAGCTTTGAAGGAGACCCTATGGCAAACGGAATCCTTGTGATCGACAAGCCCGCCGGATGGACGAGTCAGGACGTGGCGGCCAAGCTGCGCGGCGTATTTCATGAGCGCCGCGTCGGCCATGGCGGCACGCTCGACCCGATGGCCACCGGCGTGCTTCCCATTTTTATCGGCCGCGCAACGAGAGCGGCGGAGTTCGCAGAATCCGCGGAAAAGGAATACATCGCCGGTCTTCGCCTCGGCACCGTGACGGACACGCAGGACACGAGCGGGAATGTGCTCGAAACGCGCCCCGTGACCGTCACGCGGGAAGAGGTCCAGACGGCGCTGCAGCGCTTTCTCGGCCAGATCTCACAGATCCCGCCCATGTACTCCGCGATCAAAATAAACGGCCAGAAGCTCTACGAGCTGGCCCGCAAGGGCAAGGAGGTCGCACGCAGGCCCCGCAGCATCACCATTCACGAGCTGGAGCTGCAGGAGGGCGGCGGCGCGGAGTATCTTCTGCGCGTGCGCTGCTCCAAGGGGACGTATGTGCGCACGCTCTGCCACGATCTCGGCGCGGTGCTGGGCTGCGGCGGATGCATGTCGTCGCTGCGCAGGACGAGAGCCGGGAGCTTTACCCTGGAGCAGGCGCTCACCATGCAGCAGGTGCTGGAGTTCGCCGAAGCGCATGACCCGCAGCAGCTTCTTATGCCTGCGGACGCGCTTTTTGCCGAATATCCGCCGCTCATCGTGACGATGGGACAGGCAGCAAAGCTTAAAAACGGCGCGCAGATCAAGGACTGGCAGTTTGCACCCGGAACATACCGCGTCTACGCGGAGGACGGCGAGTTCCTGCTGCTCGGCCGCGTGGAAAATGGGATCCTGACCACCATCAAGAGCTTTTTCGAGGTGAACACATTTGGAACATAACCGCGTACTGGCCCTCGGTTTTTTTGACGGCATTCATCTGGGCCACGCCGCGCTTTTGAAAAAAACGTGCGAGCGGGCAAGAGAACTCGGCGTCACGGCGGCGGCCATGAGCTTTGACACGCACCCGGATACGCTCGTCTTCGGCACGCCGGTGCCGCTGCTCAACACGATGGCGGAGCGGGAATTTCTCATGCGCCGTCTGTGCGGCATCGAGGAGGTCATCTTTGCCCATTTTGACGAGGCCATGATGCATATGCCGTGGGAAACGTTTGCCGAGGAGTATCTTGTCGGGCAGCTGCATGCCTGCCATGTGGTCTGCGGCCACGATTTTCACTTCGGCGACCGCGGGCAGGGGAATCCGGAGCGGCTGCTGGAAAAGTGCCGCAGTCTCGGCATCGGCTGCGACGTCATCCCCGAGATCCGGCTGGACGGCCAGTGCGTCAGCTCGACCGCGATCCGGACGCTTCTGCAGCAGGGCGCGTGCGAGACGGCGGTGCGCTATCTCGGCCACGGCCATCTTGTGACCGGAACAGTCTGCCGCGGCGCGGGCCGCGGAGCCGGTCTCGGCTTCCCGACGGCCAATCTGCCGCTCTCGGACGGCGTGCTGGCGCCGGCTTTCGGCGTCTACCGCGCGGAAGCGGAGGTGGACGGCCGCGCGTACCCGGCCTGCGTCAATCTCGGCGTCCATCCGACGGTCGGTGCGCTGAAAAAACCCCTGCTGGAAGCCAACCTGATCGGCTTCTCCGGCGATCTTTACGGAAAGGAGCTTGCGATCTGGCTGCAGGCGCACCTGCGCGGCGAGCTGCGCTTTGAAAGCGTCGAAGCGCTTCGCGCGCGCGTGCTGTATGACCGGCAGCTGGTCGCGGATTTTTATCAGAAATGAACTTTGAACGAATCGGCGCTGCCCATCCGCTCTTTGACGCGTCGCTTGCCCTGTACGAGGCGAGCTTCCCGCCCAACGAGCGGCGCACGCGGGACGATCATCTGCGCGCGCTGCAGGATGCGGACTTCGTGCCGCTGGGCGCGGTGGAGGACGGGCGGCTGCTGGCCGACGTGTTTTTGTGGAAGACGGACGGCTTCGTCTATCTGGAGCACTTTGCCGTGCAGCCGGAGCTGCGCAATAGCGGCGTCGGCGGAAAGATTCTGGACAGGCTTCTTGATGACACGCAGCAGCCGTTCCTTCTGGAGATCGAGCCGCCGGAGGACGCGCTGACCAGCCGCCGCAAGCGGTTTTATGAGCGCCACGGCCTGCAGGCGCAGCCGTATGCCCACGTGCAGCTCCCGTTCCAGGGCGGCGGCCCCATCCTGCCGCTCGTCATCATGGCCGACCGCCCCATCACCCCGCAGCAGTGCCGCACGTTCCAGACCTACCTTCTGGACCACGTCGTGCGGTATACGCAGTATCACGCGGAATAAAAAACGCCCGCCCGGTTTGGCGGGCGGTTATAAAAGCTTATGGAGCGTATCGGTACCGATACGCTCCATTTCTCATGTTAATATGACTTTCTTGGCTCTCCCTCTGGGAGAGCTGTCACCGCAGGTGACTGAGAGGGCTTTGGGTCAGCGCTTACCTTCTCCGTCTTCACTCCGCTCAGCCACCTCTCCCAGAGGGAGAGGCAAGAGCATGATCTTACAGGATCGTCAGGATCGATTTGAGATCCGGCAGCAGGTATTCCGGGCTGGACTGGGCGCGGAGATAGTCGGCGGGGAAGCTGGTGGCGAGGGCGATGGTCTCGATCCCGGCGGCGTGGGCGGCGGTGATGCCGCTGGGGGCGTCTTCTACGACGATGCACGCCGCGGGGGCAAGGCCAAGGCTGGCTGCGCCGGTCCGGTAAATTTCGGGGTCGGGCTTGGGCTTTTGGATGTCAGTGCCGGTGATGAGGGCGTCGAAAAGCGATTCCTCCGCGCCGATGGCGGAGAGGTTCATCAGGACCTTGCACCGGTCGGCGGACGAGCAGATGGCAAGGCGGTAGCCCTTTTCGCGCAGCGTGTGCAGAACGTCCAGAACGCCGTCGGGGATGACGGCCTCCTGCCGGACGAGCTCGTCATAGCAGGCGTAGAGATATTCCTTCATTTCCGGCCGGTACGGCACGCCGTATTTTTCGGCCACACCGCCGATGTAGCGCGTCTCGCCGCAGCCGACAAAGTCGGCAAAATCGGATTCCTTCGCTTCGATGCCGAACTTCTTCAGTGCCTTCACACCGGTCCTGGCCATGAGCGCCTCTGACTCGATCAGAACGCCGTCCATATCAAATAAAACTGCCTTCCAGTGCATGATATCCTCCTTTATGACAGAAAAATGGCCGCCATAAGAATATGGCGGCCAGAAAAAGCTTGCTTACAGAGCGTTCTTCGCGGTCTCAACGAGAGCCTTGAAAGCCTCGGCGTCGGCGATGGCCAGCTCGCTCAGAGCCTTGCGGTTCATCTCGATGCCGGCCTTCTTCAGACCGTACATGAAGCGGCTGTAGTTGATGCCGTAGGGAGCGACTGCCGCGGAGATACGGGCGATCCACAGCTGACGGAAATCTCTCTTCTTGCGCTTGCGGCTGACATATGCGTACACGCCGGACTTGGCAACGGCCTGCTTGGCCATCTTAAAGTGGCGGGACTTGGAACCCCAGTAGGACTTCGCGAGCTTCAGGGTCTTATTTCTTCTTTTGCGCGTCATCATTGCGCCTTTAACTCTTGCCATTATATTATCCTCCTATGTGTCGTCAATCCTTACCGATTATTTGTAAGGAATCATCTTCTTCACGATATCTTCCACGGTCACGTCGGCGTAGCCGTTCTTGCGCAGGTTGCGGGTACGCTTGGTGGTCTTCTTGGTGAGGATATGGCTCTTGAACGCGTGCGCTCTCTTGACCTTACCGTTCTTGGTGAGGTTGAATCTTTTTTTGGCGCCGCTATGGGACTTCAGCTTAGGCATAGTGGTTCTCCTTCCGTATAATTGCTATTGTTTTGTTATTTGGAATTTTTGGGACTGAGGAACATGGACATATTGCGTCCCTCAAGCTTGGCGTCCTTGGCGATCGTGGCGATCTCGCTGCAATCGGCGCCGAACTTCTTCAGAAGCTCCTGTCCGAGCGACGTATGCGCCATTTCACGGCCGCGGAAACGTACGGTGACCTTTACCCGGTTGCCATCGTTCAGGAACTTGACAGCGCTTTTGACCTTGGTATTGAAGTCGTTGGTATCGATGCTGGGGGACATGCGGATCTCCTTGATCTCGACAACCTTCTGGTTTTTCTTGGCTTCCTTTTCCTTCTTCAGCTGTTCGAAGCGGAACTTTCCGTAGTCCATGATCTTGCAGACCGGCGGAACGGCGTTCGGCGCGATCTTGACAAGGTCAAGGTCCTTCTCCTCGGCAAGCGCCAGGGCGTCGGACGAGGTCATAATACCAAGCTGGCTGCCGTCAGCTCCGATCACGCGAAGCTCCTTGTCGCGGATCTCCTCGTTGATCTGATGTTCTAATTTACCGATTGTAAAGCACCTCCAAATGCAAAGTGCGGATGCCGCAAAGCACCCGCACATAAAATCCAAGCTCCCGCACAAGGCGGAGGAAATTATGAACCTCTTCGCAAAGCTTGAGGTGAGTTGCGGTGCTCGCCGCTCCTTCTTTGTTTTCTCCGGGATATTATAGCGGAGAAAACCCGGCTTGTCAACACATAAATGCAGAAAAATTCAAACAGGCGGCAGGAAAATGGGCAGCTCCGGCGGCGCAAAGGAAAAGAGAGCCAGCGCCGCGCCGTAAAGCCCCGCCGCGATCACAACAGGGCCGCAGAGAGCCCCCGGAAGCGCCCGCCCCTGCAGCCGGTACGCCAGAAAGAATCCAGCCGCCAGCGCGAGGATGTACAAAAGAATATCCAGCGCCAGCCCGTGCAGCGAAAACCCGCACGCGAGCGGATAATATGCGCCGAGCAGTAAAACCGGCGCGGCCAGCAGACCAAGCAGCAGCGCACACCAACCGTGTCTGCCGTCCTCCGCGCCGCGCGTAAGATAAAACGCGGCGACGAGAAACGGCCAGTAGAGCAGCTTCAGATGTTCCCAGACGCTTTCGTTGACCGGTGCGAGGACGGCGGTCAGCACGTTCGGCCACAGATCGTACAGAAAATGGAGCGCGGCCCCTGCCGCCGCGGTCAGGACAAAGACGAGCAACCATCTGCGTTTCATAAAAGATCCCCCCTGTCATAGCCTATGACAGGGGGGAATGGATTCAGAACCGAACTTACGCCAGCACCGGCCAGACGGCGTCCAGCGCGAGACCGGCGGCCATGACGGCCTTTCTGCAGGTCTTGCCGGTGAAGCCGCCGTGGAAGCCCGCCTGATCGGGCAGCCAGCGGATCTCGCCCAGCGCTGACTCGCAGGCGGCCTTGTCCAGCTTCGTGCGGATGAAGAATGAGGCTTCAAATTCGTCCGGGTCGGTCAGATCGGCGGGTGCGTCGGACCAGTCGACCGGCTGCTTGCGGCCGGGATTGCGGACGATATCGACCACATCGCCGAGTACGGCGCTGGCCGTCGCCGGGCCGCCTGCGCCGGGGCCGAAGAACATGGCGTTGCCGATGTTATTGCCCAGCACCTCGATCGCGTTCAGAACGCCGGAGACGGGCGCGAGCGGCTGCGAGCCGGGGACGAAGTGCGGCGAGACGAATACGGCGATCTTCCCGCCCTGCCGGACGGCGCGGCCGAGCAGCTTCAGCTTCATGCCCGCGGCCTCGGCAAAGGCGGCGTCCTCCGCCGTGATGGTGGAGATGCCGGTCATGGAAATGCGGGACGGGTCGACGTTTTTGCCGAACATCATGTCGGCCAGGATGCAGATCTTGCGGCCTGCGTCAATGCCGTCGACGTCGGCGGCGGGGTTCTGCTCGGCGTAGCCGCGGACCTGCGCGTCGCGGAGCGCTGCGTCGTAGCTCTGGCCGCATTCGAGCATCTGGGTGAGGATGAAGTTCGTCGTGCCGTTGAGAATGCCGCGCACCTCAAGGATCTCATTGGCGCCGAGGCACTGGCTCAGCGGGTGCAGAACGGGGATGCCGCCGCCGACGGAGGCTTCGAACAGGAAGCTCACGCCGTGCGTTTTGGCAAGTGCCAGCAGCTCCGTGCCGTGCTCGGCGACGAGCTGTTTGTTGGAGGTCACGACATGCTTCCCGGCCTCCAGCGAGCGCCGGACGAAGCTCAGCGCCGCGCCGCAGCCGCCGATGGCCTCGATGACGAGGAAGACCTCTGGGTCCTGCTCGACCACGGTGAAGTCCTTGACCATTTTATCGTGGAAGGGAGCGTCCGGCATGTCGCGCAGATCGACGACATAGGCCAGTTCAAGCGCCTCTCCGGCGTTCTTTTCAAGAACAGCCGCGTCGCGCAGCAAAATTTCCGCGCAGCTGCCGCCGACGGTGCCGGCTCCCAGAATTGCAAGCTTTTTCATGATTCGGTCTCCTTATTCTTCGTTTGCCTTGTGATAGATGGCGAGCATATCCTCATAGCCCAGCGTGCGGAACGTGCCGACGGTACGGCTCTTGCCGTAGCTGCAGCGGCTGGCGAGCTCGGCAAGGCCGTCCTCGTCCTGCTTGCCGCAGGACAGCTCATACAGCCGCACAGGCATATCGATGGAGCGGAAGAAGGCTTCCTGCTTCGCGATGCCCTCGAGCGCGGCTTCGCGGTCGTCAGCCAATGTCACGCCCCAGACATTCCGGGCGAACCGGGCGAAGCGCGCGACATTGGTGTCAAGTACATAGCGCGCCCAGCTGGACCAGACGGCGGTCAGGCTGTCGCCGTGGTAGACGTCAAATTTCTCGCTCAGCGCGTGGCCGAGCTGGTGCGGCGCAAAGTCCTTGCTGCCGCCAAGACCGGTCAGGCCGTTGTGCGACAGCGAGCCGCACCACATGATCTCGCTCATGGCCTTCTCGTCGTGCGGGTCGCGCACGGCCGCCGGGCCGTTGCGGAGGACGACGCGCAGGAGCGCCTCGGCGATCTCGTCGGTGATGTCGTTGTCGGTGAAGGGGTTAAAATACCGGTCGAGCGTGTGCATGAGGATATCGCTCACGCCGCAGGCGACCTGATGCGTCGGGAGCGTCGCGGCCAGCGTGGGGTCGAGAATGGAAAAGGCCGGGCGGTTGAAGTCGGTGTTGAGCCCGCGCTTTTCTCCGGCTTCCGCGTTCGTGAGGACGGCGGAGTCGCTCGTCTCGCTTCCGGCTGCCGGGATGGTCAGCACGACGCCGACCGGCAGGGAGCGCGTGACAACAGCGCGCTTTTTCCAGAACTCCCAGATATCTGTGCCGGGATTGGCCGCGCCGTGCGCGATGGCCTTGCAGCTGTCGATAACGCTGCCGCCGCCGACGGCGAGGATCAGCTGCGCCTCGGATTCGATCGCCAGCCGGACGCCCTCGCGCGCCAGCGCGACGCGCGGGTTGGGCTGCACGCCGCCGAGCGTCTGGTAGCTGACGCCCGCGGAAGAAAGCATGGCGAAGATACGGTCAAGAAGACCGCTCTTTCTCGCGCTCGAGCCGCCGTAGACGACAAGCACGCGGGAGATATTCCGTTTGGCAAGAAGACCGGGCAGCTTGTCGACGCTTCCTGCGCCGAATACGATCTCGGTCGGGACGTAATATTGGAATGCATGCATAATGGATCACCCTGCGACGCAGTCAGCCTTGACCACGCCTTTCCTTTCTGCGATTTTCTGGGTCAGCGCTTCGATGGTGCAGCTGAGATTGCTGGTCTCGGCCGAAATGGTGACCATGGCGCGGCCGCCGGTCGGGATGGACTGGTTGATAGTCAGTATATTCGCGCCGCAGTTGGCAAAAATAGCTAATATCTCCGACAGAACACCGGCCTTGTCCTTGAGCATCATCTGGAAGGTGATGATGCGTCCGGCCATCAGGTTCTGGAACGGCGCGATGGAATCGCGGTACTTATAAAAGGCGCTGCGGCTGATGCCGACGGCCTGTGCGGCGACGTTGACCTTGTCGGTCTCGCCGGTCTCCAGCATCCGCTTGGCTTCGGCGACCTTCTGGAAAATTTCCGGCAGGGCTGACGCCTCAACAATGTAATATTTGGGACTTTGTTCCATTTAATTCACCTCAAATTTGTCCGCAACAGAAAAGCAAATGTCTATAGGCAGACTTCAATATACACCACAAAGCCGCAAAATGCAAGCATAAAAAATACAGGAGGGCCGGAAAACATGAAAAGCCGCAAAATCTGGAGGACCGTATTGCTGATACTGGGGATTTTAGCGGGCGCGTGGGTGTTCGGTGCGCTGCTGCTGCCGGTTCTGCTGCCGTTTCTGATCGGGCTTGCCGTCAGCCAGATCGCGGAAAAGCCGGTGAAGCTTCTGCAGACGCGCGCGCATATGCCGCGCTGGCTGGCGTCCGGCGTGTGCGTGCTGGGGCTGTTTGCGGTCTTGTTCGGCGGGCTGTTTCTTTTGTGCAGGCTCCTGTGCGGCGAAGCGGCCGGGCTGGTACGGCAGCTTCCGGAGCTGGCGCAGGGGCTGCAGGCGCCCGTCAGCCGCATCAAGACGCGGCTCATCGCCATGGCGGCGCGGCTCCCGGACGGGCTCGGCACGGGCCTGCGCGCCGGTGTGGAGTCGTTTTTCAAAAGCGGCGCGGGCTTCGGGACGAAGCTCTATGAGACGCTCTTTTCCTGGGCTTCCGGCGTGATCGGGAAGCTCCCGGATGCGGTGCTCTTTACCGTGACCGCGATTCTTTCCAGCTTCATGCTCTCCGGCGAGCTGCCCGCGATCCGCAGCTGGCTCGCGCGCGTCATCCGCCCGGAATGGCGGCAGAAGGCGCTCTCGCTTCTCGGCCATGTCCGCACGACATTCGGCGGCTGGCTCCGGGCGCAGCTGAAGCTGATGGGCGTCACGTTTCTGATTTTGAACATCGGGCTGATGCTGCTGCGGGTGCAGTACCCGGTGTTGGACGCCCTGCTCATCACGATCGTCGACGCACTGCCGGTCTTCGGGACGGGGACAGTGCTCATCCCGTGGGCGATCGTCATGTTCCTGCGCGGCGAGACGAAAAAGGGCGTGGGGCTCGTCATTCTCTACGGCACGGCGGCCCTTAGCCGTCAGGCGCTCGAGCCGCGGCTGGTCGGGCGGCAGGTGGGGCTGAACCCGGTTCTGACGCTTCTGGCCCTGTACGCGGGCTACCGGCTGCTCGGTGTGGCGGGGATGATCCTGTTTCCAATCTCCGCGATGCTCCTCAAGCAGATCTGGGATCATTCCGGCTTGCAGAGAGACGTGTAATTTCTTATAATAGTCCCGGAGGAAAGGGGGCCGGGACGATGATCCTTGAAAAAACAGCCGAGCGGCAGGCGGAGCTTCTGTCGGTCCTGCGGCGGGAGTTTGATCTGTCCGCGGGGCTTGTCAAGCGGCTCAAATGGCAGAACGCGCTCTTTGTGAACGATATACCGGCCCATACGAACTGCCGGGTCGTCCCCGGCGACCGGGTGCGCGTCGTGATCGAGGAGGAGCCGGAGGGCTTCCCGGCGGAGCCGATGGCGCTTTCCATCCTGTATGAAGACGAAGCGTTTCTCGCCGTGGACAAGCCCGCGGGGCTGTTGGTGCATCCGTCGCCGCAGCGCAACAGCGGGACGCTGGCAAACGGCGTTCTGTACCATCTACAGCAGCAGGGCGAAGCCGCAGGCGTCCATCCCGTGACGCGGCTCGACCGGGACACCTTCGGCGTTGTTCTGCTGGCGAAGACCGCGAACGTGCACGATCAGTTCTGCCGGATGCTGCGGGAGCGGCAGCTGGAAAAGACGTATCTCGCCTCCGTGTTCGGCGCGCCGGCGCAGGACGAGGGGACGATCGACCTGCCGGTCTATAAGGTCGGCGGCGGGAGCCTCATCCGCATCGTGGACGCGCGCGGGCAGAAGGCTGTGACCGAATATCGCGTGCTGGCGCATGCGGCGCAGACGGCGCTTCTGCAGCTGCATCCGTGCACGGGCCGGACACACCAGCTGCGGCTGCATTGTCTGGCCTCCGGCTTTCCCATTCTGGGCGACCCGCAGTACACGACGGAGGCGGCAAAACGGTATTCAGACGCGCTGGGCCTTGAGACGCAGCAGCTTTGTGCGGCAAAGCTGGCCTTTCCGCACCCGATGACGGGAAAACGGATAGAAATTTGTACAGAACAGACAGTTTTTTTCAAAAAAGACTAGGCGCGTGGGCGATCGTCTGGTATACTGAAAACAAAAGCCGGAGGAACTGCATGAAAGAAGAGAGAGCTGTATACACCATTACCGAGGAGAAAAAGCCCGAAGCGTCACGCATGGAGCATGTCATGCTCATTGTGCGCAACATTGCCGCCGGTGCGGCGGCAGCCCTGTTTCTGGCGTCGTTTGCGCTGCCGGAGATCCATAAGGCGCTGCGCGCCATTGCCTATTTCTGCGGCGCAGGCGCATACTTCGCAGAGATCCTGGTCATCACCGACGGCCTGACCCGGAAGGTGCCGCATAAGGAACTGTTCATGGCATTCTGCTTTGGCCCTCTGTATATCCTGCTTGGGCTGAGTTACTTATTGGAAGCATAAGAATAACCCGGAGAAGCGTCAGCTTCTCCGGGTTATTCTTATGACAGGGAAGACCTGAGCGCGTCCAGCAGGGCGCGGCAGCCGGCGGCGATGTCCTGCCACGCGGCGTCAAAATCATCGGTGTACCACGGGTCTGCTACATCGCGCGGATGGCCGGTAAACTCCAGCAGAAGCCGGAGCTTGCCGTCCGGGTCGCCGCCGCAGATGCGCTGCATGTTCCGCAGATTCTGCGCGTCCATGCCGATCAGAAGATCATAATCCGCATAATCCTGCCGCGTCATCTGCCGCGCGCGGTGATCGCCGAACGCAACGCCGTGCGCGCGCAGCTGCCGCTGCGCGGGCGGATAGATGGGATTCCCAAGCTCCTCCCGGCTGGTGGCGGCCGAATCGATCTGAAATTGCGCCGAAAGCCCCGCCTTCTGCACCAGATCTTTCATGATAAACTCAGCCATCGGACTGCGGCAGATGTTGCCGTGGCAAATAAAAAGTATTTTTATCATCTTTTTATATCTCCATTTAAGTCTTGTATTTCTTCTCAAACACTTGATATTTCAGGGTTTTCCGACTTTTGAATTTTCCTTTCTTTTTAAGGTATCTTCTCAAATCTTCTCGTATTTTCTTATGTTTTTCCCTGCAATCTTGGTAAATCCGTTGGTAAAGCAAGCGTCCTTACCAAC
>ERZ1673752.2786-NODE-2786-length-18357-cov-5.588515_pt1 | contig 18357 bp, 15 predicted proteins | sample MGYA00580195_ERZ1673752 | MGnify/ENA primary metagenome ERZ1673752 (study PRJEB41218, sample SAMN15661744) | gut metagenome | host: Homo sapiens | place: Canada: London | collected 2015-08-20/2019-03-30 | study: EMG produced TPA metagenomics assembly of...
CTCACCTGCTGCTCCTGCATCACTTCAAGGAGGGCAGACTGGGTCTTAGGCGAACTCCGGTTGATCTCGTCGGCCAAGACCATCTGTGCCATAATGGCTCCCTTTTGAAATTCAAATTCTCCCGTCTTCTGATTATAAATACTAAAGCCGGTGATATCTGAGGGCATGAGGTCGGGGGTAAACTGGATCCGTTTGAAGTCTAAAGCCAGAGACCGGGCCAGGGCCTTGATCAGGGTCGTCTTTCCAATGCCAGGGACGTCCTCCAAAAGGACGTGGCCTGACGCCGCCAGGGCGATCAGCAAAGAATCTATGGTCTTATCCTTGCCAATCATGATTCGATTGATATTCATTTTTATTTTTTCACAGAGCGACTGCGCAGCGCTTGCATTAATCTGCTGAGCCAAGGCCATTCCTCCCCATTCCTTACAATGTTTTGTGGTATATCATGGAAACCTTACGGATTTCCGGGTGATCAATAAAATTCTCCAGGGTCCCCTCACTTTGGGTACTTACTAAAACTAAAAAATCCGAGCTAATAACAGCATTGGTCAGCATATACGAAGGTTTTTCATATTCTGACCCAATGACCCAAGCCTTGGCCCTCTCCTTGCCCCCTAAAAGCTTCGCTCGCTCTGGGCTGGCCTTATCCGGACCCTTCCCCTGGGCAGTGTCTGCACTCTCCCCCTGGGTTGTGTCTAGCCTCTCTCCCTGGGTTGTATCCGGACCCTCTTCCTTAGTTTTGTCCAGACTCTCTCCCTGGGTTCCCTCTTGCGTTTCCGGCATCTCATCCATATCGAGATCCAAGCTGGCATCCATACTTAAAAAGTCCTTGATGGCTCCAGGATCTAAGGCAAGCAAGATGACCTTGGCTTGACCATAGCCAAGCTTAGCACGGACCACTGTCCTCACATAAGTCAAGTTGACTTCCCGGATATCGGGAATAAAATCCGCAATCTCTTCATCATTCGAAAGCAGAAGGTCTTTGGCAGAAACAAGGACAATGCTTAAAATACTATTAAAGGGAATGACACATTCCCGGCCACCGCAGCGGATACTAATGCCCATCTGATGCTGATAGATCAGGTCTACCGGTTCCCCAGGCATAGCATTGACCCCCTCCTGGCTGATGGCTTGAATGACAGAATCCGTCTCATAGGTACTTTTGATAAAGTTCAAATCCATGGTCTGGCGAAAGACCTGAAAGCCCCGCACACAAAGCAGCAGGACGGCAAAAGCCATCAAGCCCCCAGCGGCTAGGCCCGAAAGGGCCCCCAATAAGTAAAGGGCAAAGGTACAAATGATAATAAAGCAGTACAAAAAAACCATGAATTGGAATCAGATCTCCTAAAGTACAAGGCCTACAGAAGCCCCATAATCTTGTAAAAAGCGCTCGACCCGCTCCTTCGTTTTAGCATCTCTCTCCTTAGCTTCCTTCAAATAAGAAGGATGGAGTCGCAAGAAATCCCGTTCATAAGCCACAGGATCCTCCAAAAAGGTCAGGGACAGGGCAGCTTGGCCAGCAGACATCTGTCCCCCGGCCACGGCCTGGTCAAAAAAGGCCTGGTTGACCTGCAAGAGAACTTTGGCGTCGACTCCCGCTTCCGCTAGTTTATCCAGACCGCCTTGGTGACGGTCCACCACCGCTAAGGCTTGTTTCATCTCAATACCCTGGTCTTTCAAAGCGGGGATCCAGGCCCTGAAAAAGCTTGAAGCCTGCGTAATGAGATCGGCCACATGAAGGGCTTGTACAGGTCCCTGGACCCCCTCTTGGTGGACCATTCCCTCCAGGTCTGCCATGGGCAGCCAGGCCTCCCGGTGCCACAAAAGCACCGACTGGTCCTTCAAAATAAAGAGCTGGGGCAGGTCCAATAAGACCCCGACGAGGAAAGAAAAGAAATAATCCCGGCGAGCGCCTCCGGAAATGAGGGTATAATCAGCCTGCTTCTTTTGGGCCAGGGCCTCCTGGGCCAGACAATGGATCACAAGGCGGTAAACTTCATCCTCATGGTAGAGGGCTCGGATGGCCTCCATAAAGGCAGCCAAGATGTCCTTTTGCCCATCCTTATCAGTTCCCTCCAGGCCATCGAGCCCCTGGAGGATCGCTTTAGCCTTGGTCGCCCCGCCTGCCAAAAAGTGAGTATTAATATAAAAGGGACCAAACATCCCCGAGGTATACCAAAAAACCTCCCCCTCTGGGGCAGGTTCCAGGGCTTTTTCGGCGAAGATGGCCCGGTGTAAGAGGGTCCCCGCTAAAGTCCTATCCAGACCCTCCAAAAATTCTTTCACCTGGTCGGGACCTTCCTTGGCTAGGAGGTCACATAAATCCGTCCGATAGGCCTCTATCTTGGAGACCTCTTCTGGGGTCGGTTTGGCGTCCAAGAGCTCTTCTAAGCGGGTGATCGTTGGCTGCATGCAAATCTATCTTCCTTTTCGTAAATTAAGCTCCCAAGCCAGCCCCAAAAGGGGGCTATGCCGGAAGGATTTCAGTTCTTGATTGTAACATGTAATTACCTTGAAGGCAAGAAAAGGCCCTGTCTCGACTATAGGCAAGACAAGGCCCTAGGTTAAGCTAGGCCAGACACGGCCCTAAACGAATCGCTTAGAGGGCTGGGCTCTCCTCATGGTAGCACAAGGTCCCATGGAGAGCCCCCACACTAGGAATTCCTAGCTCTTTCATCTTAGCGATCATGCCATCGGCGAGCTTAGGAATCGTATCATAATGGCGCAAGACCTCCGTCCCGACGGAAAGGACATCGGCCCCAGCCATGATGAATTCCAAGGCGTCCTCTGGGGTCCGAATGCCGCCCATACCAATAATCTGGCAAGCAAGGCCAGCAGCCTGGAAGGCCCGGTAAGTCTCTGCAACCATCCGCAAGGCAATGGGTTTCACTCCAGGTCCAGAATAGCCCCCCACATTATTACACAGAACAGGCTGGCGACGCTTCAAATCCACGGCCATCCCCACAACCGTATTAATAAGGGAGACAGCGTCCGCCCCAGCTTCTGCTGCCGCCAGGGCCGGCGCCGTAATATCTTGAACATTGGGAGTCAATTTGGCGATGAGGGGAATATTGGTAACACCTTGAAGGGCTTTGATATAGGCCCCTACCATCTCGGGATGGGTCCCAATCGACATACAGCCGTCTCGGACATTGGGACAAGAAAGGTTGACCTCGAGGGCCAGAAGACCCTTACAGACCCGAAGCCCCTCCGCCAAGGCCAGGTAATCATCCAAAGTCGAACCGGCAATGTTGATGATGTAGGGAAGGCCGGTTTCCTCGAGATGAGGCAGGATTTCCTGCAGAAAATACCCCAGCCCCGGGTTTTCCAGGCCTACGCTATTTAAAATTCCTGTCGAGAACTCGACGACCCGGGGGGGCCGGTTGCCCGCCCGGGGATGGAGGGTCACGGCCTTGGTCACAAAAGCGCCCAAGCCAGCCGTCCCCGCCAAGGAAAAATAGTCCTCACCAAAACCTGAGCAGCCAGAAGCTGTCATCAGGGGAGTAGACAAGGTCTGACCTAAAAAGCTGGTTGCAAGGGGTTGCGACACGTCTTCCTTAACTTGGTCATGGCCGGCCGGTCGGGATGGGGCGATAAGCTCCCAAGCGACCTGGTCGGGGTCAAAGACCGGACCATCGGCGCAGACCCGCTGCATAGTAATTTCAGCGCCCTCTTCCTTGCGGAAGGGCAGGGAGCAGGCGGCACAAAAACCCACCCCGCAGGCCATGCGGGCTTCTAAAGATGCTTGTACATAGAAGGTTTTCTGGGGATAGTCCTTACGCCAAGTGGCGATCAGGCCGAGAACGGCCTTGACCATGGGGTCTGGTCCACAGAGGAAAAGATGGACCTTTTGAGGCCAAGAGGCTACGGGAAGGGCCTTTAAGGCTGCCAGGACTGTGCCTTCATATATCCGGTCCCGGTCGAGGACCTCAGCCTCCCCCCAGGAGCTCCCGGCCTCTCTGGCTTCTCCGGTCTTCCCGGTCTTTTCTCCGGCCTCATCAGCATCTCCACCGGAGCCCCCGGCCTGGGGCAAATGGTCCAAACAAAGGCGAAGCTTCCCAGAGCTTGCCTTTTCAAAATCTTTGACCCGGACCAAATCACGGACAGACTGAAAACCTAAAACGAGGTCAAAAGGCAGGGATTGGGCCTGGAGTATTTGGGATAAAAAGAGAAGGGGGAAAACCCCCGTTCCCCCGCCAATCAAAAGAACTTGGTCTCCCGGACCCGGCCATTCGTGACCGGATTGCTCCCGGGTATAGGTCTCAAAGCCCTTGCCCAGGGGCCCCAGAACCTCAAGCTCCTGGCCCGGAGTCAGGGCCCCCAGGTTACGGGTTCCCTTGCCTAAAAGGCGGACGCCCACGGCAAAAGTACCTTGCGCTCGGTCCACCCAGGCGACCCCCATGGGCCGCTTAAGGAAGGTGTGACTTGCCACAAGAACAAATTGTCCCGGCTCGGCCTGGGTAGCGATTTCCCGCCCAGCAAAGGTTAAAAAGACAGTGTTGGGGTTGACCTGATCTTTCGCAAGGAGCTTGCAAGAATAGTAGTTAGCAGCAAGGTCGGCACTCGCAGGCTCTGTTATACTCGCAGGCCCTGTTGCACTCGCAGGCTTTATCGCACTTGAGGGAGCATCCACGCTTGCGGCCTCCCTCGCCAAGGAGACTTTATCCTTCTTCGAGGGCTGCATTGAGGGCCTCCTTCATCTCTAAGACAGCATCCCGGCAGGCCTCCTTATAGTGGAGGTCGGGCTGGGAGTATTGGCTCTTGCGGAAGGCGTACATGAGGCCTCGGGAGGAGTTCACCAGGCCCCCGGTCGCCCGAACCTTGCCGTCCGAGCACTTGATCTTTTGGACCCGGTTGAAGCCTGCCACGGCGTCCTTGGGACCGGCACCTTGGGCCCCAAAGCCTGGGATCAAAAAGATCTGATAGGGCATCCGAGCCCGTAAGGCAGTAGCCTCTTCCGGCCAGGTGGCCCCAACGACGGCCCCTAGGGGAGAATATGATAGGTCTTCTGGATCAGAAACGACCTGGGTCTGGGTGCTAAGGTCTTCGCCGCCCAGGTCTCTCCCCCAGCGGTCGACAAGATCAGCCACCGACTCATAGACCTTGCGGCCATCATCTAGGATCAGGTCCTGGAGATCCACAGCCGAAGGATTTGAGGTTCGGACTAGGGCGAAGAGCCCATGGCCTTCCTCGACAAAGGGTTGAAAGGCATTAATTCCGTCCGCTCCTAAATAAGGGTTGACCGTAAGGGCACCGGCCCCGAAATAACGGAACCAAGCCTGGCCGTAGGCAGTCGCCGTCGATCCGATGTCGTTGCGCTTGGCATCAGCGATAAAGCAAAGACCAGCCTCCTTGGCCAGAGCCCCTAGGTCCCGCATGGCCTTGAGGCCCGCAGCTCCATAGCGCTCATAGGAGGCAGCCTGGAGCTTGACCGCCGGAATCTCCCCGGCGACAGCCTCGATGAGGCCAGCCCCGAACTCATAAATCAGGGAGGCAGCCAGGTCAAAATCTCCCTCTGCAAAGTTCTCTAAATCCCCAGGTTCCTTCCCGGTCTCTTTACGGAAACGCTCTACAAAAGGAGCAGGAAGCTGAGTTAGATCCGGATCGATGCCAAGGACACTGGGATTATTTGTTGTCCAAATTTTATAGGTAAGATCTTTAGACCAGGGCATCGATTTGCTAGAAGAAAGCTCTTGAGAAACAGGTATCGGACGATTTTCAGGAAAATCCTTAGGCAAGGGCATCGTAGGTCACCCTTCCTTGCCAGCAAGTCATGAGAGGTTGGCCGTACAAGGTGGCCCCATCGAAGGGGGTGTTGTGGCCCAGACTCACGAATTTCTTGGCGTCGACCGTGTAGGTGTCACTGATGTTGAAAAGGGCGAAGTCGGCAGGAACGCCCGCTTTGATGCCGGGGAAATCCAGGTGGAAGAGGGCGGCCGGTTTCGTGGTAAAGAAGGAGACCAGCTGCATCAAATCAAAGCCCTCTTTTTTGCAAAGGTAGGTATAGGTGACGGGGAAGGCGGTCTCTAGGCCAGAAATGCCATTTTTCGCCAAGCTGAACTCGCAGTCCTTGTCGTCAATATGGTGGGGAGCATGGTCGGTTACCACCATGTCCAGGGTCCCATCCTTTAGGGCCGCCAGAATGGCCTGGCGGTCCTCCTCTTCACGGAGGGGAGGGTTGACCTTGTAAGCCGTATTGAAGGTCCCACAGGCCTCATCAGTCAAGGCAATATAGTGGGGTGTCGTTTCGGCGGTCACCTTAACTCCCCGGGACTTAGCAAAGCGGATCATCTCACAAGCTCCCTTGGTGGAAACATGGCAGATATGGACCGGAATGTCCAGATATTGGCTGAGAATGAGGTCCCGGGCCACAATCACATCCTCCGAGGCCGTCGGGATCCCCCGCAGACCGGCGATGGTCGAAGTCAGACTCTCATTCATGGCCCCACTGTCGGTCAGGGACTCATCCTCGCAGTGGTCAAGGATGGTCAAGCCGAAACTCGCTGCATACTGCATAGCCTTTTTCATCATCCCCGCCGTCGAAACTGCCCGGCCATCATCACTCAAGGCCACGGCACCGGCCTCTTTCATCATGCCAATCTCGGCCAGGATCTCGCCGCCCTCGCCCTTAGTGACTGCCCCAATGGGATAAACGGCGCAAGAAGCCACCTTGGACGCCTTATGGAGCAAATACCCGATTCCTACATCCGAATCGCAAACCGGATGGGTATTGGGCATCGGCGCAACCCCCGTATAGCCTCCGTGGGCCGCTGCCAGAGTCCCCGTCTCAATAGTCTCCTTATGCTCCTCCCCCGGCTCCCGGAGGTGGGTATGGGCATCCAAAAGCCCCGGCGTCAAAAGGTACTTAGACCCGTCAATTTCCCGAAAGGCACTCAGATCCTTCACATCTTCCGCCCGAACAAATACTCCCTCATCGACATAGATATCTTCCACTCCCTGATGATTTTGATAGGGATCGACCACCTGCACCTGTTTGATTGCTAATTTCATCTTTCTTTTCCCCCATTCTTTACTGGATAACGGGCATCTGTCCAATCACGATGTCCCGCCCAAAGACCTTTCCTTTGGCCTCAATGCTGTCCTTCAGGTGCATATTGGGCTTAAAGCCAAGAATACGCAGGAGGGCCATCCGCACGGCCACCCCATTCGTCACCTGCTCTTCAATGACGGACCGCTCATGGTCATGGACCTGAGTCGTCATCTCCACGCCCCGGTTGCAGGGGCCTGGATGCATGATCAGGGCATCGGGTTTAGCCAGCTGCAAGAGCTTCTCATCAACCCCAAAGCAGTGCAAATACTCCCTTACCGACGGGAATAAGGCTGATTTTTGCCGTTCTAGTTGGACACGCAGGCCCATGACGATGTCGGCCTGGTCTAGGGCTTCCCGGATATCCTTGCAGACGTGGGCCTGGGTCTCTTCCAGCCGCCAAGGCATCATAGTCGGGGGACCGTAGGCATAGACTTCTGCTCCCATGGTGGTCATGCCCCAGAGGTTGGAGCGTAGAACCCGGCTGTGTTGGAGGTCGCCAATAATGGCCACTTTTAGCCCATCGAGGCCGCCCTTGTACTCATAGACGGTCAGCATGTCGAGGAGGGCCTGGGTGGGGTGCTCGTTCATCCCGTCCCCGGCGTTGATGACGTGGGCAGAGACATGGTCGGCCACATATTGGGCAGCCCCGCTTTGGGGGTGACGCATGACAATGATATCGGTCCCCATTTGTTCAATGGTCCGAACCGTATCGTAGAGGTTTTCTCCCTTATTTACGCTAGACCCTGACTTAGAAATGGTCGAGGAAGTCGCACTTAAATACTTACAAGCGGTCTCAAAGGATAATTTCGTGCGGGTACTATTTTCCATAAAAAAGAGGCAGACGTTGCGGCCTCTGAGGTAGGTTGCATTTTTCGTAGGGGACATGATGAGGGTCTTGAGATTCTGGGCTTCTTCCAAAATAAAGCTAATTTCTTCCCGGCTGACCCCCCTGAGCCCCAAAATATCTTTTCTCTTAAAATCTTCAATTTTCATCGGTGATAAACTCCTTACGCTCCGTGCGCTTCCTGCGCCTTTACGCTTGCATTTTATAAATACCTACCCCGGGCTGATCAGCCCCCGGGCAGATTGCGCCCCTGCTTGGGGCGCTACGCTACGTCTTCTTAGTGCTCTTCCTTCAGATCTCTCCCGAGATCGACCAAGATAACCCTATCCTCCCCGTCAATCTCAGAGATATGGACCTGGACTCCCTCCGTCATCGAGGTGGGAACATTTTTCCCCACATAATCAGCACGGATGGGCAATTCCCGATGGCCACGGTCAATCATAACGGCCAGCTGAATGCTCTTCGGCCGCCCATAATCAAAAAGCGCCTCAATAGCTGCTCGAGCCGTCCTACCAGTATAAAGGACGTCATCGCACAGAATGATGCGCTTATCGTTGATATTCTCAGTAATGTCATAGCCCCGATATTGGGGAAAAGAAGAAACCATGCTGAGGTCATCCCGGTAATGGGTAATATCTAGGGAATTCACCACCAGCTCCTCGCCTTCATACTCAAGGAGTTTTGCCTGCAAACGCTGGGCAATGGGGACCCCTCTTCTCTTAATCCCCATCAAAATGATGTCATCCAAACCCTTATTATTCTCAATAATTTCGTGAGCAATGCGTGTGAGACTGCGATCCATCTCAATCTCGTTCATAATGACCGATTTTACTTCCATAAAAAAAAGCCTCCCCGTTCGTGGTAAGGCCTTCCAAAAAAAACAGCAATCGCAACGCTTCCTGCCTCTCATCCTGCAGCACCTGCTTCATCTTACAAGGTTTCTGCATCTCACAGCACCTCGCTTATTTCACAAGGTCTCTGCATCTCGCAGCACCTCGCTCAATCCCGCAAAATCTCTGCTAGGAGGCAAATCTCAGTTATGCAACAAATATTCCCCTTGAAGCCTCACCGGACTCTCTTAAAAGGTACCGCCTCGGGTCACTCCCTCAGCGCTTCCACCATTCTAGCGACAGCAAAAAAAGTTGTCAAGGGGACGAGCTGCATAATTAAAATCTAGCACCGGGATTTGGCAGACGTTTTTAGTGATGTATTTCGTTGCCGTATATCCTTCAGGACTTCCTCCCTTTCCGCGTCGTTTAATAATTGGAAAAAGCGCTTGACAGAATTTTCACACCTGCTATACTGATGAAGATTCGCCGGTGTAGCTCAGTTGGCAGAGCAACTGATTTGTAATCAGTAGGTCGGGAGTTCAAGTCTGTCCACCGGCTCCACAAAAAACCCCGTAGGCATAGCGCTTACGGGGTTTTATTTTTTCTCCAAAATGCTACAACTCTGCGTCTCCTCATGCATTAATTGCCATCCAGCGTGATTTTCCCTTCAGTCATTTGCAAGACTGTACCAAGTACTAGGCCCCCGTCCCACTTTGACAAGGACACTTTCTCGGACTAATCGAGTGAGAAATCCACCTGCAGAAGCTTGGGTTAAAACCCAACAATCTAATCATTTTATTCAACACCATTGATTAGATGATTAGATAAACACTTTCAATTAATTTCAAAAATCATCTCATGTTGTTTCAATAATCAATTATGTAATAATCACCGTTTATAGTAGAAAATGTCAATAGAAATTTAGACAATAAAATAGGACATCCCACCCATTTTCACACGAAAAATCTCATCATACAATACCCATTATCTCAGTCTAATTGATGAGGTGATTAGATAAAATTCGCAAAAGAAATGATTCATGCCTTTTTCACCTCCGTGTAATACGCAAGATAACAAAAGAATACCGATGAATTAGTCGAATATTCAATATAAAAGATGCCCCGCTCTTTCGGGCGAAGCATCTCTTCAATCTCATCATAATCTCATCAGGATCTAATCAGTATCTAATCAGTATCTCATCAAGATCTAATCAATCTACTCAAGATCTAATCAACATCTAATCAATCTAATCAGCATCTCATCAGACTTGGCTAGTGAGTTCGATTGTAAATATCGTCTACGCCGCTGACTTCTGCGTTGGCGTTTGGGCTGGCGGGGCAGAGCATAAGAAGATCAGATAGCGAACAGTCACATAGAGGACCATGGCCACAGCAACTGCCATGGCGATGTAGCTGATACAATTAAAAACTGGTAGCCAAGATGTCATGACACCTGCCTTCTTGGCAAAGCCAAAGGTTCCCCGGGTAGCGACCCCGGAGATCGCAAAGGGGAAGGTAAAAGCGGCAAAGCTAGGAAAAAAGGGCCAGGATAATTTGGGGAGGGTCTGGAAAAGACCTACCAGGTAAAAGACCAAGACACAGACGTAAAGAATAATGACCACTGGAAGTGCCTTGGCATCCACCGAATTCAGGTAAGCTGCCAGGCAGAGACTTGCAGGAGCTGCATAGATGGCAGCTAAAGGTTGAGCGGGTTGTGGAACCTGGGGGACCTTAAGATAACGATAGGTCACGAGGCAGGCGACCAGGGCAAAGGCCACTATGGCGAACCAGGTAAGGGATACCCCTAGGTGCTTCCACTCAACAGCTGGGGCACTGATTCCTGCTACGCCAATTCCGACATAGACGATGTAATAGGAAGCAAAGACCTTCTTCAGATCCAGCTTGATCAAAAACTTCATGCTAAAAACGCAAATCAAAAGCACATGGAGGCCAAGGCCTAAGACCCAGACAGCTCGGGCAGGCATGAGGCCCCACAAGGGTTTCACATAGGTGGCAAGGAGCATCAAAAGCATAGGAAAGGTGCCAACCACGCTCAGCATAATGGGAGTTTGCAGCTCTTTTTTAACGGCTGGCCAGTCCATAGCAAGGCGCAACAAAAAGAGCACCAGCATAACTACAGAGATGCAACCGCAAATAGGCTTTACGGCAGGTGAAAGAAACGATAACAGATTTCCTAAGGTTGCCCAAGATAAGGCAACCGCTACAATGGGCAGGGGGACTTTTTTGATAAAAGACATGCGTCTATCCTTTCTAAAGGCTTCGGAAAGGGTATTACTGGGGCCTGAGCCGTCCCATAGAGAGGGCACCCATTGGAACGGCACCCATAGGGACGGCGTCAGACGATATTTAGGCCTTAGGCGTATGCGGGGGCCTGACGGATCAGCGGACCTTCCTCGACATCGGTGTTTTTGATGCCGTACTCCCGGCAGAGAATCTCGCCCAGCTTATAAGTCACTAAGCCTGTAAAATAGACACATTGGGGTTTGTGCTCGCCCTTAGACTTGTCATACTCTTTGGTTAAAAGCCTGCAACAAACCGTATTTTTGCCATTAATCTTTTTAAACCAGTCATAGAGTTCGTGGGTTAACTCGATGCATTTGATGCTCTTGGGATTGCTCGGCCCATCCTGTTCCGTCCGTCCGAAAAACATCCCCAGGGCCATGACGCCGCCATTAAGAGCTCCGCACAGGCAGCCTGATTTACCCAGACCAACTGCCATCCCCGAAGACATAGCAATAACTTCTTCTGGCACATCCAACTTAAACTCATCGATAATGGCCTTCATCAAGGCCTCACAGCAATAATAGCCATTTTTAAAATGGTCCTCACCGACGATCTGCAGGTGCCGTAAACTAATTTCTTGAACTTGTGGTTTCATTTTTATTCCTCCTATAAACAAAAATATGAACAATATAAAAAGAGTTGGGAGACTAGACTGCCCTTCAGCTCTCCTTCCAGGGCTCCGCCCATCTCCTTTCCGCATAAAAAAAAACGCAGAAAGCTAAAGCAATAGCCCACTGCGTTCATTTCAAATATTCTCACTTTTTCCAGGATACCAGGCCTAGCCCTATAAATCAAGGCAAGGTCTAGGACTGCCTAGTTCTAGGAGTGCCTAAGACAGACTCCAATCTTACCTAAGCTAAAACGTCGATCAAGGCTTTGAGTTCCTCGGGAATATCTTCCTCATCCAAGCTTAAGGTAAAAGTCAGATCCACATGCTGGGACTCGGAGAACTCATGAAGCTTTTTAAATAAGTCTACGATGTCCATATCCAAAATCAACTGCTTATCCTCTTCATAGTCAGCAGCCTTTTTGGCTTTTTGATTTTGTACGCACCGATAGATGCTGTCAATGTAGATATCTGAAATATCATAATCTCTGGCAGCCAACCCATATAAAAAGGCCAGGAAACTTTCGATTTCACTCACCGGATAATCCGACATCTTGATGAGACGTACATTGATCGGAATTTCTCGATCAAAAGTGTCTCCGGATTCGATGCAAATCAAAGTACTGGCCTTTCCCTCTCCCTCTGCAGGTTGAGCTTTTGCTAAAATATCTTTGAGCAGGGTCTTCGTCTTCCCGCTGCCTTTACGTCCAATAATCGCTTTGATCATGGTCCCTCCTTGATATCGATCTGTATTCATTACTATAGCTCTAGCTATGTCCGGCCTTCCTGATCGAAAGGGAAGGCTAACTTGGTTATTCCATTATAGCCGTTTTACCCGAAATATTAAAGAGAGAAAAATCCATCCTAGGGCTCACCAGGGCCCTCTTTCACAGCTGTCATGTCGACCCTAGTAATGCAGGGCATCCAAGATGAATAAACAAAAAACCTCTCTTTTCAAGGTTATTGTCCAGAAAAGAGAGGCTCATTTATTCACAACACTCAAAAGGCTATCGTCTTATGCCATTTTCTCAATCGACTTCCTCGCACGGTTTTGCCTGTGCGACTGTCTCGTGCTGCTTTCTTATTTTGCGGCCATCAATTTAGAGAGGCCGGATTTCTTGTTAGCTGCCTGATTCTTATGAATCAAGCCCTTAGCAGCCGCCTGATCAATGGTCTTTTGCGCATGGGCAAAAACCTCGTCCTTATTGGTCGTATTCGCATCCGCCAAGGCCACTCTGGCCTTCTTTAAGACGGTCTTGAGCTCAGACCTCTGAATTTTGTTATACGTTGCTTTCTTTTGGCTGTTCCTTACTCTTGTTTTGGCAGATATAATATTGGGCATCGCTATCACCTCCTTGCCTCATATGGGTAAAATTTCAACAACTGACAAGATAACAAATTCTAAAAATTTTGTCAAGAATAAATCAAAAATAAATCAAGAATAAACAGAAAATCTTCCCGCTCTCCTTCTTTCCCGGGCCTACACTTCAATGGCCTGGATCATGATTAGGGGGGTCCGGTGGGTCTTATCGTAGACCAAGGACCGGATGCTGTCCTGGAGACTCCCACTCATCAAAAGGGGATAAAGGGGTTCCTTGGCATTTTGCTTATTGAGGAAAGACTTGATCCGGTCATGGCAGAGTTTCACCATATCATCATTCAAAGACTCATAGATGACCCCGATGGCCTTGACGACTGGGACCGCAGCCAGCTTATTCGACCGGACATCGACGGCAATGCTGATCACGATAATTCCGTCATCCGCCAGCTTCCTACGATCCTGGAGGACATACTCATCTACGTCGCCAATCCCCATGCCATCAACGATCACTCCCTCATTGACGGGACCTACGATCTGGTGACCTGACATGGAGTATTTGCCCTTGGAAAGCTTGGTCTCCAAGACGAGGGTATCCCCATTTTTCAGAATGAAAATATTCTCTTTCGGGATGCCCTGCTCCTCAGCCATATGGGCGTGGCGGTTGAGGTGGCGGTATTCTCCATGAACCGGCATGAAGAAGGTCGGACGGATGAGGTTCATGAGAAGGCGAAGCTCCTCCCGGTAGGCGTGGCCAGAGACATGGACATGCTCGACGCCATCATAGATGACGTTGGCCCCGGTCATGCAAAGGTGGTTGATCATGTTAAAGATGGCCTTTTCATTGCCCGGGATCCGGCTGGAGGAAAGAATGATCGTATCGGTATCGACAATCTTGATCTGCTCGTGGGTTCCGATGGCGATCCGGTTAAGGGCCGACATGGGCTCCCCTTGGGTCCCCGTCGTAATAAAGCAAAGCTGGTTGTCGTCGTAGTGTTTGGCATCCTCCAAGTTGATCAGGGTCTTTGGATCAAAGTGGAAATAACCCAGAGTCGAGGCTGCCTCAAAGATGTTATACATGGACCGGCCCATCAGGATGACCTTACGTCCTATCTTCTCCGCAATGCTCACAATCTGCTGGAGGCGGTTGACATTGGACGAGAAAGTTGCAATAAAAATTCGCCCCGGAGCCTGGTCGAAAAGATTCTGGAAGCTAGAGGTGAGATTTTTCTCACTCTGGCTGAAACCTGGAGCATCGACATTCGTTGACTCAGCCATCAGGAGGTCAACCCCCTCATTTCCAATGGTGGCAATTCTCGCAAGATCAATGGGTTTGCCATCCGGCGGGGTAAAGTCGATCCGGAAGTCGCCCGTATGGTAGGCCGTCCCCCCGGGACTTTGGATAAAGAGGCCGAATGAGTCAGCGATACTATGATTGACATGGATAAATTCCACGCAAAAACTCCCCGCCCAGATGCGATCGCCCGCCTGGACTGGGTTCAGGCTATAGTCTTGGCGAGTTTTGGCCGGGACCGCCCCCCTCTCCTTATCCTGGAGCTTTTTCTTGATGAGCTCAATGGTCAAAGGACCTGCATAGACCGGGCAATTAAACTCATTGATAAACCACGAAGCCGCCCCGATATGGTCCTCGTGCCCGTGAGTGAAAAAGGCCGCCTTTAGCTTTTTGCGGTGCTGTTTGATATAGGCAAAGTCCGGAATAATGAGGTCGATCCCCGGCATGTCATTCTCTGGGAAAGCGACGCCCACATCGACAACAATCAGGTCGTTTCCACACTCAAAGGCCGTCATATTCTTGCCGATCTCGTAGAGACCGCCGAGGGGAATTACCTTCAAAGGCCGGTCCGGATCCCTTTCCGGACCTCTCATGCCGCTTCCTCCTTGCAACAAATACTCCCGCCCCCGTCCATGGGCTCCACTTCTTCCACTGTTCCTCCCGTGGTCGTGTAGGCCCCGGATACCTTCACTTCTTTCTAGGAGTCCGGCCGCCGCCCTAGGGTTCCATTGGTCTTGATCATCAGCCCCCAAGGCTCCAGGTTCCAGGACACCGCTTCCCAGGAGATCTCCTGGGGCCATGGATCCTTGACTGGTGACTCTCTGTATATTGGCCGCAAAGTCTGGCGAAATGCTGGGCAACAATTTGCCCTGGCTGCCTGCCATCGCCTGGTCTTGCCCCATCTGGTTCAAGGCCTCTTCATGGAGCAAATACTCCTGCAAGCCGTCTCTCCCCGCATTGGCCGCTATGTTTTCGCGGATTTCGTCCATTTGCAGAGCTCTTCTATTTTTTTTGCCTCTCCCACCACGGCTGGTCCGGTCTCTCCTGGCTGAGTTTTGGAAGGCGGTGCCTTGCTTGCGTAGGTTGCGGTCTGTAACTTTTTTAGGCCGTTTTTTGAGGGTCGCAGCTTTAGGCCTTACTACGCCCGCTTTGACCCGTCCCTGGGCCTTATTGGCCCGGTTGGGCTTGGTTTCTAAGTTGCTGGGGCCCAGGGCCTGAGTCTTGGCCCGACTGGTCCGCCCAGCTCCCCGATTTAGGTTTTGGGCTCCCGTTTTTCCACTGGCAGTTCCGCCTGCCTTCCGGCTCCCCCCGACCTGGCCCAAGGCCTTGGAGGCGGTTCTTCCGCCTATCTGGACTGGCCCTTTACCGGTGGTATGGCCCATTCCTTTGCTGGTTCCTTTGCTAGCTATATTACTGGCCCTGCCGGATCCTCTTTGCCCTCCTGGCCCTTTTCCGCCTGCTTTTTCTCCTTGGTGGCCACTATGTTGGCCCCGACCGGTTGTCCCCCCTTGGGTTGACCGGCGCTGATGACTTGCACTTCCTTCGTTTGCGCCATTGGCTGTCATGCTCGACAAATCCTCCTTGGTCTTTCATTTTTTCACTTCCTATGATCCGCTAAACACCCTAGTCGGTCACCTTTTCGGTCAGGCCGTGCAAAGCTCGACTAGCTAGGATAACCCAGGCTTTCCAGCAAGGCCCCCGGCCTGGCCGGGGTCTGATGCGCTGGTAATCACGTCTCGATCTTAGGACACATCTCTTCTAGTATATCGGAAATCAAAATTTCTTGCATGAACCCGCCAACCTCGTCGCTTGTGATTTTTTGTATGACCCCTCCATCCTGTCCCTAGCAATGTCTTGCGTGAACCTGACCAGCTCGTCTACAAAGGGAGGTGTAAGAATTCTCACCGGTCTGGGGGATGTTGTTGGCAACGACGGGATTATTTGCTGCAGGAGCATTGCTAGCGTCTTGCTGAGCGGGGGCGTTGACGTAGAGATTGGCTCTCTTTTGGGCTCTAAAAAAATCCCCTCCCAGGGACTGGGAAGGGACTTTCAGGGCGCAGAGGCTCGTTATGGACACAGCCCCGTCATGAGTACAGGACTACTATAGTCACAGGGGCTCTTATAAGCGAATGCGCTGGCGTTTCAGGATGAGCAGGATGGCCGAGAGACTGAGGATGAGGATCATCGGGATGGTAGATCGCTCGCCGGTCTGAGGGACATTGTTGGCTGCTACAGGAGCACCTGGTTGATTTTGATACTGGTTAAAGCCTGGTGCCTGACCATCGGCGTTAATGCGGTTGGGCTGTTGTTGGGCCGCTGCTGCTTGGTCAGCCAGGACTTGGCTGTTCTGGGCGTTGAGACCTGCTGCCCCCTGCGAAGCGTTGTTGGCTGGTGCGGAAAGGACATTGCCAGAGCGGTCTCCTCTTTGAACAAAGAGGACAGCCTCTTTACGGCCACGTGATCTGGATGAGCCTCCTAAGCCATCTTTCCGCCCGTCATAGGAGATGCCTCTATCATTGCCACTGGTACTGTCATCGTTGTTGTTGGAGGCCGTAGGCTGAACGCTAGGATCTGAGTGCTTGGGATTCGAGGGCCTCGGTGCTGGTTGGGAGCTTGAGGGTGTAGGACTTGGATCGGTGGGATTGGAGCTTGAAGGTGTGGGCGTGGGGCTTGGTACGGTGGATGTCTTGCGTTGGGCCTGGCTGTCTAAAGCTGGGGTGTGGGTATTCTTGGAGTATTCTTGCGGATTTTGAGGCTTTGTCGTTGACCAAACGGCGTAGAGGTCAACCACTTTTAGGTCGTCGGTTGACTTCGCTTCCACGGGGCGGCCAAGGAGTATTTGTTGTAGGAAGGGGGCAGCTAGGCGGATCCCAGAGGGAGTTGTGCCTGCCTTCACAGGTGTGCGTTCTTCGGACCAACCAGTGAGGAAGAATAGGTTACTTCCGTCGTTTAAGGCATTGGCAGTCGTTGGATCGCCATTTTGCTTGCGCCATGAATCTTGATAGTCAAAGCGACTAACCATGTCTAGATATTGATGATCGATTATCTGGTCATAGGTCAAGAAGGCATAGTGCTGGATGGCCGGAATGCGGCTATTCGGTTCCTGGATGATATTTGCGGGAAGGTTGGCATGGTAGGCCAGAACAACCCCGAGGTCTTCATAGGAAAGGGAACGAAGTTGGTTCCTAAACGCTTCCATCTTAACGGCCAATTTTGCTTGGGTGTAGGAATTGGGTTCTGAAAGTTTTTTCTTCAGCTGTTTGAGGTCGTCTATCACTTCGGCAAACTTCTTCGCGTCGTCGGTCTTGTTGGCCTTTTCGAGGGCCTGCTGGAGGCCATGGTCAGTATCCGTTGCGAGGTCTAAGGCAGCCTCAAGGTCCGTCCGATCAAGCCAGTAGCGTGTTACTTGTCTTGTACTGACCGCTTGACTTGTCTGAGTTTGTTGGGTGCCTAGGTCAGCGACGATTTCAGTGCCATCCACCAGATTATTCAATTGCCGGATAACTTCGGTATCTTCAATCTGAATGATCTGATCTTGACCTGTGCTGATTTGATAGGATCCTAATTCCATGCTGCCTGACCAGAGCTGTAACTGAAGAGTTTTTTCAGTAATTTTCTTATGGCCATCCCTCGGCACTGTCTTAATCCTAACGTAGAAGTGGCCATTCTCGTGGTAGAGTTCAAAGTATTGGCATTGCCAGTCGGGTTGGGTGGTGGGGGCAGATGGATCGACAGTTGGTGTTGTCTTTGTGCTTTCGGTGGTACTGGTCGTTTCGTTCGTACTGCTAGAACTACTGGTACTCGCAGTATTACCTGTTCCAGTGGTTTCGTTTGTTATGCTGGAACTGGCAGTGCTTCCAGTTCCTGTCGTACCGGTGCTTTGAGTTGTCTTCGTGGTTTTCGTGCTTTCTGTCACCTTGGATGTCGGCGTACTGGAACTAGTAGTGTTCCCTGTTCCCGTCGTACCGGTGCTTTGAGTTGTCTTCGTAGTTTTCGTGCTTCCTGTCGCCTTGGATGTCGGCGTGCTGGAACTAGAAGTATTCCCGGTTCCCGTTGTACCGGTGCTTTGAGTTGTCTTCGTAGTTTTCGTGCTTCCTGTCGCCTTGGATG
>ERZ1673752.2787-NODE-2787-length-18356-cov-5.477460_pt1 | contig 18356 bp, 14 predicted proteins | sample MGYA00580195_ERZ1673752 | MGnify/ENA primary metagenome ERZ1673752 (study PRJEB41218, sample SAMN15661744) | gut metagenome | host: Homo sapiens | place: Canada: London | collected 2015-08-20/2019-03-30 | study: EMG produced TPA metagenomics assembly of...
ATGAAGGAGATACTTTGCTTTTGCAAAGTATGCTGTTAAATGGCGTCAAGCCTTTCATCAGCGTTTCCTTGAGTACTTTCTTTCATGCTCTTGTCGTGGTGATAAAATGCGAGCTCTTGTATTTTTTTTACTTTATGGTATATTTTACTTTATGGTATAATCGATATATACTTAATATTAGGAGGTCGTATATGAAAAAATTAAACTTTCGTGTTATGAAAAGACCTACCGATGATTGTCATAACCAAAGTCATTCATGCGGTGGCGGGCGCCACGCATAAAACTTATGTAAAATTTGCACTGTAGCTATAATGCAAAAAAAAATGACTTTACCGTTTTCACAGGAACGTTGTAAAGATCAGATAGCATATGATTTGGTTTTAAAAAAGTTTATCCAATATATCGAATCGGAACAAGCAGAAAAAATTGTAAACAATTTTGCTTCTTTATTTACGTACTATTAAGTAAAAGTCTTCAAACATTACGGGAGGTAAACTGATGCCGTATTTTTTTTATATGCTAAAACGAATTAATAAAACGGACGGTTTCGGCTTTTTATTTAGCAGCATTTTTTATATTTTATTTTCGACATTACATACTTTATCAAGTGTACTGCTGCCTGCGTATATTACCGCAAGTATTTTTGATAGTACCGCAATGAAAAAAACACTCATTATCTTTGTACTGATGATTTTATCCGAACAGTTGAAAACTATCGCCGAAGGGATAAGCTCCCGTATCTGTTTTCGGTATCGTTTAAAGGAAGTGCATGCATTAAACAGCGCCTGCATTAGGCTGCCGATTTATTTTATCGATACGAGCGAAGGAAAAACAATTATTGAAAATGCTCAGGGGGCGGTTTCTTACGGAAATGCGCAAGGTGTAGAATCATTTTTAATATCCTATAGAGACGGTATAGCAAACTTTTTTGTTTTGATTGCTTACGGCATTTTGCTTTATGAGTTTAACATCGTTGTTTTAATTTTGTTTATCGTTTTATCCTCTACCCATATTTTTATTTGTAAATATATCGATCGATCTGCGCAAAAAGAACAGGAAAAGTGGCTGCAAAGTTTTGAAAAACAATCCGTATTAAAACGAGCTATTGTTTCACCGGTTCATGAAAAAGATATTCGGCTCAATTTTCTTAATCTATTTTTATTAAAAAAATTACAAACTCTTCAAAGCGAAAGTTTTAAATATATTTCTTCACGAGAAAAACGATATGTATTGCAAGCCTTATTTTTATGTTTAATTTCTTTTATGCGTAATTTTTTATTATTATTTTACAGTGTTACGTTTTCAGGAATATCGATAGAAAAAATAGTGCTGTACATCGGAATCATTTTAAATATTGACGCAAGTATTTCCGCTTTTTGGTATGAGGTGAAAAACATCAAAGAACAACGCATTCACATCGCGTCTTTAAAAACATTTTATGATTTGGACTTGCAAGTAGGAGATAGCGAAGTACATGAACCTAAAACGATTGCAAAAATAAACATTGAAAATGTGAGCTTTAAATATGACGACACGGAAATTATAAAAAAACTTTCCTGCTCTATCCGCGGAGGAGAAAAGCTTGCAATCGTTGGACCGAACGGCGCCGGTAAAACTACTTTAATTAAACTGCTCTGCGGGTTTTATAAACCATTAAGCGGAACAATTTCCTATTATGATAATAAAAATAATGTCTTGAACGAAACTGAAATCAGACAAACAATTTCGGCTGCTTTTCAAGAAAATATTTTATTTGCATTTTCAGTATTTGAAAACATCGCGTTAAAAGAAGCGGATACAACGAGTGAGCAGTACCGCACGCTGTACGACAAGACGAAAACTATAATTGAAATGGTAGGTCTCGATAAAAAAATTCCTTCACCGGAAGCGGCGGTGGGAACTTATCTGAGTGACAACGGTGTTCTTTTTTCGGGAGGTGAAGAACAAAGACTTTTACTTGCCAGAGCATTGTTTAAAAATGCTTCTCTTATTTTATTGGATGAACCGGATTCCGCACTCGATAACACGGCACAAACCCAAGTGTATGAATTATTAAACGGTCTCTTGAAAAATCAAACGGCGATTTTTGTTTCTCATCGGCTCGGTTCTATAAAATTCTGTGATAGAATTTTATTTTTTAAAACCGATAAAGAAATCATTATCGGGACTCATCAGGACTTATATGCAAATGAACCGGAGTATAAAAACATGTATGACACGGAAACGAGTTTTTTAAAAAAGCTTACATTTTAATGAAAAGGCGCGCATTCAGTCAAGCAGTGTTTCAGTATAAGGGAAAATAATTTATGAAAAAACTTTTTATAACATTACTAAAAAAAAGACGCTCGCTTTTACTCATCATCATTTTGAGAGCGGCGATTTCGGCAGTTTCGGTATATGTACCTCTTTTAATTTTGCCTGGTTTTTTAACAACCTTGATGGCGGGCGAAACAACAAACGCTTTGTTGCGGCTTTCAGCTTTTTTGCTTTCGACGGTAATTTTCGTGCCGATATATCAAATCGTTGACAGCTTTCTCACAAAAGATTCAATTACATTTAATGATACGCTTACACGGAATCTGTATGAAAAAACCATGAAAGTTCCGTATCCGTTTTTACAAAAAGGAAATGCGAGAGCCGATATACAACAAGCCACCGAGATTTTATATTATGATTTTGATTATAGTGATGCGGTACTTATGTTTGCGGACATCGTCGAAAAGTGCGTTTATATTTTGTCCTCGTTGTATATTGTAAATCTTTTTACGCACGCATCTCTTTTAGTTTTTTTACTTTTACCGCTACTTATCGGGATTCCTCTTTTAACTTTTTTTCATAAAGTAGTTGAATCGAAGATAAACAGCCTCATAAGTTGGCACGGCAACATTGAAAAAACATTTGCATATTTTAAGGACGAGATTGTTTATAATTTTTCAGCGTATCCTTCTTTTCATATTTTTAATATGTTTCAATATTTGAACAAAAAAATGGAGCGGAATTCAAATGAAAACATCCGCTACTTTACAAAAAGCAGAAAGCTTTCCAATTGCAATAACATCATTATGAGTATCGTTTCAAGCATCAGCGCTTTTTGTTCTTTTTTTATTATAATCAAGCAAGCAAAAAACGGTATAATTCAAGCCGCCGAAGTTTTAACTCAAATACAAGTGTTGACTTATTTTTATACATCTATTTTTATGATGCTCAATACTTTTCAAACGTTAAAACGAAGTATTCCCTATTTGGAAATTGTGGAAAATATTTTAAGCTGGGATGAAGAAAATCTAGAAGGTCTCGCTTTTCCAAGAGCGCAACTGTGCTGGGAGTTTAAAAATGTTTCATATACCTATGATGAAAGTAAAACGGAAGCTTTGTCCGATTTAAATTTTACACTGTCAGGAAAGTCGATCAATGCTCTTGTCGGGAAAAACGGATCAGGGAAAACAACCCTTGTGTTATTATTATCCGGTTTGATACAACCTACCGCAGGAACGATTATATTTAACGGTATTGATTTACAGAAAATCGATATGAATGTATACCGAAAAATGTTGAGTATTATTTTTCAAGACAGTGAACTTTTCTCGCTGAGCTTACAAGAAAATATTTTTTTCGCTCAAGAAGACTGTTCAATAAAAGATATATACGCGTCGGAAAATTTTTTATCAAAAGTAAAAAATGAAGAAAATATTGCCGCTCTTAACTTAAGCGGCGGCGAAACTCAAAAAATTCTTATTCACCGAGCTTTGGCGCGGAAAACTCCTGCCCTCATTTTGGATGAACCGAATGCAGCGCTTGATGTACACGCCGAAGAAGCGCTGTATGCCTCGCTCATACAAGAAGCGAAAGATCGCTTTGTCTTATTTATCACTCATCGAATGCGTTCATGTCGCGATTGTGACACCGTTTATGTGCTGGACAAGGGTAAACTCGTAGGAAGCGGCACACACACCGCGCTTTTAAAAACCTGTCCCGTATATCATGAACTTTGGGATTCACAGCTCCAATTATATAGTGATGTTTCAAAACGAAACGATGATTAAAGGGTTGGCCGTGAAAATTTTTTGCGTACTACGCTCTATGCGATGAACACGGAGGACGCCAGCCGCTTTTCTTCGGCAAAGCGGTTTCCGTCCGCAATATAACCGCCGCTTCGCTTGATGAAGATATTCGCAACAAAAAACCGCACATTCTTCTCGAGCTGCGGGCTTGTAAAAAATCATTGAACGAAAAGCGGGACGAGAGGTTTGAGAAAGCGCCTTACTTTTTAATAAAAAAATCAAACTCCAATGACGCATTGTCGGTACTGCCTGAATCCGCCGCGTAGCGTAGGCGGTACCACTGTACATATACGGTAAACTCGGATTCATCAAACTTTATTTCAGGGATTTGTGGGCTTTCTATGTTATCATACTGTTTTAAGGCAGAATACAGTTCATAGCGAAACTCTTTTCCTGCCGGCGTGCGGACAAGCATTTTTCTCCCTTCATCATCAAATGAAAATTCGTAGCCTGCGTACTGCAAAGGCATGTTACTGCGGCGCGATTGAGACGGGTATCGGTACCACTCAATTGATGCACCGAGTGCGGCGCTCCGTATGTTTTCCGTGTTTAGATTGTATTGCATATATTCCGTGTTTTTATAGTGACAGGTCGGAGAGACGGAAAAATATTTCAATTCTTGGAATCTGCGTGCGTACTCCCTTGCACGATCGGCTCGTTGTTCTTTAAAATCCGCAAATGCCGTTTTTTTCACCGGCTGCCGTATTTCTTTTGAAGTATGGTAGGATGAAAAGTTAAAGTAGCCGATTGCCGGCAAATACAGGATCAGCGAAACTGCCAGGGCAAGATGCACTAAGCGATTGTTTATTTTTTTCTTGCTAAAAAACAGGTAAAAACAATAGGCGCTGACTAAACCGTTTACGAGTAATTCATGGATGAGTGGTGTATTGCTATCGGTAAATCCGATGTACAATACATGCGACGTCCGGTAGGTGATGAGAAAAACGGAAAACAAAAGCGGAATCATCGCCGCAAGCAGCGTAATAAGCCGCGTCAGTTTAAAAGGAACCGGTTCATCGGTATTGATTTGAAACATTGCAAGGATTATAAAAAAAACACCGACAAAGAGGTAGTAAATATTGGTAACCGAATATAAATTATTTTCAACGGCAAAAATATTTTTGGTAAAATAAATCCCCGCCAAAACCAACAGGGGAACAAGAAGCGGCGATAAAAGTTTTTGAAACATCAAATTAAAGAACTTCGAATGCCGATATTCCGTTTTCTTTTTATAGGATGCAAACACCGTGGCTCCCGTTATCGAGGAAATAGAATTGGCAAAACGGTAGAGTGGACTGTCGTAGTATTCCAGTTTTAAATTAAAAATGTGGTCAATCAAATAGGCAATGAGATAAACAACTGCATATACTGCCGCGAAAAAAAGAATCGACACTAAAAGGTGAATAATTCTTGTTTTTAATTCATTGACAAAGTTTTCGTTTGCTTTAAAAAAGAGTGCAAAACTGCAGCAACAAAATAAAATTACGCACGATACCGTTATATCTTGCACATAGCTCAAATCGGTAAAAAGATGGACGATAAGGTTGATGATAATCAAAATCGGAACTGCCGTATACACAATGTATTTTGTGCGGGAAGCGGCGCATTCAAACGTTTCTGCTTTGAGCAAAATAAGAAAAAACAGCAAGCACCAATTTAACATAAAAGCGTCGGGAATGAAAACAAAAAAAGCTTGTGTTATGCCGAGTACGGCAATAACCGCAAAAATATACGGAGACTTTTTTATAGTTTCGGAAATTGCATTAAAATTAATCAAGGTATTCATTTAGAAAACTCCTTCAAAATCAGTTCTTTAGCAGTAATTAAAAGCCGAAGATGATTATCTTGTATATGTGGTTTCATTATATGGATGCACGTGAATTTTGTATAGAGCTGTTCTTTGTCTCCGATTTCCGTATTTTTTAACCTTGACGAAAAAGTGTTTTTTTATACAATAATGCTACGGAGTAGCACGTTGCCTTTTTTATCGATTACCGTAAAAAACTATAGAAACCTTGCAGACCGGATTTTAGATGTCGCCTATCCTGAAGTTTTTTTAATCGGAAAAAACGGTCAGGGAAAAACCAATCTTTTGGATGCAATTTACCTTTTAGCATACGGAAATTCATTCCGCACAAAAAGCGATACGGAATTATACAAAAAAGGGAACGATTCATTTTTTGTGTCCGGTCTTTTTCGGGAGCGGGAAAATGTTTCACACACGGTTACGGTGTATTCCAAACAACGAAAAAAAGAAATCACCAAAAATGCAAAAAAAATCGCTGACCGCAAAGAATTGGTAACCACGATTCCCTGCATTATTTTTTGTCATTCCGATATTGAATTTGCAAACGGAGAAATGCAAAAACGACGTTTTTTTTTGGATCAAACCCTGAGCCTTTACAATGCGGAATACATCGACCTGCTGCGCTCCTTTAATAAAATTCTTAAAATTCGGAATACGGTGTTAAAAAACCGACAAGCAAGTTTACTCGACTCCGTTGATATCCAATTTGCGCAGGCGGGACTGGAGATTGTTCAACGGCGTGAAGCGCTGATTCGGGAAATTAATCGTCTTTTTACCGGCTTTTATAAAACAATAAGCGATATTGACGAAGTCCGCTTGGAATATCGAACCGGCTGGAAAGAAAAAACAATTGATGCGGTACTCGCTTATTTACAGGAACGCCGCCCGCACGATTTGGAGTTCGGGATGACGATGTCGGGACCACAGCGTGATAAAGTCCACTACGTGCAAGGCGGCTCGCTTTTTATTCCACATGCTTCGACCGGACAGGTGCGCTTAATTTCGCTTGTTTTGCGGGCGGTACAGGCGCAGTGGTACGCGGAAAAAACAAAACGGAAACCGGTGCTGCTTTTGGACGATGTTCTTTTGGAATTGGATCCGGAAAAAAAAATCAAGTTTACCCGAATGCTTCCCGAGTACGATCAGCTGTTTTGTACGTTTTTACCGGGTGAACCGATTGAAAACTACCGCCGCGAAAACACCAAAGTGTACTACGTGGAAGACGGTGCATTTTTAGATGAATAAGTTTTTTACATTTCATGCGCGCGAAGTGCAAAAATCAGCGTGCATTTTCGGCTTTTTGCAAAAAAGTATAAAACGCGGCTCCGCTAACCGGCGCATCCGGTGAAAAATATTTTCCGTCAACGAGCTGCATAATGTCATACTCAATCATCGCCAACGCTGCATCAAAAAATTCCGCACCCAGCGGAACATCCGCAATCGGAGAGCGGGAACGCGTCCGATATTTATTGCTGTACTGATTTAGCTTGCTTTCGTTTTCCGCACATATCAGGTGCCACAAAAAAATTGCGGCATCTTTTCGTGTCGTGTTATCGGTTGTAAGCAACGCATCGGAACGATACCAACCTGCTGCCCGTAAACGGTCGGCAATCATCGAATTTTTCCAGCGGGCATTTCCGGTAATCACATTGAACACATCCGTATTTTCGTTGGTAACGGTTGTCATATCGATGAGCGGCATGTTTTCTTTAGTAAGGATCAACGCCGTTGTTTCATTAAAATCATCACCGAGCGTGTAATTTTTATACGCCGTCGCGCGTTCGTTCGAATATACTTTTACATAAACTTCATCCAAAAAAGGCAATCCCTTATCAAAGGCGGCAACGGCCAAATTATATTCTCCCGCTTTATAATATAAATGTCCGAGATATGCCGAAAGCCGATGTGAGTTTTCAAAACGGTCGCACATTGCGCTCAGGTAATCAAGCGCTTCCGTATCTTTCATGCACTTCGCATTAACTAAAAGCGCATATTCATCAAGGTTATTTTGTTTGAGGGCGGCTTCCGCATAGATTTTTGCCCGCTTTTGGTTTTTATTCAAAATATAGTAATCAGCCGTAAGCGCATTGACGCGGGCTAAATAGTTTCTATCGGTTGACGGAACGGCTAAAAGCGCGGTGAGCGAATGGTATATTTCCTGCATTTCAGATTGATTAAAGGAAGAAAGTTGTTTTACCAGTTTCAGTTCAATCTCCCCAAGCTCCGGCTGTGCAGTTTCCGCCGCATTGGAGGCAATAAAAACATCATCTTTGAGGGTTGCACAACTTGCACATACACACATCAAACACAACGTCAGCACAATCTTTTTCAGCATTTTCATCAAAAACACCTCTTTAATACGTCAATAATTTTAACCTATTTTCAAAAAAAATAAAAGTCAATCGGAGCCCTTTTTTCTCGCTATCCGTTTTATATTTTCTCCCCTCTTGATAAAAAAATAAGAAGGCGATATGGTATTTTTGCTTGGAGGCAATGTGTGAAAAAGCATATTTGGAAATTTGCAAAATTCGGCGGCGTAACGCAGCTGGTGTTTGAAACCGCCGATGATATTCTGCATTTGCGGGAGTTGGACCAAAAACTGTGGACAACTTTGGCAATGCCGACAAAAGGCATCTTTTTTAATTCCGATACAGCGCGCATCCTTGACACGGATGCGGACGGTTTTATCCGTCCGCCGGAAGTTTTAGCCGCTGTTGATTTTCTCGCAGACAGTTTAAACGATGTCGGCGTTATCATGAAAGACGGGGATTCGCTTTCGCTGAACCAAATAAAAAATACCGAAATCCGTACCGCAGCGGAATGGGTGTTGAAACGAAAAGGAAAAGACGGCGATACGATTGCGCTTTCAGATCTCGCCGATGAACAAGAATTACTACAATCAGACGCTGCCGGTGAAATAACCGATGATGACAGCGATGAAATCCGGTTTAAAAAAGTGCTTGCATGCTATGTGCAACAAAACACGGAAACGAGCGGTGAAGCAATTTTCGACTTGGTGAAAAGCGATCGGGATCAGTACATCCAAAGCACGCAAGGACTGAAAAACTTCAGTGCCGGTTTGGAAGTTGCGCAAATGGTAAAAGCGGTTTCCGCCTTTGAAGCCGTTCAAAAAAAAATAGATGATTTTTTTGTGCGCTGTAAACTTTTGGCGTATGCAAAAACCGAGCAGTCGCCTTTAACCGATTACACCGATATTTTGAAAACCTTTACCGCGGTTGCATTGGACGGTGCAAACGAAACATTGCGGGAACTTCCTGTAGCTCTTCCGAATAACGAAAAACTTTTGGACACTCAAAGCGGTATCAACCCCGCCTGGGCAAGCGAAATAAAAACACTCTATGCGGATGCGATTTTACCGCTTGCCGGAGAATTGTTGGTACTAACTGAAGATGATTGGAAACGTATTGCGCAAAAAATTGCCGACTTTAAAGCGGTATATGCAAAACAAGCCGAATCGAACATTGCAAAAATCAATCCGCAATTTTTGGAAACAATGATTGAACGCAAACGCGAAATGATAAGTGAAATTGAAGAGCAGCTGATGTTTGAAAAAGAAAAACAGCATTTTAAGTCGCTCAAAAAATTATTATTGTTGCGGAAAGATTTTTTTACGTTTTTACAAAACTACATCAGTTTTTCAAACTTTTACACGGGCGGTGAAACGGTCTTTCAAGCCGGTGTTTTATTTTTTGATACGCGGGTAACAACCTTGTGTTTTGAATTAAACAATGATGCCCGCCATGCGACGCTTGATATGTTGTCGGGCGCATATTTACTGTACTGCGACATAACAAGGGGAAAGGTATCGCGGAAAATTTTAGCGTTGTTAACCAATGGCGCTTCGGACAATATTGTCGTCGGACGAAACGGTTTGTTTTATGACCGAGACGGAAATGATTGGAATGCAAGCGTTACGCAGGTAATTGCAAATCCGGTGAGTGTGCGGGAAGCGTTTTTCACGCCGTACAAAAATTTGGTTCGCATGATTGAAGAACAAATTGCAAAGCGGGCAAGTTCCGCAAATGAAAAATCGGACGCCTTCGTTTCATCGGTTGCGGACAAAGCGGTAAATGCACCGAAAGAAGCTGCTGTCGGTTTGCCGGAAAAAAAGCTCGATCTCGGAACGATCGCCTTAATCGGAACCGCTATCGGCGGTATTTCAACGCTTATCGGCAGCTTGCTGCAAGTATTGTTCGGTATGGGCATCTGGGTACCTATCGGGCTGGTTGGCTTAATGCTTCTCATATCGGGACCTTCGATGATACTCGCCGGCATGAAACTGCGCAAACGAAGTATCGGTCCGATTCTTGAAGCGAACGGTTGGGCAATTAACGCCCATGCGAAAATCAACATTCCGCTCGGCGCATCGCTTACCGAACTGGCATATTTACCGAAAAATGCGCGGCTTGCAAATCTCGATCCGTTCGCAGAAAAGAAAAAAGGTAAACGCATTTTTATCGCAATTTTAATCGTCTTGCTCGTACTGGCTGCGGTGTTCTGTTATTTTTACTTTGTAAAAAAAGCGGGTGCTAATCCGTTCAAGTGGCGGTTCAAGTAAAGCGATAAAAACATTGTATCGCTGATTGACAAAAAATAAGTTATATCGTACAATTTTTATAATAAATATGGAGGAGTTTTATGGCAGGAAAATTTGAGTACTACAAAGACAAAAAAGGTAAGTATCGCTTTCGTCTCAAGGCAGCAAACGGTGAAATTATTGCAACCGGTGAAGCATACGAAAGCAAAGCCGGCTGCTTAAACGGTATTGAGTCGGTTCGCAAAAATGCAGCCGATGCCGATGTTGTCGAAAGCGAAAAATAGTTTCGCTTGAGCCGGTGCCGTATGGCGCCGGCTCGATTTTTTCCACGATAGTACAAAACGCGGTGTCGCTTCGTTTCCCGTTAATACACAAGAGAAGCTGACAGCAGGTTTAAAGCGGCACTGATCAATTCAATCGAGAATTACGGTCGTTTTTCATGACCTTAAAAACCGGCGTCAAGCCTTTAATCAGCGTTTCCTTAAGTATCGGTACGCTCCAAAGATATCTGTTTTTAACGGTAGCTCTCAATTCTTGACTGAATTACGCTGTAATTTCTGAAATTGTCCCAAAATGTCGCGATAAGCAGCGGCAACGGTAAAAAACCGTTTCATTTTACCCCATTTTTGTCATTGATATTCTATTTTTTGGAAACGCGAGAACATTTATCCTTGCGGTAGCGGTCAAAAATCATCTTTGTTGACCTTTTTATCTTACAACAATGTCTATATTCGAAAAAAACGGATGAAAAGTAAAGTAAAAAGCTCTTTTTACCGTGCATTTTTTTGCTTGTTTAGTTAAAACTTTGGCACGCTTTTTGCTTGTATATCAGTGAAAGCAAGAAACTTTCAAAGATAAAAATATATTACGTGGAGGTAATAGTATGAGAAACGCATTATCGATTTTTAGTCCTTCGTTTGAGGATGACCTTTTGCAGAGCATTGGAAACGGCTTGGGTTTGTTTTCGTCAAGTTCACCGAATGTTCCGAGTGTCGATATTAAACAAACGGATGCGGCCTACTTTTTAGAGATGGAGCTTCCGGGCGTTGATGAAAAGGATGTTGACATTAACCTGCACGAACACCTTTTGACGATTTCTTCAAAAAAACATGAGGAAAAAGAAAACAAAAAAGAAGAAGACGGAGTGCAGTATTTGGTGAAAGAGCGGAGCAGTCGATCCTTTACGCGGCGGTTTACACTCCCAGAGGATACGAACTGTGAAAATATTTCGGCGAAGTTTAACCGCGGAATTTTAACGGTAACCATTCCGAGAAGTCCGGCAACGCAGCCGCGTACCATTGAAATCGCAAGCGAATAAACCGTTTGTATAAAACTAAAAAAGCCCCGCAGAACACGCGGGGCTTTTTTATAGTGGGCAGTATACTGCCGCCGAATTAGGCTGCGATATCCGGTTTTTTCAAACTGCCGTCCGGTTTATAGAAAATACCGCGCAAAATGAGTGCGAGGGCGCCGTCACCGGTTACGTTACAGGCTGTTCCGAAACTGTCCTGCAATGCAAAAATAGCGATTAAAAGTCCTGTTCCCGTGGCATCAAAATTGAGCACGCTGACAACCAAACCCAACGACGCCATAACCGTTCCGCCCGGTACGCCGGGAGCTCCTACGGCAAAGACACCGAACAATAACGAAAACAAAAGCATAGTGCTGAAAGAGGGAATGGTACCATAGAGCATTTGCGAAATAACCATACAAAAAAAAGTTTCCGTCAAAACGGAACCGCACAAGTGAGTGGTTGCTCCGAGCGGAATCGCAAAGTCAACAACTTCAGGAGGAAGGATATCGGATTGGTGCGCACAGCGCAATGCAACCGGAAGGGTTGCCGCACTGGACATCGTGCCGACCGCGGTGGTGTAGGCGGGACCGTAGTGCTTGACGACATTGAGCGGATTCTTTTTCGACACGGCTCCCCCGATAAGGTACAGCAAGGTCAGCCAGATAAAGTGCCCGACTAAAACAATTACAATAACTTTTAAGAATACAGGAAGCTGTTTGGTTAAGCTACCGCTGTATGCGAGTTCAGAAAAAGTAGTTGCAATAAAAAACGGCAAGATCGGCACCACAACTCTATTGACGATTTCTAAAACCATTTTTTGAAATTCATTTAATACCTTTTCGATTGTTTCGGCTTTTGTCCACAAGACGGAAATACCGACAAGAATTGCCATAACAAGCGCGGTCATCACCGGCATCAAAGGCGGAATATCAAGATGAAATGCCGTTTCGGGAATCGCGGTTAGTTCGGAAACCATACTCGGAACATGCAAAAACGGAATAAGCATATAACCGGCAATTGCGGAAAAAAGCGACGCTCCGACCGCCGACATATACGATAATCCTAAAAAAGTGCCAAGCATTTTTCCCGCATTGTTTTTCAGGTTACAAATTGCCGGAGCAATAAATCCGAAAATAACGAGCGGAACAATAAAGAAAATGATTGAACCTAAAATCGTTTTTACGGTGTGTAAAATTGCCATTACGGACGTCGGCACCCAAAAACCCAAAACAATACCCGCAGCAATACCGATTGCCAACTTCGGTAAAAGCCCTATCTTTTTTCCCATAAAATTCTCCTTAAAAGAATATGATAAATGTTGTCTATTGTATCACTTTCCCGCTGTTTTATCTATTGTCCGGCTATCAAATTCTGCCGGCAATAATCCGCTTTTGATTATTTAAATCGGGGTGGATTCGCACTTCTTTTAATCCGGCTTTTTCAAAAATATCGCAAGCGACTTCAATGTTGTATTCTCCCGCCTCAACGAAAAAAGCGCCGTTTTCGGTTAACGCATTTTTGATTCCGGAAGCAAGATGCGGATAGAGCGCAAGTCCGTCATGTCCGCCGTCAAGGGCGAGAAGCGGTTCGGAGCGACCGTCTTTTAAAAGCGCTGCTGCCGTATCGGTTGGAACGTAGGGCGGGTTTGAAACAATACAATCAAACTTTTCCGGAAAACCGTCCGTCAAGTCCGCACGGATAAACCGCACATCAACCGCGTTGCTCGCCGTTTCATCGTGCAAAAGTGCGGACGCATTGATGCGGGCAACATCCAGAGCAGCCGTCGAAATATCTAAAAGCGTCAGCTCCAATTTTGGCATCCGTTGCAGCCGGAGTTGCGCGAGGCTTTTCAGCAGAGCAATTCCGATGCAGCCTGAGCCGCAGCACACATCTAAAAGGGTAAACGTATCACGCGTTTGGGATATCGCCGCCGCACAAAAGTCCAACGCATGTTCGACCAATATTTCGGTGTCGCTTTTCGGAATCAGCACCCGTTCATCGACAAAAAAACCGAATGAAAAAAATTCTTTTTTACGGGTGATGTATGCAATCGGTTTTCCCGTTAGTCGCAGATTCACGAGTTTATCCAGTTCGGCTTTTTCATCGGATGATAAAAATATTTCACCGTGCGCTAAAATCCAACTGCGGTTTTTATGTATCACATATTCAAGTAAAATATCCGTATCCAACAACGCGGAATGATAATGGTAATCGTCAAGTTTGTCCGAAAGAGCGTGCATCAGTTTTGCTGCGGTTTCCTTGCGGTATTGTTTCAGCTGCATGGGAGCATTATAAAAAGCTATGCAGATATTTGCAAGGATATTTTATTCCCCATTGAAAGAAAATAAAAAAAGTGGTACATTTTGAAGAAGAGGAGTTTTTATGATTTATGTATTTGTCGCTTTAGTGCTGGTAATTTTAGTGTTAATTGTTTCAAACGTGAGAATTGTGCCACAGTCTTATGCGTTTGTTGTTGAGCGGCTGGGAGCGTATACCGCAACATGGGAAGTGGGACTTCACGTGAAGCTGCCGTTTGTTGATCGGATCGCGAACCGTATGTCCGTGAAAGAGCAGGTTTTGGATTTTGCGCCGCAGCCTGTTATCACGAAAGATAACGTTACGATGATGATTGATACGGTCGTTTATTTTCAGATTACCGATCCGAAATTGTATACGTACGGCGTGATAAATCCGATGAGTGCCGTTGAAAATTTGAGTGCGACGACGCTGCGAAATATTATCGGTGATTTGGAGTTGGATGAAACGCTGACGAGTCGCGATTTAATTAACACGAAAATGCGCAGTATTCTCGACGAGGCGACGGATCCCTGGGGAATTAAAGTCAACCGTGTTGAAGTAAAGAACATTATGCCGCCTGATGCGATCCGCGAAGCGATGGAAAAGCAAATGCGTGCCGAACGCGAGCGTCGTGAAGCGATTTTGATTGCCGAAGGTGAAAAGCAAAGTACGATTTTAGTTGCCGAGGGAAAAAAGCAATCGCTGATTTTGGAAGCGGAAGCTCAAAAGGAGGCTGCAATTCAAAAAGCGCAAGGTGATGCCGAAGCAATTTTGACGATTCAGCGAGCGAAAGCCGACGGTATCCGCATGATTCGGGAAGCGCAAGCCGATGCGAGTGTTATTCAACTTCGCAGCTTGGAAGCTTTTGAAAAAATGAGCGACGGAAAAGCTACGAAAATCATTATACCGTCCAACATTCAAGGCTTTGCCGGTATGACCAGTGCCTTGGCGGAAATTGTCAAAGACGGAACGCCCGCTGCAGAATAATCGGCGTTTATGCACGATAGAATACGCTCGTATTGCTGCCGTGCATAAACTAGCGCGGCGCGTTCCGCATTTTTGATTTCCGTAGTAAATATTGATACCCACTTGAAAAAAAATAAAAAATATATTATGCTTGGCACATACCATATATGCGCGTGGAAAATATGGTTGCACAATAATAACAGAGGTACAGAATATGCCATATAAATTAGACGGAGCAAAATTTCCAACTTTGGATGAGTTAATCGAAGCATTGTATCCGATTTATGAAAGCCAAATGAGTTTGGACGAATTTAAAAAGTATGCGGAAGAGCATGCGGAAAAAAGTTAAGTGAGGATTTTACACGGATTGACTCATTTAAAAGTAATAAATCGTTACGCCGCACAAGGACAACGTGCGGCAGTGCTTCACTATAAGGATTATTTTACTGTAAAACTTGTACAACAGCACCGTCGGCACTTTTTACCGTATATTGTTGCGGTAAAAGACCGAAAAACCGTTCGTAATCAGCCATTTTATCAGTAAAAAGCGGTATTTGTTCGTCTTTGAGAATTGAATACGTACATCCGCCGAAGCCTTTACCGGTTAAACGAGCACATACAAAACTGTCCGGCTCGTTTTTTGCCAATTCATTTGTTCGTTTAACGAGCCAATCAAGTTCCGGGGCTGAAATTTCAAAGCGATCTCGTAAGCCTTCCTGCGAACGAGCAATTAACCGGACGAAACTTTGATTGTCCCCACTTTCCAGTGCTTTTATCGCCGTGTCGATGGCAGCAGATTCACGAATCACATAGGTTACGCGACGTTTTACCGCTTCGGGAATATCGCTTTCTTGTAAAAACGCTTCGGTTAGATTATGCATATTTTTCGGAGCATCTGGCAGCTTTTTTACGAATTCGTAGGCGTCAATACAGTCACGCAGTGCTAGCCCCAGCTCTTCCCGTGCGATTGATCGCGGAATTTTAGAATCCGTTAAAATAATCGAATAGCCTTCAGGCGGAAAAGCACAGTGGATAACCGTCTTTTTCTTGTACTCGGTTCTAATACAGGTTCCCGCTTTCGCAAACAAAGCGGTATAAATATCCGCCCGATGCCCATACGAAGTAAGTCCCTGGATATTCGCATACTCAATAATATCGGCAAGTTCAAGAAGCGTTAAATTCGGCGCAAAAAGTTGCCGCAATACAAGACCCGTTGCCACTTTGAGGGCATTCGGTGTTCCCAAACTCGCATCGCTTGGGATTTCGGAAAGCACGGTAAAGTTCAGTCCCGAAACGGAAATACCGTGATCGAAAAAAGAAGCAATAACGATTTTTACGGAATTAACCCAGCGATCTTCTTTACGGTACCGCATATTCGTTGAAGAAATCCGGCGGCGATCATCAAGGGAAACTGAGTACACGCGGAAATTGTTATCCGGGCGTCTCGAAACGCTCAGTTGTAATGTTTTATCGATGGCGACCGAAAGGGCATCACCCTGTGCAAACCACAAATGTTCACCTAAAAGATGAAAACGACCGGGAACGGTTGCAATAACTTCAGGTTGATCGCCATATTCATACGTATGGTAGGGAACAATACTTTGCATGTTTATAGTATATCGTATATCTTGAAAAAAATCAAGGTATATGCTAAAATTAGTTGGAATATTATGTCATTTTTGGTAAATTTTTGTTTAACGTTACTTTCCGGTATCGTTTTCGCTTTGGCTTTACCGAACGAGTGGATTATCTTCGGTTCGGCTTTATTAGGTTTTTTCGCCTTGGTGCCGTTATATGTTGTATTTGTAAAAGCGAAAAACAGAAAAACAATCGCGTTTTGCTTCGGATTTTGGGCTTTGTTGATACAATTGCTCGGCAGTTTTTGGCTGGGCTTTTTTCGGGATTTTGCGGCTTTTACCATAGGAGCTTCCTCTGTTGCGTACTTTTTTTTAGCACTCGGTTTTGCGCCGGCATTTTATGAAGCCGTCAACGCAAAAAACATCCGATTTCGTCCTCTATTTTTCGCAATCGTGTGGACCTTTTGGGAATGGTTCAAATCGAACGGCTTTTTGGGTTATCCTTGGGGAACGCTTGAAATGACGGCGTTTAACGCTCATTGGTTAAAACAAATTGCCGATATTACCGGCGTGTGGGGGATTTCGTTTGTTATCGCGTTAACTGCTGCGTCTATCGCGCAAGCTACTCTTTTGCTTTTTGATACTTTCTCTGTCGTTGAAAAATCCCCCTTCTCACCGTTGAATAAACAAGCGCATGGAAAAAAAACAATGTTGCTGCGATCGACTTATATTGTGGGGCTTGCTTTGAGTGTGTGTGCGATATGCGGGATATACTCGTGCGTACAGCTCAAAAAACCGCTTGAGCAGGTCGATACGCTGAAACTTGCCATTGTCCAGCCGAACACCAACAGTTGGGATGAGGCGATTACGAGCAATTTACAAAAAAGTATTGCATTAACCGAGCGGCTTTTACAAAACTCGGATGAAGCCGATTTAATTTTGTGGAATGAAGGCTCACTCATCTATTCGTTTCCGCTGAGTTTGTCGTACTATCATACCGCGCCTGAAAATTACCCCTTTGCCGCGTTTTTGGCAAAAAATAAAACGCCGCTTCTCGCGGGCTCGGCGCTTCCGCTAAAGCCGTCTTCCGATGCCGCAGCCGCTTCGAAAGCCGAGGATGCGGCTCCCCGTTTTTTTGTCAATGCAGTCTGTTTAATTTCACCGGAGTGTGAAATTTTAGATTCGTACGGAAAAACGCATCTCGTGCCGTTTGCCGAGTATATGCCTTTTATTGAAAAACCGCAGGTGCAGCAGCTTTTTAAGCGATTGGTGGGATTTTCTTCGGCGTATGTGCCGGGAAAAACGCTTAACGTGCTTTCATTGACGAAAAAAGACGGCGGAACGGTGCATTTTTCCGCTCCGATTTGCTTTGAAGATGCGTTTCCGAGCCTTTGTGCCGATTTACATAATCTCGGCAGTCAGTTGATGATTAACCTCACCGATGATAGCTGGTCGTTGACAAACAGTGCCGAATACCAGCATTTTGTGGTTGCTTCGTTTCGCTCGATTGAGCTTCGGACCACGCTTGTCCGTTCGGCAAATTCAGGATATTCGTGCGTTGTCGATCCGAAAGGCAAGGTGATTGCCGATTTGCCGATTTTTACTGCGGCGGGTTTATATGCAGAAGTGCCGATTTATGAATATACTCGTACCTTTTATGCCCGTTTCAAGGATTGGTTTCCTCTTTTGTGCGTATTGTTCCTTTTCGGGTTTACGTTGTGGAAAGGGATACGGTTGCGGCTTAAGGAAACGCTGATTAAAGGCTTGACGCCGTTTAACATCGTTTCCTAATTGT
>ERZ1673752.2792-NODE-2792-length-18328-cov-3.823620_pt1 | contig 18328 bp, 16 predicted proteins | sample MGYA00580195_ERZ1673752 | MGnify/ENA primary metagenome ERZ1673752 (study PRJEB41218, sample SAMN15661744) | gut metagenome | host: Homo sapiens | place: Canada: London | collected 2015-08-20/2019-03-30 | study: EMG produced TPA metagenomics assembly of...
TTGAAATTTTTCCTTCAATACCAAATAAATCCTGAGCAGTCTTTAAAGTAGAAAATATATTTAAATCTTCATTTCCACCGGACTCAAAAATTCCCTTTACTTTATATGAGTTAGTTTTATTTCCACTACTAACTTCAATTTTATCACCAATTTTTATTCCATTTTTACCAGCAAAAAGACTACCGACCATAACACTATCGTTATCGTCCTCATTTAACCATTCACCATTTATTTTCCACCAATTTTTAAGATTTCTCATACCTGTATCTATTTTTTCACCAGTTGATAAATCCATGTGTTTAGAAAACCAAGTTCCGATAAATTTAGTCTTTTGATTATTTACTTTTGCGGTTTTTTCAAGATAAGGAGTAAAATCAACAATAGAAAAACCCCAAAATATTTGCTTAACCTTTGGCAAATCTTCTTCTTTTAAATACTTATCACTTGTTGCAGTTTCAGAATTTTCCATTTCATACAAATCGGAAATAAGAGATGCCTCTTTAGAAACTACATTTATATTTGCACCGTAAGTTTTAAGCTCTTTATTTACTTTATCTCCAACGCCAAGCATTACATTAAGCATTCCTGTTGCAAGTGAAACACCAAGTGCAACTGTGAATGCAATCATAAACATTTTTTTTCTTTGTCTAATTACAGTTCCAAAAACCATTCTCCAAAACATATTATTCACCTATTGGAAATCTTTCTTTTTCTTTATCTAAAACACTTTTATCAATTATAATCTTTGAATTTTCAATTTTATATTCAAAAGGAATTGGGTTACAACCACCTTTAAAACCTATTGTTGCCTTATTCATAACAACATCACATCTTTTACAAATTATATCATCTTTTCTTTCAAAATAGCCTGCAATCCCACAGATTTGACAAGCATCTAAACCTAACCCATAAGAAGTACTATTAGGTTTTTTTACAACTATAAATCTAATATCATGTCCATCTTTATTATATGAAAATCTGTGTAAATGTCCATCATCAACTTCAGTTAATGGAATTATAATATTGTTTCCTTCTTCTTTATAAGGTTGTGCCGCTGTCAATTCAACGGGTTTTGTAAGTTGGTAGTTTAAGTATGTTACAGAAAATAACATAACAAAAGATAAAACAGTTGTAAAATATGCCCATCTTCTATTAACAATTAATCTCCATTTTTCTTTTCTTAAACTTGCTTTACTTTCAAACTCACCTTTAACTTTAAAATTGCTATATACAAAATATAAAACACCTATAAATATAATAGCAAAGGCTATTGCTATGAAATACACATCACTTTTATCTTCAAAAATCATCAAATCAAAAGTCTTTATTCCAAAAACTTTACTATTTTCAGTTAAAATCGGTCCCATATTAAAGTCTTTTTTCAAATATTGTTTAAGTCTAACAATAGAAGTAATTCCTCTTAAAGCATATTCTAAAAATGTATTAATAAAAATTAGAGTAAAAATTATAAAATATTGTTTTTTACTACATCTTATTAAAAATTTATAGAATGCCAAAACAAGTAATACTCCAGTTAAAATACCTAAAATATAGCCACTAACCCTAAATAAAGTCATTGTACTTACAGAGTCCTCTCCAAATGCAATAAACTCCATAGCTTGAGTTAAAAGTCTTGGTATTATTAAGTAAAGCATACAAGAAATTGATGTAAACATAAAAGCTAAATCTAAAGATTTCATTACTTTAGATATTTTTTTGTTTTTTACAAAAATACTTATTATTAAAGAAATACTCATTAAAATAAAAATAAATAAACATAATACCAAGACGTATCTATTTAATTTTGTAACTGTGTGCACCATTTCCTTTTTATTCTTTACTCTAAGAATATGTATGTATAAACCTAAAAAAATTCCTACAGCTAAGATTGAAAATGAAATTATTTTATTTGCCAAAGATATATTTTTCTTTAAAAAAGATAAAACTAATGCAAAGAAAAAAGAAAATGTGCATATAGCAAAAATTACATCAACATAAAATTTTCCCAAAATAAAACCTCTCTTCTAAAAAGAATCCACTATTTCACGATAAAAAGCAAAGAGTGGCTCTTATTATTTCATAATATGGCAAAACCTCTCTTAAGTTTTTAAGAGAGGATTTGCCTATTTGTCATAATTAAATTAAATTCAAAATTTAAATATTATTTATTTTGTAATTGTTCTCCTGTATAATTCCATTCGAATTCAACAGTTTGTTTTTCATAATATTTAGATGCAGCAGCTTTTCCTCCATCTTTAATTACAGGAACACCTGTTTCTTCATCAGTGTGTAATAAGTAATCAGCTGATGGTTGAATTTCAATAACCAATTTATATTTTCCTACTTTAACAGTATTTTTCTTGATATTTACTCCGTAGTGAGCACCGTCATCAGCATTCATTGGCATCATTGAACCAGCAGTTACTTCTTTTCCGTCTTCTGATAAAACTTTGTAATTTACTGTTAAGTAAGCTGGCCAAATATCTTTTCCATTACCAAAACCATATTTTTTACCAGCTTCCTTAGTTAAATGAATATCAGCTTCTAAATGCATATCTGATTCAGCAGCACTTGGTTGTCTGCCTTCAGGAATCATATCAACACCTTGGAAATAAACTGCAGCAACTTGGAAAGGTCCTACAATTTTTTCTTCTCCAATATTGATTTCCTTAAATCCTGATTCACCTGGTTTTTCAGGTTCTTCTTCCTCTTCTTCACCAGCTTCTTTTAACTTTTCAGTTAATTCAGCAATTTTTTTGTCTTTTTCTTCAACTGACTTTTGTAATTCATTTACTTTTCCAGTATCATTTTTTTGACAACCTACTAAACCTACTGATGCTAATAATGCTAATGTTACAACCATTCTTGACTTTTTCATAAAATAAATCCTCCTAATTTTTTATTTTTTTGTAACAACAAGTTTTTTAAATCCCAATAAAAACTATTAGAATAATTAACTTTCCTTTTTAATTTCTCTTAATTTTGAATAATGTCCTACTAATATCCAAACAGTTATTATTAATAACATAATTTGTGGAATTAAAGTTTCAGCTCTATCGTAAATATTCAAAATTGGAATACTCCAACCTTGCATTACAGGTATAACTGTTGAACCTGAAATAACTCCAGCCTCAGTTAATTCTATAACTCCTTTTCCCATAAATGAGATACACATTAGATATAATAGTACACTTGTAAATAAGAAAAATGGTTTAAGTGGTAATTTAACAGATGTAAATCTAAAAACAAAAAATACAATCACTAAAACAGCTGACGCTGCTAAAAAACCACCTGCAGGATATAAAATTTTACTCCCACCTGAAAATGCAGCTTTATAGAACAATATAAGTTCTGCACCTTCTCTTAATACAGCTAAAAAAGCTGCAAAAACTAAAGTCCACTTACTTTTATTATCTATTGATTTTTGAACTTTAGACTGAATATAATTCTCCCATGCCTCTTCTTCAGATTTTGATAAAATCCAGTTACTAACATAAAATAAAACAATAACTGCTAAGAACATAGTCCAACCTTCAAGTAGCTCTTGTCCAACTCCTCCTAATAAATAATTTATCATTATAGCTAAACCAAAACTACATAAAGCAGCAGCACCCATGCCTATGTAAACTGCTTTACAAAGATGTTTATTCCCTGTTTTTACAAGATAAGCAATAATTGCAACACAAACTAAAATTGCCTCCAATCCTTCTCTAAGCATCAAACCAAATGATGTTAAAAAGTCTTGAATATTCTTTGCTTTTTCATCACCTTGTTTAACGTCAGCATTACCGAATACAACTTTTCCTTCGGAATCTGGAGCACTTTTTGGAATTACCTTATCTAAAACAAGTGCATCTTTATAAACTTTCATATCAAGCTCGTCTATTGAGGCTTTTGTCTTTTCAATAGAACCACTTGAATTTCCTAAAAAAGTATGTTTAATCTCTCTAAACATTGCCTCTATTTCATTTACTCTGCTATTAGAAATTGCAACCATAACATTTTTTTCAAAACCTTGAACTTCATAATAGTCAAAATAAGCAGAATTTACAGCTTCATAAGCCTTTTTCAAATCTTTTTTATCGGCATACTCTTTAGCCTCTGTAAATTTTATATGCATATCTTTAGCAACTTCTTGCCAGTTTGAATATTTTTTCTTTTCAACTTTTGCATCAACATTACCAATATTACATACAAATAATACACTACAAAGGACTAGAAAAAAAGAAAATAACTTTTTTATAACTTAGCACCTCCTTAAAAATAACATCTTATGATAAAGATAATACCTATCGCACATTAAGCAAAAAAGTTAAGCATTAACTATAAAAATTAATGCTCCCCCTTAGTATTAACTTATCAAATATATATTAACATATTTTTTTATTTTTTTCAACAAAATAATAAAAATTTTCATTGTTATTATAAATTTTTATCGCGAAATACCCATTAGATACCAAACATCGTAGAAATATTTCTAATCGGTTATTTTTTAGAGCCTTATAAAAATAATTTTATATATTTTAATAAAATCTATACTATTTATCTTATCAGCTATAAGCTCATATAAAATTTGGATTTATTGGAATAAAAATTAAAAAAAATCTGCGTATCAAAACACAGATTTTTTTGTAACATATATTTTAAAAACTTCCGTCAGAAGAATCTCCATCACTACTTGAACCACTTGAAGATTTAGATCTTGCAGTTTTTATGATTTCATTTCTAATAAATATATCATCTCTATTTGTAATTTCTGAATCCAAAATATAATTATTAGCTGATGTTTCATTATGAACATTATTTAATTGTGATTTATAATATGCTCCGATTCCATAAGCAATTAGAAATCCTGCAACTAAAGAGCCTGCTATCCAAAGCAAATTATTCTCTTTTATTTTATTTTTTTGAGAATATGGTTCGCCCTTTGATCCTTTTTCTAAAAATTTTTCAACATTTTTGTTATATTCTTTTATAGCTTCGAAATAATCACTTTTTGATAAATATGATTTTATTTTTTCTATAGTATATTCTTGACAATAGGAATCAAAATTTGTTTTCCCTTTTCCAGAAGCTTCTATTGCCCATTTTCTATCTTTTTTTGAAATTACAAAAACTATATTATCTTTAGTTTCAAATTCTTTTATATAACCTTTAGCCGTAATTTTTGCCTCTTTATCAATTAAAGCTACAAAAGTTCCTATTTTATATTTTGAAGAAATTTCTTTTAAAGTTTTATTCAGTTCTGATATTTCATTTTCTTTTAGTGTGCCAGTTTCATCTAAAATATAAGTTTCTTCTTCCTGAGTAGCCATTGAGGAAAAAGATACAAATACACAAGATGGTAAAATCATAGAAAAAATTAAGGTTAAAACAAGTAAAAATTTATTTTTCATAATTTCCTCCTATCTAAAAAAGTTTGCAATAAAGTATATTATCACACTAAATATTGGCCATAAGATTAATACCATTTTCCAAAATGCAGTCTTATCTAAAGGCAGACTTCCAACAAATTTACCTGTTTGCCCATTCATAGCAAATGTATAAGTTTCTCCATTCCAAGAAGTATTCAAAAACCAAACCGGATAAAGAGCGTATTTTACTTCTGCATCACTTAATTCAATATTTTTTTCTCTAACAGTTACATTTTTATAATCATTAGTACTTGTTAAAAAATATTCTTCAACGCTACTGTATATTCTACTATTTATATTTTCAGTACAATCCTCATAAGAAACATCATACTTTTCAGCTAGATATCCTGATAAATACGGCATTTTAAAATCAGTCAATTCCTCATTATAAAAAGGTTCAATAGACTCTGTAATTACATTTTCAATTTTACTTGAACCGTCTATTGGAATATTTTCAAAATTCATATATCCTTCACGCAATAATTTATAATAATCTACACTCTTATAATCATATTCAGAATCGGACCATCTTTCTACTATTTCTCCATCAAAGGAAATATCTGCATTAGCATCAGTCTTAAATAGCCAATATGGAACATATATACCTTTTATTTCATCAATATGATTTTCATCTTTAAATATTTTTGGTACAAATTTTTTACTATTTACAAAATTTTTCAAAGATTCTTTTGCAGATTTTTTATCCAGTTTAAAAGGAATGATACAATCAGGTTTTAATTCACCACTAATTTTATCTCCAATTACAACAGGATTATCACAGAAAGGACAATTTGTAGCAGCTAATGTGTCATCTCCAATTATTTCTCCACCACAAGCACTACAAACAAAAGTTTTAACACCATCGGCATTATCAAAACTTTCTGTTGAAGTTTTTTCCCAAGCCGTTCCTTTTGAGGCTTGTTTTTCTTCTTCAAGTTTTTCAAGAGTTTCTATATCACAAACAGTATCACAATAAGGACATTTCATCTGTTGACTTGCACTATCAAACTCAAATCTTCCTCCACAACTAGGACATTTATAATCAGTTAAATCAGACATAATATCACCTCTTATCTTAACTATTTCAAACTAAATTTTATCATTTTCGTCAAACACATCGCCACATTCTGGACAGAATTTTGGTGGATTTGATGAATCTTCAGGTTCCCAACCACATTTATTACACTTAAATTTAGAATTTTGTGGCTTAGGACTACCACATTCTGCACAGAATTTTCCAGAATTTGTTGCTCCACAACTACAAGTCCAATTTCCTTTTGGTTCCGGCTTTGGAGTTCCACATTCTAAACAGAACTTTCCACTATTTACAGTTCCACAATTACATTTCCATTCATTTGGATTTGTAGCTTGTTGCTGTTGTTGAGGCTGAGCATTTTGTTGCATCTGTGCCCCTGCATTTTGTTGCCCCATTTGGTACAAGTTTTGTGTATTCATTCCACCGGCTTGCCCTGCCATATTCATTCCCATAAAGCCCATCATAGCTCCATTAGGATTATTTGCAGCAGATTTCATAGCTTCTGATTGTGCTCCTACAAGAGTTGCAGCAGCCATAGTCGGGTCTCTAAACATAGCATTTCTTTGTGCTTGTTTAATCATATCTGCGTCTTCTTCAGGTAATGTTATAGGATTCATTGCAATAGACACAACTGAAATTCCTCTAAGTTCATTCCATTTTTTAGTTAAAACTTCATTCATAGCCTCTGACAATTCTTCTGCATGTGCAGGAATAGAGCTTGGTCTAATTTCTAAATCGGAAATTTTTGCAAATGCAGGTTGTAAAGCGCTGACAAATTCAGTCTTTAATTGTCCATCTATTTCTTCTCTATCATATTGATTAGCAACATTTCCACAAACATTTGTATAAAAAACTATCGGGTCTGTAATTTTATAAGAATAAACTCCATTACATCTAATAGATACATCTAAGTCCAATCCAATTTTGTTATCTACGACTCTAAAAGGAATCGGATTTGCTGTTCCAAATTTATTGTCTATAATTTCTTTTATATTAAAATAATAAACCCTTTGGTCTTTTCTGGTATCTCCACCATGAGTAAATCTCTTTCCAATAGTTGCAAAACTTTGTTTTATACTATCTCCAAGTTTACCACTAAAAATGCTTGGCTCAGTTGAATTATTATAAGTAAATTCTCCAGGTTCGGCGCATACTTCTACAACTTTTCCCTGCTCAACAATAATCATACATTGTCCGTCAGCTACTGCTATTCCTGAGCCGTTAGAAATAACATTGTCACTTCCTTTCGTATTCGATGACCTTCCACCAATGCTTTTTTGTCCTTTCATCATAAGTACATCTTTATTTAATGCCTCACAATAAAAAAATTCTTTCCACTGGTCTGCCAATACTCCACCGGTTGCACCGGCAATTGCTTTAATAAGTCCCATAACATACTCCTTTCGTTTATTTACATTATTTCATTTTTACAATTTTATATTAACAAAATTTTATTTTTCTTAATACACCCTTTTAGGTAGTTAAATCTTTACAAAAAAATAGAACTTTGCAGTTCTATTAAAATTCCGGTAATATTAACTTTTTATTTACAACATCTATAACTAATTGCATCGAATTGGTATATCCGGTCTTTGAAAGTAAATTTTTTATATGGAACTTTACTGTATTTATACTTATATCCAATTTTTCTGAAATTTCCAAATGTGTACTACCATTTACCAATTCTCTCAAAACTTCAAGTTCTCTACTTGTAAATTCATAACTTTTTGCCAAGCCGATTTCAATGGTTGGAGTTCTATCCGGATAGATTTTTTCTCCATTCAAAGTTTTTTCCACAACTTCTATAAAAGAAATTTTATCAAAATCCTTATACCAAAAACTATCGCAACCAATATCCTTAGCTTTCTCGATAAAACTATGTTCAGGCATTGAAGTTACAATTATTATTTTTATATTTGGATAATATTTTTTTATATTTCTTGATGCCTCAAGACCACTTTCTCCATTAGCAGTGCATATATCCATTATAATTAAATCAATTTGTCCGTTGGAGCAAAACATTTCAGCCATTTGTGCATTCTCAATGGAATTAACTATTTTTATATTTTCAAGCTTTTCCAAATTTAATTTTATCATTTCTCTAACCATTCTTTGGTCATCAACAATTAAAACTTTTATCATAATAATCCTCCGATAAATTAAAACTGATATGAAGTTCTATGCCATTATTTATTTTTATTTCAAAAGTTCCACCATTTTGTTCAATTCTTTTTCTAAGTGAAGAAAGTCCAACCCCTTCTTTGATTTCAGAAACTTCACTATATCCATTATCTCTGATAATTCCAGATAATTTATTTTCACTTTTTATAATATTCAAATTTACTTCATCAGCATTCGAATGTCTAACTGCATTGGTTATAGATTCTTTTAGTGCAAATATAAAGATATAAGGTAATTCATTTCCGTCTTTTATATCTCCTGACAAAACAACTTTACAACCAAAAGATTTTGCTCCTAAAACCAATTCATCATATAAATTACTTTTAGGCTCTTCAGCTAAATTGTTTTCTATCTTTCTTATAACTTCAATCCACTGATTTTTAGCAAAATTTATATATTCAAAATTATCTTGTGAATCTTTAGAATTTTTAAAATATAATTTTGTAGCTAAAACAGACTTTCCAAACTCGTGATGTAACTTTGATTTTGAAATTAAAATTTCTTTAGAACGATTTATCTTTACTATATCTTTTAATAATTTTTCAAGAGATTTTTTTTGATTTTGAATTTTTAATCTTTCCTCTTCCAGTTTTTCAGTTTTGGCATACAAATCTGTAATGTTATGCACTATAACTTGAAAAATTTCTACTCCATTTATATTAATCGTACTTTTATCAAAAAGAAAAACTTGCCCTTTAATTTTATATGCAATAGAATCTTTAAAAAATATTTTCTTTACATCTAATTTATTATTTTCAAGTAAAGCAAGGAAATATTCTATATTATTAATATAAGTTCCTGAAAAAGAAAATATTATTCTATTCATAACCCTATTAATCAATAAAGATTTTCCAGTTTTATCATAAAAACAAATTCCAACAGGTATATTATCAATAGCCTCTTTTATAGAATTTCTATCAATAGTATCTTTTTTTCTTTCCATTTTCAACAAAAACGCAAGTATGACTAATATAGAAATGAAAATTATATGATATGAAATTTTAATTTTAAAAATAAAAAATTTACTCATTTCAAGCCCCTTTAAAGCTACATCACTAAGATATTTAGCAATAATAGTTTCTAAAAGCAAAAAAATTAATATAACGAAAAGAGCAATATTTCTAAATTTATTCAAATTTGATTTAAATTCATAACAAAATATAATCGAAACAAGCAATAAAGCGATTAAACTAATAAATAAGAATAAATCATTAGTAGTCATAATACTATCAATCATTAGAATTCGCCCCCTTTTCACAAATACTATATGATAATAACTTACCAAAAGTTTCTGTGTTAATTTCAAATTCTATATTTTCATATTTTTCTTTAACCCTATCAAAATTAATTTCTAAATAACTTTCTTCTTTCAATTCAATTTGTATAAAAAATTTTTTCTTACAATTAGATGAAATAAAAATATTATCAATATTAAAAATATGTTTTTCAACAATATTTTCAAAAATCTCATAAAATAAAAGAGCATTCTTTCCATAAACCATATTTTCATCTTCAATATTAATGACACAATAAATGTCGAAAAATTCAAGATTAGTGGAGCTTTCTAAAAGCGACAGCTTTAACTCTCCGGAAGTTAGTTTTTCTCCAATTTCATTTATTAAAATCATATTTGTAAATCTTTTTACAAAAATTCCAATTACATTTATATTTTTTAAAATATTTTCTTGAACGGAATAATCTTTCCCCTCCATATCATTTAATAATTTTTTTATCTTTGAAATTTTATATGAAATACTATTTGAAATAAGTGTAAAGATTTGACTTTGATGCACCAAACTAAGTTTATGCAATTTTATTCTATACTTTTCCTCCAATAAACTTAAAGAATTTTTTATTTCATTTGAACTTTCAGCTATTTCATCATTTAATTTATTAATCTCTGAAATGTCTTTTTGCCAAAGAACATTTCCTCCTAAAATTTTAAAGGTGTAAAGCAAATTGTTTTCGTCTAAATTTATCTTTTCATTTTTTATGCTTTTAATAATATCTTTACTAAAATTTTCAGCAATATCTGAACGATATTTAACATTTGCTTTGTTATCTACTATTGTTAAAGGAAGTTTTATATCTTTAAAAAATATTTTATAATTATCATTGGACGAAATTTCTCCAACAAAAACCAAAGTTTCAAGTAGCAATATACAAAAAAAGCACATAAAAACTGTAAAATCTACTCCAAAAATATTTTTACTACCATTTAATGAATAAATAATATTATATATAATACATAGAAAAATCACAAAAAACGGTAACCAATTATATCTAATATTCTTTTTAAAATATGATTTCTTTAAAAATATATAAAGCGAATAAGTAGTAATAAAGACAATCCATAATGCAATTATGAAATAAAAAAATACTTTTTGTCCATCTCCATCATTAATGGAATTAAATTTAAATACAAGTTGATGTATATTATTTGTAAGTACAATAAAAATTAAAATTACTGAAAAAGCAGTTGGAAAAACAATTTTCGGAACATAATTTTCATCTTTATCAATACACAAGCTAATAAAATAAAAAAGTAAAGGAATTAAAATCATTGGAATATAATAACAATATCTAAGAAATCTTGTTGTATCCACAGAAATATTACTGTATTGAAACTTAAACACACGAACAAAAACCCAAAATAGCAATAGATATGAAATGTTAAGAGTATATTTTTTTATATTTTCATTCAATATTCTTTTATTTATTTTCAATCCCCACAATATTATATTTAAAAACAAAATTAAACTTAAAAATTGGGCAAAAAAAGTATCTATAATATGTGAACTAAATTTATAATCTCTTAAAAATCCATATAAAAAAAGAAGAATACAACTTATAAATAATTTAACAAAAAATTTATCTATCTTTTTCATAATATCCTCCTTTTAAAATAATCTTTATGTTATAATATCATTTTTTTGAGAAAAAATCAATTTATTCACAAAATATATAATTATTAAAATACTACCCAAAAGTGTATAACTATATAAACTTTTTTATGTTATACTATAGTTACAAATTAGAACATACTAATTTAATTTATTTTAAGGGAGGCATATTATGAAAAAATTCAAAAAAATTATGTTATTTGTATTACCACTATTAATAATGTTTTCATTAGTTGCTTGTAAAGCTTCAAGTAATTCAATAGTTGGACAATGGAAACCGGACGGAAAAGCTAGTGGTGCAATGAAAGAATTAACTGACTCAGAGTCATTAAAATTCTTAGGTGTGAAAGGTGAAGTAACATTAGTATTCACTAAAGATGAAAAGATGGATATTAAAGTTGGAGATGAAAGTCTTTTAGAAAAAATGAAGTCAGTGGCTGCTCTTGCTGGAGAAGAAGCTAAAAAAGAAGCTGAACAAATGGAAATGAAATATAAAGTAGATGGAGAAAATTTAACAATTAACTTTATGGGAGAAGAGGTAAAAGCTACTTTCTCAATAAAAGATGATAAACTTACAATAAAAGACGAAGCAGGAGAAACTGTTTTTACAAGAGTTAAATAATAACCAAAAAATTTTATAAGAATTAAATAAAAAGATGCAAAAGGCCGATTCGTTTGAATCGACCTTTTCATTTATATGTCTTTTTTTGAAATTTTTTGTTCCATATACATTGCTTTTGTTGATAGATGAGCATATTTTTTATCTACAAGTTTAACTACAAAAAAAGCTAAAATCATTGTAACAGTTCCAACTAAAAAGCCAATTATATCTATTCCTTTTAAATTCGGAAAAATCACATTAACTAAAACTATTGAAAGCATAAACATTAAAAGTGGAAAACCATACAGAAAAATAGAATATTTTAAAACAATACTACTATCTACACCTATTTTTACATAATCACCAACTGCAACGTCCAATGTCTTTTTCATAACTATATGCATAGTCGGTGTTGGACAACCACTACAAGTTTTACAAGTTCCTTTACAACCACTTATCCTTGAAACCAAAACTTTACACTTATTCTCAGGCAAAATTTTAGTTATATATCCTACTTGTTCCATAATATCAAATCCTTTACTACTTCTGATGTAATAATAAGTCCTAAAGTTGAAGGAATAAAACTTATGCTGGACGGTGATGATTTTCTTCTCTCATTAGATTCAATCTTTTCCCCAACAGAAATTTCATCTGAATAGACGCATTTTAATTTTTTTACTCCCAAACTTTTAAGCTCTTTTCGCATAACTCTTGCAAGTGGACAAACCGAAGTTTTATAAATATCAGCTACTTTAAATCTTGTAGGGTCTAATTTATTTCCTGCTCCCATTGCGCTGATTATTTTTATATTATTTTCATAACAATATTTTGCCAAGTAAATCTTAGAAGTAATTGTATCTATTGCATCTACAACATAATCATAATATTTTAAATTAAATTTTTCAATATTATCTTTATCTAACTTTTCCTTAAAAACATTAACTTTTATATCGGGATTAATAAGTTCTATCCTCTTTTTCATTTCATCAACTTTATATTTTCCGACATTATTTAACATTGCATGAATTTGTCTATTCACATTTGTTATATCAATAGTGTCAAAATCTACAAGTGAAATTTCCCCGATTCCACAACGACAAAGTGATTCAACGCTAAAACTTCCAACTCCACCAATTCCAAATACAATTACTTTAGAATTTTTCAAAATATTAAGTAATTCTGTTCCTATTAAAAGTTCTGTTCTCGTATAAATATTATTTTCCAATTTTTAAATTTAACTCCTCAAGTTGTGCCTCTGAAACTATGCAAGGTGCTTCTGTAAGCAAGTCGGATGCAGATTGTGTCTTTGGAAATGCTATTACATCTTTTATATTATTTGTACCCGCAAGTAACATAATCAATCTATCAAGACCAAATGCAAGTCCACCATGTGGTGGTGTTCCATATTTTAAAGCCTCAAGTAAGAATCCGAATTTAACTTCAGTTTCTTCTTTTGTTAGACCTAACGCCTTAAACATTTTGTTTTGTAAATCAGAATTGTTAATTCTAATTGAGCCTCCACCAAGCTCATCTCCATTTATTACAATATCATAAGCCTTTGCATAAACTTTTTCAGGATTGCTTTCTAAATATTGAATATCCTCATCTTTTGGGTGTGTAAATGGATGATGTTTTGAAACATATCTTTGTTCTTCTTCATCATATTCAAAAAGTGGAAAATCTACTATCCAACATAAATTATATTCATTCGGATTTAATAAATTCATTTCTCTTGCAATTACACCCCTTAATGCTCCTAATGAATTTAAAACTACATCATTTTTATCTGCAATAATTAAAATTAAATCATCATTTTCAGCATTCATTTTCTCTTTAATATTAGCAATAATTTTTTCATTTAAGAATTTTGAAATTGAAGAAGTTACTTCCCCATTTGCAATTTTTATCCAGAAAATATTTTTAGCCCCATAATCTCTTATTGAGTCTATTAATTTATCAATTTTCTTTCTAGTATATTCTTTTGAATATTTACCGATTGAAATTGCTCTTACACTTCCACCTGATGAAATAGCATTTTTAAATAAATCAAATTCAACATCTTTAACACAATCTGTAATATTTCTAATTTCAAAACCGAAACGTAAATCAGGTTTATCACTTCCGTATTTTTCCATTGCGTCATCATATTTCATTCTCTTTATTGGCAATTCAATATCTATTCCTTTAATTTCCTTAAATAATTTTTGTAACATTCTCTCATTTACATCGATAACATCTTCAACATCTACAAAACTCATTTCAAGGTCAACTTGAGTAAATTCCGGTTGTCTATTAGCTCTTAAGTCCTCATCTCTAAAACATTTTACTATTTGGAAATATCTATCCATTCCTGCAATCATTAAAAGTTGTTTCATAATTTGTGGTGATTGTGGAAGAGCATAGAAGTTACCTGGATTAACTCTTGAAGGTACAAGATAATCTCTCGCTCCTTCCGGAGTTGGTTTGTTTAAGTATGGAGTTTCTATTTCAACAAAATTATTTTCTAAATAAAAATCTCTAATTATTTTACAAACTTTTGCTCTTAATTTTAAATTATTTTGTAAACTTTCTCTTCTTAAGTCTAAAAATCTATATTTTAATCTTAAATTTTCTGAAGCATTGTCGTCATCTTTAATATAGATTGGAGGAGTTTGCGCAGTATCTAAAACTACAAATTCATTAACTTCAATCTCAATATCTCCTGTTGGAATTTTAGGATTTTTGCTTTCTCTTTCAGAAACAATACCTTTAACAGCTAAAACAAATTCTGATCTAACTTCCTTTGCACTATTAAAAATTTCTTCTCCCAGTGTATCTCTTACAACAATTTGTGAAATACCTGTTGTATCTCTCAAATCCATAAAAATTAATGAGCCTAAGTTTCTTTCCTTAGCAACCCACCCCATTAAAATCACTTCTTTTCCAATATCTTCTTTTCTTAAGTTTCCACACATATGTGTTCTTCTTAAATTTCCCATTTGTGCCATATCTTTCCTCCTTGTATAAAAAAAGTCCCTGCAAACTGCAGGGACGAATATAATCCGCGGTACCACCCTAATTATTGGTATCTCTCTTTAAAATAAAAGCTCCGGAGCGTCCCACCTTAAATCAAATATTAGCTTTCACCAAATGCTAACTCTCTAAAAATTTCCTTAAAGTTTTTTTCCTTCAACGCATATATTTAATTTTTTTCTAATTATATCAACAAATGTAATTAAAGTCAAGTCTATTCAATTTTACTTTCTAATTTATTTATTATTGCTCTTAAAATATCTAATGCCTGTCTTGTTCTAAGCAAGATAGAAACTGTCGCATAAATTATTACTGCAAAAATTATTGATACAAGCAAACTTAAGTTGTTTGAAAATCTTGAATGTAATACAGTAAAAATAACTTTTGAACCTATAGCCATAAATAAAACGGAAATTATCATCTTGTATATGTTTTTCAACATAACTTTACACTTTATTTTACCTATTTGTTTTTCCAATTTTATATAAAGATTTATCGCTCCAAAGAAAGACGCAATAGTTGAACCTAATGCAAGACCGTTAAGTCCCATAAACCTTGATAAAATTACTGATGAAATAACATTTAAAATAACCATTTCTATTGAATTTATCAAAGGAATTTTAGTTAACTTTAATGAATAGAATGATGAAGATAAAACATCTCTAACTCCTAGTCCTATAAGTCCCAAAGAGTAATAAAACAGTGCACCTGAAACCAATGTAACGTCATTTTCATCAAACTTTCCTCTCTTGTATATCAAAGTTATTATTTCAGTAGAAAAAATCATAATTCCAATAGCTGAAGGAATAACAAGATATAAAATAGTTGAAATTGTCTTTGTTATTTGTATTTTAAACTTCACAGTTGATTCTATTGCGAGTCTGCTCAAAGTCGGATAAATTGCTGTTGTTATTGAAACAATCATTATTCCCCATACAAATTCATAAAGTCTTGTAGAATAAGTTAAAACTGAAATACCCTTATCAGAAATAAATGATGCCAAATTTTGGTCTATAATCATATTTATCTGATTTACTGCAACCCCAAAAATTATTGGAAGGGCTAAAATCAAAAGTCTTTTCACATTTTCGTCTTTAAAATTTAGAACAAACTTATGTCTATATTTTGTTCCTCTGATTGCAGGAATATATGGAACATATTGAAAAATTGTAGCAGTAGCAACTCCAACCGGAGCAAGTATCGGATTAATTTTATAACTTATAATCAAAAATACAATTATAACTATATTATATAAAAATCCTGTTGAACCAGGTACAACAAAATTGCCCTTTATATTTAAATATCCCTTTAAAATTGCATTTAAAAGTTGAGCAAACATTCCAAGTATTGTAATTCTTGTAAATTTAACAGATAACTCAAAAATTTCTCCGGAATACCCCATAGCAAATATAAAAACTATTTGTCTGGCAAAAATATAAGCTAAAATAGTCGCAATAATCCCTATTATAAAAATTATATTTAAAATATTACTTGTAAATCTATCTGACTCATTTCTTCCCTTTGATTTATACAAAGACGTATATGTTGGTATAAAATTTGTAGAAAGTCCGGACATTACAAATCCTAAAATAGTATATGGAATTAAAAATGAAATTTGAAAAGCGGTTGCTATCTCACCTGTTCCATAAAAATACGATAATAATATTTCTCTAAAAAATCCTAAAATTTTAGATAAAATATTTATAATCATAAGTAAAAAAGCTGTATAACCCATAAAATTCTCCTATCATAAAAAAGTCAAAAACTCACGTTTTTGACTCTAGTTTTTATATCTACTTGTAACTTTATCATTAAGCCCATACCATATAAATATCCTTGAAGTCTTACATAAATGTTCCATAAATACTTTTTTTATATGTGCATAAAGTTCTTCTAAATCTTTTTTTGTCAAAAAATTTTCTTTTTGTAAAATATAATATCTATTACCCTGAAATTCCAACTTTAATTGTTTTACAATATAATTATTAAGATTAAAAATATAGTCTTTTATTACATTTTCGAAAAAATCATTAGTTTTTTCTTCAAACTTTTCATTTAAATTGTAATAATCTATAACATTATTTATAAGTCTATTTCTAAATCTATAATCTTTAGAAGTCAACTTTCTAACTATAAGTTTTTGTTTTCTACTAATCTTCAAATCAGGATAATTAAGTAAAAAATAATTTTCCAGTTCATTTGCAAAAACATTAGACTTTTTACCATAAATATATGAATTAACGGCAAGTACAATTTCCAAGCGATTAATATCATCATAAACTACTTTTTTAACAGCACTTTTGATATATTCTCTATCTGTTCTATTCTTGTAAAAAACATCTAAACTCTTAGAGATTTTATTAAAAATTGCCTGTCTAAATCTTACATTAAAACCACGTTGTTCTATTGAAAGTGAGGAAATAAAAATATCAAAAGCAACAGAATCTTTTAAATACAAAAAACTATACTCTAAAGCACGTCTAGTATCTCTATCTAATAAAGTATTCATATTCTCCTCCTTTCATAAATTTAAATCTAATCTATTTACACATAAAAACTACAATATCTTTTTTTACATTTCTTAAAAATCTTTTAAAAACTTCACTATGTTTTGAACTATAACTATTTGAAAGCCTTGTAACATCAACTGCTATTGTGTTAAATTCATATTTTTCAATTCCTGATAAAATATTTGAAAAAATTTCTTCCAAAAATTTTTCATCTTCTTCAGTTTCAATACTTTGTGGAATTGAAGAAATAATAACATAAGTCGTTTTAAGGTTAAATGCCGGAACGATTTTAAACTCTCCGGTTGCAAACGAACTTATCTTGCTAAAAACATCAAGTAGTCTATCTCCGGCCTTAGAAACTAATTCCATAGTATCTTCGCTTGAAAAAGCATTGTCAACAAAGTAAACAATACAATCTGATTCAATATCAAAAATGCTTTCACTAACCACTCTAATGTCCATAACAAAACCTCCAAAAAATATTATAAAACAGTACGTTTATTATATAGTTTTTTTTGTATTTAGTCAATAATCAAAGATACATAATATTGATAAATTTATGCTTAAAAAATTATATCAAATTATTAATTCAAGTTGAAAAGTTATTTGAGTGAAAATATGATATAATAAATACAGTTTTATGGTTATTGTATAAAAGTGTATTTATTTCA
>ERZ1673752.2794-NODE-2794-length-18319-cov-7.891261_pt1 | contig 18319 bp, 13 predicted proteins | sample MGYA00580195_ERZ1673752 | MGnify/ENA primary metagenome ERZ1673752 (study PRJEB41218, sample SAMN15661744) | gut metagenome | host: Homo sapiens | place: Canada: London | collected 2015-08-20/2019-03-30 | study: EMG produced TPA metagenomics assembly of...
CTCCTTGGTCTTGACCAGGAAGGAGCCGATGATGGAGCAGATGATGCCGCACACGGCCAGCGCCACGGGCAGCAGCATGCCGTTCCAGCCGTAGCCGGCGGCGGCGGACAGAGCGAAGGTCGCCAGAATGGAGCCGACATAGCTCTCGTACAGGTCAGCGCCCATGCCGGCCACGTCGCCGACGTTATCACCGACGTTGTCGGCGATGGTAGCGGGGTTACGGGGATCGTCCTCGGGGATACCGGCCTCGACCTTACCGACGAGGTCAGCACCGACGTCAGCGGCCTTGGTGTAGATACCGCCGCCCACACGGGCAAACAGCGCCATAAAGGACGCGCCCATGCCGTTCATGACCATGATGTTGGCCAGCGTGTCGGAGTCCAGACCGCCGATGAAGCGCAGGCCGAAGAACCACAGCGCGATATCAAGCATGCCGAGACCGACGACGGTGAAGCCCATGACGGAGCCGGAGGAGAACGCGACACGCAGACCGCGGTTCAGGCTCTCGGAAGCGGCCTGCGCGGTGCGGGCGTTGGCGTTCGTGGCGATCTTCATGCCGATCAGGCCGGCCAGCATCGACCAGATACCGCCCGTCAGGAACGCGAACGGCGTCACGCGGGAGAGCATCTCGCCCTTGGACAGGAAGGCGATCGCCAACAGGATGATGAATACGACCACAAACACCTTGGCGACAGTGGTGTACTGACGCTTCAGGTAAGCGTTGGCGCCGGAGCGGATGGCCTGTGCAATCTTGACCATCTTTTCATTGCCCTCGGACGCCTTCATGACGTGACTACGCTGAATCAGTGCGAAAATCAGCGCAGCTGCCGCACCGACAAGCGCGGCAATCAGCAGGTATGTTTCCATATGATTTCCCTCGTTTTCCTTCTTTTTTTCCTCGCCGCGGTCGCGGCGAAGGTCCTATGGAATTTCCGCATACATTATAAGAAAACCGCTTTATACAGTCAAATTTCCAGACTATTTTTCAGGAAAACTAAAAAAATTTATGACACGGTTCGTGATTTTGACAATATCTTGTTTTTGTGGTTTTCAACAGGAAAAAATCGATACGGGGAAGAGAAGTTTTGCGTTTTTGGCAAACAGCGCTGACGGAGCTGTGACACAATTAACGAGCGGGACGGATGAGTAACCTCTGCGAAAATTTTTTGGAGCAACTTTTTGCGGAGAAATTTGGCTGTATATGCAAAAAAATAGAGAAAATATGCGAATTTCAAACAAATTCAATGCAACTGCTTTGCAAAAGCTGAAACAATTTTAACAATGTCAAATTGCACAAAATCCCAGAGGTTGCAAAATTCTGCCGGAAAGGTTGATTTCCCGGCGAATTTGCATTATATTCTTGTCCGTACCCATATTTTGCGCGGACAGCCACCCGCGTGAAGAGAGAACACATCACATTTTTTATCATTTCGTAAGGGAGGATTTTTATGGATTACAATGAGGTTTTGGCACAGGCGCGTACCTGCATGGGCCCCTACTGCAAGGCATGTCCCGTCTGCAACGGTCTGGGCTGCCGCAATACCGTCCCCGGCCCCGGCGCGAAGGGCCTCGGCACGGGCTTTATCCGCAACTATCAGAAGTGGCAGGAGCTCTGCCTGAACATGGACACGATCTGCGAAAACGGCCCCGCCGACAGCACGTTCGACTTCTTCGGCACGAAACTGGTCGCCCCCGTCATGGCCGCCCCCGTCGGCGCGATGAAGCTGCACTACGGCGACAAGTACGACGACCTGACCTATAACGACCTGCTCGTCTCGTCCTGCGCGAAGTCGGGTGTCCTCGCCTTCACCGGCGACGGCACGAACGCCGCCGTTATGGACGGCGCGCTCGCCGCGATCTCCGCCGCGGGCGGCATGGGCGTCCCGACGGTGAAGCCGTGGGACCGCGACACGGTCTTTGCCAAGCTCGAGCAGGTGCGCAAGGCCGACCCCGTCGCCATCGCGATGGACATCGACGCGGCGGGCCTGCCCTTCCTGCAGAACCTGACCCCGCCGGCCGGCAGCAAGACCGTCCCCGAGCTGCGCGAGATCATCGACTATGCGAAAAAACCCTTTATCATCAAGGGCATCATGACCGTCAAGGGCGCGCGCAAGGCGCTCGAGGCGGGCGCATCCGGCATTGTCGTCTCCAACCACGGCGGCCGCGTGCTTGACCAGTGCCCGGCCACGGCCGAGGTGCTGCCCGCCATCGCCGACGCGGTGGGCGGCCAGATGAAGATCTTCGTCGACGGCGGCATCCGCACGGGTCTGGACGTGCTGAAGGCGCTGGCGCTGGGCGCGGACGGCGTGCTGATCGGCCGCCCGTTCGTGACGATGGTCTACGGCGGCGCCGCCGAGGGTGTGGACGCCTATGTCCGCAAGCTCACCGCCGAGCTGCGCGACGGCATGGCTATGTGCGGCGTCCACTCGCTGGACGAGATCACCCGCGAGATTGTTTTTAGACCCTGAAATACCTCACCTGAAAAGGACACTGCCCTTTTCAGGGGAAAGAGTCTCGCTTCGTTCCGCGCCTTGCCCCGCCTATGGCGGGGCAAGGCGCTGCACTGCGCGAAAAGTGTTATTTGCGACGTACACGCCGCCGCAAATAACGAATTGGAACTTATTCGCGGCCTGCGGGCCGCGAACTCGGTGAGACCTGAAAACGGAATAAAAAGCTCGCCCGGAGAAAATCTCCGGGCGAGCTTTTTATCAATTTGGGCTTTACCAGTTGATGGCGCGGACGCGGACGACGTGCTCCATTGCGCGCACGTCCTGCAGCACATCGTCGCCGATGTGCGCGGCGAGGTCGACCATCGTATAGGCCCAGTCGCCCTTGGACTTGTTGCTCAGGTTCTCGACGTTCACGCCGTCGCGGCCAAAGAGCGTGGTGATATTGGCCAGCATGCCGGGCACGTTCTTGTGCAGGATGCACAGGCGCATCACGCCGCTCGGCGTCATGGACACGGCGGGCAGGTTCACGGAGTTGCGGACGTTGCCCGTCTCGAGGTAATCCTTCAGCTCGTCGGCGGCCATGACGGCGCAGTTCTGCTCGCTCTCCGGGGTGGAGGCGCCGAGGTGCGGCATTGCGACGACGTGCGGCGCGGCGAGCAGGCGGTTGTTCGGGAAGTCGGTGATGTAGGCGGCGACGCGGCCCGTCTCCAGCGCGGGGATCATCGCGTCGTCCTGCACGATCTCGCCGCGGGCGAGGTTGATGACGCGGATGCCGCGCTTCATGGAGGCAATGGCGTCGGCGTCGACCATGCCGCGGGTCTGGTCGGTGCAGTGGATGTGGAAGGTGACGTAGTCGGAGCGCTTGTAGAGGTCGCGGATGTCCTTGACGATGTGGATGTGGTGGTCAAGGCGCAGGGCGGCGTCGACGGACAGGAACGGATCGTAGCCGTACACGTCCATGCCGAGCTGGATGGCGGCGTTGGCGACGAGGGAGCCGATCGCGCCGAGACCCACGACACCGAGCGTCTTGCGGAAGATCTCGGGGCCGACAAAGGCGGACTTGCCCTTTTCAACGACGGTAGAGACCTCCACGCCGGACGCGGCCTGCTCGCGCACCCAGTTCAGCGCGCCGGGGATATCGCGCGAGCCGATCAGCATGGCGCACAGCACCAGCTCCTTCACGGCGTTGGCGTTGGCACCGGGGGTGGAGAACACGGCGATGCCCGCCTCGGAGCAGCGCTCGATGGGGATGTTGTTCACGCCCACGCCCGCACGGGCGATGGCGAGCAGCTCGGACGGGAAGTCCATGTCAAGGAGCTTGGCCGAGCGGACCATGATGCCCTCGGGATTCGTCTGACTGTCGCTGACCTGATAGTGCTCGGGATCGAAGCGCTTGAGACCGGCTGCGGAAATCTTGTTGAGAGTCTGAATGTGATACATGGCAATTTGCCTCCTGGGCGGCCCCATCGGGCCGCAGTACTTGCGCCGGAACGTGCGATGCCCTGCATCGCTTCCGCCACAGCAAGTCTATTATACGGCGGCGGAAGCGGCAGAACAATGTTTCTTTAGACGAACTTTCTGCGGCGGAGCGGGTCAAACTTTGTGGAAAAAGCGGGGAAAGCCGCCCCGCGGCAGTTGACAAAGATCCAAACGTATGGGACAATAGCGCCAGACAGAATTTCCTATTTCCGGGCGGCCGCGCGCCGCCGAAAGGAGCCGACGATGAAACAGAGAACGCTTTCCCGCCGCCTGACGGCGGCACTGCTGGCGCTGGTGATGGCGCTGTCGCTGACGGCGTGCGGCGCGGCGCCGTCCGTGACGCTTGCGGACGCGGGGCAGGACGTGAGCCTGCTCACCCCGGCGGTGAGTCGCTACATGGCGGGCGACGTGGAGGATATCTCCCGCTACGGCATGGGCGTGAAGGAAGCGAGCCGCCCAGAGCCCGTCCACCTGAGCTGGACGGTGAGCGGCAAGGGGGCCGAGGGCTATGAGCTGCGCGTGAGCGAGCGCGAGGACCTCGCGGACGCGCTGACATATGAGACGGCGGAGCCGGCCTACGACCTTTATAACTGCAAAACCGGCACGATGTACTACTGGGCCGTGACGACGAAGCTCTCCGGTGGAAAGACCGCCGTGAGTGAGACGGGCAGCTTCACGACGGCGGCGGGCGCGCCGCGCATGATCTACTGCCCCGGAGTGACGAACATGCGCGACTGCGGCGGCTGGGTCACAGAGGACGGGAAGACCGTCCGCGAGGGGCTGCTCTACCGCTGCGGCCGCCTGAATGCGAACAGCGTCAGCGAGGTGCAGCCCACGATCACGGACGCCGGGCGCGCCGTCATGCGGGAGCTGGGCATCCGGACGGAGCTCGACCTACGCCGCGCCGACACGAACGAGGTCGGCGGCCTGACGGAGACAGGCGTGCTCGAGGGGGTGCGGTATGTCCAGTGCCCCATGGACGGCACGGAGGGGACGCTCCTCGCGGCGAACCGCGCGGCGCTGCCGCAGGTGTTCGCGGTGCTGGCCGACGAGAGCAATTACCCACTGATCTACCACTGCAGCATTGGCACCGACCGCACGGGCTTTGTGGCGTATCTGGCGCTGGGCGTTCTGGGCGTATCGCAGGAGGACGCGAACCGGGATTACCTGCTCAGTAATTTCGGCAACATCGGCAGCAGCCGCGCCATCAGCCGCGTGCAGGGCGACTATATGGACGTCATCGACGCCTATCCCGGCGCGAGCTTTCAGGAGCGCGTGACGGCCTTCCTGCTCGACACCGGCGTGACGCAGGCGCAGGTCGATGCGTTCCGCGGGATTATGCTGCAATAAATAGTCATGAGGAGGGCGCAGCTGCGCCCTCTTTTTAACTTGCCAAAAAGGCATCGCCTTTTTGGCAAAGAGGTTTCACTGCGCTCCGCGCCTTGCCCCGCTGTAGGCGGGGCTGCGACACTCCGCTCCGCGCAAAGTGTTTTTCGCGACGTACACGCCGCCGCAAAAAACGGATTGGACTTTATTCGCGGCTCCGAGCCGCGAACTCTGTGAGACTTTTTATAGGATTAATGGGCGCGTTCATGCCACCTTTTGGTTTGCACGTCTTTTTTTGGAGAGATTTCCCGGAATCCAAACGCGAAAAAGTGCGAGATTTATATGAAACACACTGGTCATGCGAGATTTTTTTTGTTATAATAAAATTTGCTGTAGTGTTGCCTTTTGAAAAGGCGGCCTTATTTCAGTGCCAGACCTCGCGCCGCGGGCGCGTGTATACAACAAGGAGATTATGACTATGGATCAGCACAAACGCCGCCGCGGCGACCGCCGCGACGGAGTCCTGCTGCGTGAGCTGGACTCGCTGCACTATATCACCGGCATCATCTACCCCAACCGCTGCGACAACGAGGCGTATGTCTCGCTGCGCATCGACCTGACGGCCATGAACGAATATCTCGCCCGGAAGAACGAGACGGAGAAGGACTTCCCCTATACGATGTTCCATCTCATCGTGGCCGCCCTGCTCAAGACGATCACGCTGCGCCCGAAGATGAACCGCTTCATCGTGAATTCCAACTTCTACCAGCGCAACGAGGTCTCCGCCGCGTTCGTCGTGAAAAAGCAGTTCTCCGACACGGGCGCCGAGGCGCTGGCCGTTCTGCACGGGAAGGACGACTTCACCGTCGCGGACGTCCATGAGTACATCCGCTCGCAGGTGCAGGAGTGCCGCAGCGAGAAGATCGACCCGACGACCGGCGTGATGGATTACCTGAACAAGATCCCCCGCTTTATCAGCAAGGCAGCCATCCGCATCCTGATGTGGCTGGATAAGCACGGCTGGGTACCGAAGGACATTATCGCGACGGATCCCTACTATAATTCCGTCGTCATCTCGAACCTCGGCTCCATCAAGCTCAAATGCGGCTACCACCACCTGACGAACTGGGGCACCTGCTCGATGTTCTGCATCATCGGCGAAAAGAAAAAGACCGCTTTCTTCGACGAGGACGGCACCATGACCATGCGGGAAACCCTCGACCTCGGTCTCACGATTGATGAGCGCCTGGCCGACGGATACTATTATTCCAAGTCTGTCCGCCTGCTCAAGTATCTGCTCGAGCATCCGGAGGAGCTGGAGAAGCCTATCAAGGAGGAAGTCGACTATGAGTGAAGTCAAAACACCCTGGAAGGACTATATGGGCGACGTGCCGATGCACCTGGAGTATTTTCAGGGGACGATGTTTGAGGCCGTCGAGAACATTGCACACGCCTATCCGAACAACATCGCCTTTACGTTCATGGGCCGGTCCACGACGTACCGGCGGATGGTGCAGGAGGTTGAGCGCTGCGCCAAGAGCCTGAAGGTGCTGGGCATCCGTCCCGGCGACAAGGTCACCATCGCCATGCCCAACTGCCCGCAGGCGATCTTCATGTTCTACGCGGTGAACCTCGTCGGCGGCATCGCCAACATGATCCATCCTCTCTCGGCCGAGAAGGAGATCGAGTTCTATCTCAACGCGTCCGAGTCCGTCACGGCCATCACGCTCGACCAGTTCTATAATAAGTTTGAGCACATCCGCCAGAACACGAAGATCGGCAACATCATCATCGCCTCCGTCAAGGACGAGCTCTCCCGCCCCATCCGCGCGGGCTATATGCTCACCGAGGGGCGCAAGATCCAGAAGATCCCCGAGGACGCGCCCGTCATCCGCTGGCGCGAGTTCATGGACATGGCGCGCTACTGCTTCTATAAGAACTACCGCGTCGAGCGCCGCGCGGGCGACCCGGCTGTGATCCTCTATTCCGGCGGCACGACCGGCACGACGAAGGGCATCGTCCTCACGAACGGCAACTTCAACGCCCTCGCCCAGCAGATCATCGCGACGAACCCGATGTTCCGTCCCGGCGACAAGATGCTCGCCGCGATGCCGCTCTTCCACGGCTTCGGTCTGGGCGTGTGCATCCACTCGATGCTCGCCAACGGCGGCCGCTGCATCCTGATCCCACGCTTCACGGCCAAGAGCTACGCCAAGCAGATCGTGAAGTACCACTGCAACTTCATCGCGGGCGTGCCGACGCTGTACGAGGCGCTGCTGCGCCTGCCGAGCATGGAGAATGCCGACCTCTCGAGCCTGAAGGGCGTGTTCTCCGGCGGCGACAGCCTGTCGATCGAGCTGAAGAAGAAGTTCGACAAGTTCCTCTATGACCACAAGGCCGTCGTGCAGGTGCGCGAGGGCTACGGTACGACGGAGACGGTCACGGCCTGCTGCCTGACGCCGACACATATCTATAAGGAGGGCTCCATCGGCCTTCCGTTCCCTGATACCTATATTAAAATCGTCAAGCCCGGCACCGATGAGGAGCTGCCCTACGGGCAGGAGGGCGAGATCCTGCTGGCCGGCCCGACGGTCATGCAGGGCTACATGAACCAGCCCGAGGAGACGGCGCAGACCCTCCGCAGGCACGACGACGGCCTGACGTGGGTTTACACGGGTGACCTCGGCACGATGGACGAGCAGGGCTTTATCTACTTCCGCGGCCGTGCGAAGCGGATGATTATCTCCTCCGGCTACAACGTCTATCCCGGCCAGATTGAGAACACCCTCGACGCGAACGAGAATGTCCAGATGAGCTGCGTCATCGGCGTGCCCGACGCGTATAAGATGCAGAAGGTCAAGGCCTTTGTCATGCTCAAGCCCGGCGTCCCCGCGACGGATGAGACGCGGCAGGAGCTGCTGGCCTACTGCCGCAAGCATGTGGCGAAATACGCCATGCCCTATGACATCGAGTTCCGCGAGGAGCTGCCGAAGACGCTTGTCGGCAAGGTAGCCTACCGCGTGCTCGAGGAAGAGGAGCTGGCCAAGCTCAAGGCGGGGCAGAAGCCTGAGGCGCAGGTGCAAGGAGGCGGCAACTAAGCCATGGAACAAGAACTGAAAAGGCATTATAGCTTGCTCGTGGAGTTTCTTGGGCACATTCTCGGCCCGGACTATGAGATTGCGCTGCACGAGCTGAAGGACGATTCCAACCAGATCATCGCCATCGCCAACGGCGAGCTGACGGGGCGGCATCTCGGCTCGCCCCTGAGCAACAAGATGCTCGAGTATCTGACGAGCCGCCTGTACGAGACGCAGGACTATGTCCTCCGTTTCGAGAGCATGTCCGTCACGGGCAAGAAGATGTGCTCGAACTCACTGTTCATCCGCGGCGCCAACGGCGAGCTGGCGGGGCTGCTGTGCATCAACTTCGACAGCAGCCGCTATGAAGAGCTGGCGGGGAAGGTCATGGACCTCTGCGGCGGCAAGCTCATGCCCGGCACGGAGAGCGGCACGAGCCTGATCGTCGACCGCGAGCTGCCGAGCGCCGGCCCCACGGCGCAGGACTATCCCACGTCCATCGCGGGCGCGACGGCGAGCATCGTCTCCTCCGTCGTGGCGAACTACCCCGTGGAGGTCGACCGCCTGACACAGGATGAGAAGATGGACATCATGGAGACGCTGAGCCGCAAGGGCGTGTTCCTGCTCAAGGGCTCGGTGAGCTACGTCGCCAAGGAGCTGCACAGCTCCGAGGCCAGCATCTACCGCTATCTCGGCAAGCTCAACAGCCGCCAGAAATAACGCGTATTTTTGGCGCGGCTGTTGCAAAAACTACTGCCGATCGCGGCGAAAAGCGGTATGCTGTGGAAAATGAAACACAAAGGAGGCCATCAAAATGGCGATTGTACATGCAACGGAGGAGAGCTTTGCCCGTGAAGTGCTCGAGAGCAAGCAGCCCGTGCTGGTGGATTTCTGGGCGGCGTGGTGCGGCCCGTGCCGGATGCTCGCGCCCCTGCTGGAGCAGGCCGCGGAGCAGAACCCGGACTGCAAGGTTGTGAAGGTCGATGTCGACGCGTGCGGAAATCTCGCCATGCGCTACGGCATCGCGAGTATTCCGACGCTCATGCGCTTTGACGGCGGCGAGGTGACGCGCAGCTCCATCGGCCTTGTCTCGGCGGAGGAGCTGCAGCAGTTGATGCGCTGAGTGGGGAGACGAATCGACAGAAACGGGCGGCGCAGTGTTTGCTGCGCCGCCCGCTGAGCAGAGAAAAAGTCTCACAGAGTTCGCGGCTCGGAAGCCGCGAATAAGGCTTAATTGCTTTTTGCGGCGGTGTGTACGTCGCAAAAAACACTTTACGCGCAGCACAGTGTCGCAGACCCGCCTATGGCGGGGCAAGACGCGGAGCGCAGCGGGATCTACTCATCCCAAAAGACCGCCGGTCTTTTCGGATGAGTAAATAGGATTTAGGAGGCGAGAGCCGATGAGTGAAGAAATCGAAAACCGGGAGAGCCGCGGCGAGCAGAAGCCGTCCGACGTGGTGGTTTTCTCGCCGGAGGTGCTGGCCATGGCCGATCGCAGACGCCGCCAGAAGGCCGAGGAGCTGGAGACATGCCGCCAGGCGGCGGAGGACGGCGACTCGCAGGCACAGGTGCAGATGGGACTGCACTATATCTACGGGACGCACGGCGTCGAGCGCGACGGGAAGAAGGCCTTTGAGTGGTTCTCGCAGACGGCATCGGACGATCCGGTCGGCCGCTACTGGCTGGGCGTCTGCTATGACAACGGCACCGGCGTCGAGCGCGACGGCGACCGCGCGTTCGAGCTGTTCAAGGAGTCTGCGGACATGGGCTATGCCCCGGCGCAGTGCGACCTCGGCGTCTGCTACGAGACGGGGCAGGGCACCGAGCCGGATCTCGACATGGCGATCGAGCTCTATAAGCAGTCGGCCGAGCAGGATTACCCGATGGCCAAGTGCAACCTCGGCGCGCTCTACTACTTCGCCGCCGGGGTGGAGCGGGACTATGACAAGGCGGCGCGCTACTTCACCGAGGCCGCCGAGCAGCGCCTGCCCCGCGCGCAGCACCTGCTGGGCCTATGCTACGAGTTCGGCAACGGCGTCGAGGAGGATCCGCACAAGGCGGCGCAGCTGTATGAGGAGGCGGGCCGCGGCGGCAGCGCCGACGGCCTGTGCGCGCTGGGCGTTCTCTGCCACCTCGGCAAGGGCACGGCGCAGGACGACAAGTGCGCAGCGGAGCTCTTCCGCAAGGCTGCCGACATGGGGCTTCCGCGCGCGTGGTACTTCCTCGGCAAGAGCTATGACGCAGGCTACGGCGTGGAGGAAAACGACGAGCAGGCGTTCAAGTGCTACCTCTCCGCGGCGGAGGGCGACTACCCGGATGCCCTCTATCAGGCGGGGCTCTGTTATACATACGCGCACGGCACGGAGCGCGACTTCAACAAGGCGTTTTCCTATTACCGCCGTGCCGCCGACCGCGGCCACGCGGACGCAATCTGCTCACTGGGGCTCTGCTATGAGACGGGGCGCGGCGTACAGGAGGACCTGAGGCAGGCCGTCGCACTCTATGAGCGCGCGGCACAGCTCGGAAGCGCGATGGGACAGTGCAACCTCGGCGTGCTCTGCCGCAGCGGCGCGGGGACCACGCGCGACGACAAGCGCGCCTTTACGCTGTTTCAGGCAGCGGCGGAGCAGGAGTATCCCCGCGCGCAGTTCTTCCTTGGGCTGAGCTATGAGGCCGGGCGCGGCGTGGAAAAGGACGAGGAAAAGGCGGCGCAGATGTACGCCCTCGCTGCCGAGCAGGAGTATCCCGATGGCGAGCGCGCGCTGGGCGTCTGCTATGAGCACGGCATCGGCGTCAAGCAGGACATGAAGCGCGCGGCGCAGCTGTATCAGCTGGCTGCCGACCACGGCGACGAGACGGCAAAATATTTTCTTGCGAACCTCTATTTCAGCGGCAGGGGCGTGGAGGAAAATCCCGTGCTGGCCTTTGCGCTGTACCGTCAGGCGGCGGAGGAGGGCGAGACCGGCGCGCAGGTGCAGCTCGGCTACTGCTATGAGCGCGGCATCGGCACGCAGGCCGACCCGCAGGAGGCCTTCAAGTGGTACGAGCGTGCGGCGCAGGACGGCGACGAGGTCGGCTGCAACAACCTCGGCTACTGCTATGAGCAGGGGCTGGGCGTGCAGGCCGATCAGGAGGAGGCCGTCCGCTGGTATCAGGCCGCGGTCGACCGCGGGATGCCGCTCGCGTGCAAGAACCTCGCGGCCCACTATGAGGAGGGCTCGGGCGTCCCGAAAGATCTCGCCCGCGCGGAGGAGCTCTACAGCCGCGCGGCGCAGGCGGGCGTCAAGGGCGCGCAGGAGCGGCTCGACCGGCTGCGCGGCGAACCTGTGCAGACGACACAGGCCGAGCAGCGCAAGCGCTTCGGCTGGCGGGGGCTTGCGGGCGTCTCGGTGCTGTTTACCATGCTGTTCGGCGCGATTTTGACCTCGCCGGATATCGGCCATGACTGGCCGACGTTCCTGATTCTGACGGTGGTGTTCGCCTTGCTCGGCGGGTTCTGCATGAAAAAGGCGCGGCAGTACGCCGCCGCCCCGGCGAGTCGGGCGCAGCGGGTGCTGTGCACCGCGTTCAGCGTGGTGCTGCTTGTGTTTGCCGCACTGTGCCTGCTCGTGTTCGTCGATCCGGGCGATGTGCGGGACTATTCGTTCCTGTGGCTCGCGGCAGGCTCCGCGCTCTGCGGCGCAAGACTGCTGGCCATCCGGAATAAAGGGTAAAATAAGACAGAAAAAGGCCGGAGCTTTATGCTCTGGCCTTTTGGAATGAGAAAAAAGAGATGGGCCGGAGCAAAAGCTTCGGCCCATCTCTTTTTGATTAAGATTACTCCAGCTCCATCAGGAGTTCCTTGGCCTTGACAGGCTGACCCTCCTTGATGAGCACCTTCTTGACCGAACCGGCGGTACGGGCGGTGATGGCGGTCTCCATCTTCATCGCCTCGATGATGAGGAGCACCTGGTTCTCCTCGACCTTGTCGCCGGGCTGGACGTTGACCTTCGAGACCATGCCGGGGATGGAGGAGCCGACCTGCTTCGGATCGTCCTCATCGGCCAGCACCGCCTGACGGGTCTGCTCGGAGGCGTTCGGGTCGCGGACGGCGACCTCACGGCGCATGCCGTTGAGCTCGAACTGGACGTTGATCGTACCGTCGCTGTTGTGGTCGCCCAGACCCAGATACTTGATGACGAGGGTCTTGCCGTCCTCGATGTTGATCTTGTTCGTCTCGCCGAGGGCCATGCCGTTGAAGAAGACGTGGCTGCCCATGCGGGTGATGTAGCCGAACTCCTTGCGGTGGCGGCAGAAGTCCTTGTATACCTTCGGGTACATGGCGTAGGAGATCAGATCCTTGCGCTCAGCGTCGTCGCGGAACTCGCTGACCTCCTTCTTGAGTTGGTCGAAGTCGACCGGGTCAAGCAGCAGACCGGGGCGGCAGGTGATGGGCTCCTCGCCCTTTAGCACGACCTTCTGCAGATCCTTGGGGAAGCCCCATGCGGGCTGACCCATCATGCCCTTGAAGTAGGACACCACGGAGTCGGGGAAGGCGAGCGCCGCGCCGCGCTGGACGATGTTCTCAGGGGTGAGGTTGTTCTGCACCATGAAGATGGCGAGGTCGCCGACGACCTTGGACGACGGGGTCACCTTGACGGGGTTGCCGAGCATGTCGTTGACAGTCTTGTACATCTCCTTGACATCCTCGAAGCGGTCGCCGAGGCCGAGAGATTCGACCTGCGGATGCAGGTTTGTGTACTGGCCGCCGGGGATCTCATAGCGATAGATGTCGGTCGTGGTGCTCTTGAGACCATGGTCGAAGCTTTCGTAGCGCAGACGGACGTCGGACCAGTAGTTCGACAGCTCCTGCACGCGCTGCAGGTCGAAACCGGTGTCGCGCTCGCTGCGCTGCAGGGCGGCGACGACGGCGTCGAGGGAGGGCTGGCTCGTCAGGCCGGACATCGGGGCGCTGGCGACGTCGACGACGTCCACGCCGGCCTCGGCGGCCATGAGCAGGGCGGCAACCTGGTTGCCGGTGGTGTCATGCGTGTGCAGGTGGATGGGCAGGCCGACCTCCTGCTTGAGGGTGGAGACGAGCTTCTTGGCGGCATAGGGCTTGAGCAGGCCGGACATGTCCTTGATGGCCAGCATGTGCGCGCCGCGCTTCTCGAGCTCCTTGGCGAGGTTGACGTAATACTCCAGCGTGTATTTGTCCTTCGTGGGATCGAGAATATCGCCGGTATAGCACATGGTGGCCTCGAGCAGCTTGTTCTGCTTGAGCACCTCGTCCATGGCGACCTCCATGCTGGGGATCCAGTTCAGCGAGTCGAATACGCGGAACACGTCGATACCGCGCTCAGCAGCCTCCTGCACGAAGGCGCGCACAAGGTTATCGGGGTAGTTGGAATAGCCGACGAGGTTCGAGCCGCGCAGCAGCATCTGGAACGGGATGTTGGGGATCTTCTCGCGCAGCAGACGCAGGCGCTCCCACGGGGACTCGTGCAGGAAGCGGTAGGCCACGTCGAACGTCGCGCCGCCCCACATCTCGAGGGAGAAGCAGTCGCGCAGGATATCGGCCACGCCGTCGGCACCCTTGACCATGTCGCGCGTACGCATACGGGTGGACAGCAGGCTCTGGTGCGCGTCGCGCATCGTTGTATCGGTCAGCAGGAGCTTCTTCTGGTCGAGCACCCACTGCTTCACGGCCTCGGGCCCCTTCTCGTCGAGCATCTGCTTCAGGCCGGGGCCGAGCGGCTGCTTCGCCTCGGGGAAGCGGGGAATGTCGTACTGGTGGCGCTCGGCGTTGGGCGCGGCCACCTGAATCTCGGCGATGTACTTCAGCACGCGGGTCGCGCGGTCGCGGGAGTCGGTGATGTCGAACAGCTCCGGCGTCTCGTCAATGAACTTCGTGTGGCACTGGCCGTTGATGAAGGCGGGGTGGGCGAGGATGTTCGTGACGAAGGGGATGTTCGTCTTGACGCCGCGCACGCGCACCTCGTTGATGGCGCGGGCCGACTTGCGGCAGGCGGCGGCGAAGGTGCGATCCCAGCTGGTGACCTTGACGAGCAGAGAGTCGTAGTAGGGGGAGATGACGGTGCCGACGTCGGCGTTGCCGCCATCGAGACGCACGCCGAAGCCGCCAGAGGAGGAGTAGGCCGTGATCTTGCCGTTATCGGGGGCAAAGTTGTTGGCGGGATCCTCGGTGGTGACGCGGCACTGGATGGCGTAGCCGTCCATCTTCACGTCCTCCTGGCAGGTCAGGCCGATGATGGGGTCGCTCAGGGGGTGACCGGCGGCGATCAGGATTTGGGCGCGGACGATGTCGATGCCCGTGACCATCTCGGTAACGGTGTGCTCCACCTGAATGCGGGGATTCATCTCAATAAAGTAGTAGTCGCCGTTCTTGTCGACGAGGAACTCCACAGTGCCGGCGCTGACGTAGCCGACAGACTTGGCGATCTTGACGGCGTCGCGGCGCAGGGCTTCGACCGTCTTCTGCGGGACGGACCAGGCGGGGGCGAACTCGACGACCTTCTGATAGCGGCGCTGCAGGGAGCAGTCGCGCTCACCGAGGTGATAGACGTTGCCGTACTGGTCGGCGAGGATCTGCACCTCGACGTGCTTCGGCTCGATCAGGTACTTCTCCATAAAGATGTCGCCGCAGCCGAAGGCCTTCTCGGCCTCACGGTGCACCAGCTCATAGGCGGTCTTGACCTCCTCGACGGTGTCGCAGCGGCGCATGCCGCGGCCGCCGCCGCCGGCAGCGGCCTTGAGGATGACGGGGAAGCCGAAGCTCACGGCCTTCTCAACGGCGTCATCGCCGTCCTTCAGCGGCTCGGTGCAGCCGGGGATGATCGGCACGCCGCACTTGACGGCGATCTCCTTGGCGCTGAGCTTATCGCCCATTTTCGCCAGCACGTCGGACGACGGGCCGATGAAGAGAATGCCGTTATCCTCACAGGCACGGGCAAACTCGGCGTTCTCGGACAGGAAGCCGTAGCCGGGGTGGATGGCGGTCACGCCGCGGCGCTTGGCCAGACCGATGATGCCGGGAATATCCAGATAGGCACCCAGCGGGGACTTCTTCTCGCCGACCAGATAGGCCTCGTCGGCTCTGGTGCGGAAGAGGGAGTAGGTGTCCTCGTTGGAGTAGATGGCAACCGTGTGCAGGCCCAGATCGTAGCAGGCGCGGAAAATACGCACTGCGATCTCGCCGCGGTTGGCCACCAGAACTTTTTTGATCTCGGTGGTGTGCATGAAGATGGATCGCTCCTTTCGTTCACTCAAAAATGGGTAGGGATACCCGAATTTCATAACATCTATTATACATGTTCCGGGGGCGTCCCGTCAGGCGGCAAAACAACCAAAATGAGATTTTGGCAAATCTGACAAAAACAAAAGCTTTACCCAGGTAAATTCTCACCATTTTTTCAAATGAAAAGAAAAGGCGTGATAAAAGTTTCAAAAAAAGGCGGGAACGCGGCAAAAATGAGATTTTTTTCGCATCGCTGTATCGGGATGTTCCAAACGAATCATACCAATTCCTTATACCTTTTGCACAAAGAATAAGTGGTCCCAATCGTATGGATCGGAACCGTTCGTTTGTCAAAAAGCAAAGCTTTTTTGACAAGCAGACTTCGCGCGTTGTCCCGCCGCCTGCGCCGCCGCGAACTCTGTGAGACTTTTTGACAGTTCAACGGGCCCCCGATTATACAATCGGAGGCCCGTCGTGCAGGATTCATTCACTTTTCGGCGGCCGCGGAAGCGGCGGGAGCGATCACTCGATCGTGATCGAGGAGTTCTTGGGCAGCTTCTTCTCGGCCTTGGGGATCGACAGCTTCAGGATGCCGTCTTCAAACTTGCCGGAGATCTCCGACGGCTCCACATCCTCGCCCACATAGAAGCTGCGGCTGCAGGCACCGGCGTAGCGCTCCTGACGGATGTACTTGCCCTTCTTGTCGGACTCGTCCTTATCCAGCCCCTTCTCGGCGCTGATGGTCAGGTAGCCGTTCTTCAGATCGACATGCACCTCGTCCTTCTTGAAGCCCGGCAGGTCGACGTCCAGCTCATACGAGCCATCCATCTCGCGGACGTCGGTCTTCATCAGGTTCTTTGCGTGCTTGCCGTACAGGGGATCGCGTCCCTGCGGCATCATCATGCCGAACGGATCACCGAAGAAATCATCAAACAGGTTCTCACCAAAAATGCTGGGCAACATAAGTCATACCTCCATTCAAACTGATCGCGCAGCCGGGGGAATTGCGCCCCGTGTCGGCGAACTTCTGTTGCTACATGTATTGTTTTCTTTGGACTCCCGGAGGAACTCTTTTTGATCCCTCTCTCAAGTTCGCCTTCATCATAGCACACTTTTTAGCACTGTCAAGAGGAGAGTGCTAATGTTCACAAAAGAAGCAAACTTTGTTCACAAAATATGCAATATCTGCCGCCAGCCCTTCCGAACAAAACAGGCCGCCGGGGACGAAGCCCCGGCGGCCTGTTTAAAAAAAGTCTCACAGAGTTCACGGCTCGCAAGCTGCGAATCAATTGAAATCCATTTTTTGCGGCGGCGTGTACGTCGCAAAAAACACCCTGCGCGCAAGCGGAGTGTCGCAGCCCCGCCGCTTGCGGCGGGGCAAGGCGCGGAGCGCAGCGAAACTCTCTCATCAGTTTGCCAAATGGGCAAACTGATGAAGGATTATAGCGCGAGCCGGTGATACTCCTCACCCTCCAGCGTTTTCCACAGGCATACGCCGCCCTCGAGCGTCATATATCCATGGTGACTGCCCTCCTTCGGGAGGGAGACGGAGCCGGGGTTGAGATAGAGGTTCCCGTCGCCGAACGGCGTCCACGCCGGGACATGCGTGTGCCCATGCAGCAGAATATCCCCCGGCTGCAGCGGCGGGAGTTGCTGCAGGTTATAGACATGTCCGTGCGTGGCGTAGATCAGCCGCTCGCCGCAGGGGAGGACGCAGTAGTCCGCGAGGATGGGAAACTGCAGCACCATCTGGTCAACCTCCGCGTCGCAGTTGCCGCGCACGCACAGAAGCCGCCCGCGTGCGTCGTTGAGCATGGCCGTGAGCGCCTTGGGGTCGTACCCCTGCGGCAGGTCGTTGCGCGGCCCGTGATAGAGCAGGTCGCCCAGAAGCAGCAGGCGGTCGGCCTGCTCGCGGTCGAGCGCGTCCAGCAGCAGCCGCCCGAAGTGGGCCGAGCCGTGTACGTCCGATGCAATCATCAGCTTCATATGTGCATCCTCCTTCCGGATCACTCCGCGCCGTCCGCTTCCGGCGCGGGCTCCGTCCAGTCCTCCATCGTCGCGACGCAGCGGTTGATGTTCTTGCCCTCGGCGAAGAACTTCGCCTCATAGTCCGTCATCACGCCGACAGGGCCGTCCGCGTGCAGATCCGTCGTGACCTCCGAGAGGGAAAAGCCGAACTGCGGAATCTCCTCGACCGACCACGCGAAGAGCTTGTCGTTGTCGGTCTTGAAGTGGATCTGTCCCGCCGGGCGCAGCACCCTGCGGTACTGGCGCAGGAAGTTTCCGTGTGTCAGGCGGCGCTTTTTCTGGTTGCTCCGCGGCCACGGGTCGCAGAAGTTGATGTAGATCCGGTCCACCTCGCCGGGGGCGAACAGCTCCGGCAGGAGCGCCGCGTCGGCGTCGATGAAAAACACGTTGGTCAGCCCCGCGTCCCGCACGCGCTCCATCGCCACGACCATCGCGTCCGGCACCTTCTCCACCGCGATGAGCAGCACGTCCGGCTCGGCCTTCGCCGTCTCCGCCGTAAAGCGCCCCTTGCCGCAGCCGAGCTCCACCCGCAGCTCCCGCGCGCCGGGCATCAGCTCGCGCCAGCGGCCGCGGTGCTCCTCCGGGCGGCGGATCCAGCAGGCGTCGCACGCCTCCATCCGCGGGACGAGATTTTTCTTCTTGCGCATCCGCATGATTGTCTTCCTCCTGAAAATGCGGCCCGTGCCGCACCGGTTTCTCTCTCATTTATACCACAGTCCCCC
>ERZ1673752.2797-NODE-2797-length-18303-cov-8.862779_pt1 | contig 18303 bp, 17 predicted proteins | sample MGYA00580195_ERZ1673752 | MGnify/ENA primary metagenome ERZ1673752 (study PRJEB41218, sample SAMN15661744) | gut metagenome | host: Homo sapiens | place: Canada: London | collected 2015-08-20/2019-03-30 | study: EMG produced TPA metagenomics assembly of...
CCCACTGCGATGCATCCGTAGGGTCAGCCACGAAAGTGGTGGTGATGCCATAACGAGGCAGGTTATTAGCCAGGAAGGCGATGGTGCCACCATATAGGGAAGGCGAAGCCACGATATTGTCTCCGGCCTCGGCAATCGTCAAAATAGTAAGCGCAATCGCGGCGGCGCCCGAGGAGGTAGATAGCGCCCCCACTCCGCCCTCTAGCGAGTTAACTCGCTGCTCGAAAACCTCGTTAGTGGGGTTATTTAGGCGAGTGTAGATAGGGCCGGGTTCTTTTAAAGCGAAGCGATCCGCCCCCTGTTTCGCATCTTTAAAAACGTAACCATTGGTTTGATAAAGGGGAGGTACCGGGGATCCGGTTTCTTTATCGGGACGGTATCCGGCGTGAATCTGGCGAGTATCAAAGCCCCAGTTTTGCTTAGTCATTTTCTTTTATCCTTTTCAAAAGTAGATTTGGGTTTTTTAAAACGTTTGCCAATAGTCCACTTCGGATAAAGAAAAAGCCCGGCAAGGCAGTCCAAAGGGACTTTCTTTGCACGGGCAAACGCGTCGCCGCCTAGGGGCGGACTGAGAAGAGCTGACCGTGCGGGTCAGCTGAACATTCGACGTGTCATGCCCCTAAGATAACCCAGTATTCCCCGCCAATAGCAAGCCAGTCTTAAAAGTTGAGAACTAAGTCACGGTTTCGGTAAGGGAAATTTTTTTGATTCTCAGCGTTCTAACGGCTGAAAAAGCGCCTCTTAGCGGTTAATCTGGAGGAAAGAGAAACCGTAAAGGAGAAATCATGAGCCAAGACAGCTTGCCCAGTGTGGACACCGACGCCGACCCGGTAGTTTCCTGGACTGTTCAAGAAGGAGCGATGGTAGCTGCCAAGCTCGATCCTCATGCGGTCTGCCAGTTTTTCCAGGAACAAAACATCGTAGCTGAGGTTGACTGGTTCCCGGACACCCCGCACTTGCTGGGAGTAAATATGCTCCGTAACCAAGCTGATGGCCTGGCTGCCCTAGATGACGCAGAGCAACCTCTGCGGGTGGGGGCGGCGCTTCCAGAAGTGGTAGATAGACTGGCAGAAAAGTTTGCAGCTGATGTTTTGATAGGCGAATACCATTCCAATAAGCTGCCTGCCGATAAACCGATGCCTTCGCGCAGCGCCGATTCCACCCAGCCGGTGCGGGTAGTAGAAATCTCGCAAATGCCGGTTTCGTCGGTGCCGTTTTGTGCCGCCTCAGAAGGTAAAACCTTGGGCTGCGTCACCCTTCCGGAGGGGCGAATCGCCTTATTCTATGAAACTATCCGGGGTGACATTGTGGAAGGCTCCCTGATCTCTAGAATTCCGGCTCTGGGGCTCTATGTTTCTGACCATGATCAACGGATAGTGGCGGTGACTTCCGATGAAATTGCCGACCCCGAAAAACTAGCAATTCACTCCTGGCTGTTGCAAAACCAAGTGGTTCCCGGGGCAGTCAAAGACCCAAATCCGGCACTGTTAGAGAAAATACGCGAATACCTAGGACATTCTTCTTCCCCTAAACGTATTGCCGAAACCGCTGGTTGCGATGCCGAACAGTTAGCAGAAACCTTCAAAACGCCAGGTCAAGATGGTATGGTACGGGCAATAGAAGTCTTGGGACTACCGGCCGAAGCCGCCGCCTTCCTCTATGGGCGGCTCGGTCTTGAGGACGTACCCGGTATCGAAATCTTCCACGAGCCCGGTTGGGCGGCTGCCATGGGACACAGCGTAGATATGCGAATTCTGCATTCTGATGAGGACCAGAAAACTCTTTTTGGTATCTTACGGAAACTTGAAATAGAACACCCCACTTTGATGAAAGTGGCTAATATCGCTCAGTTAGCAGTGGGAATTGGACTGGTGGGAGCCGGTGTGGTTGGTTTAATCGGCAAGAAGCGTTTCTCCCGGCTATCCCTGCTGGGGGGAGTGATGCTGGTGATTGATGGGGGACTGCGTTCTTCGGTGATTCATCACATGAAGAATCGAATCGTAGGTGATTATAAATAAGAATGTTTGTACTGCTAGCAGCCATTTTGGCTAATGGCTAGCGGTCTAGGATTCATGCGTGCTAACGAGGGTCACGCCGCGAGTCTTTGAGGGATTGCAAGAAAGCTATCCGCTTTTCCTGTCGGGTAATCAGGCGGTCAATATGGGCGGAAACTTTGCCCTGCCAGGGTTTACCACTTTGGCTTGCCAGGCGCGAACGCCACTTTTTCCCGGTTCCCAGCGGTGACTGTTCGGGTAAAGAGGTATCAGCAGGGGTATCCAGGTCAACCAATCCGCTCAAGCGATGATGCGCCCAATCTAAAGTTAGGGGTTGAGAAAGAGAAACATAGTTAGGGCGCTCCTCGGCATGAAGATCCTCGGCCTGGGTAACTTTGAGGGCTTTGGGGGGATTAGCGGTAAACGCGCAAGAAATCAACATCACTCGCGAGAGTAAGTTAATCCACAGCAGCAGCGTGGCGACAGCCGCAAAAGAAGCAAGTAAGGGGTTAGTGACCGCCCCGACTACCGAAGTTCCCAAGGATCTAATCAGGGTAGAAATCAGCCCGAAAATCGCTAACCCCCAGATCAAATCGACTCTGGGTACCCTAACTAGTGCCACGAACCGAATCAGAACCCACAGGATTAACCCGTCAATAGTGGCACTGATTAGAAAAGATCCAATCCGAATCATCGCCGAGGCAAAGGCAGATTCTACGCCAAGTGCCGAAAATATCTGGGTACCAATGACGGTATGCGCCAAGGTCAAAACCCCGGTAGCGCCCACTCCGACAGCAATAGCAGCAAATCCTAGCAGGTCACGTAGCTTTTCCATCGCCACCCCGTAGGGTACTTGATCAATTCCAAACATGGCGCGGATGGAAGATTTCATCGCGCGCATAACGGAGGTGGCTGAAAATAGCAGCACTACTACCGCAACTATCCCGGTGATAGAAAACGAATTAGAAAGCACCAGGTCTGAAGGGTTAAGAATCCCCGAAGATCCCTTCCATTCCAGCACTCCCGGCAGGGTAGTCGCCAGAGAAGAAAAAATCGCGTCTTGCAGGTGCGGGCTGCGACCAAGTAGTCCCAGGAATACCGTTACTGCGATTGTTAACGCGGCAGCTAGCGAAAATATCGCGGAATAGGCAATCCCTCCCGCAAGCAGCGCTCCTCGTCCGTTGCTGTAGCGCATGAGCGAACGAACAATCCGGGTGCGCTGCACCCACAGCCCAAATATCTTGGCTTTATCAACTATTCCTGCCTGCGTTCTCACCTCGCGGAAGCTAGGGGAGAATTGTTCACGGTGCCGAGCACGCACTGATAGCTGCGGAGAATTGGCGGTTTCTTGCATAGTTTAAATCTAGCGGTTTCGGTCACCAGAAGCACTCTGAAAACGAACAAAAACGCGCGGGGAAAAAGACAAATTACAACATTTGGGGTAACCTAGGGGAAAGGTTTTCCCACACATGGAGTAGCTCATGTTAGCGCACCAGCGGCACGATGAAATTTTACGGCAGGTAAATCAAAACGGGTCAGTGCGAGTAACTGATCTGGTAACTCAGCTGGACGTATCGGAAATGACGGTGCGCCGCGATATTCGGGTATTGGCCGCAAAAGGGATGCTCAAGCGGGTTCATGGCGGGGCAATTCGGCTGGAGGGGGCGCCGGGAGGCGGTAATCTACCCGCGAGTGCTCCCAGCGGAGAAGAAAAAATACTTGCACAAGCCGCCCTAGAAACTATTCGCCCCGGATCAAACGTGTTTATTGGCGGCGGTGGCTGTGGAACGATTCTGGCTAAACTAATAACCGAGAGCGAATTTTTCTCTTCACTTACAGTAGCAACCAACTATTTGCCGGCGGCTAAGATTCTTGACCATGCCCAGCAGGGACAACGCGACAATGGTAGCGCCCCGGCTAAAGTAATTATTTTTGGGGGACAGCCGGAAAACTATGAAAATCTAGGCCCGCTAACCCTGGCAAATGCCTCTAATTTTTATTTTCATTCGGTATTTATCGAGGCGGAAGGAATAGACAAAGATACTGGTTTGAGCTGTGAAAATATCGATAAAGCGGCTCTGAATCGCGTGCTGATCCGCAATTGTGAGTTCGCCACCGTGATGGTGCCTACCCGAAGTTGGGGACACACCGCTCTAAACGTAGTTTGTCCCTTGAATCAGCTCTCGCGGATAGTATCTGCTACGCAACCGCCTACAGAAATAGCCGCAGCGCTCACCCAGGCGCAAATAATGTTGGACGTACGCGAGCCCTAAACAGGCCGCTAAACGATAGTAAAAGTCATGAGCCTACACGTTATTATTCCCGCTGGCGGACCGGGAAGTCGCCTCTGGCCACTGTCACGAGCCGGACAACCAAAGTTTCTACTTGACCTGTTGGGGCAAGGATCTAGCCTGCTGCAAGCCACCGTTGACCGGCTCTGCCCGCTGACAGCTTCATTAACAGTGGTAACTGGCGCCAGTCACGGCGAGGCGGTAGCCTCCCAAAACCTGCCCGAACGCTTAAACCCCGAGGCTAAAGGCAAGTATACGATGCTACTTGAGCCCAGCCGGAAAAACTCGCTGGGGGCGATTGCCTGGGCGGCAGCGCGACTACAGGCAAAGTATGGGGCAGTGATTGCCGGGTCTTTTGCCGCTGATCATGCCATCAAAGATGTTTCTGCCTTCCATCAGGCAGTAACTGCTGCAGTCAAAGCGGCTGAGGGAGGGAAAATTGTAACTATCGGAATCGCCCCTAGCCGCCCTGCTACTGCTTATGGCTATATTTGTGCCTCCGATACGATTTTGAGGGCGGAAGGCGACCGGCCGCCAGTCCTGGTAGCAAAAAGTTTTAAAGAAAAACCCTCCGAGCCGCAGGCCAGAAACTACCTGGAAACCGGCGGTTACTTTTGGAATGCGGGAATGTTTGTTTTTAACACGGAGATTCTCCTTTCTCACCTGCGTGAATTGCTTCCCAGCTACTATGAAACTATCCAAGAGATGGTGAAACTTACCCCCGGGACGGCAGAGTTTGTCGCGCTCTGGGAATCACTGCCTTCTTATCCCATCGATACTGCAATCGCTGAACCGGTAGCTGCCCGCGGCGGGGTAGCAGTGGTAGCTGCCGCCAATTTTGGTTGGTCAGATGTAGGGGATTTTGATTCCCTACACGCCGCGCTTGCCGGAGATAGTCCACTAAATCCGGTAGTACGCGGAACTGGGGAAAGTCAGGTTCTTGCTAGCCCGGGCGCATTTATAGACCATCAAGGGGAAGAAAAACTAGTAGTGGTGGGGATCCCTAATGCGGTAGTAATTCGCCGCGGGGACGTAACTTTAGTTACCACCACCGAAAATGCCCAAAAAATAGGGGACGTGGCTGGCGAACAAGGGGAACTAACTTGAAGTTCTTTAGGCAGACAATAGCGTTGTTGGTAGCCGCACTGGTGCTTGCGGGATGTGCAGGCACCAATGTGGCGCCCACCGGATATATAAATGCCGCCGACTTTCGCACCTGCCTGCTGACCTTGGGAAAGGGCGGGGTAGGATCGATTAACGCCAGTGCTATTACCGCTTTAAAGGATGGTCAAAAACGTCTCGGGGTGGCGGCGCGGCGGAGTGCAGTAGATTCCCCCGCAAAGATAGAAAAGGCTATTGCCCGTGATATTTCCGCCAATTGTTCTTTGATAATCGGGGTGGGGGAAGCATTTATTGACCCCTTGATGGAGCAGGCAAAATATCACCGTTCTCGTCATTTTGCCCTATTGTTGCCACCGGGTACATCTGCCCAAGCCACCCGAGAGAACCTGGCAATAGTTACCTACGACCTGAGTCAACCGGCTTATGTAGCCGGGTTTATCGCGGCTGGAACTTCCGCCAGTGGGCAGGTAGCTGCGATTGCGGGGAAGAAAAACCAGACTAATCAAACGCTGCTGGCTGCTTTTGCTAAAGGGGTGGCGCGCTATAACGCCGAACAGGGCGCAAAAAAATCCTCAGCGGTGAAGGTGAATGCAAAGGCTGATGGTAACGGATTGTATTTGGAGGAAAAAGCCCCGGCATCCAAGGTAAAAGAGCAAGTAGAAACCCTAATAAAACAGGGCGCAGATGTAATTTTCTTTGCCGAAGGCGCGCAAAGTCCAGAAGGGTTAGCAGCGATTACTAAGGCAAATCAAGACAGATACCAAGCGGCTAAAGCTGCTGCGGAAGCTAGTAAAAGCGCTGAGCCCGAGGCAGATAATGCCGGTGAGAGCACTCCGGAAAGCAGCGAAGAAACTACTTCTTCTCCTGCAACTACTGACAGCCTTGCAGAAAATGACGCTGTCGGTTCCATTACCGCGATTTGGTATCTGACTGATGGGCACCAAACTCAAGGAAGCCCAGCGGGAAAGAATCCTCCCATCTTAACTTCGATTGTTCCCGATATTTCCCAGGCGATGATTTCATTGATTGAAGAAGCCCGAAAAGATCGCTTTGCCGCTAACTCGACCCAGATTATGGGAACTTATCAGAATGGTTGGGTAGGACTCACGCCGTTTTACGAATATGACTCGACGGTTCCTAATGAGGTCAAGAAAAAGTCGCAAATAATAGAAGAAGAATTCCGGCAGGGAACTTTGAAACTGTAATCTTAGCTTTCCCTTTAGGCAGGTACTAGCGAACTAAACTCTCTAGTAAGCGTGGTATTTTTAGCGAATTAAACGCATTCCTTCAGACTTAAGTTTCGTCAGGATACAGCTGATGGATAGCTGCCGCTAAATCGATGACTTCTTTCTTGCTCATTTCGATAACCAGGCGTCCGCCTCCCAAAGCTGGTAGCCGCAATACGACTTCCCGACCTTCTTCTGTGCGCGCACCGTCCTCTGCTACTTCTAACGGACCATCTCCGGTTCGCGGTTTCATTGCTGCCATGCTGACCCCCAGAGAGCTAAACCAATACCAGAAAATTAGAGTTTACTTGAGCAATTATAGCAGATGAAACGCCCTAAATCAGAGGTGGTTTGGGTCATGTACCTGCTATATGCTCTGTTTAGCCCTAGCTTTTTATCCGTGAATGCCCTAAACGATAGTCTCAACCTGACGGGAATGTTAGGGTAAAAAAGTGGATTTGAAACCCTTCCCCAGTTTTCCTCTACGCCTATCTGTCTATACGTTTGGGCATTTTTTCTTTGAATTTACGGCGAACTACTTCATAATCGCCCTAATAGCGCCGCAGATTTCTAGCTCTGCCCAAATGATAGAGGTTTTGCTGTTCTATAACCTGTTTGACTATGGATTCCAAGTGCTGATTGGGCTAGTAGATGACATCGTTCATCGTAATCATTTCTTTGCTGCTTGCGGCGCTGCGCTGTTTATAATCGGGTATTTCTGTTCTCCGATTCCCAATCTAATGGCAGCGGTTATCGGGCTGGGAGCCGCCTTTATCCACGTTCCTCTGGGACGGCAAGTGTTGCTGGATCGGCCCCACAGTTACGCTCCCTTAGCTCCTTTTGTGGCCTCCGGGGCATTCGGGGTGTTTTTAGGGAGACGAGCAGGATTTACCTCCCTGCCTCTGTCTTGGCCTGTCCTTGCCTGCGCGATAGTGGTACTGTCTTTGCTAATAGCCTTAGGTACCGCCGAGCGGGAGGGTAACGCTCATGCGGAAAGAGAGAACGCCACCAAGAGCTTGCGTTTTACTAAAATCGGAATAGTTGCGGTTTTGATTCTGGTGTTAGCAGTAGCGGTGCAATCTTTTACCTTCGCTATTTTGGTGTTCGCTTGGGATAGTGGGGCTCTAGCCTGGCTAGCGGCGATTACAATCATGCTTGGCAAGGCAGTAGGTGGCTTTTTTGCTGACCGCTTCGGCTATCGAACTACCATTATCGGGTCCTCCTTGGTGGCTTTAGCAGCTGCCGCTTTTGCGCCCTCGTACCCCATATTGGGTCTGATTTTTCTATTTGCCCTCAATATCCCCAGTGCCACCCTGATATCGCGCATTGCTAAACGTTTAGCCCCCGCATTAGGTACCGGATTCGGTCTTTATAAGTTCTTCCATCTAGTTGGATTTTTTCCCACTCTCTTCTGGGGAACCGGGCATCCAGTTTCTCCGATCAACTTGATTCTTTTGACAATTGTTATCGGGGGGCTAATGCTCGCTGAAGGACAACTTAAAGAATAGGGCGCATGTACTATTTCTTATTTGTACTAGCACTCTCTTTGGTGATGAATCTGCTTATCACCTGGTTTATTGAGCTGGCAGTAGCGCTGATTTGGGGGCTACGTACCTGGCGTACCTTGATGGTTGTTGCCCTAGTAAACGCAGCTACTAACCCACCTTTATCCGCGTTGATGGTTTTTCTTACTTTCAGTTCCCTAGGAAGAAGTAGTATGTGGCTATTATTAATCTTTGAGCCTTTGATTGTGCTGATAGAAGGGTGGATTTATCAGCATACTCTACCGCAGCTAGCTCGTCCCTATTTGTTCTCATTGGTTGCAAATTTGGCCTCAGCAATCCTAGGGATGTTGATATGATTAGGGGGCATAATCCCCTAGGAGCAAAATATGTCTAATTCCCTAGCAATATTGAGTAGATTCCGGAATTTTATTGTCGCATTCTTTTTAGTGGTGCTAGCTGTGGGGATTTTCCCAAGCGCTGCGGTAGCAGATCGCGGCGCGCCCTGGGATGTTACTGAACCCGCCGACTATTACGTAATTGTGACCAGTGGCGACGGCGTCAACATCAGGTCATACCCGGACGAATCTCAAAGTAAAGTGGGATTTGCTCCGTACGAAACTCGGCTGCACGTAATTGGAACCACCAACAACACTGATTCCGGAACGTGGATGCAGATAGATTCCCCTGCTGGCTGGATTATTGCCAGTGCAGTAATAGAGGAAAGCCAGTATGTATCACCTGCTCCTCCTAGTACCGAATCCACTCCGGATCCTGCGGAAACTACTACCGAGCAAACGCCCACTACAGACCAATCACGCACCGCGAAAGCCCAGGGTGCGGAGCAATCTTCTCAACAGTCCAGTACTAGTAAGGGACTGGTTATCGCCCTGGTAGTGATAGTGGCTGTTATCTGTATAATCTCGATGCTGTTGCTCTACTTACTGTTTGTTAAGGGAAAGAAAACTGAACCCGGATCTCCAGCCGCGCCCTGGTAATCCCACTTAAGAATTTGCGGGAGCTTTCCCGATAATTTCGAGAGCCTGGGCGGGGGTGTCAACCAGTTGCACCGCCGCTAGCTCTTCCTCATTTATCATTCCTGCGCCCAATAGTTGATCCTTTAGCCAGGAAATCAGCCCACTCCAATAGCTGCGCCCTACCAAGACAACGGGGAAAGACTTAATTTTCCCGGTTTCTGCCAAGGTCACCGCCTCGAAAAGTTCATCCAAAGTACCGAATCCGCCCGGAAGTACCACGAAACCCTGGGCGTATTTAACAAACATGGTTTTACGGGCAAAAAAATATCGGAAATAGATTCCCAGCGAAACCCAGTCATTAAACATTTGCTCATGGGGGAGCTCGATTCCTAGCCCTACTGAAATCCCTCCGGCTTCGGTGCAGCCTTTGCAAGTGGCCTCCATTTGTCCCGGGCCTCCGCCGGTAATCACCGACCAGCCGGACTGAGCCAGTAACTTCCCCGTTTCTTCCCCCAGGGAATACTCGGGGCTACCTTGGGGAGTGCGGGCGGAACCGAAAACCGAAATCGCCGGCCCTAATTCGGCGAGGGCGGCAAATCCTTCTACGAACTCACTTTGAATCCGCAGTACCCGCCAAGTGTCTTCATGCAGCCAATCAGTATTTTTTTGCGGACGGAGCAAGCGTTGCTCGGAAGTCTCCGTGGGTCGCAAGGGACTGCGCATCTGAATGGGACCGCTTCGGTAAACGCCTTTATTCTTAAAACTTCTCACTCGCGAAGCATATCAGTACGCAGGTTAAGCCCAAGCTAACCCCGCCGAAACCAGAGGTAACCTGACGGATAGTGAAAATAAAAGTCCAGGCAGAGTGGGTAAAAGCAGATAAAAATCCGGGAATAGTAAGGAAAACTTTCAGGGATTAATCTTGTGGGCAATAAACCCCAACTGCTAATCCATCTCCACAGGTGAGCACATTGGCAATAAAACGCTCATCAGCGAGCAGGGAAGTTACTGCTTGCCGCATGTGGGTGGTTTCCAATTCGCGGCGGGCAGGATCTCCAACTTGATCCATCCAGAGGGCGTGCACAATCGCTACCATCCCGCCGGGGCGTAAGATTCGAGTAGCTTGTTCGATATAGCTGGAAATTTCCCGCACGTCGGCGTCAATCACCACCAGATCATAGGCGGCGCCTGCCATCCGGGGCAGTACCTCTAGGGCGTGACCATTAATCAGACGGGTACGATTCGACCGATGGGCAGCGGCTCGAAAAGCACTGCGGGCGGCCGCCTGGAACTCTGATTCCGAGTCGATAGTGGTCAGCACCCCGTTTTCGGACATTCCCGCCAGCAAATAGAGACCTGAAACTCCTGCCCCGGTGCCAATCTCAAAAATTGCTTTCGCCCCGCAAGCGGCAGAGAGCATTCGCAAGGCTGCTCCGGTAGCGGGAGAAACCGGGCTAGCCCCCAGTTCGACGGCTAGGGCGCGCGCTGCCGCCGTGTTTTCGTCCTCAACTACCTGGGATTCGGTCCAATCCCAACTTAAAGCCTTGTTGTTATTCATCACGACTTCCTTGCTAACGGATTTACGTTTTTTCCAGTTTATGAAACCTGCCGGGCAGCTTACAGCGGTTTGACCCCCAGGTTACGTCCAGCCAAAGAGCGGGTGCGTTTAGTAAGCGCCTGCGCCACCTCGTTAATAGCTTGCGAGGACGGAGAGTCCGGATGCATAGCTACCACCGGAGTACCCTGGTCAGCACCCTCTCGCAAGGCAATGTCTAGCGGTACCTGCGCTAAAACTGGAACCTGATAGCCCAGTTGCGCGCTGAGACGTCCCGCTACCATTTCCCCACCGCCGCTGCCAAACAGGTGCAACTTGCTGCCATCCGGCTGGGGCAGGTAAGACATATTTTCGATTACGCCGATTACCCGCTGATCGGTTTGCGCCCCGATAACTCCGGCGCGCTCCGCAACTTCTGCCGCCGCTACCTGCGGAGTGGTCACCACCAATATCTCTGACCTGGGCAGCAGCTGGGAAATAGAGATTGCCACGTCACCGGTTCCCGGAGGTAGATCCAGTAGTAAAACATCCAGGTCACCCCAGTAAACATCGGCTAAGAACTGTTGCAAAGCGCGGTGCAGCATCGGACCGCGCCACACTACCGGCTGCCCATCCGGCACAAACATTCCGATAGAGATAACTTTCACCCCACCAGCCACCGGGGGAACAATCATGCCATCAATAACTGTGGGTTCTTCCGCCACCCCCAGCATCCTAGGAATTGAAAAACCGTAAATATCGGCGTCTAACACCCCAACTTTAAGCCCCTGCGCCGCCAAAGCCAGCGCCAAGTTGGCGGTCATTGAAGATTTGCCGACTCCGCCTTTACCAGACGTAATCGCATAGACGCGGGTCAAAGAATCTGGTTGGGCGAAAGGAATAATATTTTGCGGACCGGAAAGTTTTTCTTTCAAAGCCGCCCGTTGAGCTTCATCCATCACGCCCATTTCTACGGTTACTGCCGTCACTCCGGGAACTTTGGCTACTTCTTCACGAACATCTTTTTCAATGGTGGCCTGTAGGGGGCAGCCGGCGATGGTTAAATCAACCTTGACGCTAACCGCGCCGTCCTCACCAATAGAAACTTCCCGTACCATATCCAGGTCGGTGATTGACCGTCCCAGTTCCGGATCTATTACCCGCGAGAGTGCCTGCCTGATTGTCTCTTCATTTAACTGACTCATGCCTTCCATCCTATAGGGTGAGCGTCTCGACCTCACTTTTCGATAGGAACCTTAAGGGAGGTAAAACCCGGGTTTTTAGCTAATGCTTACTTTAGAAATTAGAAGTCGAGGAAGAATTATCGTCCCCGCGCTTATGTTTTCCCTGTTCAGGATGGTGTTTATTTTCCTCTAAATCTCTGCGAGCCTTTTGGTATTCCTCTGCGCGAAGCTCATCTAAGAGGTCACGGAGTTCGCCCCGAACGAAGTCCCGGGTAGCTACCTCAGACATTGACAGACGTAAAGAAGCAATCTCGCGGGTGAGATATTCGATTTCGGCATGATTCTTTGCGGCTCGGCGCCGGTCTTGTTCTGCGGAAACCCGGTCGCGGTCATCTTGCCGGTTCTGCGCCAACAAAATCAGGGGAGAAGCATAAGAAGCCTGCAAAGATAGCATTAAAGTTAGGGCGGTGAAACCAAGGGCAGAGCTGTCAAAACGCCAAGCCTCGGGAGCCCAAGAGTTCCAGCCCAACCAAATAATCACGAATACCGTCAGGTAAACCAAGAATTGGGGGGTTCCCTGGAAACGGGCAAAAGATTCTGAAACCCGCCCCACGCCCTCGGATTGTAAATTTATGCGCGGAAGCCGAAAACGACGTTTTCTTTCGCGGGGAGTATCAAGCCTGTCCGCCATCTTCGCTCCTTTCCCTTTCCATTGCTAAATCGGTTTCATCCTCGTCAGCATCGCGCCAATCTGCAGGTAGAAGATGATCGAGGACGTCATCAACCGAGACTGCACCCAGTAGATGTCGATTCTTATCAACTACCGGTACTGCGGTTAAATTATAGGTAGCCAGCAGCCTGGTTACCGTGCCGATTCCGGCAGCAGGATCCACTCCTTTTAGATCATCGTCCAGAATCTGCCCCAGCAGGGTTTGGGGAGGTTCCCGTAGTGCCTTTTGAATATGAACTGCCCCCAAGAAACGCCCCGTGGGAGTTTCGGTTGGCGGGCGGGTAACACACACCATCGCGGCCAGAGCCGGAGGAATATCTTGCCTCCGCACATGGGCTAGCAGGGTGGCAACGTCAGCATCGGGAGGCAAAATCACCGGGGTGGTGGTCATTAAACCACCGGCGGTGCGTTCCCCATACACCATCAAACGGCGCACATCCGCCGCTTCTTCCGGCTCCATTTCCGCTAACAAAATCTGTGCCTGTTTTTCGGGCAACTCTTTTACCAAGTCGGTAGCGTCGTCGGGTTGCATCACATCTAACACATCGGCCGCGCGGGCAATATCTAGAGAAGTAAGGATGGCAACTCGATCTTCTTGACCGAGTTCTTCCAATACATCCGCTAGACGTTCATCTCCCAGTTGTGCAGCAACTTCTAGGCGGCGTTCTTCCGGTAGATCAGCCAGCACATCTGCCACATCGGCAGCTTTCGCATCCTCTAACTGAGCCAGTAGGGTAGTGGCCTCTTGCGGGAGTACTGATTTACGCAAATGCGTTACTTCTGCCGGATCAATCAGCATAGTTTCCCCGCGGCTAAGAGCTAACGCGGAAGTTACCCGCTGTACATAGAGTTTGGTGATATACCAGTCGCGGCGGTCATCTTGCTCCATGCACATATCCTGGATTTTTACGTCCCCAGAGCCATCACGCATGGATAGCACCCGATCCATGAGTTCGCCCATCACCATGGTTTCCGCTACTCGCTGTTGGAACTGGCGGATATTAACCAATCCGGTGGTGATTACTTGTCCCGGTTGAATGGCCACAATTCGAGTTACCGGCACAAACACCCGCCGGTGTCCGGCAACTTCCACCACTAAACCCACTACCGTTGGCAACCCGGTAAAACGTAAAACAATTATTACGTCGGTTACCTGACCGATCTCATCTCCTACCGGGTCAAATACTCGAGTTCCCGCCAGTTTTCCGATGAAAACGCGCGAACCGACGGGTTTGATTGAGTGCTTGGCGTGCTCCATGTCTCTAACTCTACTTGAAGATTGTGGAAGGTAAGAGGTTAGCTGCCTTATTATGTTCCGCTATTGCTGAAACTGTTTCTTGTCCGGGGAATCAAGATCACCAGCTAGATTCGCCGGAGGTAAAATCTGCAAGGTTTACGGCAAATAGTTTTGCATTGCCAGACCGTAACATACACACTTAAGATATGGCTTTATTCCAAAATCATCCGGAGACCGCCGTGCCCAGCGGGCGGGATTTAGCGACCTTTCCTTCCAAAGAAAGCGCTGAAGAAGCCATTAATTATTTACATTCTAAAGAATTCCCAGTGGCGCAACTGCTGGTACAAGAGCGCGGATTGACTCGCATAAATCAAGTAGTTGGGGTAGTCAACTGGCCTAAAGCCCTGCTGGCTGGTTTTACCCGCGGCCTAATGATGGGAATTTTTTTGGCCTTGCTTTTCGTACTTTGGAAACCCGCCTGGGCAGTTTTTGCGCCCCTAATAATCGGCGCCTTTGCTATTTTTCGAGCTATTGAACGCCTTGTTGCTTGGGCGATTCGCTCTTCCTCCTCCGGTTATCCCATTGCTTTTTCTTCTTCCTTGACAGCTGAAAAACACGTCCTCATGGCCAGAGAGGATTACTACACTGCTCGGCGCCTGCTCTTGGACGATCCCCGTTTTCAAACGGCAGTAGCGGAACAGGATGCCCCTAGCAGCGTCACCGCCGGTCCCACCGAGTTTGGTTCGGGTGCTGATGAACCGCCACGTTATGGGGTGCGGCTAAGCCCGGATGCTCGCCGCCAACTGCGAGCCCAGCAGGAACAGTTAAAAGGTCAGGTGCCCGCGGCTCCGCAGCCTGTTTCCGCCCTACCATTCCCGCAAACCTCCCAAAGTAACCAGGAAAACTCTCCTGGGCGGGAAGAAAACGAGGAAGTACCGAAGGAAACGCCTCTAAACAGTGACCAAAATGACGCCCGTTAGCACTGGTAGCGAGGGCAGGGGTATATTTAAGGAAGTTCCGGCGCGGCGACCCTAATCCCGCCGGTTTTTTCATGCTCGAGTTAATACTTGGAACGGTTATAAGGAGGAGCGCATGAAGATTCGCCAGGATTTGCGAAATGTGGCGATCGTTGCTCACGTAGACCACGGGAAAACTACCCTAGTGGACAAAATGCTTTGGGAATCGGGAGCCTTCGGCGATCATGCCAGCGTAGAAAAAACCGGCGAACGGGTAATGGATTCTGGCGACTTAGAACGAGAAAAAGGCATCACCATCCTGGCGAAAAATACTGCGGTTCATTATGCGGGGAAAGCTGCCCAAAATGTAGGGGTTAGCGCAGGAATCACTATTAACGTGGTAGATACCCCCGGACACGCCGATTTTGGTGGGGAAGTAGAACGCGCCCTGTCGATGGTAGACGGGGTAGTGCTGCTGGTGGATGCCGCCGAAGGACCCTTACCGCAAACCCGCTTTGTATTGCGTAAAGCGCTGGCTGCCCGCCTGCCGGTAATCGTGGTGATAAATAAGGTTGACCGTCCAGATTCCCGGATTGAAGAAGTAGAAGCCGAAACTGTTGACCTGTTGCTGGCTCTAGCACAAGACTTGGTTGATGAAGGCGAAGAAGTAGATTTAGATTCTTTGCTCGATGTTCCGGTGCTTTATTGCTCGGCAAAAGCTGGCTGCTGTTCCTGGGAAAAACCGGATCGCGGGGAACTACCTGGCAAAGACCTCCATGATCTCTTTGATGCGATTATTAACCGGATTCCTGGTCCACAGTACGATCCTGATGCGCCCTTGGCTGCCCACGTTACCAACTTGGATTCTTCTCCCTTCCTCGGGCGCCTGGCTCTATTGCGGATCCACAACGGGACTTTGCGGCATGGTGAACACGTAGGTTGGGCGCGTCATGACGGCTCGATTACTGACGTAAAGCTCACCGAACTGCTGGCTACTTTCGGATTGGAACGTAAAAGTGTAGAGGAAGCCCACGCGGGAGATATCGTGGCGGTGGCGGGCATTCCCGAAATTACTATCGGGGAATCTCTAGTGGATCTAGAAGACCCCCGCCCTCTGCCACTGATTAAAGTAGATGATCCCGCTATCTCCATGACTATCGGTACCAACACTTCTCCGCTGGCAGGTCGGGTAAGGGGGCATAAACTTACGGCTCGCCAAGTTAAGGATCGCCTTGATCGGGAACTAATCGGGAACGTGTCCTTGAAAGTGCTGCCCACTGAACGCCCGGACGCCTGGGAAGTACAAGGGCGCGGCGAGTTAGCCTTGGCGATTTTAATTGAGCAGATGCGCCGGGAAGGTTTCGAACTAACCGCCGGAAAACCCCAGGTAGTAACCAAAGAGATTGACGGGAAAAGATACGAGCCGATGGAACAAATGACCATCGATGTACCCGAAGATTACCTAGGTAAAGTAACCGAGTTAATGGCGGCGCGCAAAGGCAAATTGCAGACTATGTCTAATCATGGCACTGGCTGGGTGCGCCTGATTTTCCGGGTGCCGGCTCGCGGTCTGATTTCTTTCCGTTCCAAGTTTCTAACCGAAACTCGCGGCTCGGGGATTGCCTCTTCGATTGCCGATGGATACGCCCCCTGGCAAGGTACGATTACCCGGCGTCAAAGCGGTTCTTTAGTATCGGATCGCGCCGGAAAATCTACGCCTTACGCGATGATTCAGTTGCAAGAGCGGGGCAGTTTCATTATTCAACCCGGCAGCGAAGTCTATGAGGGGCAAGTGGTAGCCGAAAATCCCCGGGGGGAAGATATGGACGTCAATATCACCCGGGAAAAGAAGCAAACCAATATGCGTTCTTCCACTGCCGATGCTTTTGAGGGGTTAGTTCCTCCCCGGGTACTTACTTTGGAAGAATCGCTAGAGTTTGCTGCCGAGGACGAATGCGTGGAAGTTACCCCGGAAGAGATCCGGATCCGCAAAGTGGTATTAAGTGCGCAAGACCGTTTCAAAATTGCGTCTCGTCGTCGTCGGCAAGAACGCGGAGAATAACCGATTTATTGAGGAATCTGGGCGGCTAAATTTTTGGCGGGGGAGGAACTCTTTTCCCCGTCACCATCTTTTCTGCTGGGACTGTCACTGGGCCTTTGCGGGTCAAAATAGTGACGCTATCTGGGCTTACGTCTTGGACTTCTCCCAAAGCGTCGTAGAGACCATCGGCTTCTCGGCGGCGCAGCACTACCCGTTCGCCTACTTTCCAAGACAGCCAAGGCAGACGCGGCGGCGGTTTCTGATTGCCCACAAACTTCATAGTGAGATACTAGCAATATCGGAACCTAAGGAGAATCTATGACTTACGTGATTGCGCAGCCCTGTGTAGATGTTAAGGATCGAGCCTGCGTTGACGAATGCCCTGTCGATTGCATCTATGAGGGCAAACGCTCGCTCTATATTCACCCCGAAGAATGCGTGGACTGTGGGGCGTGCGAACCGGTCTGCCCCACGGAGGCCATCTTTTACGAGGATGACTTGCCGGAAGAATGGGCGGATTACTACCGCGCCAACGTGGACTTTTTTGAACTTAAAGGTTTGGGTTCGCCCGGGGGCGCCTCCAGTGTTGGCCCCACCGGCTATGACGATCCTATGATTGAAAAGCTGCCTCCCCGCGAAGAATAGCTTTCAGTAATTAGCATTTCCATTTTTTAGTTGGAAGCACGGGTGGTAGGCAGAGCCGGTGCCTTAGGCTGGGAACATGAAAAACACCGATCTTCCGCGTCCACTGAATCTGCCGGTTTTCCCCTGGGATTTACTTGACCCTTATCGGAAAAAAGCGGCAGCTGCCCCGGGGGGAGCTATAGATTTATCTATCGGCACCCCGATTGGCAACTGCCCAGATATTGCGCAATCCGCTTTACAAGCGGCAGCAAACACTCCCGGTTATCCTGCAGTTATTGGCAATTCCCAGCTGCGTCAGGCAATGGTCAGCTGGGCGCGCGGGCGGGGAATTACCTGCTTGAGTGAAGACTCTTGCCTGCCAACTGTGGGATCTAAAGAACTGGTAGCGAACCTGGGCTGGCAGCTGGGAATAGGCGCTGGAGAGAAAATCCTGTTTCCTGAAATCGCCTATCCCACCTACGATATTTGTGCTCGACTTGCAGGCGCTCAGGGGATTCCGGTCTCCAACGACATTTCCACTTGGCCACGCGATAGTGCATTGGTTTGGATAAATACCCCCGCTAACCCCACTGGCTGGGTGGCATCTAAACAATGGCTACGAGACGTGGTTTCTTGGGCGCGGGAAGTAGGTGCCGTGGTAGCCAGCGACGAGTGTTATAGCGAGTTGATCTATAAGGGCCTAGGGCCGGCTCCCTCGCTGCTGCAAGAGGACGTGTGCGGGGGGAGCAGTGAAAATCTGCTGCTGGTCTATTCGGTTTCGAAAGAATCTAATTTGGCAGGATACCGCGCGGCCTTCGTGGCTGGAGATCCGCAACTAATTTCCGCGCTGGTAGCGGTGCGCAAACATAGTGGGCAAATGATGCC
>ERZ1673752.2799-NODE-2799-length-18296-cov-10.881640_pt1 | contig 18296 bp, 9 predicted proteins | sample MGYA00580195_ERZ1673752 | MGnify/ENA primary metagenome ERZ1673752 (study PRJEB41218, sample SAMN15661744) | gut metagenome | host: Homo sapiens | place: Canada: London | collected 2015-08-20/2019-03-30 | study: EMG produced TPA metagenomics assembly of...
GAAATCCGGAAAATGCTCTGGCATTTTCACGGATTTAACGCCCGCAGCCTACCCTACGGCATAAATCCGCCCCTGCACGCTAGTTGCGTACCTTACGAGAATCTTTTACCAGCTGTACCCCTTGCGTGGGGGAGAAGTTTTATCCGAGCAGGCTAGGTGGGCGCAAAATTTGGAAAACGTCGCTACGTTTTCCAAATTTTTGGGCAGGAGGAAAAACTTCTCCCCCACGCGATCGATTGCTGCAACATTTCGGGGAGGCGATTTACTTGGGGGCTCAGGCTTCCTGCCTGAGCCCCCAAGTCCCTAACAGTCCTCGGTAGGGATCCGAGTCAGGGGAAAATACCTGGCATCCTCCCCTAGGCGCAGGATACCTCCCATAACATCCTTCGCCAGAGCGTCAACTTGCAAACGCTCCCCGTAATTTTAGCATCTTCCTGCGTAAACAATTAAGGATTATTGTCAATCAAAATCCTATTTTCTTATTATTACTACTTTGCTTTTTGCTGCGCTTGCCGCCCAGCCAAAGCTTTGCGGGTCAGGACTTCTTCCCCGCCCTGGCGGGGATCACCAAACCAGGCTTTATAAAACTGATAGAAATTCAGATTCCCCGGCTGGGCGCATTCGTCACTAAGTCCGGCGATTGCATCGGCGGAAGCCAAGTAGGGGGTGTAGTTGTAGAGGGCGGCGGTCGGCCAGTTTCGCGGAATTATTTCCTTACTGCCACAGCGTGCATCCGGGCCGTAACCTAGAGTAACCGGTTTGCCAGCTTGCACATCGTATAAACCAGGATCAAGCTGGTAACGTCGCCACTGGCGCGCCGCGTAGTACACCTGAGTGCCAAACCCGTAGAATTGAGGGTCACATTGGGTATGATCGGGGCATCCATAGCCCATCGCTATTTCGTATCGACGTGGGGTAAGCCGGGAAGAAGAAACAGTGATCAGCCCCTGTTCTTTTTGTAGGGTCACCAAAATTGCTTTCGGATTAATCTGACAGCTGCGAGAAACCTGAGCGATAACCTCACCGGCAGTAAGATTATCTCCTCCCGGTACCGCCTGCGGGCAAAATCGGTCAGGATCATGAGGGCGCAAGCTAGCGCGAAAATCTTTCAAACAGGGAACTTCCACCTCTTGCTTTTTGCTGTCATCATTCGTCCGCGCAACTCCGGTGCTTTCCGGCATAGCCTTAGCTTTACCTGCGCGGCATCCGTATCCCCAATCCGTAATAAAATCCTGAATCTGGGAGGAAGAAAGGGAATCCCAGCGCGTAAACTCGGCTTCGCTGATTAAATCGGTGGCATTAAAACCCTGTGTGCTAACCGGAGGCATGGTGGGTTCGGGAATGGAATCAGCAGATTCTTCTTGCCGGATATATCCATAAATCAGGTTCACCACCAGGGCGATTACTGCCACCAGAACAACCAGTATCAAAAGCGCTGCTAGACGGCGCAAACGATATTTTCGGGCAGTATTAATCACCTTCCCATTATCGCTAGATTTAGGTTCTCAGGGCAAAGAGAATAAAAGTCCCTTCCTGGGCTAAATCTGCGATTATCCTCTCCTACCAGGGTAGATGCAAGGGTGGAGGGCTTTCGTTAGACTATAAGGGCGTCGGGCCGTTTAGCCCCGGGCTCCAAAAATTGCCGCTACGAGCGGCCTTAGCGCCGACTGGCGCTTCTCGGTCCGGCGTTCCCCAATCGTCCACGTGATCTAATAGGCTTCGTGAGTGCCTAATCCCCATTAATCCCATTACCTAGAATTATTTTGTCCGGTGATGGAAACCAATCCATCACCGGACAAAACCTTTACTTAGTTACTGGATTCTATCCACGCCTCCTGCGCTGCAGCGTGGCGATACCCAGCCCGCACATTAATAGCGAGACAGCCAACAATTCGGCTCCCATATTTGTGCCTGTGCTCGCTAGTCCCTTTTGCTGCGGGTTAGTGGCTTGAGTTTTCTGGTTTGCCGCTTTGCCAGTTGCTTGGGGCTTCAGGTTCTTATTGTCTTTACCGTTTTGGCCTGGCTTTTGGGTGGAATCACCGGGGGAAGTACCCGGATCAGGGGTAGTTCCTGGATTAGTGCCGGGAGTTGGATCTGTACCCGGTTCCGGATCGCCACCGGGGTTAGGCTTTGATTCCTCAACGGTGATGGTAAAGGTCGCTGTAGCTTTTTCCTCCCCATCTACGTTCAAAGCAGTTACCGTGACTTTATAAGCGCCCGCTTTCTGGGGAGTACCGGAGATGGTTGCAGTAGCGGTGTCAAAACTAACGCCCTCTGGCAGTCCGGTAACTGTCCCAATAGCCCCGTCTTTAACCTCTACCTTAATAGGAGTAATCATCGAGCCCGCTGTTACGGTTTGGTCAGCTATCGAACTGATCTGCGGGGTAGGCGCCGGGGTGGTGGGATCTCGTGGGGAAATCTTGAGGGAGAGCTTAGCCTGCGCGGCTCTGGGGTATCCCGTGCCGTCTTCGGCTTCCTTGAGGCTAACGGTTACTTCGTAATCTTTGTCTGCCTCAAGTTTTCCAAGGGGAGTGCCACTAATCTGACCGGTTTCTTTATCGAATACCAGCCCCTCGGGCAGTCCAGTTACCTCGAAAGTGTCTGCTAGCTCCGGGTCGTTTCGTCCAAATAAAGTACCCAGCGAAATCGGGGTGATTTCTTTGCCAATCTGCCCGCTAGCAGCGGTATCTTTCCCTTTAAGTTCGGTGCGGAAATCATCCTCTAACCAGCGCAGATTAAAACTGAGGTGGGCAATGTCTAGCCATCCACCCCCATTGGGCTCCATCAATAACCCGATATTGCCATCTTTCTGCACGGTCATAGTGGTATAGCCCGTGCCACCACTCTTGAACTGTTTCTTTACCGGCCAGGTTTTCCCATTATCAAACGAAGCCCAAACATATCCATTCTTACGCCCATTATCGGTTCCCGAAAACAGTAGCACCTTAGAACGTAAAGTGCCCGGTTTCGCATTTGGGAAAGCTCGAATCGCTTGCGCATTGTTGTTCTCATCAGCTAAATCATTGCTAACGTGGCAATCTTTCCAGTTTTCCCCGGAATCGGTAGAGCTACAGATAATGCGACCTCCCCCCTGTTGGGAGCGCGAAATCAGGATTAAGCTCCCATCGCTTAGTTCAGTAACTTTGTTCTCGTCAAACTTTTTACCCGCAACTACTGCTGGGGTGGGGTTACCAGATTTCCAGGTTTTACCCTGGTCATCCGAATAAATCGTGTAGGCAACAATCCCTCCACTCTTCGGCACGCAGGCCATCTGCTGGAGCAGCCGCCCTTTGTTAGGTGCAGTCATTTTTTGGGTACCGGCACCGGAGGTAGCAAAGCAAGATTGTAATTCCTTCGCCTTTTCCCCTAATACCTGGTCAGTGATTACTCGCTGCGTCCAAGAATGCCCATTGTCGGTAGATACAGACAGCCCTAAGTTCATGGCATGTTCGCTAGTTTCATCAATTTTGCCGTCTGGAGTGAAAGTATAGGCAGGATTCTTGGCGAATACTCCCGATACCTGGCTGTACACGTGAAAGTTAAAAATAGTGCCACTTTCATGGTCTACTACGTACGATGGGTCGGAGTAGCCTCGTGGACCGGCAATGTTGCTGCCCACGATTCCGCGGGCAATCACTGTTTCTGGTTGCCAAGTCTTGCCATTATCCGTAGAACGGCGCTGCATAATCGAGTTTTCGTTCGGGGAGTCTCCTCCATTCATGCTGCCGTTCTTCGGGCGGTAATCGTAAGAGGCTAATAAATCTCCATTCGGGGCAACGGCGATTGCCGGAATACGGATATTCGCCTGGTTTGAACTGGTAGCTACAGTGTGTATTTCACTGATTTTAGCTTCCGCTGCCGGATCCGCGTCTTTAGCTTTAGTGTCCGCGTCTGCCTGTGGATATTGCTTTTGGGTATATACAAAAGTTGTGGCAGTAACGCGATTAAGTAGTTGCTGCCCCATTTTCCCGTCAATAGCTAACTTGGCTTCCACTTCACCGCGGGTTAAATCCGCTTCAGTGATGGTGTAGGTCAGCTGGCAGGGGTGAACTGTCCCGACTGCCAGACTTTCACGCTCGCAGCTGCTGGCGGCGCTATCAGTCAGGTTAGTTAGGGCGGTGTCGGTTACGGGTGCTACTTTCAAAGCCTCGTTCCCGTTCGCGCTAACTTCTACCGCGAATTTCAGAATATCCCCCACCTGGTAGTGAGCTTTTTGCGACTCGGGATCCAGCTCAAACTTATCCAACTTTAGATAGTTGTTCCCAACCGGCAGCGCCTCGGCTTCGGTGGTCGCATAATAGGTGGCTGTCCCCGTGTATCCGGCATTGGGGTAATACTGCCAAACTATTTCGGGGGTGAATTTACCGGCTTTAACGTCAGCTTCTGTGACTACATGGTAGGGGGCAGTGCACTCCATTTCTCGATTAACTGGCATATTTGACCATTTGCAGCCTTCCCAATTATCCAAATTGGAGCTTTTAGCGGACAGTGCTCGCGCTTTGCCAGTGTGGTTAATCAAAGTGGCTTTGAATTTGATACGTTCGCCTAACGTCCATTTTTGACCGGCAGGTTTCGGGTTGGTAACGGTAAGGGTGGTCGGAATTTTATTCTCGTTGATTCCGCCCAGGCTGGTTTTTTCACCGCTATATTCCACCTCGGAATACATCCGGAAAGTAACGTAGGGGACAAATCCGCCTGCCGTAGCCTCAGCTGGGGTAACTACGTGGGTTAGTTTTTTCGCGATTCCCGCTATATAACATTCCTGCACTTGATTGGAGGCAGCGTTGCGCCATTTGCAACCATCCGCATTTGCCAAGTTGTAGTTCACTGACTCAAAGGAGGCAGCTTTGGCGGTTTTATTGGTTAGTTTTACCCGGTATTCAACTGTTTGACCGGCTACTTTAGGATTTCCGGATACTAGGTATAGCTCTATTTTCGCCTGCGGAGTGTCCTTGGTGTCTACTAAACGAGGCTCTGCCGCATAGGCACTTAAGGGGGTGGCTAGGCCTGCCCCAATTGCTAGGGTTAGGGCAAACAAGATACTGATTACTGGTTTTAAAATGGGGTGCTTCTTTGCGCTCATGAAACTTAGAGTAACAATACAAAAATAGTTTTACCAATATCGACAGTTTGTAATACCTTAATGCTTTAGTTACTTGGAAACACCAGATTTATTATTTGTGGAAACTCCCACATTTTTTATTGGGACTGTATTTTATCAAGTCAAGCTAGCATTAGCTTAATAAGTCTTAACGTAATAGCTGTTCACGTGTGGTAGGTTGAAATCTGATAATTCCTCAGACTCATTCATAGATTAGAGTAGGTGTAGCAGTGTTGCTTCAAAAACGAAAAAATCCATCTTTATGTTCCTGGGTTAAAGCTGATAAGGCTCGTAAAGGTCGGCAGCGAATAGGCTCAAAACTATTGAAACCTTTAGGGGTAGCCCTAGTAAGTGGGGCGTTAGCTCTGTCAATATCGCTTCCAGCTCCCACGGCTGCGGCCGAACCTCTCGGAGCCTATCAAGCTGACGGCTCCGCTACCCTACCGAAAACTATTCCCAGTCTGGATGCTTGGAAAGCTAGTGGCGGAACCTGGACGCTAGCCGAGGGCGCGCGGGTAGTTTCCACCCAGCCGCTCAACGCGCGGGCTAAGGCATTATCGACGGAGCTTAGCGCCTATTTAGGTTCTCCGGTTCCCGCGAAAATAGGTAAGCGTACTAGCGAATTCGATGTGCATTTATTGCAAGATAGTACGCGCAAAGATTTAGGGGCAGAAGGCTTTGAGCTAAAGATTGGCTCCTCGGGCGTGCAAATCATCGGCGCGACTGATGCGGGCGTGTTTTATGGGACTCGTTCCTTTTCCCAGCTGATGCGGCAAAAACAACTAACCTTACCGGCAGGCTCGGTAGTATCAGTACCTAAATATAAAGAACGGGGGGTAACTCTGTGTGCCTGCCAGCTCAATATTTCGACCGAATGGATTGAGCGTTTTTTGGATGATGCTGCTGACTTGCATATCAATAACATTGTCCTAGAGATGAAACTAAAGTCTGATGCCTATCCTGACACTCAGACCTGGTCATACTACACCCCCGAGGACGTTAAAAAGTTTGTCGCTAAAGCGAAGAGTCTAAATATTGACGTTATTCCCGAAATCAACTCACCAGGCCATATGAATATTTGGTTGGAGAACGCTCCCCAATATCAACTGGTAGATAAGAACGGCGGATATCACCCCGATCAGCTTGATATTTCCAACCCTAAAGCCCGGGCTTTCATCAAGAAGCTAATCGATGAATATGACGGGGCTTTCGACTCGAAATTCTGGCATATGGGGGCTGACGAATACACCATGACTGGTGGCTATCAGCTATATCCCCAGTTAACGCAGTATGCTCAAGACGCTTTTGGCCCCAGCGCCAACGCTAATGATGCTTTTACCGCTTTTATCAATGAAATAAATACTTACGTAAAAGGTAAAGGCAAGAATCTGCGGATTTTCAACGATGGTCTTTACGACACCGCAAACGTTCAGCTGGATAAAGATATTGTTATTGATTATTGGTTCAAAAAGGGCGGTACGCTAACTCCGCAGCAGCTCGCGGAACGGGGATATCAACTAACAAATGTTCCCCAAGCAATGTATTGGTCACGCGCCTTTAATCCGGCTGGTTACACCTATGCCATGAAGCCAAATAACCTGTATAACAATAAAAATTGGAACGTGGGCACTTTTGATGGTGGCGCGCAAATTGACCCTAACTACGACAAACTCCTAGGGGCGCGGGTATCGCTATGGCCCGATAACATCAACGAAAACGAGAACGAAGTCCAGATGATAACGGCTGATTCTCTGCGGTTCTTAGCCCAAATGACCTGGTCGGCTTCTCGTCCTTGGCCTAAATGGGAGGGTGCTGACGGTATGAAAGCTACCATCGATTCTCTGGGCGATCCTACTACCCGGTCCAAGGTGCAGGAAGCTACGGTTCCCGATGGGGTATACGGCCTACCAGAATTGGATCCGGTAGCCAAAGGGCCTTGGAAGCTGGCAAAAACCTATGACGGTTACTATCAGATTTCCAATACTGCTACCGGACAATGCTTGACGATGAGTGAAGGTAAAAAACATTTAGGTGCGGTTAGCGAAGTGGGTGCCCAGCCTACCTTGGTATCTTGCCGCCCGCTCAGTGAAACCTATAAGAATGCTTTTGCTAGCGGTCGGGAAAGAAACCAACAGAAATGGCAGGTAGTGGTAGAAGCCGATAATAAGGTTTCTTTGCGGAACGCGGTTTCAATCCAGTACCTGGCAGTAGCTGACGGCAGCGAGAAACATGTAGATATTCAAGGAGTTTCGGCTGCGGAAGTAAAGGCTGACGCCACTTTGCTGGAAAAATCATTATCTGGCACTGGAAATAATCTAGCCGCCGGCAAGGTTGCGCAATTCCCGAAAGATTTGGTGGCCACCAAAGGAAAGCTGGCTGATAAAGCCCTGTTCTCCCTGGTACGTGAAAAATCGATTACCGTTGATCAGCCAGAGATTAAGGACGTGAATCCCTCTGAACCGCGGGAAGTTACGGTAACAGTTTCAGCTGCCGATAATGCCAAAGTCGCGCCCTCAGAAATTAAAGCCACCGTGAGTGAAGGCTGGAAGGTTCTGCCGGAAACAGTCCAAATGGCTGAGCTCCCTGCGCGTGGCACTGGAACTGCTAAATTTAAGCTGGTAAATACCACCGGAACGACTGGTAGCGCTACCTTTACCTGGAAGATGGGGAATGAAGAGCTAAGCACTACTGTTAATTTGAGCGGAATGCTAGGACCTCGCGTATGTGATGGATTTACCGATTTAAGCGCAGACTCGGAAGAAAAAACCGGTGAAGGCTCTACTAATGGTCACGTACAAGCCGCATTTGATGGCGTAGACGAATCAGGTAAATCCAATACTTTCTGGCACAGTAAATGGGCTGGCGGAGTAGATCGTTTGCCTCACTGGCTGGTATTTAGTCCGCAACAGGCACTAACTAATCCAGATGGCACTGTTAACAATATGCTCTCGGTCGAGTACCTTTCACGGCAAGGGAAAGTGAACGGTCGCATCAAGAGTTACCAGATTTACACCTCTGACACCACAAAGGACGGTAGTGCGACCACGGGTTGGACGCTGCAAAAAGAGGGTCAGTGGGAAAATGGAACCGATTGGCAGCGTGCCTACTATGACAATCCGGTAAAAGCTAAATATGTGAAACTGCTGATTACCGACGTGTGGGATGAAGTTCCAGGTACGGAAGACCAGTTCGCGTCCGCGGCAGCTATCTGTGTATCTTCACAGATGCTGCCTGCCACCTTGACTGCGCCAGCCCAACCCGAGAACCCAATTTCGGTTTCGCCGGCAGTTAAGGTTCAAAGCGCCCCAGCTAATCCGTGGCCAACTGCTGATCCGGCAGCTCCGGAAGCGACAATCGCGCCCATAGCTGACCAGACTCTGCGGCTAGGTTCGCCGATTAAAGATATACCGGTGAAAGTAGCTCAAGGTACAGTTTGGAAAGTTAAAGGTCTCCCCGCGGGAGTAGTCTTTGACGAGCAAACTGGGGTGATTAGCGGGAAACCGGCTAAAGCTGGCAAATACCCGGTAGAGGTTATCGCGGAGAACCCGGATGAAGAAGCAGTGACCGCAGCTTTCACGATTACTGTCACCGAGGACAATACTCCTGGGGGTACTGATAATCCAGGCGGTAGCGATAAGCCGGGTGATACTGGTAAACCGGGTACTTCCGATAAGCCTGCCCCGGGTGGAAGCACCAGTGGTGACGGTAAAGGGAATGCGCCCGGGAGTGTCGCGCCCGCCCGGAACGGAAACGGCCATGCCAGCAGCCCTGGTTTGGAAGGCACCGGTTCGAATGCGGCAATCGCGCTAGCTGCAGCCTTGGTATTGATAGCCGCAGGGGCGGTGGCGATTAAGCGCCGACGTCTCTAGAGTAGCTAATCATTAATCTGGGGTTGGTAAGCGGAATCTCCGCTTACCAACCCCAGATTTATTTGCGGGGGTGAAAACGGGGCTAATACGGGCTACTGCCGGGTTGGGGGTATTACCCCGTAAATGCTTATTTTGGGGCTAATGACGGCCTACTGCCCTGTTTTGAGCCCCCAGGTTTTCCCCTAACCGTGGTTGTTACCAGTTCCGGGCATGGGTATGGAACGTGCATGGCTCGGTGTTCACTGAGTAACCGCTTTAATAGGTTTAGCTTTAGCGAGGACGGTAGGCCGATAGCCGCAGGGCTATTGTTCAAATAACTATTAGCCCCGGGCAGAGTACCCTCACCTTCCAATCCTCAGCTACTACCCAAAACCGCCAACCGGGTCGCGTTTAGCAATACTACGTTGCCGTTTTAGTTTCGTTTTCTTCCCACGAGGGATATGGCCACAGCCGCCAGCAATAAAGATAATCCGCTAAGTAATACTAGTAGGAATCCGGACTGCCCTGATAAGGGCAGTTTTCCTTCGGGGTAGTTTACTACTTTCAGGGTTTTGTCTCCCCCGGTTACGGTGTTTACGTTTCCGTTTTGTTTATCTATTGTTACCGTACCGTTCGCCTCTACCTGGAATTCTATTGGCTGTGGCAGGAGGGCGTATCCGGGGTATGTTTGGGTTTCTACTAACCGATATTTACCTCCGGGCGTAACCGTTAAGTTAGCTTTCCCGTCGTTTCCGGTGGTTATGTTTTGTAATGGTTTATCCGGGTTATCGGCTTCGTATAGATCGAATTTTACGTTCTCTAGGGGGGTATCTTTATCGGATACTTTGTTTAGAGAAATATCAATTGTCTGTACTTTCAGGTTCGGGAAATAAAACTCGTTATTCTTGAAGTCATAGATGAACTTTGAATACCGACGATAAACCGTGCCATTAGCTCTAACCGTAAACGTGACAGTATTAGGATTCAGCTCATACCCCGCAGGAGGCGCAACCTCTTTCAACGTATATTTACCCGGCTGCAAACCAGGAAGCTCAACCCCGCCCTCACCAACAGTAAAATCCTGACCAATCTTGTTAGCCTCATCAACCACAGTCCCCTCATACAAGGCAAACTTAGCGCCACCAACAAGTTCCCCATCCTTAGCAGTACAAACACGATTACGAACCGTACAGCCACTCACAAGCTTAGAATCCGTAACCCCCAACTTAAACAACCTAAGCTTCACCGCAGGAGGCGCAGCTTTCTGGTTAGGGAAATAAATCTTATTATCCGTAAAGAACTGCGAACCAGCATCCGTTTGATACTTAGCCTTACCATCAGCATCAACCTCAAACGTGTACGTAGCAGGATTAATGTCATAACTATCGGGAGCCGCAACCTCTTTCAACGTATAATTCTTACCCACCTGCAAACCAGGAATCTTCAAACCATCCGTGCCAACAGTAAAATTCTCCCCAACCTGATGCTCCGTATCAGCCTCAGTCCCCTCATACAAAGCAAACCGAGCACCACCAACAAGCTCACTACCAGCAGTAGAAGTAGAACAAGAACCCCACGAACAATCCGCTAACTTCTCAACCCCCAACTTAAACAACCAAACCTCAGGTTCCACAGCCTTCAGGTTCGGGAAGTAGAACTCGTTATTCTCTAAGGATATAAAGCGTTTACCATTCCGGCGCTCGACTTTACCATCAGATTTAACATTCAAGGATACGTTATTAGGATTCAGCTCATAACCCGCCGGAGCCTCAACCTCTTTCAACGTATAAGACCCCTGCTGCAAACCAGAAATCTCAACCCCGTCCTCACCAACGGTATACTCCCCAACCTTATTAGCCTCACTCACTGAACCCTTATACAAAGCAAACCTAGCGCCAGCAACAAGCTCACCATCGCCAGCAGAACAAACCGTTCCACGAACCGTACAGCCACTCACAAGCTTAGAATCCGCAACCCCCAACTTAAACAACTTAAGCTTCACCTCAGGAGGCGCAGCTTTCTTCTGGTTAGGGAAATAAATCTTATTATCCGTAAAGGACTGTGAACCGCTGTCCGTTTGATACTTAGCCTTACCATCAGCATCAACCTCAAACGTGTACGTAGCAGGATTAATGTCATAACTATCGGGAGCCGCAACCTCTTTCAACGTATAATTCTTACCCACCTGCAAACCAGGAATCTTCAAACCATCCGTGCCAACAGTAAAAGTCTTACCAACCTTATGAGCCTCATCAGCCTCAGTCCCCTCATACAAGGCAAACTCAGCACCATCCAAAAGCTCACCATTAGCCTCAGAACAAAAACCCCACGAACAAACCGCTAAATCCTCAACCCCCAACTTAAACAACCAAACCTCAGGAGCCTTCAGGTTCGGGAAATAAAACTCGTTATTCTTGAAGTCATAGATGAACTTTGAATACCGACGATAAACCGTGCCATTAGCTCTAACCGTAAACGTGACAGTATTAGGATTCAGCTCATACCCCGCAGGAGGCGCAACCTCTTTCAACGTATATTTACCCGGCTGCAAACCAGGAAGCTCAACCCCGCCCTCACCAACAGTAAAATCCTGACCAATCTTGTTAGCCTCATCAACCACAGTCCCCTCATACAAGGCAAACTTAGCGCCACCAACAAGTTCCCCATCCTTAGCAGTACAAACACGATTACGAACCGTACAGCCACTCACAAGCTTAGAATCCGCAACCCCCAACTTAAACAACCGCACCTTTGTACCGGTATCTGCGTCTACCGGGGCGCGGCGCGGGGACGCACAGGCAGCGCCCGCGCATTGCGAGCGCGCACTGTCGGTCGAGCTAGGTTGAGCCGCAAAGGTGTAAGCACTTTTCTGATTGCTGGCCGCTGACGGCGTCCTATTTGTCTTTTGGCTACTGGAAATATCAGCAGGATCTAGCACTGAACGATTAAAGCTGCTAGCGGTGGAAAACTCTGCTGGCTGGGACTTGGAAAATGTAAATGTGGTTTTTTCTGAAACAGTTTTAGCAGCAAAATTGGGATCCGGGGAAGCGGAATCATCTGCGGAAGTGAAAAATAAAGTGCCCGCCAGCAGGGACGAGAACAGTAGCCCCAGAACCGCGGCCACCCCCAGGGTACGCTTATTAAGAACCGAAACTTTGCCACTTTCGCTAGGAGCAGTGCCGGTGTTGCCATGATCAGCAGCAGCTAGCTGATTGGACTGAATGTCATTATCTGCAGGGTTAAGATCAACATTTTGACCATTAATGTTGCTTCCTGTGCGTTTCACGGCTACCTCGTCACATAGTCGGGTGGGAAAACTAACCTCAGCAAATCAGATAGTTTTGGTGCATACCTAATTTAGCATTATCGTTTTGCAACGAAAAGTGAGGTTTATGGTAAACTAAAGCGATTTTTGTCTCCTGTCCGATTGCCAGGAGCCCACTTCCTCCCCGTTCCCCGATAATAACTAAATTTGGGCAGCTACCGCCCTTTATTAGGCCGTTAGTCCGTTCTTTTACTTCCAGCTTCAAACTCCACGCCAATAGCGCCGGTTATCCGGCTCTGAAGGCTCTAATTGTTGAACGCACCCTCGGCACCAAAGTCCCAGACGTTCCGCCAAGTCTTATCATTGTTTTTGCAGCTAGCGACAGTTCTATTCCCCCAAAAAGTTAACAGAAATAGAATTTTAGATTACGAACCAAAGTTGGATACTCTAAAGGCGGATGGTTCTTCGCCAAGGAGGCACGAATGCTGTTCAAGAAGAAGCGGAAAGAAGAAGATTTCTTCGACCTATTCACGAAAGCGGCACAAAACTTAGATGCCGCATCCGAACTATTGTTGAAAATTACCCAGGTTGATTCTCTGGAGGAACGCAAGGAGCTACGTGCGCAACTTCACGATCTAGAGCATGACTCGGACGTGGTTACTCACCGCACCATGAGCATGCTGAATGCAACTTTCGTTACTCCCATGGATCGGGAAGATATCTCCCTGCTAACCGGCGCCTTGGATGATTGCATGGACGGGATTGATGAGGCCGGAGACTTAATCGTCCTCTACGAGATTCAGGATATTCCTCGCAGGCTAGAAAAGCAGGCAAAGATTTTACGTGAATGTGCCCAGGAAACTGCGCTAGCCATCCCCAAACTGCGGGGAGGACGCGACCTTAAAGATTTCACGGTGCACATTAACAGCCTAGAGAACAAAGGCGACAAACAGTACCGGAAGATGCTGGCAGAAGTATTTGCTTCCGAAACTGACCCTATCTACGTAATCAAGATTAAGGACGTAATCGAGTCGCTAGAAACCGCGTGTGATTCCTTTGAAACCTTAGCCAACGCGGTTGAGGCTATCTACATCAAGGAGTCTTAAACCGTGGATATCACCTTGGGATTGGTGATCGCGGTCGTCGCCATTGCCTTAATCTTCGATTTCACCAATGGCTTCCACGACGCCGCTAATGCCATCGCTACCTGTGTTTCTACCCGCTCAATGCGCCCTAAAGCTGCTCTTTTAATGGCGGCAATCATGAACATTATCGGGGCAATGCTAGGAACCGGGGTAGCACAAACCATCGGTAACGGGATTATCGATATTTCCCATTTCACCGAATCCACTTCGCTGGCTGACCGCCATCATGGGCTGGTGGTAATTTTGGCGGCTCTGGTCGGGGCAATCGCCTGGAATATCATTACCTGGTACTTCGGGCTGCCATCTTCCTCTTCCCATGCCTTGATCGGAGGAATGGCGGGAGTGGGACTCGCCGCGACTATCACTGTGAAATGGATGGGGATAGTCAATCACGTACTAATTCCCATGGTAGTTTCTCCTTTAATCGGGTTTTTCACGGCCTATTTCGTCATGCGGTTTTTACTTTCGGCTCTCCAACGAGCCAGCTATCACCGCACTATGAATAACTTCCGTTTTATGCAACGCTTTTCCGCGGCAGCGATGGCGCTTGGCCACGGTTTGCAGGACGCCCAAAAAACCATGGGGATTATTACCATGGCGCTGCTAGCAGCCGGATATCATGCTACTGACGCCGATGGCTCCATGCAGATTCCTTTCTGGGTAAAACTGGCTGCCGCCGGTGCGATATCTCTGGGTACCTACTTCGGGGGCGGTCGGATCATGCACACCTTAGGATCGAAGGTTATCGACGTTACTCCTGCTCACGGCTTCGTTGCAGAAACTACTTCCGCTACCATTCTTTATTTGACCGCATTCGTTTGGCAGGCTCCAATTTCCACCACGCAGTCGGTTTCCTCCGCGATTATGGGGGTTGGTGCCACTAAGCGCCTTTCTGCAGTACGTTGGGGGGTTGCTGGAAATATCGCGATCGCCTGGGTGTTAACTTTGCCGGGTGCGGGTCTAATTGGGGCGCTAAGCTATTTCCTGGTGCACGCGATTTTCCCCTATTAGGGGCTAATCTGTAAAAGTGATGAATGCTTTTCCGTTTCCGCGATTCAGGCCGCGTATTGCCGTTTTATGCGCCCTCGCTGTGGCTAGCTGTGGTTTCTTGAGCGGATGTACTTCGCAACCCGTTGCGACCTCTGATCTTAAAGTTGGCGACTGTTTCAATATGCCCGAGGAAGTACTCACCGGCACCCAACCCGCTGGGCAGGTGGAACGAGTAGATTGCCAACACTCCCATAACTCACAAGTGGTGGGCATCGAGAAGCTATCGGGCAATAGCTACCCGGGACAAAAGCAGCTTTACGACCTGGCGCTTAAAGAATGCGCCCGAGAGTTCGAAGGTTTTGTGGGGATTAGTTATCGCGATTCCAAGTGGGATTTGTATCCACTAACCCCTACCGAAACTACTTGGCAGGATAAGGGCGAACGCAAACTTACCTGCGTGGCATTGAGCTTGCCAGAGCAAAAAGGTTCCTTAAAGGATTCAGGATAGTAATTTATTAGAATCCCTCTCCCCTTGGCGGTGCTGTTTTATTGCTGCCTCAGGTATATTCCGGGCTTTACGTCCTAGTAAGGTTTACCTACAATGACTATTGTCGTAATTAGTTAGGTGAACATAAGTTCCCGAATTAATACTACGAATTCACGAGAGGACTGGGTTATGAGAATCGCCTTCGCCGGCAATCCTAATAGCGGTAAGACCACTATGTTTAATGCTTTAACCGGGAAAAAGGCCAAGGTAGGCAACTGGGGTGGGGTTACCGTCGGACAAGCTGAGGCTAAACTAAGAAATGAGCTCAGCGGTAATCGCGATGCCACGGCCGTCGATTTGCCCGGTGCGTACTCCATGTCCCCCTTTACCCCGGAAGAATCCATCACCAGTAAATACGTTCATGACGCGGCCCCGGACGCTATTGTCAATATCGTTGATGCCACCAATCTGCGCCGCTCGCTATTCTTTACTACCCAACTGCTGGAGTTAGGGGTTCCTATCGTAGTCGCCCTCAATAAAAGCGATATTAACGAGAAGGAACAGACCCAGATTGACGCCCAGAAGCTGCAACGTGAACTGGGATGCCCGGTGATACCTACGGTTTCCACCGCAAAAGAGAACAACGGCCTAGATCAGGTTCTGCACGAAGTATTTACTCAGGAAGGGAAAAAACAAAAAGCCCCCTACCTGCAAGCAGATATTGATCTTACCGATAAGCAGGCAGTCGACATAGAAGACCGGCGCCGCTACCAGTTCGTAGACTCGGTAGTGGACGCGGTCGAAACCCGGAAAGTGAAAGTTGCCGCTCACACTCGTCAAGACACCCTAGACGCGGTACTAACCAACAAATTTGCGGGGATAGCAATCTTCGCGGCGATTATGTGGGCGGTATTTGCGATTTCTCAAACTTATCTTGGCCCCCTTATCGCCGACTGGTTAGTCGGCTGGATCGAAGCCTTCCAAGACTGGGTCAGCGAACAAATGGCGGATTCTCCTGCCCTGTTACGCACCATCATTGCCGACGGTCTCATTGGCGGGGTAGGTGCGGTAATCGGATTCCTCCCGTTAGTGATGGTGATGTACTTCCTGCTGGCACTATTAGAGGAATCCGGATATATGGCACGGGTAAGTGCCGTTCTAGATCCCATCTTCAAGCGGGTGGGGCTATCCGGTAAATCTGTAATCCCCATCGTCATCAGCACCGGTTGCGCCATTCCCGGGATTATGAGCTGCCGGACCATCCGCGATGAACGCGAACGTCGCGCCACCGCGATGCTAGCTTCCTTCATACCCTGTGGAGCAAAAATCCCGGTGATTGCGCTATTTGGTGGAGCCTTCTTTGCCGGGTCTGCTTGGGTGAGTTGGGTCAGCTACTTTGTAGGGCTGTGCCTGATTTTCCTGGGGGCACTACTGGTAAAGATGGTCACCGGACACAAGTTCCGGAAAACTTTCTTCATCATGGAACTACCTCGTTACCGGGTTCCTTCCCTGTGGAATGCCACCTTGTCGATGCTAGAAAGGGCGAAGGCTTACATTATTAAGGCCGCTACCATCATTTTGGTGTGTAACCTGGTAGTCCAACTTATGCAAACCTTCAATTGGAGTTTCCAAGTAGTCGAAGAGGGTGCGGAAAACACTTCGATCCTGGCTTCTATTGCTACCCCCTTCTCCTTCTTGCTCATTCCGCTAGGTTTTGGCACCTGGCAGCTGGCAGCGGCTGCGGTCACTGGGTTTATCGCCAAAGAAAACGTAGTCGGCACCTTGGCGGTGGTATATGGTCTAACCCGCTTTATCGATACCGATGAACTAGCAATGACTGGTGGAGCCAACACCGTTGCTGCCACTATGGGGCTTACCTCGGTAAGCGCCCTCGCCTACCTGTTCTTTAACCTGTACACCCCGCCCTGCTTCGCCGCTATCGGCGCCATGAACTCCGAGATGCGCGATCGTCGCTGGTTGTGGAGCGCCATCGGATTGCAGTTCTGCACCGGTTACACCATTGCCTTCCTGGTCAATCAAGTGGGAACGCTGGTGGTGTACGGGCACCTGGCGGCCGGATTCCTCCCGGGGCTACTGGCAGTAGCCATAATGGCCGGGGTGATTACCCTAATCTCCCGGCAGATTCACGCCAATTTCTCCGCTCAATACAACCTGCACCAACAAGTTGAGAAAGCCGCCTAAGAAAGAGGAAGCGAATTGAGTACAATTATTGCCAGCCTGGCACTAGTGGCGATTGTCAGTGGAGCCATCACCTATATCGTCAAAGAGAAGCGCAAAGGCACCAAATGTATCGGTTGCCCGATTTCCTCCTCCTGCACTTTCAATCCCGAGGTTGCACCCAGCTCCGGAAACCGTCATAATCTGCAAATAGTAGGTATCACTAACCAAGCAGGTGAACCGAAATGTCACTGTCACTAGCGTGCCAGACAAAAGAGGCCTGCCAGACTAAGGAAAGAATGAATCTTCTGGAAGCTATCGAAGGTCAAACCTATATCGTCAAAGATATAGCTACCGATGACCCCGAGATGGATAGTTTCCTGTTTCGCTTAGGATGCTACAGTGGCCAAGAAATCACGGTTATTTCCCGTAAACGGAAAATGTGCATCGTGGTGATCAAAGACAGCCGCTACAGTATCGATAATCAAATTGCAGCAGCCATTATGATTTAGCGCGCCGGCAGAGCACCTTTGATAACTGCTACTTCGGCCGATTTTCCTACCTGGGGGCGTGGCCGGTAAAAGATGCGAGAGGGGGCTTGAGCCGAGCGAAGCGAGGGTCACCGGGGTCCCCCGAGCGCTTTTACCGAGCCAGCCTCACATCTAGCGCTAATCCGTGGACAGCAAAAAAAGGGGTTCCGCCGGTGGATTTTTCCACCGGCGGAACCCCTTAAGTTTCAGCTATATTATCCACGCCCTAAGGCGGGCATGCAATCCTTAGCGAGGATCGTCAGTCGCTAGATCTTTCGTCAAGGAGCTGTCCAAAGGAATAGACGGTCCCATAGAGGTAGATACGGCAATCTTCTTGATGTACAGACCCTTTAGGGCTGCCGGACGCAGACGCAGGATCTCATCCAGAACTGCCTGATAGTTCTCTGCCAGCTTCTCGGCATCGAAAGAGCTCTTACCCAGCACTACGTGTAGGTTGGCGTGCTTATCAACCCGAAAGTCGATACGACCACCCTTGATCTCTTTAACTGCCTTAGCAACATCCATAGTGACGGTGCCGGTACGAGGGTTCGGCATCAAGCCACGCGGGCCGAGGACGCGACCGAGGCGTCCCACTTTACCCATCATGTCCGGGGTAGCTACCGCCACATCAAAGTCCAAGTATCCACCTTGCACTTTTTCGATCAGTTCATCGCCGCCGGCTTCGTCGGCTCCAGCCTCTAACGCTTCCTTGTCCTTGGGGCTATTGGCAAAAACCAGGACCCTAACGGTCT
>ERZ1673752.2800-NODE-2800-length-18289-cov-35.934682_pt1 | contig 18289 bp, 17 predicted proteins | sample MGYA00580195_ERZ1673752 | MGnify/ENA primary metagenome ERZ1673752 (study PRJEB41218, sample SAMN15661744) | gut metagenome | host: Homo sapiens | place: Canada: London | collected 2015-08-20/2019-03-30 | study: EMG produced TPA metagenomics assembly of...
CCGGGTAGATAAACTTCCCCGTCCAGCCCCCATAGGGCTTGATGAAGCCATCGGTACTGAGCGCGGTCTCCAGTGCCTTCATCGTCGAGGTGCCGACACCGCAGATCTTATGCCCTCCCATACGCGCCTTATTGACCACGTCGCAGCACTCCTGCGTGATGGAGATCTGCTCGGAGCCCATCTTGTACTTCGCCAGGTCGTCCACATCGATCTCATCGTACATCACACGGCTGGTGCTTAGCTCAAGCTTCGCAAAGTGGACATCCTTCAAGTCGAGACGCTTCATCAGCTCGCGGCTAAAGTGAAATCCTGCCGACGGCCCCACGACAGCTCCCTCAGCCTCAGCGTATATGGTCTGGTACCGCTCAGCATCATCTGGTGTCGGCTCACGCTTGATATAGTCGGGCAGAGGTGTCATACCAAGATCTTTCAGATCCTGGATAAAGTGGTCATGATCCCCGTCATAGAGGAAGCGTAGGGTACGACCTCGGGAGGTGGTATTGTCGATCACCTCAGCAACCAGCCGCTCATCGTCACCAAAGAAAAGCTTATTCCCGATCCGGATCTTACGAGCCGGGTCCACGAGGACATCCCATAGGTAGTTCTCAGCCTTCAGCTCGCGCATCAGGAATACCTCGATGCGGGCATTCGTCTTCTCCTTATGACCCACGAGGTGGGCAGGGAAGACCTTCGCATTATTGAGGACGATCACGTCGTCCTCTGAGAAGTACTCGATCAGATCCTTAAACTGTCTATGCTCGATCTCCCCACTCTTGCGGTGAAGCACCATCATCCGAGACTCATCACGAAAGTCTGTCGGATGCTGAGCAATCAGTTTCTTGGGCAGCTTGAAGCCAAATTGTGACAACTTCATATATCAGTGTCTCTAAAATTGATTTTATCTATTCTCCCCCCTCAGCCACGATGCGATCCCGCCACGCCCTCAGGTCGGTCTGATGGACGGAAGCATACGCATCCAGCGTCTGCCGGATGAATGGCACAAAGTCCTCCGGGCGGATGCACTCCTCCACGCTTCGGTCGCCCACTCGTGTCCGCCGCAGTCGTGTGAGGTGAGCGCCACAGCCGAGCTGCTCTCCCAGGTCACGAGCCAGCGCACGAATGAAGATGCCCTTACCTCCCGTCACGCGCACCCGTGCAAGAGGTGGCTCGTAGCTCAGCAGCTCGATCCGATCAAAGCGAACCCGCTTAGCCGGCAACTCCACCTCATCCCCCCGACGTGCGATCATATAGGCACGCTCCCCGCCGATCTTCGCTGCGGAGTAGGCGGGCGGCACCTGATCAATCTCCCCCTCATACGAGAGCAGAGCTGTACGTATCTCCGCCTCTGTGAGGTGGTCGTAGGGGTAAAAAGCGTCGATGGAGTGCTCCAAGTCAAAGCTCGGCGTGGTGGCACCCAGCCGTATCGTCGCCTCGTAGCACTTGTCGTGATCCTGCAGCTCCTCGATGCGCTTCGTGAAGCGTCCGGTACAGAGTACCACCACCCCGGTGGCCAGAGGATCAAGGGTACCGGCATGCCCCACCTTAAGCCGCTTAAGATTGAGCTCCGTGCAGGCGAGCCGGCGAAAGAGATTGACCAAGTCAAAGCTGGTCCAGCCGATCGGCTTATCTACGGAGACGATCATCCCCTCGCTGAAGGGGTTGGGCGGTGCAACGCGCCTTCGCCCCCTCTCAGCGCCTATCTGATAGACCGCTCGTGTCAGTCGCTCCTCTCTCTCGTCCATCACCTTCTCTTAGAAAACAGCAAGATCCATGCCCAAGCCCAGCATCACCAGGATGACACCAGCGACAGCGATTCGATACCAGCCAAAGGAGGCAAAGGTGTGCTTCTGCACAAAGGTGATGAAGAAACGGACCGCCGCCAAGGCGACAATGAAGGAGATCACATTACCCACGACTAAAAGGCCCATATGATCGGAGAGTACCGACAGCTCGCCGGACTTCCAGAACTTCAGCACCTCGTAGCAGGTGGCACCCAACATCGTCGGCACAGCGAGGAAGAAGCTAAACTCTGCTGCTCGCTTCCGATCCATCCCCGCCACCATACCACCGACGATCGTACTCATTGAGCGCGACATCCCGGGCATAAACATGGCAATGGTCTGGAAGAGTCCGACGATGAAGGCATTCTTATAGGTGATCTCCCGTCCGTGCCCCCCCCTGTGGAGCCACTTGTCGATGAAGAGCATCACCACCCCTCCGATGAGGAGATTGACGGCGATGATCCACACCGATCCGAGAGCATGATCCACCCAGTCGCCGAAGAGCACTCCCAGCACTACCGCCGGCAAGAGCCCGATCAGGAGAGCTATGTAAAAGCGGAAGCGGCTTGCCGTACGCTTCCACGCAGGCACCTCGGGGCTATCCATCTCCGGTGCCACCCTGAAGTCAAAGAAACGCCTCCAGTAGAGCACCACGACAGAGAGGATCGCTCCGAGCTGGATCATGACGGTGAAGGCCTTCACGAAAGGCGTACTCTCGATACCCATCAGGGACTGAGCGATCACTAAGTGACCGGTACTGGAGACCGGCAGAAACTCTGTCAGCCCCTCGACGATGGCGAGGACAATGGCTTGGACGACTGTCATCTCTCAGCTGGCTCAGTGGTGTCATCGGAGGGAGTCTCCTCACCGGTGTCGCTCCCCTTATAGTCGCTTCGCTTCCTCCATAGGATCGCTACAGCGATACCGGCATAGCCGAGCATGCAGACCAGCGGAGCCACGCGGATGCGCATGGGGCTGAAGACCTCAGGATTAAATGTCACCCCATCCGTGGAGGCACCTCCGCTCATCAGCAGATACCCAATAATCAGGAGGAGAAGAGAGCCGAGGAGGATCAGGAGATTGACTCTCCCGAAGCCGTAGGTCTCAAAGTGCGTTTTCTTACCCTTATCTTTACTCATAACAATGTGTCTTGATGGCCCGCCCTTAGGCACGATAGAGACGATCCTCATCCATCTTGAGGTAGCGACTGACTGCTGCGGCAGAGGCGATCCAGGAGATCAGGATCCCTGAGAGCAGCACGACAGCCCCGGCGATCACCATATTCTGCACCGACAGCACGCCACCGAGGATCGGATACTTCGTCAGGAGGTAGTAGCGACACCAGACCATCAGCCCGATGGCCACGACCGCTGCCACTACTCCGCTCCTGATGCCCGAGGCGATGAAGGGGCGGCGGATAAAGGAGCCGGTCGCCCCTACCAATCGCATCGTGTAGATGATGAAGCGCTTGGCATAGACCCTCAGTCGGATCGTATTATTGATCAGGACGACCGAGATCACCAGTAGGAGCAGCGCCAGAGCACTCATGATCAGGGCGATGGTGCTGAGGTTGCGATTAAGCTCGTCGACCAGGTCCTTGCGGTAGGAGACCGTCTGTGCGATAGGGAAGGACTGCAGATCCTTAGCGATCAGCTCAACACTATCCGGGCTGGACGCATACTCCGAGAGGACGTGTACCTCCAGCGTAGGCGAGAGGGGGTTCCACCCGAGGAAGTCCTCAGGGTTTTCCCCCAGCTCCTCGGCCAACTCCTGCATCGCCTCCTCCTTGGAGTAATAGGTCACCTCCTTGGTGTAGGGTCTGGACGAGATCTTGTCCCGCATCGAGACGATGTCGGCATCGGGGCTCTCCGGATCAAGCAGCACGGTGTAGCTGAGACTCTCGCGGATGTAGTCCCCTAAGCCACGCCCCACGAGACCGATCATCGCCACTAGACCGATCAGGAAGAGTACAGCACAGATACTGACTGTACTGAGGAATGTAGAGCCGGTCACCGGGACCCGGTGCGATTTCTTGGGCTTAGTCGACATATCTATCTACCAATTTCATTGTGTCCATTTCGGATGGAAAAAGTAGCCCCCGGAGCAAGGCAAGAGAGCCGAGAGCCGATCGCTCAGCTTCCTCTCTCTGCATCGCTTCAGCACGGTTACGATAGTCCATTCAGTATGCAAATATACCAAATCAAACGGCACCACCCCCTCCCCTATCGCCATGGGTGACGCATTTGAGCTTATCAATAAGAGAAGTGCTAACCTCTGTCGCTGTGCAATCTCGCTGACCGAACCCCGCCCTGCTGCTATCGCCTGCCGATCCCGCAGGGGCGAAGCCCCGGAGGGATCATCGCTTTTTAGACCGGGTGTCGAGGCACGAAGTGCCGAAGACCCCGGGAAAGACGACCTCGGGAATGATATCCGACCCCGCCAGGGTGTCGCACTTACCAGTCAGGCAATCAGTGCGACACCCTAGTGGGGTCGAGGGATTGCTTGCGATGCCCGGCCCACGGGTCATCGGGGCTACGCCCCTCGACCACGTGGCTAAAAAGCGGGCACCCCTATCGGGGTGCTTCGTCTTCCACTCTTCACTATGAGTTGAATAGCTTCTGCACTACTCAAATGCGTCACCCCTGCCCTATCACCATCATCAGGGGTGCATCCTAATACCGATATTAGGTAAAACTAATATCGGTATTAGAGAATGGCGACGACGAGTGCAGCGTCGTGGCGACCGGGGAGGACTAAGTCAGAAGACCTCTTTGCTCCCCTTCCAGACCACCTCCTGACCGCCCTCGGCACGAGCGGCAGCCCGACCGAGGACAAAGAAGTAGTCACTGAGGCGATTAATATACTGCAGGACGGTGGGATCAATCTCCGCAGTCGGCTCCGCCTCGAGGAAGGCATAGATGTCCCGCTCCGAGCGCCTCGCGACAGTGCGACAAATATGCGCCACAGAGGCAGCTCGACCACCGGCGGGGAGGATGAATTGCTTCAGCTTCGGCAGCTCCCCATCGAGCTTGTCAACCATCTGCTCCAGGTGGTGGATATCCTCCTCGGAGAGGCCACTGCCGCAGTACTTCAGGAGCTCCGGGTCAGTCGTGTCCGTCGCGATATGCGTGCCGCAGGTGAAGAGCCGCTCCTGGATCTCCTGCAGCAGCTCATCCTGCTCCAGAGCGGACGGCAGCTCAGCACGAAGCAGACCGATGAATGAATTGAGCTCATCGAGCTGACCGTAGGCATTCAGCCTTGGTGACGCCTTGGAGACCCGCTTGCCACCAACGAGAGAGGTCTTGCCCTTATCGCCACGACCGGTGTAGAGTTTGCTTTTCTTTTGTTCGTCCATTGTTAGACAGTACTACGATAAATGTAAAGGTTGTCATTCTTACTAAATAGTAGGGCGTGGTCATACAGATCGATCACCACCCCTCGAGTCAGTTGGGCCACTAAGTCCCGCAGCCGCTCCTCAGCTGCACCATCCCGCCTCACGTCAGTCAGCAGCACTGCCCTACCCTTCACCTGCAGGAAGCGTAGAGCCTCCTCGGCGCTGTCAGTATAGAGCAGCACTCGATCCATCGTACCGAGGTCGCTCAGAGGCAGAGTCCGCACACGACTGTCAGCGAGAGCAGCGTAGTCCATCGCTGTTTGCCGATCCGGAGCCGTCTCACCATAGGTGGTCACCTCATAGCCCAGACGGGCGACAAGCCTATACCAGAGCGCCAGCCGATCCTCATCCGGTGTGGGGAGGTAATACTCATACTTCGGCTGCACGACAGAGCAGACTACCCGATAAGCCATCGGCGAGTGGACCCCATGACCCCGTCCGTAGCGGAGCTTACGGAAGAGGCGACAGGAGAAGAGACTCCGGCGAGGATAAAGCGAGTGCATAGGGAGGAGAGGAAGAAGGGATCAGAGGACGTTGAGTACCTGCTCCTTGATCTGCTCGAGATGATCCTTCATTTTGACAGTGATCTTCTGGAGCGTGGCGTGGTTGCTCTTGGAGCCAAAGGTATTGATCTCCCGACCGATCTCCTGTGCGATGAAGCCGAGCTTACGCCCCTGACCGACCTCGCCATCCATGGTGGACTCGAAGTAGGAGAGGTGGTTGATGAGCCTATTCCGCTCCTCGTGCACATCGAGCTTGTCAATGTAGTAGATCATCTCCTGCTCAAGACGACTGGCATCGAAGTTATTCTGTGTCACGCGACGCAGCTCCGTCTCAAGTCTCTCCCTCACCGTGTCGATGCGCTCTTGCTCGTATGGCTCGGTAGAGCCGATGAGCGTTCTGATCGCCTCGATATTCTCTTGGAACACCCGATAGAGCGACTCTCCCTCCTGAGCCCGGAAGGCAATGAAGTGGTCGACTGCCTCCTCCAGCGCCTCCATCACCAAGCGCTCATCGCTCTCCCGCTCGGCCTCATCGATCTCTACCGTATGGAGCACACCCTGGAAGCCTATGATTAGTCTCATAGGGTCCTGAGGCAGCGGGATACCGGTGTCGTGGCTGAGCTGCTGCAGCCGCTCCCAGTAGGTAGCTGCCACCTGCTCGTCAAGCGTGAGTGGTGCCTGCGTCTCGAGGTGGTCCACAGAGACGTAGACGTCCATCTTGCCACGGAGACAGCGCGTAGTAGTCCTCTTTCGGATCTCCTGCTCCAGCGTGCGCAAGTGACCCGGTATATGGACATTGACATCCGCATTCTTGCTATTCACGGAGTAGATCTCCACGGTGACCTTCTTTCCCTCACCGCTCTTCTCCGCCCTCCCGTAGCCGGTCATTGAGTATATCATAAGTGGTATATAAAAAAAGGACAGCCCCTCCGCTCCACTGCTTCTCCACCGGAGTCAGGGTACGTCATGGCTGTCCTTAGATAAAATAGTCGAGCTCAGTTATCGTCAGAGGTTGCGGCCGTGGCAGTTCTTAAATTTCTTTCCACTTCCACAGGGGCAGGGATCGTTGCGACCCACCTTCTTGGCTGCGCGGTATGGGGTGTTATTCGCCTGGGCAGCCTCAGACGCAGCACGACCTGCCTCGGTACGCTGCTCTGCCTGCTCCTGATAGTCATCCTTCTGCTCGCGGTAGCGACTGCGGTCGTTGCTACGCGGGTCATCGTGATGCTCACCGATGCGCACCTGCTGCTGGGCAGCGGCACGAGCCATCGCAGCGGCACGAGCAGCCTGAGCCTGACGACGCGCCTCCTGCTCCTCCGGTGTGGCAATATTGATATGGCCACGCATAATGATCTCGGTGATCTTCACATTGAGGTCATCGATCATGCGCTTGAAGAGTTCATACGCCTCGACCTTGAAGATCACCAGCGGATCCTTATTCTCATACGAGGCGGTACGCACGGCATTCTGCAGCTCGTCCATAGCGAGGAGGTGACGCTCCCAAGCCTCATCGATCGTGTAGAGGAGGATCGTCTTCATAAAGGACTTGGCGATGCTCTGCGACTTGCTCTCCACCGCCTCCTTCAGGTTTGTCACCACATTGTACATCAGTCTACCATCCGTCACGGGGACGTAGATCTGCTCCACCTGGGAGCCATGCTCCTTGTAGAAAGCCTGCAGCGCTGGGTCGGCCTGCTCAGCCATCCGGTCCATACGGCGCTTCAGCGTAGCAGAGGCCTCATCGAGGAGCTTGGACGCAATGTCATTGGCATCCATCCCCTTAAAGTCCGTCTCAGACACCGGGCACTCGATCGCAAAGACCTTATACACCTCTGTGCGGAAGTCATCGAAGGAGCCGCCCGCATACTTTGTCGCGAGGTAGATCGCAGACTGCTCGAGGGTATTCATCACATCCAGCCCGATGCGCTCACCCATAAGGGCGTGACGGCGCCGGGTGTAGATCACCTTACGCTGAGCATTCTTTACGTCATCGTACTCGAGGAGGTGCTTACGGATGCCGTAGTTATTCTCCTCGACCTTTTTCTGAGCATTCTCCACCGTCTTACTGAGCTGCTTAGAGACCAGCATGTCGTCATCCTTAAGTCCCATCGTGGAGAGCACCTTCGCCATACGATCCGAGCCGAAGAGGCGCATCAGCTTATCCTCCAGCGAGACGAAGAAGACGGATGACCCCGGGTCTCCCTGACGGCCTGCACGACCACGCAGCTGGCGGTCCACTCGGCGCGACTCGTGGCGCTCTGTACCGATGATGGCAAGACCACCCGCTGCCTTCACCTCAGGTGACAGCTTGATATCAGTACCACGACCTGCCATATTGGTGGCAATGGTCACCGTACTCGACTGACCCGCTTGAGCAACTATGTCTGCCTCCTTCTGGAAGAGCTTTGCATTGAGCACATTATGCGGGATATGCTTCAGGTCGAGCATCCTGCTGAGGAGCTCTGAGATCTCCACGGAGGTGGTACCGACGAGGACCGGTCGTCCTGCCTCGGTAATCGCCTGGATCTCATCGATGACGGCATTGTACTTTGCCTTTGCCGTCTTGTAGATGCGGTCGTTCTCGTCATTGCGGATCACCGGTCTATTGGTCGGGATCACGACGACATCGAGTTTGTATATGTCCCAAAACTCCTTAGCCTCCGTCTCAGCCGTACCGGTCATACCGGAGAGCTTGTGGTACATACGGAAGTAATTTTGTAGCGTGATCGTCGCCTTGGTCTGCGAGGCTTGCTGCACCTTTACGTGCTCCTTTGCCTCGATCGCCTGATGAAGTCCATCGGAGTAGCGACGACCATTCATGATACGACCGGTCTGCTCGTCGACGATCATCACCTGATTGTCGATCACCACGTACTGATCATCTCGGTCAAAGAGGGTGTAAGCCTTCAGTAGCTGTTGCACCGTATGGACACGCTCACTCTTGACAGAGTAGTTGGTGAGTAGCTCATCCTTGGTACCGGCCTTCTCCTCCTCACTCATCTCCTTATTCTCCAGCTCAGACATCTGGGCGGCAATATCGGGGAGGACAAAGAAGCTTGGATCTTCATTTTTCTGCGACAGCAGGTCAAAGCCCTTATCCGTCAGCTCGATCTGGCTATTCTTCTCATCCACAACGAAGTAGAGCGGATCGGTCACCACATGCATCTCGCGGTTGTTGTCCTGCATATAGAAGCCCTCTGTGTCCAAGAGACGCTTCTTCACGCCCTCGGTGCTGAGGTACTTGATCAGCGGCTTGTACTTCGGCAGGCCCTTATAGCTGCGGAAGAGCAGCAGATAGCCCTCATCCACCTCCTTGGGGTCGTCGCTTGCGATCTTCTTCTTCGCCTCATTGAGGAGCCGGGTACAGAGCGTCCGCTGAGCATTGACGACGGACTCTACATCCTCACGGAACTCCTCAAACATCTGATCTCCCTTTGACTCCACCGGTCCGGAGATGATCAGCGGGGTACGGGCATCATCGATCAGCACGGAGTCCACCTCATCGACAATGGCGAAGTTGTGGACCCTCTGCACCATATCCTCCGGGCGACGTGCCATATTGTCGCGCAGGTAGTCGAAGCCAAATTCGTTATTGGTTCCGAAGGTGATGTCGCAGTCGTAAGCGCGCTTACGCTCGGGCGAGTTGGGCTCGTGCTTGTCGATGCAGTCTACGGTGAGACCGTGGAATTGGTACAGCGGTCCCATCCACTCCTCATCACGCTTGGAGAGGTAGTCATTTACGGTCACCACATGGACGCCGTTACCGGTGAGGGCGTTGAGGAAGACCGGCAGCGTTGCCACCAGCGTCTTACCCTCACCTGTCGCCATCTCAGCGATCTTGCCCTGATGCAGCACGATACCACCGATCAGCTGCACGTCGTAGTGGACCATATCCCACTTCGTGAGATTGCCGCCGGCCTCCCACTCATTCTTGTAGATCGCCTTATCACCATCAATGGTGACGAAGTCGTGATCCACGGAGAGGTCACGGTCGTACTGCGTGGCGGTGACGGTGATCTCGCTATTCTCAGCAAATCGACTTGCTGTGGACTTCATCACGGCAAAAGCCTCGGGGAGGATCTCATTGAGCTTATCCTCCAGCTTATCCTTTACCTGATCCTCCAGCGTGTCAATCTTCTCCCAGAGTGCCTCACGCTCACTAAGCTCTGCGCTCTCCACCTGCCCTCTCAGCTCAGCGATCTCACGTCGCTCCTCCGCCACATGGTCGCGGAGATCCTGCCTCATGCGAGCGGAGTGCGCCCTCAGCTCGTCAGCGCTCAGCTTATCAATCGTCTCGTAGGTCGCCTTGATCTTATCGACGATGGGGTATATCTGCTTGAGGTCGTTCTGCGACTTGTTGCCGAAGATGCCGGCAAGTAAGTCCTTAAAGAAACTCATATATATTGTCTAGTAAAAAAGTGTATCCGTTGTCATTCTCGAGAGTACCGGCCTCCTGAGGGAGACGAAAGGTACAAAAAATATCTGATCAGTATCGATCAGGGCGTTGGTGGCCGGATACGGAGCACCCGGGAGATTTCGTGAGAGACGCCACGGAGATCCAGCGGAGTGTGGATCACCTCCGGCTCGATGCCCTCACCCATAAGGATGAGCATCGTCGGCATGGCGGTGTAGGAGGGCTGCGGAGTAGCAGTACCGGTATCGATAAGGTAGCCGGGACTGATCCCGACGAAGACATCCGCCCTCTGAGAGGGGAGCGCACTATGGAGTGCCGTCAGCCGATTACGACCTACGGGATCCCCCGGAAGCAGATCCTTCAGGCTGTGGTTCGGTATCGTGTAGGCGACGCCTGCCATCTCGAGGAGGAAGGAGCAGACCGCATCCTGCACCTCGGCAAGGGAGAGCTCCTCCCGCTGCTCTACCACCTTACGGTCCAGGAAGAGCTCCCCCCGGTCAGTCACCTCGGTCACCATCCCCTTTACTCCATACTTCGCATGGAGGTACATATTGGTGATGGCGCGGCAGCGCTCTAGGGAGAAGGTGGGGTACCGTTTCTTATCATCACGGATCGGCTCGCACCGAGCCATACCATTACCCGACAGTGCCACGAGTACTTCCCCCTTCCCAAACTTTCGATCCAGCAGCTCCATCAGCTGTGCCACCGCCCTATCCAGCAGCACGTAGCTGTCCAATAGTTCCGGCGAGATCCCAGCAGATACTGATGGAGGTGTGCCAGCCGTCATGTGGAGGGCTAGCAGGTCCATCGACTCATCCGCACCGAGACCGGCTCCATCGATCACCGACTCAGCGAGGCGAACCACATACTCATTTACCACCGGGGAGTGCTTCAGGTCCTGCACGGACGAGAATGCTCTCGTGTAGATATGGTCAGAGGCAAAGGCTCCACTACCAGCATAGGGCAGGAGCGACGCATAGAGAGCCGGACTGGAGGCCTGCCAGGTGATCGACCCCTTGTCGAGGCGTGTCGCCACCGTGCTGCTCTTGCCGATGTACCACGGCAATCCTGTGGGGTAAAAGGTGGAGCTTACCCATCGCGCCGTGGAGTCGTCGAGCCAGTAGGCCGCCTGTGCCTCATGCCCGCCCGCTATGATCGCCTCCTCGGCTGAGGGAGCAATGGAGAAGACCTGCCCCAGCCCGTGCGTGGCCTGCGCCAGACGGTCAGCGATCGTCGGGGCAGCGAGAGCCAAAGGCGAGAGCCTGTCAGCCGTACCATAGCCGATATACTTCTTGTCCTCCAGCACCGACCCCTCGAGGTGTCTCTGACCACCCTCCTTACGGACAATGGTGCGCCTACCGGTGATGCCGTTCTCGAGACCGAGAGCACCGGTGTGCAGCACCGCCTCACCGGCGACGGGATCCGCCTCTGTGAGCGGGTGAATGACGGTGTCGTAGACCCTCCCGTCGCGAGAGAGGCGCGCAAGACCATTCTCTGAGAGGTGAGGTGCCATCGCCTCATAGAGGTCGGTCCGCAACTCATCCACCGTCAGCAGCACCACCAGCTTGGGAGCCTGACGGGCGGCAACGGGCGAGCAGACGCTCAGGAGGACGACGAGGGGGGTGAGTAGATCTTTCATTTACTTATGTACCTCAAATACCTTGCCAGTCCCGCCCCACTCCACGTAGCGGCAGATGAACTGGTCCAGCCCGACCAGGATCGCCAGATAAGCCATGCCGATGGGCAGTGTCTGCACATAGCCGAGCCCGAGATAGACAAGGGCGAGCAGGAGGTTGATCAGGTAGAGCAGGCTGTTGAGACGCCTGTGTCGCAGCTCCTGCCACATCGTTACCACAAGGATGAGCCAAAAGGGGTGCATCAGCACCATATTGGCATTGAGGAGTGTATGCGGATGTGCGGAGAAGAGGCTTAGGAACCACAGCACGATCCCTGCCAGCCCGAGGAGCAGATAGAGCCCACAGCGCAGGACCTGCCACGGTACCGGGGTGAACCTCCGTACGACGAAGTAGCAGATCAGGTAGATGGCGACCAATGCGAGGATCGTCACAAGGGGACCATCAAAGCGCGGCACCTCGATCAGCTGTGTCTGAGGGACGATCTCCTCCTTCCGTGACACGATCGGCTCTCCCGTATCCTTACGGAAAGCGAGGTCCATCGACTGCTCCAGCAGCTCTGGGACAAAGGCGGCATCGTGTACCGTCATACGAGCATCGCTCTTCACGCCGAGGCAAAGGTCGGTACCAAAGGTGTACCACTTCGCCGACTTGCTACACTGCCGCGTCGCCTCGCGGAAGGTCGGCAGCGATGCAGGGTCCACCCGATAGACCAGCCCTCCCTTAGTGAAGCGCTCGATGAGGTCCCGAGGGCGGGTGGCGCAGTTGTCGTAGAAGTAGTTGTACCGGTACTCGGCATTCTCAGGCAGGGCGTTCCAGTCGAGGAAGTCCATCAGCGCCTGCACCTCGTCAGGCCTGAGATTGAGCTGCTGCTCCGATACCCGCCGCCCCTGAGCCGCATAGTCATAGACCATACTGTCAAAGTCAGTCACCCCCAGCATGTACATCGGCTTCCCGATCATGAAGTTGGGGATAAAGTTCTTCTGCTCCATGGAGAAGTAGCCATAGTTATACGCCTTGTCAAGACCCGTCTCCGGATCGGTGATCCGAATGGCTGTATGGCCGTAGAGGTAGAAGACAAACTCCCCCGACTGACCACACGTGATCAGGCTCGCCCGAGGTGTTGCACCGAGAGGCAGCATAAGGCTCCAGAGTAGAGAGAGGAGTGTGATGGGAAAGAGGTGCTTACTCATTGATTGTCTAAGATATGGGGCATGTCCGACGGCGTAAGCCTCGTGTCGTGGAGGGCGAGCCCCTTGGGATAAAGGTTATTGACCCGGGAGCCGAGGTCCTTGATGAGGGTGAGCGGGACACCTGCATAGGTAGCGACCCAGTAGCCCTTAGCCCCCGAGCTCGGAATGGTCTGTCTGCCTATGAGGGCAAAGGCCTCAGCCACCGTCACAGCCCGCTGAGGGTACGGAAGGTGGTCCGAAGCTGGAGCGCTCAGCACCCAAGATACATCGGGGATAAAGTCTCTTCCCTTAACGCTCCCGAGATCCACTCCCGCCCTCAGGATCCGAATGCCCTCCGCCTGCTCCAAGAGCCGGAGCAGTGCCACGCCTCTCAGTGAGAGCAAGCGCCAGCCTGTTCCGTCGGGAGTAGAGAGGAGCTGCTCCCCCGGCAGGTCGCTCAGCTCCTCGGGGGTCGCCCCTGCCCGCCCGGCATGACCTCGAGTCACAGGCTCCGGAGCCACCCGGGGACCAGACTTGCGTACCCCGAAGCAGGTAAGCCCCTCGCTACCGGTGCGGTGGGGGAAGAAGCGGTAAAGTCCCCGCTCCTCATCGCTCTCCTCTGCCCCATACTGCGGTAGCTCCGGCAGGGGGATCACCTCGGCACCATAGTCATCACGAAGGAAGCTGAGCTGAGCCTCATTCTCCGCCCTATTGTAGGTGCAGGTGCTATATATAAGGAGTCCCCCATCCGTCAGCATCTCCCATGCCTCCCTCAGGATCTCCCTCTGAGTCTTCGCGCAGCGATCCACCAAGTCGAGGCTCCAGCCGGTGACCGCCTCCGGTTCCTTGCGAAACATCCCCTCGCCCGAGCATGGGGCGTCAACCAATATCAGGTCCGCCTTCACCCCCGCCGCCCTAAGAGCAGCCGGCAGAACTGAGGTAACCAGCGTCTCCTCGGCGCCCCAGCGGAGGATATTCTCCTCCAGTACTTTCGCCCGCTTCTTATCCGGCTCATTGGTCACCAAGAGGCAGTCATCGGGGAGATGGCTCCTCAGGAGGGTCGACTTACCCCCCGGGGCAGCGCAAAGGTCAAGGGCGACCACGGGGGCAAAGTCGATCGCAGCGAGGTAGCGCGCCACCGACATCGAGGCAGGCTCCTGCACGTAGTAAGCGCCCGCATGCCAGAGTGGATCGGCACCGAAGATGGGCCGATCAGGGAGGAGCAGTCCCTCCGGACACCACGGGATCGACCCCGGAGTGAGTGGGGAGAGCTTAGTGGGATGACGACGGATCGACACCGGCGAGGGCACCTCAGTCAGTGTCCTAAGGAGTGCCTCGTAGGCCTCAGCCCCAAAGTCCGCAGCAAAGGACTCCCTAAATCCGCCCGGTACTACCATCAGATCTTGAGCGAGAAGCCGAAACTGAAGAGCTCGTTGTACTGCAGGAGAGACTTGAAGGTCTTAGGCTCATTGAGGATCACACTGTCATCAAAGCGTAGATTGACATTGAGCATCGTGCTGAAGTACTTATTGAAGGCATACTCCAGTGTATTCTCCAGCTCGGTCTCTATATGCTTATAGGAAGTATTGTAGTAGAGCCGAGAGCGCCAGGAGAAGGCGTCGGAGAATTGCCAGTCCAGATTCATCCGCAGCGACGAACCGAGACGGAGGAGGTAATTCTGATCCTCCTGCAGACCATACCTGCCCCTCATCACATCCTTTGCCCAGATCCAGATGAATTGCATCGAGGCGGGCGCCACATTGAGTGAGAAATTGAGATTATTGAAGGGGTTGCCGCCGATCTTTTTCTTCTTTAGATTGTACTTCATACCGAGACCGCCGTCGAGGATCAGCGGAGCGAGAGCATAGGTGGAGAGTTGCCCCTCGCGGTCGTAGTTCTTCAGCAACTGACTGCGGAGGTTGAGGTCGATGGTATAGAACCACCGCTTCCAAGCCTGGAGACCGAGGTTGCTCCTCATCCGCAAGACATCCTCGCTGATCTTAAAGTTTGGCTTTCCCTCCAGCTTGATTTCTCTCGGCACGGTGAAGAGTCCCAGCTTGTACTCCAGCTCATTGACCCACTCCACCTTGTCTCTCTTGTACGACAGTCCGTAGAAGAGTCGAGAGGCGAAGTTGGCACTGCTGGTACCGCCCTTATGCCAGTTGGGTGACACCTGATTTTGCGCCAGCTGAGCGTGCGCCTCAAAGCGTGGGAGCCAATAGCGGCGATCCACCGACACTGTCTCGATCACCCCCTCCGACTTGGTGGGTACATTGGGCATATCCATCACCGCCAGCTCACCCGAGTAGGAGGGACCCTCCACAGGCTTATACTCCAGATGGTCGCTCGGGAGGAACTCCGAGGTGTAGCGGATCAGATCGGGGTGGAGGAAGAAAAATTGCTCTCTCAGCTGCTGATCCGTACGCCAGCGATCCATACGCCGCGCAAAGCCGGTCGTATGACCATACTCCTGCTCCAGCTTATCCATCGTCTGCCGGAGGAGCGACTGCCGGATGAAGGGGTTATTGAGGCGGGGGTCAGTCTGCCGAACTAGGGCTGCCTTGTCAAAGTGAAGCGAAGGGAGCTTCCACAGGTCGAAGAGCAGCGGTGCAAAGAGCGAAGAGGAGGGAACATAGCCGGAGGTCCTCAGCTGCAGAGACCGACCGATCACCTGCAGCGCCTCGGGACTCAGCCCCTGCGTAAGAGTGTCACTCGCCAAGATCTGCTCCGAGTAGGAGGGATAGAGCGGGATCACATCGCTCCGCCCTGCCACATCCTGAGCGGACGCCACCACTCCACACAGCATCAGGAGGGCACCTAGCCCTCCGGCAACTATTCTCTTCATCATACTCATCTTACTCTCTATCATTCAACTATGGTGGGGAGCTCCCGCCACCGCTCACAGCATACGATAAGCCCCGCAAGAGGGCTGCACAAAGATAATACTTTTGCTCCATCCACGGCGGTCCCTACCCCAAGAGACAGAGCAAAGCACATCAGGATATGAGGAAAGCCATTCCGATCACCTTAATAGACTGAGAGCGAGACACTCGCCACGCAGGTAGATCATTGTGCCCACAGCAGGTCTCGGGATCGTCTGATTCTCAATGCATTTTCCCTGCTCCCTCTGAGCAAACTCTAATACCGATATTAGTGACGCCTAATATCGGTATTAGAGAATTCTTTTATCGGTATTAGATCAAGCCCCCAGCAAAAAAGGGGGGGGGTGGGGGTACAGACTCTCCTCTACCTCGCTCTCCATCCCCTCTTTGGTGATGAGCATAAGATCTGCCTCCTTTACCTTGTACTTACGATCGCTGTAGTGCGGTCGGATCGGCTCGTACCACTTCCGGATTTTCAGGCAGTATTTGTAGGCTTCCTTGATCTCAGGGAATTGCTTGAAGAGTATCTTCGCCCGCTCCTTTTGGTCGTCGGTCCACTCCGTTTTGCGCTTGAAAAGGAGACCTCTCGAGCGGTGCAGGAGTTGCTTGAGGGTCTCTTCGTTGGAGAACTTTTCCTGTAGGGTCAGCTTCTCTTTTACCGTCTTATTCTTCTTCCGCTCCAGAGCAAGGATCGCTTGTCGGTGGCGGATTCGGACACTTTGGAGCTACTCAAGAATTTCACGGAGGACGTGAAACTTGTCCGCCACCTGATAGGCATTGGGAAAGGTCGTCCTCGCCAGCCAATCATAATTCGGAGCCATGTCCCGAGTCACACTCAAGACCTTCATCTTGGTCTTTACCGGAAACTTTGACAGGACCTGCCGAAGCTCTGAGGTCCTGAGCGTGTCGGCCATCAGTGCGATCTTGCTCGTCTCTCGGTTGCTGATGATTGTGTAGCAGACGCCGTCGATCGTCTTCTCGTTGATCGCCATACGGGGTCCTAAGTTTGACTCCTTGAGGATCGGCACCCTTATCTTTTTTCGACCGCCCTCTCGCCGGACTTCCATGTCGTCTCGGCAGAGCCTGCCGTCCCGCTCTGCCTCGCGGAAGCCACTCAGGTAATCCTTGTACCACCGGTCAAGACGCTTCGCATCCGTCCCGAGGACATAGGCGACATTACCAATGCTTATCGGCTTCCCCTCGACCAATTTCTTTTAAAAAAGCACCGAACTTCGGTGTGCATTTGATCCCTTCGATCGTGTATTTATAGGTGTTGAAAAAGGACTCTCGACCACCCTTCTCCTTCCACCGACGGCGGCGTATGTAGATGAAAGTCTCGCAACCGGCTATGGGGAAAGTCTGGATCTCGCAGGGATTCATATATCCGCATCGGACCACCTCCTTCGCCTCCGCCAGCTCAGGGGGATAATGGCTCTCGTCGTCCTTCTCGTCCATATAGAGTCGGTAGACCCCGCACTCCTTTTTCACCTCCTTCAGCTCAAAGTCGCGGAGGATCTCCTCCGGAACAAATGCTGATATCAGCTCCATTATCTCTGCTGTTTCCATAAGCTCTGACTGCTTCCTCATCTATTATTTATTGTCACCTCAACAAAGGTAATCTCTTTTTTACTCCCCCACCCAGCACATCAAAATGCGAATTAGCCATATGTAGTCAACATTTGGATTATTTGTTTAAATGCAGTATATTTGTAGTATAAAAGTTCGCATTTATGTAGGTGCTATGCTTTTTTTTGGTGTTGCCGTTTCGCCTTTGCTGTTTTCAGTGTCAATCACCATTGAAATGGCTGAAAAATTTGAAATGTTTACTATTTGTATTAACGTTTTTATTTTAAAGGATGAAATTATGGGAATAATAAAGAATGCTAAGATGTGGGCTTGGGGAGTAATGGGAGAAATAGAGTCTACGCTAGGTTAGGTATTGCACCATCTGCATATTTGATTCCCCCTCCCGCCAATACGGAGCTCCACAATAAAATGTGGAGCTCTTGCTTTTATATACGTCTTCCTTTTCGTTGTGTTTTCTTTTGAGTTACTTGCTTTTCAGTTTCTTTCTCTGTAGGCTGGGTCTGCTTGGACTTGAGAGGTTCTTCCACCTTCTTAGTTGCTTCGTTGGTCTTACCCTCATTATTGACCGCTACTTGGGTCTTATGCTCTTCAGCTATTGCCTCCACGTTATCGGCAGACTGCTTCTTGTCGGGGTTGAAGCGAAAGAAACGAAGTCGGCTCTCCTCGGGCATCAGCTTGACATAGGCACTGAAAGACTGTCCCTGCTTATCCACCATATTCTTGAGATAGAGGGTTGCACCATTAGTGAGGGCTTGGCGCTGCTTGTCGCTGAACTCCAAACCACATAGCTTCTTGGGAATACGAGGCTGCTCCTGCGCCTGCGCCTGCGCCTGCTCGTGCCGCTGTTTGTAGCTCTTCGTATCATCAAAGATGAACTCAATGCCTTTCTTCTCTGCATTGACCTGAAGCGTAGCATCGAAGG
>ERZ1673752.2801-NODE-2801-length-18286-cov-6.202348_pt1 | contig 18286 bp, 15 predicted proteins | sample MGYA00580195_ERZ1673752 | MGnify/ENA primary metagenome ERZ1673752 (study PRJEB41218, sample SAMN15661744) | gut metagenome | host: Homo sapiens | place: Canada: London | collected 2015-08-20/2019-03-30 | study: EMG produced TPA metagenomics assembly of...
GGCGTGGCAGCACTACAACACCCTGCTCTCCCGCATGGAGGCTTTCCCGGTGAAGGTCGGGATGCTCTCCCGCTTCCGCACCGCAAAGCAGCAGAAGGAGACGCTGCGGGGCTTACAGTCCGGCAGCGTGGACATCGTCGTCGGCACCCACCGTCTTCTCTCCAAGGACGTCCGCTTCCACGACCTCGGCCTTGTCATCATCGACGAGGAGCAGCGCTTCGGCGTCAAGCATAAGGAGAAGCTGAAGGAGAACTTCATCGGCGTGGATATGCTGACCCTCTCGGCCACCCCCATCCCCCGCACCCTGAACATGGCCATGAGCGGCATCCGCGACCTTTCCACCATCGAGCAGCCCCCCATCGAGCGCCAGCCTGTGGAGACGTTCGTGCTGGAATATAACGACGTCATCCTTGCCGAGGCCATGAAGAAGGAGCTGGCCCGGGGCGGTCAGGTCTACTACCTCCACAACCGTGTGGACAACATCGAGTCCACAGCCGCCCATGTCAGCCAGATGGTGCCCGGCGCACGGGTGGGCATCGCCCACGGCAAGATGACCGAGGAGGAGCTGAACCCCGTCTGGCAGCATCTGCTGAACGGCGAGATCGACATCCTCGTCTGCACCACCCTCATCGAGACGGGCATCGACGTGCGCAACTGCAACACCCTCATCATCGAGGATGCCGACCGGATGGGCCTCGCCCAGCTGTACCAGATCAGAGGCCGTGTGGGCCGCTCTGGCCGGAAAGCCTACGCCTACTTCACCTTCCGACGGGACAAGACCCTCACCGACATCGCCCAGAAGCGGCTTTCCGCCATCCGGGAGTTCACAGCCTTCGGCTCCGGCTTCCGCATCGCCATGCGCGACTTACAAATTCGCGGCGCAGGCAGTCTGCTGGGCCACAGCCAGCACGGCCACATGGAGGCCGTGGGCTACGACCTCTATGTCAAGATGCTGGGACAGGCCATCGCCCGGGCCAAGGGCGAACCCATCCAGCGGGACAAGAGCGAGTGCCTCGTGGACCTGCGGGTGGACGCCTTCATCCCCGAGAAGTATATCGCCGACGGCCCGGGCCGCATCGAGGCCTACAAGCGCATCGCCGCCATCCAGACCCCCGAGGACGCCGCCGACGTGCTGGACGAACTGATCGACCGCTACGGCGACCCGCCCCCCTCGGTCAGCGACCTCGTCAGCGTCTCGCTGGTGCGGGTCCAAGCCGCCGCCGTGGGCGTCTACGAAGTCACCCAGAAGAAGGACACCCTGCTCTTACAGGTCGAGACGCTGGACGTCGGCATGATACGCGGCCTGCTCATCGCTTTCAATGGCCGGGTGACGGCAGGCGCGGGTACCAAGCCCTACCTCTCAGTGGTCCTTCAGCCCGACGAAAAGCCGCTGGAACTGCTGCAAAGCATCCTCCGGGCGATGGCGGACATCCTTGCCGCCCCGCTGGAGGAAGCCTCCGGCAAAAAATAAACTTTATCAGGAGTACACTTATGAAAAAGAAACTCATCGCGCTCGTCTGCGCCCTCGCACTGGCCGTCGGCCTCGTGGGCTGCAGCCTCTCCACCCCGGATTCCGTCGGCACCATCGGCGATGTGGACATCCCCTCCGGCCTCTATCTGCTGGCCCAGTTCGACGCCTACCAGACCGCCGCCGACCTCGCCTCCGACGAGCAGGATGCCTCCAAGGTGTCCAGCTTCCTCAAAGCCACCATCACCGTCGATGATGCCACCGGCGAGACCGCCGTGGTCAGCGACTATGTGGCCCAGAAGACCCTCGAGAACCTCGAGTCCTACGCCGCCATCGAGACCCGCTTCGACGCGCTGGGCGGCGTGCTGACCCCCGACGAGGAGGCACAGGCCGACAGCTATGCCTCCCAGCTGATGGAACAGAACGGCGACCTCTATAAGGCCAACGGCATCGGCCTCGACACCCTCAAGCGGTTCGAGCGCATCCTCATCAAGAGCAGCGACCTGCTCACCCTCTGCTATGGCACCGACGGCGAGACCCCCGTCTCCGACGCTGAGCTGACCAGCCACCTCGAGGACGATATGGTCTACATCCGCTACACCGTCATCCCGCTGTACAATACCAGCACCTTCGCCTTCGCCGACGACGACCAGAGCACCCAGATGCTGGAGCTGGCCCAGACCGCCGCCGAGAGCTACAACGCCGCCGTCCACGCTGACGCCGCAGCGCAGACCTCCGCCTTCGGCGCTGCCGTCTCTGCCGCTCTGCCCGACATCTACGCCGTGCTGGACAGCACGCCGTCCTCCGACGCTGCTTCTCTCTCCACCGCCCTGCTGGGTGCTGCCGACATCGACTCCACCTTCTCTGAGGAGGGCGCTGCCGACGCCGTCCGTGCCCTGAAGCCCGGCGAGGCAGCTGCGGTGCAGTACTCCGGCTATGCGCTGATGCTCCTCGTCCGCCTCGACCCGCTGGAGGCCGACACGCTGGACGCTCTCCGCGCACAGGCCCTCTCCGACATGAAGAGCAGCGAGCTGCAGGACAGCATCCAGTCCTTCGGCGCTTCGCTGCCTCATGCGCTGGACACCGCCGCCATGAAGAAGCTTCCGGCCTCCAAGATCAAGAACACCCAGAGCGACCAGTAATTTTTCCGGAATAAGATGCAAAAAACTCCGAGGGCCTTCCGGCTCCCGGAGTTTTTTTGCTGTCAGGATACGACTTTTTCAAATTCCGCTTCCAGCGCCTCATTGACGGCCCGGATGGCAGCGGCCTCGGGCTTGATGGCCCGGCGGTCGTAGGTGAACAGGCCGTTCACCTCATCCTCCACATCGGTCAGCTGCGTGTATACCAGCGCCGAGAGGCCCTTTCTCAGCTGGGGCAGAATGGTCTTGAGCTGCAAGTCACGGTAGCGTCCGGTCAGCTCGGCCCGGCTTCTGACTGTGCCGTAGCCGTAGGTCTTCCGGGGCGGCTCATGGCCGGGCATGGGCCACGCGATGCCGCCGTACTCGCTGAGGGCCACCGTCCGCGCTTTCGGGCGGATGCGGAGCGGATAGAAGTAGTTGTGGATGGAGTGGACATCTCCCCCGCCCCGGTCGAACCAGCCGCTGGCCTCATCCACCAGACGGGTCGGGTCGAGGGCGCGGAGGGCCTTCGTCGCTTTCTCTGCGTCGAACTGCCCCCAGCCCTCATTGAAGGGCACCCAGCATCCGATGGAGGGGTGCTGGCCCAGCGCGGACACCGTGTCGGCCAGCTCCCGGCTGTACTCCTCCCGGCTGCGGGCGCTGCCCCGGCCCAGCAGACCCCAGAGCAGCTTCCCGTCCGGGGCATAGCGCAGCAGCGGCTGCAAAGCGTTCGTCAGGTAGGTGACGTACCACATGGGGTAGGCCCCACCGCCGTTCACCATATCCTGCCAGACGATGATGCCCAGTTTATCGCAGTGGTAATACCACCGTTCCGGCTCGATCTTGGCGTGCTTGCGCAGCAGATTGAAGCCCAGCTCCCGCACGGTGTGCAGCTCGTGCTCCACTGCCCCGTCGGAGGGCGGCGTATAAAGACCCTCGGGCCAGTAGCCCTGATCCAGCAGGCCGTTCAGGAGGATAGGCTTTCCGTTCAGGAAAAAGCGCTTGATGCCCCGCTTATCCTCTCTGCACTCCCACTTGCGGAGGGCGAAGTAGCTGTGTACGGTGTCGAACCCCTCCTCTTCGCCCTGCGTCGTACCAACGGTCAGGTCGTAGAGGAAGGGGCTGTCGGGACTCCACGGGAAGAAGTGCTCCTCGGAGATATTCAGGGTCACTTCGCCGTCTTGGTCGGCCTCGTCGCTGCCCCAGTCCTCGGCGATGGTCACGCCTCCGGCCCGGACAGCCGCCCAGACATTTACCGCGCCGCCGGGCTTCGTGGTATGGACTCTGACCGTCACAGTCCGGGCGTCATAGTCCGGGGTGACGGTGAGGCTTTCGATATAGTTTTCCGGCACCCGCTCGAGCCAGACGGTCTGCCAGATGCCGCTCTGGGCCGGGTAGAACATCCCGCCGGGCTTGAGGGTCTGCTTGCCTCTGGCCTGCGTGCCCGCGCCGGTGGGGTCTTGGACTGCCACCCAGAGGGTGTTGTGCCCCTGCGGGCGGAGCAGGTCGGTGATGTCCAGCGTGAAGGGCCAGTAGCCGCCCCGGTGTCCCCCGGCCAGACGGCCGTTGACCTCCACCGCGCAGACATAATCCACCGCCCCGAAATGGAGCAGGACCCGCCCTCCCTCGCCCGCCGGGGGCGTGAAGGCGCGGTGATAGTGGAGCCACTGGCCGGGCTGCAAGGTGCGGCTCACACCGGAGGCCCTTGCCTCGGGCGAATAGGGCACGAGGATGCTGCCGTCCCACCGGGCCGGAAACTCCGGGCTTCTGGTGATGGCGTAATCCCACAGGCCGTTCAGATTCAGATAGCTGTCCCGGCGCAGGCTGGGACGGGGATATTCGGGGAGCGGATGCATTTTATTTCCTCACTTATAGGCCGCAGCCAGCTTTTCCAGCGCAGGCAGGCTGCGCTCCACTTTCTCGGTGTCGATGCAGTAGGCAAAGCGGACATAGCCCTTAACGCCGAAGGTGTCGCTGGGCACCAGCAGCAGGTCGAACTCCCGGGCCTTGAGGCAGAAGGCATTGGCGTCCTCTTCCAGCGCCTTCGGGAAGATGTAGAAGGTGCCGCCAGGGCGCTCCACCTCGAAGCCCAGCTCCGTGAGCTTGTCGTAGAGCAGGTTCATGTTCGTCTCGTAGACGGAAAGGTCGCTGGTCACGTCGAGGCACTGGGCCACGGCGCGCTGGATGATGCTGGGCGGGCAGTTGTGGCCGGTGAAGCGGGAGATCTGGGCCATCATATCCACCAGCAGCTCCTCGCCCTCGCAGCCGGGCCGGACGGCCACATAGCCCAGACGCTCGCCGGGCAGGCTCAGGCTCTTGGAGAAGGAGAAGCAGGTCAGAGTGTGGGGATAGAATGCCGCCGGGTAAGGCACCTTCCTGCCATCAAACGCGATGTCGCGGTAAGGCTCATCGCTGACGAGGAAGATCGTGTGGCCGAAGGCCCTGCTTTTCTCGGTCAGGATGTCAGCCAGCCGGGTCAGCGTCCCGGCAGAGTAGACCACGCCGGTGGGGTTGTTGGGGGTGTTGATGAGGACGCAGGTGACGTTCTCGTTCAGCATCGCCTCAAAGGCGTCGAGGTTCGGCTGGAACGCCGGGGCCTGCGGGGGCACGACCTTCAGGACCGCGCCGGTGCCCCCAACATAGGGGCCGTACTCCGGGAAATAGGGCGCGAAGGTCAGCACCTCGTCGCCGGGCTTGGTCACAGCGCGGATGGCGTGGGCGATGGCCCCCGCCGCACCCGTGGTGGGGAAAATATCCTTCTGCTCGTAGGGCAGGCCGAAGGTCCCGGCCAGATGGGCCGCCACAGCGGTGCGGAAGCCCGGGTCGCCCTGACTGGGGCAGTAGCCGTGGAGGGCCACCGGCTCCTCCTCGGCCAGCAGGGTCTGCATGGTCTTGGTGAACTTGTCCGGGCAGGGCACGCTGGGGTTGCCCAGCGAGTAGTCGAACACATTCTCATAGCCGATCTCGGCGGCGCGCTGTTTGCCATACATGAAAGTCTCGCGGATGACGCTCTTATGGCCCAGCATGGCGCGGTAAGTCTCGTTCAGCATAATCCTTTCCTTCTTTTTCTTATTGTTCCTCTTCGGGCGGGGCAGACGCATAGCTCTGCTCCACCTTTATGACACAGCAGTATTTCGGGTCCTGCTCCTTGACGAAATTGCACATCTCGGCCAGCCGGGCATCCTTATCCCCGGTGTAGCCCGCCGGGAAGACAAGGTCGAACAAAACATTGGTGTGGCTGTCTCCCGGCACGATGCGCAGGTCATGGACGGACAGGCGCGGGTCCATCTGGCGGGCTTTCTCCATCAGACGGCTGCGCAGGACGCCCACGGCGGCGTCCGATGTCACGATGGGGTCGTAGTGGATGGTGACCTGCAGGCGGTCTTTTTCCATAAATTCCCGCTCGATGTTGTCGATGATGTCGTGGGCCTCCAAGGGGTCGGCCTCCGCCGGGAACTCGATGTGGAGCGAGGCGAACTGATGCCCCGGGCCGTAATCGTGGACCATCAGGTCGTGGACGCCCAGCACGCCGGGATAGCTCATGACGGTGCGCTCGATGTGCTCCACCAGCTCCGGCGAGGGGCTTTCGCCCAGAAGCGGGCTGAGGGTATCCATCATCAGACCCCACCCCGACCAGAGGATGAACCCGGCCACCGCCACGCCCATGAGGCCATCCAGCACGTCCCAGCCCGTCAGGCGGGAGAGGACGGTGGACAGGAGGACGGCGCTGGTGGTCAGTACGTCGTTCCGGCTGTCGGCAGCGGTGGCCATCAGGGTCTCAGAGCCGATGCGCTGGCCGATGGTCTTGTTGAAACGGCTCATCCAGAGCTTGACGCCGATGGACGCCGCCAGCACCGCCACGCTGAGCCAGCTGAACACCACCGCCGTGGGGTGGAGCACCTTCAGGACCGATTCCTTCAGCAGCGAAAGCCCGATGGCGAGGATGGTGACGCAGACCACGAGGCCCGCGAGGTACTCATACCGGGCGTGGCCGTAGGGGTGCTTCTCGTCCGGGCCTTTGGCCGCCAGCCGGAAGCCCACAAGGCTCACCACGTTGGAGGAAGCGTCCGAAAGGTTGTTCAGCGCGTCGGCCATGATGGCGATGGAGCCGAAAAGGGTGCCCGCCGTCAGCTTGCCCAGACAGAGCAGAATATTGCAGGCCATACCCACAAGGCTGGCCAGATTGCCGTAGGCCGTGCGGACGGCGGCGTCCTTCGTGTCCTCCGGGTGCCTGATGAACAGGCGGATAAGCAGTCGTGTCATAAATATTTCCTCTCAGCAGATGTACCAATGCTATCAGTATAGCACTGCACTTTATGGTTTTAAAGCATTTCTGCAAATTTTTCGGGTGCAGAAAGCCCCCGGCGGGGAAGTTCCCTGCCGGGGGCCGAGGGTTCAGCGCGGAATGCCTTATTTATCCGAAGGCTTGCTCAGGTCGATGCTGCGGATGATCTTGCGCACGGGCAGCACGCTCTTGGCGTTCATGGACAGCTCATCCACGCCCATCCGCAGGAAGGTCTCGGTGAGGGCGGTGTCTGCGCCCAGCTCACCGCAGATGCCCACCCAGATGCCGTGGCGGTGGCCCGCGTCGATGGTCATCTTGATGGCCCGGAGGACAGCGGGGTGGTGGGGGTTGAAGAACGGCTCCAGCTTTGCGTTCTGACGGTCCAGCGCACAGGTGTACTGGGTCAGGTCGTTGGTGCCGATGGAGAAGAAGTCGCACTCCTCCGCCAGCTCGTCCGCGATGAGGACGGCGGCAGGCGTCTCGATCATGGTGCCCACTTCCATCTTCTCGTCGAACTTCTTGCCCTCTGCACGCAGCTCGGCGCGGCACTCGTCCAGCACAGCCTTGGCGTCCTGCAGCTCCCGCAGGCTGGTGATCATGGGGAACATGATGCTCATGTTGCCGTAGGCGGAAGCCCGCAGCAGTGCGCGCAGCTGGGTCTTGAAAAAGTCCTTGCGGGTCAGGCAGATGCGGATGGCGCGGTAGCCCAGTGCGGGGTTGTCCTCGTGGTCCAGCTTCATGTAATCCACGGTCTTGTCTGCGCCGATATCACAGGTGCGCACCACCACCTTGCGGGGTGCAAGGCTTTCCACCACCTGCTTGTAAGCCTCGAACTGGTAGTCCTCGGTGGGGAAGTCCTTGCAGTTCAGGTAGACGAACTCGGTGCGGAACAGACCTACGCCGCCGGCGTCGTTCTGCTGCACTGCGCCCACGTCGCCCATGCCGCCGATGTTGGCGAACACGTTGATGGTCTTGCCGTCCAGCGTGGTGTTGGGCTTGCCCTTCAGCTCCTGCAGCAGAGCCTGCTTTTTCTGGTCCTCCTGCTGGCGCTTTTTCAGGCTCTTGAGCAGGTCGGGGGTGGGGTCAACGTAGACGCAGGCATTGTAGCCGTCCACGACCGCCATCTTGCCGTCCCAGTCGTCCTGAATGTCCTTGCACTGGATGAGGGCGGGGATGTTCATGCTGCGTGCGAGGATGGCGGTGTGGCTGTTGGAGCTGCCCTCCCGGGTGATGAAGCCCAGCAGCAGGCTCTTGTCCATCCGGACAGTCTCGGAGGGGGCGAGATCCTCTGCCACGAGGATGCTCGGCTCGGTGCCCTGCAGCGTCGCGTTGTCCACCCCCTGCAGAATATCGAGGATGGCCTGCGCGATGTCGATGACATCGGCGCTGCGGGCCTGCAAATAGGGGTCGTCCATAGCCGCAAAGACAGCGGCCTGATTGTCTCCGGCGGTCTTGACGGCGTACTCGGCGCAGCGGTGCTGGCCGTTGATGATCTCTTTGATGGCGTCCACGAAGTCGTCGTCATCCAGCATCATGGCATGGATGTTGAACACCTCGGCGATGTCCTCGCCGGCCTCAGCCAGAGCCTTCTCGTAGAGGGCGGTCTGCTGGTCGATGGCCTTGGCGCGGGCATCCTCAAAGCGCTGGAGTTCAGCGGCGGTGTCGGCCACCTCAGCGGCGGAGATAACGGTATTCTTTTTCTTATAGATCTTCAGCTTTCCGATGGCAATGCCATTCAGGATGCTTTTACCGGTGCCTACCTGCATTGCATTTTCTCCTTATTTCATCGTTTTCATCTTCGTAACAAAAAGCCCCCGCAGGCATTCCCCGCAAGGGCTTCTCATCACACTGGGCGATCAGACGTTCTCGCTCAGGAATTTCTGGATCGCTTCGGCGCAGGCGGCCTCGTCGTCGCCCTCCACCTTGATGGTCACGGTGTCGCCCTGCTTGACGCCCATGCCCATCAGGGCCATCAGCTTGCGCAGGTCGCAGGTCTTGCCTGCCTTTTCGAGGGTAGCGGTGCTTGCAAAGCCCTTGGCCACCTTGACGAGCAGGCCGGCGGGACGTGCGTGGATGCCGCAGGCATCCTTAACGGTATACTGGAATTCCTTCATGATCATTTTCTCCTTACTTCATCCGATCCTCCCGGGCAGCTCACCCTGCCCATCGGGACACAGCACTCGAACCTTCTGGCTGCTGGATGTCTATCTCTATTATAAACCTTAGTCGTTCTTTTTTCACCCTTCCATATTGCCGATTTTTTATCAAAAATTTTAGTAACATTGAACAGAATATTTTTCCAGAAATACCACTATTGCACATCTTTTCTGCTTCACCGCATTTTTTCGTGCAAAATGACACCTATTCGACGGGGTAGCCCTCGGCGTCCAGCGGCAGGTCGGTATACTGCACGGGCTGGCTCTGTGCATTTTCCGGCTCTCCGGAGGTCTGCTGTGCCTGTTCACTGGTCAGCTCCTCGTCGTGGCGCTCGCCCCAGTCCCCGCTGAAATCCTCGCCCGAGGTCTGCCGGGCCTGTTCGTCGGTCAGCTCCTCATCGTGCCGCTCTCCCCAGTCGCCGCTGAAGTCCTCGCCGGACACCTGCTCGGCCTCCTGCAATGCCATGGCGGTCTGGGCGTCCTTCAGTCCCGTGACGACGCCGGAGGGCTTTTCCAGCAGATACGCCCCGACGGCCTTCTTCCGGTAGACCAGCAGCACGCCGTAGCTGCTCACGTCGCCCCGGCTGGCGGCGGGGATGAGCGCCGTCCACTTTTCCACCGTCTTGCCCTTGTAGCGGGTGAGGTCCATCCCGCTCTGCTGCACCACCCCATTGAAGGCCGAGAAGCTGTCGTCCCACTTCCGGGGGATCTTGACCTTGTCGGCGGTGATGGACGCCCCATCTACGTCCAGCCCGTAGCCCGTGAACCACGTCTGGATGTCCTGTGCACTTTCGATCTTATTGTTCGCCGCCGCGACGGCCACCGTGCGGGTGCTGATGTAACGCCCCAGCATGGCGCTGAACACCACCAGCGCACAGCACAGTGCCCCAACGCCCACCTTCTTGACGCTTGCCTTACTCAGTGTGACCACAAACATACCCATGCCTCCCACCCATTCAGTTTTGTCCGTACAGCATACGCAAGGCGGGGCAGGATTATGCAAAAAACGGGGCCGCTTTGCAGCAGTCCCGTTTCAAGGTTCAGGATTCAGTTTCCGGCGGCGGGCGTCGTGCGGTAGATGCCGAGGCTGTTGTCCGGCATCGGCATCTCCACCCGGGAGGCCCGGTCGTTCACGGCCACCATCAGGGCGGCCATCCCGGCCAGCACCGCAGCGATGATGAGCCATTTTACAAAGTCAGGCAGTTTTTTCATCGGTCACATCCTCCGTCATGCCGGGCGGCAGAGGGCGCGGGCGCGGGCCAGCAGCGCCGCCGCCTCCGGCCCGGAGAGGGCACGCACCCACGCCGGACGCTCTGCCGCGCCCGGGCCGGCGCTGTCGGCCTCGGCGAAGGTGGCGAGACCGGTGTCCGTGCGGTCGTTCCACGCGATGAAGCCTTCCGGGGCGATGTGGGCACCGAGGCGGCAGTCCAGCACCGCCGTCTTCCCCTCGGGACGCCACGGACGGCCCAGATAGACGCTGCCCGCCGGGCAGTCGGAGACGAAATCGCAGTTCCAGAACACGAAGCCCAGCCCGTCGGCTTTGCCCGACGGGGCGGTGACATAGCTGTGGGGGATGTGGTTGTCCACGGTGCGGAGGGTGCAGTTCTCGAACAGCGCGTCTCCGCCGCCGAAGATGAAATCGATGTCCCCCGCGATCTCGCATTCGGTATAGTACTGGGCCGTCGGGCGGCGGGGCGCAAGGCCCCTCGGGCCGAGGAAGCCGTCCTTCTCCCGCTCCTTTTCGGGCAGCGGGGCGCAGAAGAGGGTATCCTGATTGCCCAGCAGCTTCACCCGCCGGAACACCGCCCGGGCGCTGTCCACATAGGCCGCGACGGCCTGCCCGGCCTGTGCGCCCGGCCCGGCGTCATTCTCGATGGTCATGTCCTCCACGCAGAGCGTCCCGCCGCTGAAAAAGGCGGTGTAGCTGCGGAAGGTGTGGGTAGGGCGGCCGTCCTTGTGGGGCAGCTTTCCGCCGTCGCCCCACACGAGCCGTGTCCGGTCTGCACCCGCCCCCCGCAGGGTGATGCAGCGCTTCTCGCAGATCAGCTTTTCCCGGTAAAGCCCGGGGCCGACCTGCACCAATGCTTCCTCCTCATAGGGTACGGCCAGCACCGCCTCCGCGATGGATGCGAAGTCGCCGCTGCCGTCCTGTGCAACTGTGATCGTCAGCATGATAATCTCTCCTATGGTCAGTTGGGATACTTTTCAGTATACCTCCTTGCCGCCCAAAAAGCAATCTCAACTGTTCTCGAGCCGGAGCACCGCAGCGGTGATGTCGTCGGGCCTGCCCCGCTGGACAGCACGGGCACGGGCCGCCTCCACCAGCTTTTTCGCCAGCAGGTCGGGGGCTTCGGCCTTGGCAGCGGAAAGCTCCAGCTGCTGGAGCACCCAGCCCGGGCCGTCTGCCAGCAGACCGTCCGACACCAGCACCACATAGTCCCCCGCTGCCAGATGCACCACCCGGCTCTGGCCGCTGACGCCCCCGAGAATGCCCATGGGCAGGCTGGCTTCGCCCACGGCCCGGGCCTTGCCCCCATGGACGAGGAAGCCCGGGGCCGCGCCGGCCTTAAAGAGCCGTGCCGTGCCGGTGTAGAGGTCCACGCTGACGAGGTCAAGGGTCGCGCCGCTCTCCTCGTCGCTCTTGAGGGCCAGCGCCACATTCACCAGCCTCGCCGCAAGCTCGGCGGTGAATCCCGCTTTCAGCAGCCGGGCCGTCAGCTCTGCGGCCAGATTGCCGTCCACTGCCGCAGGGCGTCCCGTCCCCATGCCGTCGCAGAGGATCATCTGCGCCGCCGCCGCGCTGCAGAACTGCTGCACTGCGTCGCCGGATATTTCGCCCCGTGCCGCTGCGCCCGCCGTCCCGAACACGGCCCGCAGCAGCGGCTTTTCCGCAAAGAGCAGGGTGGTCATCCCTTTGCAGGAGAGCACCTGCGGCGGCTCAAGGCTGCGGCGGCAGATGCGCCCCACCTCCCCGGCCAGCGCGGCCAGCTCCTTTTCGCTGAAGCGGGTGCGGGGCAGCGTCACCGCCGCCCGGGTGCGGCCCAGATCATCCAGCGTGACGGCGCATTCCAGCGGCGGCGTGCCCAGCTGGGCAAACAGCGCCGCCACCCGGCCCGATTTATACGGCTCGGGGCTTCCGGGACGGCCCAGCTGCTCGCTGAGGACGCCCAGCGCATCGGCCACCGCGCTGTACTGCTCGGTGAGGGCCGTCCGCATGGCCTCGGAGTGGACGCGGGCCTCCCGGCGGCTGCGGTAGAGGGCAAAGGCCCTGTCTCCCGCCGCACAGAGCGCTGCCGGGTGGATGCACCGGGCCAGCTGTCCGGGCAGAAGCATAGTCTCCAGATGGCCCCGCTCTTCCAGAATGGGGCGCAGGGCCTCCATCCCTTCCAGCGTGGCGGCGTGCTCCTGCTTCCAGCAGACCTCCCGCCGCCCGCAGTTGGCGCAGAGGCTGTCGTGGATGTTGTCGATGACCCAGCGGAAGTCCTCGCACCGGCGCGGAAAGGCGTCGTATACCTCGTTCACCGTCTCCGCCAGCGAGGAGAGGCTTTCGGCCACCGCTTCCAGCCGGGTCGCGGCGGCGGAGAGGCGGGGCCGCTCGTCCCCGGGCGGGTCATCGTCCTTGGCGGCAGGGGCCAGCCAGCCCGCAGGCAGCAGGGCGCAAAGCCCCGCGCCCGCCCCGGCGCTGAGCAGGAAGCCAAATGCCCCGGCCAGCGGCTGGACGCAGAGCACCCCCGCCACACAGCCGCCTCCGTAGGCCGCAAGCCCCTCGATGCGCCTTGCCGGGGCAAGCACCGCCGCAGCGGCACACCCGCAGGCCAGCCCGGCGGCGGCAGGGGCAAGGGACGGGTCGGCGGAAGCCAGCGCCGCCCCCGTCACCCCGCTGAGGGCCAGTGCCGCCAGCGGCAGACCCTTGCAGCAGAGGGCCAGCTCTGCCGCCGCACAGACCAGCACCCCGGGCAGGAGAAGCCCGAAGCTCACCCCGCCCCATGCGGCTGCCACGGCGGCCGCCAGCAGCAGGCTGCCCATCCCCGGCTTTTCGGGCGGGAAACGGCGGAGGCCCAGCCCCAGCGCCGCCGCCAGCAGGGCGTCCCCGCCGCAGAGCAGCAGGAGCTGAACGCCGTTCTCCTCCCCCGCCGCGAAGCAGACGGCGCTCCCCGCCAGCGTGCCGCAGCCTGCCAGCACCGCCGGGCCGAACCGGCCCGGCCAGAGCCACCGCGCAGCCACCGCCGCGCCCAGCCCGCAGAGCAGGCAGATGCTCTCCACCGTCAGCGCACCGAAGCTCCGCGCCAGCAGCCCCAGCGCCGCCCCGGCAGCCCCCACGGCAAAGCAGTCCTCCCCAAAGCCCAGTGTCAGCCCCAGCCCGAAGGGCATCAGCGCCCCGTACAATACGGCCCAGCCTCCGGCCAGCCCCAGCAGAAATGCACACCCCTGCCGCAGGGCGGGCCGTACCGCCGCCCGCGCCCGGAGCGCGCCGCCCACCGGCTTTCTGCCCGTAGAGGTCTGGATGGTCCGAAAAGACACCTGCATAGAAAAATCCCCGCTTTCCGGCGGGGATCTTCTGCAATATCACGTTGTGCTGTTCTGTTTCCCACGCCTGTTGCATATACTCTAGCCCAGACGCGGCGCGGTTTTTGGCGGGGTGATGGGATGGGATAAAATCTCAGCAGAAATAGTGTGCTTCGCCAAAAAAGCTCGTCCATTTTGCGACGACCTCGGCGCTTCGTGCTTCGATAATGGCCATGATGTTGCGCAGGACACTCTTAAAAACCTGCGGCATTTTCGACGCCTCCCTCTTTGGAGAACTGCAAGATCAGATGCGCTGTGGACTCCACAAGCTCCTGATACCGGGCGATCTCCGCCGGGGTAAAGCCGTTGATGTCCTCCCACTTATAGTCGGGGAGATAACACACCGCAGAATGGAAGCAATCCTTCGCATCCGGCTTCTCAAAATAGACCTTGACGCGATGGTCCGGGAGCATTTCTGAATGGACGACCTCGGTGTTATCGTCCAGCGTCATGAACGGATACATCATACAGACTGCCTCCTTACGTTTTTATAAGGTCTTTTTATCCATTCAGCTTCCCGATGGCGGCCTTCACCCGCTCGAGGGTCTTTTCGCGGCCCATCATGCAGGCGAGGTCGGTGCCGCCGCCGGGGGTGCGCTGCTTGCCCGAGAGGGCGATGCCCAGCGGGTAGAGCAGCCAGCCGTTCTTCTTGCCCAGCTCTTCGGCCTTGGCCTTGCAGGCATCAAAGACGGTGTCGCGGTCGCCAAAGTCCAGTGCCTCGTCGCTCAGGACGGGCAGCAGGGCCTCCAGCGCCTCCTTGGCGGACTCGGGGGTGGTCTTCTGCTTCTTGTTGGCGTAGAGGCTCACGTCATACTCGGGCATGACGTCGAAGAAGTCCAGCTGCTCGGGGATCTCGCCCAGCACCTCGCAGCGGGGCTGAAGATTTGCGCAGAGCAGCTTCTTGTCGATGGGGGTGTGGACGGCGCTGTCGATCCACGGCTCGGCCTTGGCAAGGAACTCCTCGGGAGACAGGCGGCGGATATACTCTGCATTGATGGCCCGCAGCTTGAGGGGGTCGAAGATGGCGGGCGACTTGGAGATACCGTCCGGCGTCCAGATCTTGACCAGATCTGCCAGCGAGAAGATCTCCTGCTCGGCATACTCCCCCTTGGGGCTCCAGCCCAGCAGGCAGATGTAATTCAGGATGGCCTCGGTCAGGTAGCCCTTGGCCACGAGATCCTGATAGCTGGCATCGCCGTTGCGCTTGGAGAGCTTGTTCTGGGCGTCCTTCATGACCGGCGGGCAGTGGATGTAGTTCGGGATGTCCCAGCCGAACGCCTGATACAGCAGGTTGTACTTCGGGGTGGAGGACAGGTATTCGCTGCCGCGGATGACGTGGGTGATGCCCATGAGGTGGTCGTCCACCACATTGGCGAAGTTGTAGGTGGGCATCCCGTCGGTCTTGATGAGGATCTGGTCGTCCATCTCGCTGTTGTTGACCTCGATGTGGCCGTAGACCATATCGTCGAAGCCGGTCACGCCCTCACGGGGGATCTTCTGGCGGATGACGTACGGCTCACCGGCGGCGAGGCGCTTTTCCACCTCTTCCTTCGGCAGGTCGCGGCAGCAGCCGTCGTAGTGGGTCATCTCGCCGTGGGCACGCTGCTCGGCGTGGAGGGCCTCCAGACGCTCCTCGGTGCAGAAGCAGTAGTAGGCCTTGCCCTCTGCCACCAGCTGTTCGGCGTACTGCTTGAACATCCCCATCCGCTCGCTCTGGACGTAGGGGCCGACGGGGCCGCCCACATCGGGGCCTTCGTCCCACAGCAGGCCGGTCTCCCGCAGGGTGTTGTAGATGACGTCCACAGCGCCCTCGACGTAGCGGCCCTGATCGGTGTCCTCGATGCGGAGGATGAAGGTGCCGTCGTCGTGCTTGGCCATCAGGTAGGTGTACAGCGCGGTGCGCAGGTTGCCAACATGCATATAACCCGTGGGCGAGGGGGCAAATCGGGTGCGGATCTTCGGATTCGGCATAATGATTTCTCCTTTTTATCTATCATAGGCAAATGAATTGCAAATATCTCTGCCTAAGTTTACCCTCTCCGGCCCTGTTTGTCAACGGAGACAGCAAAGAGGGGCGTCCCCGGAAGCGCCTGACCCTGATTTTGCGGTTTCTTTGAGAAGTTTTTGTCGAAACTCCGCGTTTCGATTGACGAACGGCTCAACTTTTTGTATACTGAGTAGGAAAGAAGTTGGCAGTTTTTTCCTGTTTTTCCTGCACAGGAACATTTTTTGCGTCGCATCGTCGCAATCAGTGCCATATCTGCCATTCTTCCGGACACACTACTAAAGGAGAAATGAATATGAAAACAACTGGCATCGTTCGTGGCATCGACTCTCTGGGGCGCATCGTCCTTCCCAAGGAACTGCGCACCAATATGCACATCGACAAGGACTCGAAGCTCGAGATCTTCGTGGAGGGCGATCAGATCATCCTCAAAAAGCACCGTCCCGCCGGCAGCTGCGACTTCTGCGGCGAGCTGGTGGCCGGCATGGCCCAGTATGAGGGCTACTGCATCTGCCCCGCCTGCCGGGCTAAGATCGCCGCGCTGTAAGCGGAAAAGGAGAATCCTCACATGAGTCAGATGACCGACTTCACCCTCCCCTCCTGCGTGCCGGGCCGGACGCTCCACGCATTCCGCTGTGTGCCGGAGGGCAGGGTGCGGGCCGTCCTGCAGCTGTCCCACGGCATGGTGGAGTTCATCGACCGGTACAAGCCGCTGGCCGAGCATCTGGCCGGGCAGGGCATCCTCGTCACCGGCCACGACCATCTGGGCCACGGCGGTTCCATCCGCACAAAGGATGACTACGGCTTCTTCGCCCAGCCGGACGGCAACCGTGCCGTCCTCAACGACCTCCACGCCCTGACCGTCCTGACCAAGCAGCTCTACCCCGGCGTCCCCTATTTTCTTCTGGGGCACAGCATGGGGTCGTTCTACGCCCGCCAGTACCTCTGCGAGTGGGGCGGCGAGCTGGACGGAGCCATCCTCATGGGCACCGGCTTCCAGCCCAAAGCTCTGGTCGCCGCAGCGAAAGCCCTCTGCCGGGTGCTGGCCGTCTTTTTCGGCTGGGAACACCGCAGCCGGCTTGTGGCCAGCCTTTCCTTTCTCGGCTACAACAAGGGCCTCGAGGGCCGCACGCCCCACGACTGGCTCAACCGCGACGCAGCCGAGGTGGACAAGTACCGTGCCGACGAGCGCTGTATGTTCACCTTCACCCTGAACGCCTACTACAGTATGTTCTCCGGCATCCTGCGGCTGTACGACCCCGCCGTTCTGGCCGGAATGCCCAAGGATCTGCCCCTGCTCTTCCTCGCCGGTGACGCCGACCCTGTAGGCGAGCGCACCGCCGGAGTCCGGCGGGCCATCCAGAGCCTCCGGGACATCGGCGTCCGGAACATCGAGGCGAAGTTCTATCCCGGTGCCCGCCACGAGCTGCTGATGGAGACGAACAAAGCCGAGGTCTTTGCGGACATCGCCGACTGGCTCGAAAAACAACTGCATCTTTGAATCCAAAGCTCCTTCATCGGCCTGACGATGTGGGGGCTTTTTCTTCTGGAATATGGAAAAGCGCCCCGCCGGGCGGCTGGATGGCCGCTGGCGGGGCGCTGATAAAATTTTCAGATAGGGCCTTTTGCTGTTATTGTATCAGCCCTTTCGCAGTTCGTCTGGCTTTGTCTTGATACGGATTCCCTTATACTCGAAGCGGCCGACGATCTGCTGAGGAGCGCTTCCTGTGACCTCCGTTATTGCCGTGATCGGCACAGATGTACTCGGCACCATGATCTTTTTGTCATTCATATATCTGTCTGGTGCCTTGAGATGGACACCGTCGGGCCGCTTTCCGTCCAGTTCCATCCAGAAGTTGGTGTTGTCCAGTTCCAGCGTATAGCCCTCTGCTGCCATCACTTCGATGCCGCAGGTAATGAGATATTTATTCTCACCCTCATACTGAATGTTGTAACTCGTAAACTTCACCTTTCCGTATGCGGTCTCGACCTCTTCGTTGAACTCGACAGTCTGTACCGTCACGGTATCGACATGGCTGCTGTCGCATCCGCTCAGTGCGCCTGTCATGCCCACGGCAAACACTGCCGCGCCGGAAAGCCGCAGGAAGTCTCTTCTGCTCAGATTTTTCATGTTGATGTTCCTCCCGTTTTTTTATTTTCCGCAAATACCCGGACACCCACCGGGCAATTTTATTGTAGTCTTTGCATCTGGCAGAAGTCAATCCTTTTCACAATTCTTGGAGTTTTGACGAAAAACGGCGTTTTCTTCTGCACAAAATCACGAAAAGACACGCTGATGCAAAAAGCGCCCCGCCGGGCGGCCCGAAAGCCGCCTGACAGAGCGCTTATAGATCCATTTTTACTTTTTGGCTGCCCAGCCGTCCACGACAGCCACAAGGGCCTTGCCCCGGCGGCCCAGAAGCTTCGGCAGCAGGATGCGGGCCATGCCCCAGACGCCGGAGAAGTTGTACAGGATGATGAGGGCCGTGATGATACCCGTCCAGAGGCCGTACAGGGGCGTATCGGCCAGCAGCACGAAGGCCTCGAACACCAGCGCAGCGGCGTTGACGAGGACACGGCCCGGATGGACACGCATCCCGATCATGCCGTGGGCGTCGATGGCGCGGAGGGTGAACACCAGACCGAGGCCGAGGAAGGACGCATAGGTCGCGCCCACAGGCCCCCACC
>ERZ1673752.2812-NODE-2812-length-18236-cov-17.677740_pt1 | contig 18236 bp, 21 predicted proteins | sample MGYA00580195_ERZ1673752 | MGnify/ENA primary metagenome ERZ1673752 (study PRJEB41218, sample SAMN15661744) | gut metagenome | host: Homo sapiens | place: Canada: London | collected 2015-08-20/2019-03-30 | study: EMG produced TPA metagenomics assembly of...
TTTTATTATTCACGCTATTGTCGAGTATTCCTCCTAAATTAACAATTATCTGCATCGCATCTTTTCTTAACATCTTCTCCAGCTTGCTACGTCTACGAAAACTGATAATTTCTAGGCTTGTTCACCTGCGAGCCCATATTCGTTCGCTTCGCTCAGTAAAAACTCTTTTCTTATAAGTTCTTACATGCACAAAAAAGAGACCCTAAGGTCTCAATTTGCATATAAATTAGACTACTTTATAGTGATATCTCCATTACTAGTCTTTATTTCACCAATTAGCGTGTGCTCAGAATCATTATTAGCTTCAATTTTACTTAATTCACCACTTGCTTCATCAAGTTTATATTTGCTCTCGTTAATATTAGCTTTGCAATTAATACTGTCAAGACCTAATAAGTTTAGCTTTATATCATTTTCTACGTTTGATAAATCAATATTTATTGGGCCATTACTATTAGTCAAAATTAGCTTCTCAGCAATGTTAGAAACATCATTTACTTCTATAGAACCATTGCTTGTATTGCCTTCTAAATTAACGAATTCTGTGTTATTTAAAGCAATCTTTGCGTTTGTTGTACTTATAGCTATGTCAGTAAAATTCGAATCTTTTATATCAACCGCACCATTACTTATATTAATCTCAGAATTAGCAATCTTAGACTCTTTCATATTTAATGTGCCATTGCTTGTATCTAAGTAAAACTCATCGCAATTGAAAGAGTTAATAACAATCTCATCATTACTTGTGTCTATATTAACTTTTGCAAATTCTTGCTCAGACACTAAAACTTTTAGATTGACAATAAAGTCGTTAGTTTTGTATTTTTCACGATTTGCTTTAATACTTGCAAGTTTATCATCCACATGGCATTTTATAAATTCATAGTTTTCTGGTATATTCTTTTTGTCAGTATAATATACTTCAGCATAGACTTCAAGTTGATCTGAGCTTGATGGAAGCACCTCTACATTTCCACAATCATTGCTAATTTCTAAATCATACTTTGTATTCTTGTCTAAATCAAAGTTAAGCGTCACTAACTTTTTATTCTTAAATTTACTGTAATCACTTTCAGTAAAGCCTGTGTCTATGTCGCCTCTTTTAATAGTTATTTGAGCACATCCGACGCTAAAAGTCATCAATAAACAAAGTATAAGAACTATGTAAAATTTCTTTTTCATAAGTACATCTCCTTTAAAATATTAATTTGTTATTTGTTGTTTTCAATATTATACCCAATTAAAGTAGTTTTTAAACGCTTATTGTATTCATTTTATTTATACTAAAGAGTCTTATTATATATAAAATATCATGTTATAATAAGGGAACTTAGTCTTTGACGGCTGTGCTAGTAAGTCAAGTTTCGTAGAAAAAAAGAGACTCGAAAGTCTCAATTCATATAATGTAAACTTATTACGAAGTCTTGTTCGCAGAGCAAATTTTTAGTATGGGACGAAATGGAGTTTTTTTTAAGCGGAATGTACAGATGGTACATGAGCATTGAACATCGAAAAATGTATTCTCTCGCTTAAAGTTTACATTTATTATACCATATAAATAGACTAGGTGAAAATAAAAAAAGCCTAATGAAACACATAGTTCCATTAGGCTTTTTTGCTTACTATTTAATTATTTCGTTTACTTTTTTCTGTATCTCATAATAATCGTATCCTGCTTCTAGCAAGCGTCTTTTTCTATCATCTCCCGTACCCCAAAGTCCTCGAATGACTTCTCTTGCAATCTTATCTGTTTTACTATCATTTTTTATCTCATAAACAATAGCACCTTTATCGTCAAAAACTTTATACTGTGGATTTCTATTAACGCACCTTTTAGCAAGTTCTAAATACTTAAATGCTCCTATCTGGCTTTTTGCATCTTTCCATGATTTTCTTACTCGGTACATTGTTGATGTTTCAGTAGACATATTATTGTCTGCTCTTAGTTTTTTATTAACTTCGTCAGCTATAAATGCAAGCTTGTTTGAAAGGTATGGACCAGGGCAGCTTGTTTTTGCATACCATTTATGCATTTGCAAAACGCCATCTTTTCCTCCAGTATATGTGCATGGATAAATTTCATTTCTTCTACAAATGTCTGTAACCAAATCAATAAGTCTTTTTAATACATAATTAGACACCAGCCATTGTGGTGCACATGTAGAATTTCCTACTTCAATTGTTACTGCCCTGTTATCGCACCAAGATGAAGATGTAGTCCAAGCTCTATTTTGCTCATCAACTCCAAGAACTATAACTCCATCTGATCCTAAGCAGTAATTTGCTGAAGCTTTTCTTGTTTTTGATACAAAGAGAGACGCAAGATTTCTTCCATTGATAACTCCAGCGGCGTGGTGTATTGCAATCTTGCATATTTTTTCAGTTCTCTTTCCACTATGATTTGGAGATAATATCTTATCTTGAATTAATGAGCTGTTTGACATTTACTTGTTCTCCTTTAGCTGCTCAAGCATTTCTCTAAGTTTTTCCGGAACAGGTAGACCTATTGCCATTGTATTTTCTAATATAGATAAACCTTCATTAGCTATATAAAAAAAGATGATGGCTGTTCTTATCATAGTACCATCACCTTTAATTAAATTTACATCGCAAAGGTTTGCTATACCAACAACAATAAATATAACAATCTTCTTTGCTATTCCTTTAAATCCTACGCTTGATAAAAGCTTTCGTTCTACTCCTGCTCTTAATACACCTGTTATATAATCTGCTATTATAAATGCAAGTAATGTGTAGATGAACGCATCAATGCTTCCTAAATAAAAGCCTATATAGCCACCTATGACTATAAAGACGTATTTGAGACTTTCTAAAATTTTATTCATTTCCTTCCTCCTCTGTTAATGTATAAGTAATTTTCATAGTTTTATCTGCCGTTTTTAATATTGGTGTAGATAAATTATTTATAGTTCCTAAATATTTAGTATTTATAAACAAAACTTTGTATAAATATCCACCACTATTATAATAAGATCCATATCCTAATAATAATGAACCAAATTTAATAAACGGAGTATTTACCAAGTAAAGTGTCCTATTTTGTTTAACTCTAACTACATCATCTCTATCCACACTAAATCTATTACCAATAATAAAATCGTTTAATTTATATAGCCTATAATTTCCTCTATAATTATATTCTTCCTTAAAACCTAAATCTATTAATTTTACATCTACTGGGTTATTTAGATTAAATTTAACTAATTTATCTCCACTTTTACTAATTGTATACACATAACCATCCCTATAGACCATATTGTCAGTACGTTTTGGCATATTGTTATCAAAAGATGGATAAGCTCCAAATGCTTTAACTTGAATATTTTCTAATACAAATGTATTGACTGTAAAAGAGTAGTCTTTCTTGCTAATTTTTATCTTATTTATTCTGCTACTATTATCGTAATCGCCAGATGCATTTACAAGTCCATAGTAGAATCCATCTTCTCCATCGAAAAAACAGGACTCGTTCCAACTATTAGCATTTTTGTAAAAATCCTTCATATCTAAAACTGTTTTATCTATTTTTTGATTTGTAAAGCTCTTTATTGTATCATTCAACCCAAGACTTGTGAAAGATTCTTTAAATTTGATAATCTCTAATGTTTTATTTTGAGCAGGCCATATAGAAATAAAATAGTTTTCTTTAGGAAATGCTTCGACCATGCCTAAATATATTCTCATAAAATTATCCTCCATAATAATCCCAGTCTCATTAATAGCTGAGACATCTCTATAATTTCCATACATATGTCCATAGTAAGCATAACCTGCATCTTCATGGCTTAATGATAGAGCTGATATCTTTCCATTAGCTTGAGATGTCGCAAAGTCCCAAACAAATTTATAGCCATTATCTAGCTGCTTTGTTTCTTGTAAGTTAATAGAACCTCTTAATGGATTCTCAGTGTCATTGACACTTTGAGCTGCATATCCTATAACTTTGTTATTAGATGGAGCATAGTAGTTATCTACGTCTTCTTTTAAAGCCTCTTCAAAAAGCAATAATCCACCATAACATTTAGTTGACACAGGAAACATCACTTTATAAAATATAGAATCTGAAGAATATTGTACAGGATACATTAGACAGCTCGGATTATATTTAAATATATCAGGAACTGCATTTGTAACCATATTCTCGCTTTCATATACTTCTTTTTTATTAGTTTTTACATCTGTTAGTTCTATTGTTGTTCTACCTTTAAGCAATGTATCTACCTCCCTATATGTTAATTGCTTAGCTTTATTCCTAGATACTGAAATCTATTAATCTTTTCATTAACAGAAAACTTCTCTGGTTCTTGTGTTGTAAGATTATATTTTTCCTTAATACGTTTTAGCATGGTCATATTTCCAATTGTAATTCTGTTCCAAGTTTCATCAACCTTAATCTTTCCATCCCACTCCTCATTAGAGCCTAATGATTGACCTGATATTGCTGCTATAGCATTATCCTTGCTTATCATAGCCTTGCCAGATTCTAGCCTAATAAGTACCGAGAAGTTGTTCATTGTTTTCTCTTTTATCTTCGTCAAAGGATAAAAAAGGTTTAATATATGCTCACCACTCATGTAAGTTTCCTTTAGTATGTGATGCTCAATTTTTGCATCATTGAAAACATAAGTAACAACTAAACGAGTAGGAACTTCAACTGTTTCTATAAGTTCAAGATCTTCAATAACTTCTTTATCCTCAAACTTTGGTGGGTTGAATGATTTTTTCTCGTCATTAAGGACCTCAACTTTTTTAGTTTCTTTTCTTTTTACCTTCTTGTGTTTTTCTTCTGTGTCGCAAATAACATTTAATAAAATTGCTGCATTAAATAATGCTTCAGTTTCTTTATCTGAAGCAAACTCAATACTAATAATTGGTGTGTCTGTTGTAGATAAATTGATAGCTGAATAGTTAGAGTAAGAATGCACCACTAGCTTCTCAGATTCAATCTGATTTATTAGTCCAGTGATGTTCTTATCATTTTTACTTTTAGCTCTTGATAGATATGGATTTTTTCCAACACCAATAATTCTGTGTTTTCCATTTATCTTATATTCAATATCTGTAATTAAACCTTCTATAGTTTCATTTGAATATATGATTTCAATCCTATCTCCAACATCTAAAGAAGGATCACCTATTGTTTCCATATCAACAGGTGTATGCTGTATTTTACATACTTCATTTAATAAAGCTTCACACATTCTTTGTCTTTTCTCTTCAAGTCCAAGTTGCATAAGAGGGTTTATCCCTAGATTCATAGTCAAACCATTATCTTCATCCAAGGAATAGTATTCTGCAATTTTAGTCTTTGCATTCGTTGAGTTAATTGCTGTGTACCTTGTTTTAAAATCGGATATTGAAGATGAGAACCTCTCCTTAGCATTAATGCTTGTTGAAACTTTTTCTGAATATTTCATAAGAACCAGCTCGCCTGTTCTATTAATTTGAGCAAATACTCCAAGTGTTGATGCAATATAGTGAATAAAGTCTCTGTAAGTTTCTATATCATTTTCTTTATAAATTGCTAAGGCTTCCTGCCCATTAGCAAAGGCTTTTATCTCGTCCTCGCTCATTCCTAGCTTAACTTTGCATTTTTCACATGAAAGACTTAAAAGGTCGTACGCAGATCCAAAGGTGTCTGTAATAGGAAAGTTCTTATCAAAGCGTAGCATATAGTCATAGCCTTTAAGTTCTAGTATTTTCTTAGACCTATTCGCTTCTGTTACATCAAATATCCCCATAGGTATCGTTTCAACTTTCCCATCAGATAATACTTGATGATAAAAAAGCTCAAGCTTAGAATCTTCAAGGCTGTATCTGTCAATATTTGAAAATAAACTGATGCCAAACTCTGCAGCATAAACTGTTCCTATCTCAAGCTCTGATGAGCCTGAACACGATCTATGAATATATCCAGACCCTTTTAATATGTCACTATTTGTAAAAGGAATTACTTTCTTATCTTTTAAAATGATATTGCCAGTCCAATAAAAGCTACGAGAATTTTTCTTTATTTCTGTTTTAAAATCTGCACTTGTAGAATACATTAATATTCCTCCAAAGAAAACGATACATTCCAAAGCCCTTTATATGAAGTATCTTTCACTAGCTTTGTTTTAAAACCATCAATGTACATCTCTGCTTCTTTTAATGATAAATCTTCTGTGTCTAAGTATTTAACTTTTAACTTAGCCTTCTTAGTAAATTTACTTAATACTTTCACTAGCTTGGGACTACATGAGAAGTCAACAGATATGCTAGCTACTTTACTTCTAATAATATCTCTTTGAATAGTACCTGCTTCTGTTTCTCCTCCTGTGTCTGCCTCTATATCTCTAAAATCAATAGAATAAGAGTTAGGTAGAGGCAGGTCTACTCCTTCAATTATTAAATATGATTGATGCTTCATTTACCTACCTCCACTTCTTAAATTTCTTCTTTGAGATGCATTAACAATAACCTCATCTAGCAATGTTCCTCCTAAGTAAACAGGTATAACAATGTCGCCAGATTGTTCAGCTTTAAAATCAATATTTGATAATGCGGCTTTGATTTGTCCTCCTATGTCAACGGAGCTAGCTTGAGTGGCACTTGCTCCAACCGTAGCTAAACTTGGATTTAAAACCATATCGCTTGCCACATTCTTCATTGATGATTGGACTAAACTTCTACTCTTCTCTATTCCTTTTGCTAAACCTTTCATAAAGTCTGGCATCCATGTTTCATAATCTGTTAATGGACCTACATCTGGTACTGAGAAGTGCAGGAAGGATTTTATTGTAGATGCTACATTAGAAACAGCAGATGCGATTCCACCTATAGCACTTTTTATACCATTAATAATTCCGTTAATTAAATCTGCTCCCCAGTTATATGCACTAGATATAAGGTTTTGAATAAATGATACTGCGTTATTAAAGCCAGTTTTTATTGTATTAACTATGTTTGACATTGTATTTGAAATAGTTGAAAACATCGCATTAAAGACGTTAGATACAGTTGATTTTATTCCATTTATTACTGAAGTAACGCTGTTCTTTATAGTATTCCAAGTATTAATAACAAATGTTTTAATTGCATTAATAACTGTTGATATAGTATTCTTTATCACATTCCATATAGATTCAATTGTTGTTTTCAATGTATTTACAGTGGTAACAACTGCTGTTTTTATGTTATTCCATGTTGTACTTATAAAAGTTGATATCGTTGTAAGTATCGTAGTAAAAAATGTGCTAATTGCATTCCATACTGTTTCTATACTTGTTTTAATGTTTTCAATACTTGTTACTACAAAGTTCTTTATATTTTCCCATGCTGTTTTGAAAAATTCACTAATACTGTTGAAAACAGTAGTCGTTGTATTCTTTATTGCATCCCATGTATCAGTAAATATTGTAGATATTGAATTCCAAAGTTCAGAAAAGAAATCTTTTATTGCATTCCATACCGTTATAGTCGCTTCCTTTATTGCTTCCCAAACTGCAATAACTCCATTTCTAAACCATTCACACTTATTCCATAAAAGAACCAAAACAGCAATTACAGCACCTATTACAATAGGTACTATACCTATAGCTGATACGACAGCTGTTATAGCAGGGATAATAGTTCCAGTTACAAAACCAGCTACTTTTGCAAAGGCTCCAACTACTAGTGGACCTTGTGTCATAATCGTACCAATCGACCATACAAGTTTGCCTACTATAACAAGAATAGGACCAATAGCAGCAATTAAAACTCCTATGGTTGCAATAATACCTTTAACAGGCTCTGGTAGTGCATTTATTCCATTTACAAGCTTAGTTAAGAAATCTACCAAGCCTCTAACGGCAGGCATCAACAGTTCTCCAAAAGATATAGCTAATTCCTCTAAAGCTGATTTTAATATTTTAAGCTGTCCACCTAAGTTATCCTGCATAGTGTTTGCCATTTTCTCAGCTGATCCGTCAGCGTTATATATGGCATCACTTAAATTATTGTAATCTTGCTCGCTAGCGTTAATTATTGCAAGCATACCAGACATAGCATTTTTACCAAATATCAATGAGGCAGCCTGTGCTTGTTGAGTTCCGTCTAGACTAGCAAAAGCATTTCTAAAGGTCATCAATGTTTCGTCAAGTGATAGTCCTTGAATATCTTCTACTGTTAAACCAAGCATAGCCATGCCATTTGAAACTTCTTTAGTTGGTGATGCTAGTCTTGTCAGTGCGGATCTTAGAGCAGTACCTGCCTGAGAGCCTTTAACACCAGAGTTTGCCATCAGACCTATGGCTACAGCCATGTCTTCTACTGAGTATCCTAAAGCTCCAGCGATTGGTGCAGCGTACTTAAATGTTTCACCCATCATAGAAACATTAGTATTTGCATTAGAAGATGCAGCTGCAAGGACGTCAGCAAAATGAGATGAATCTTCTGCTTTTAATCCGAAGGCAGTAAGAGCATCAGTGACTATATCTGAGGTAGTAGCTAGATCCTCGCCACTGGCTGCAGCAAGGTTCATAACACCATCAATACCATCTATCATTTGCTTAGTTTTCCATCCAGCCATTGCCATATAGTTCATAGCATCTGCAGCTTCGCTAGCTGAAAACATTGTCTTCGCACCCATTTCTCTTGCTTTTTTACAAAGAGCATCAAAATCAGAGCCAGTTGCTCCAGAGACAGCCTTTACCTTTGACATACCAGAATCAAAGTCTGCTGCTGTTTTTACAGCTACTGCACCAAGTCCAGCTACAGCGAGAGATACTGGCATTATCTTTTTGCCAACATTTTCTATATTCTGTCCAGTGTTTTGCCATTTTTCTCCTGCAATAGCTACATTTTGTAATGTTTGATTAGTTGTTGCACCTTGTTTTTCAAGAGATTTAAGTGCTTGTTCTGTTTCTATGATCTCTCTTTTTAAGGCATCATATTGCTCTTGTGAGATTTTGCCTTCAGCTAGAGCCTGTTCTGCTTGTTTCTGAGCCTCTTTTAGTGAATTAAGCTTGTTTTTTGTTTCTTCTAATGTTTGTCCTAGAAGTTTATGCTTTTGTGAGATAAGCTCAGTATTGCCAGGATCAAGTTTAAGAAGTTTATTTACATCACGAAGTTCAGACTGGGTATGTTTTATCTCAGTGTTTACTGCCTTTAGTGCCTCTTGAAGCTTGGTGGTATCCCCTCCAATTTCAACAGTAATCCCTTTTACTCTATTTGCCAATATCTCACCTCCTTAAAATTATATAAAAAGCATCCTTCACTTAACGATGCTTAAATAGTTTATTCATTAAAATTTATCAAAATCGTCTTGTGTTGCTACTTCTTTGTAATTGTAATCGTCATTGCTTTTTTCTATAAACATATCGTTTACAAGTCCAATGCTTAATAAATCTAAGTCAGAAACAGAAAGACCAAGTTCCACTGCCCTTAGTAAAAATAAGGGTGTAGACATTGGTCTTTCTGTCGGTCTTACTTTTTTTTAGATTTTTCCTCCATCTTTATATTAAGTCCCCATAGCTCTATTAGCTGAGGCAGTATTTGATATATAGAAAATGTTGAGAAATTATCTAACCATTCTTCTGTGCTATCTGGAACAGATTTATCTCCATGCTTAGCCATTACATAGGCTATATTTTCAAACAATTCTAACGAACCTATATCAAGATTAGATTCATTTTTATCATTCTTTTTTATTGACCTTTCTAGTTCTATTAGGTCTTTAAAAATATCTCTACCAAATTTTATTCTATATATTCTAGGGATTGCTGCTGATGCACGAAAGACAACATCTTTACCGTCAATCTCTATTGTTTTTGTTAATGCCATTATTATTTTCCTCCTACGCTTGCTTTTGTAGGTGTTACTGCAGTTTCTGTAGGCATATAAACTGATTTATACCATCCTTCGTAAGTCTCCTTTGTTGTTGAATCGCCTGTTCTTGCTTTCACATTGCCATTTGGAAGAGGTCTTGCTTGAATCGATAAAGTTTCTGGTTGAACTTCTCTTGACTCCTCATTTGTCTCTCCTTCAAGTTTTGGTCTTGCAGCAGAACAGTTATACATGATGTGACGGATTTTCTTTTGATCTCCATCAAACTCAAAAAGAAGAGCAAAGTTTGCTGTCTCTGAATTTGATGATTCAATAAGAACTTTATTTGTATCTACTTTTTCCATTAAAACGTCTGTTCTAAACGACTCTGGGATAAGTGCTATTTCTAGGTCGCCGTCATAACCCATGTTATTAGAAATTGTGTAATATTCTATCCCATCAGCATAAAAGCTTTCTGGTTCTCCATTAGGCTCTAATGAAATGGATACAGCACCAGGCATTGGCACTGGTTCTTTGTATTTAATCGTACCATCCTCTGTTTTATCAAAAAGAGCATAGTGAACATTGCATATGTTAAATTTAACTTTATTAGCCATTATATTCCTCCTTATAATTTATCTTTAAAGTAAACTCGTAGAGAACTTCATATAGCCTTTCAGACTCAATCCATACTTCTGATTTCTCATAGTAGATTTTTTCTCTATCAAGTATTTCTTCTATTTTTTCTTCTAATTGTAAATCTTTTTTATCTGTATAGACCTCAAGATTCACTTCTGTATTTTTATAATAAACAAGCCCATCTGCTCCAAAGTGTTTATTTTTTGGAAACAGATATACCATAAAAGGTGGGTCTGGACTCTCTCCTTCAGCAAAATGCGAATAAGCAAAAGGAAGTCCTATCTCTTCTAAAATTTTTATTAGTCTATTCATTCTTTAACTTCCTTATAATGTTTTCTTCCAATTCCCTGACTCCTTTTTCTTCTGCTGGTGCTATATGAGGCTTTGCCTTTACTCTACCACCCTGTCTTAGCACATGACCTTTTTCAAGTAAGTGTGCAAGCTGATATCTGTCCCTTGAGTGAACTATTAGTTCAATCGAATTAGAAGTCTCTCTATTGTTTTTTACAGTCCATGACTTAGCATATCTACCAGTCCTTCCTACTGGAGCTGTATCCTTTATATCTTGCTTGATATTTTTAGCTGCTTTCTTAACCTCACTCTTAAGTTCATCGCTAGCCATCTTAGAATAATCTTTTAAGCCTTTCATTATTTCACTAGCTAAGTTATCTATCTTCACATTCATCTTGACACCTTCTTGCATCTTAGTTTAATCAGCTTGTTTTTATAATTCATAAAATCAACTGATAGTATATTGTATATATTTTCATCAAAGCTAATTCTATATTCACTAGAGTTTATTGATTTTAATTTTTGCTGATATCTAATGGTAAAAGATATATCAGAGCTGTCTTGCTCCATGCCTAAAAATACTGCCTCTCCTTTTCCTTGAAAGGATATATATGCATTAGTTGTAATATAGTCACTCCAAATAGATTTATGGTTTCCAATCTTGTCTATTTCAAGCTTCTTATTTTGTATCTTTATTTTTTTATTAAGGTCAACTATCTTCATTAAAACTCAGCCTTTCTTATACCAAATAATAGAGCTCTAAGTGTTAAATTAAGCTCTGCGTGGTCAGCCTCTTCTCTGTGTTCATAAAGATATGCAATCATATATAGTACAGCAATTTTAGCATTTTTATGGGTAGCAAGTTCCTCATCGCTATCGACTCTTGCAATTTCTTTGCAGTGCTCTATTGATGAAAGGATGAGCGTCTTTATATACTCATCCTCATCATCAAAATCAACTCTTAAATACGTTTTAGCCTCATCAAGAGTTATCATGCTCATTTCCTTATGCTGTAGTTCCTATTTTTAATAGCTTAACAGCCTCTCTTAGTACTAGCACACCGTCAACTCTTTCTTTGCCTAAGAAGCCTACCATGCCATTACCAGCGAATAATTCTTTTAAGTCTTGGAATGATCTGTATCCCCTGTCTCCAATCTTGTAATAAGAAATATCGCCAAACGCTATAGCAAATTTTCCTTTTTCTGCCTTTGGTGCATATGCAGATGTATATGCTGGATATCCTAATAGTCTATCTGGTTCTCCATCTTTTAGTGAAGGTTGCCAAATATATGCACCATTAACATCTTTTAACTTTCTTATTTGAGCTACTGTGGCATCATTTAGAATGAATACAGCCTTTTTTCTGTATGGTCTATCTAATGAATAAACAAGGTCTACTAATTCATCTGATGTTATTGTAGCAGCCTTAGATGTTACTCCAATTTCTCCACCTTTTTTAGCATCAAAAATTCCTGTAGGCTTATTTACACCATCTCCATTTAAGAAGGCATCTTCTTCAGCATTAGCTAATGCTTTTGTAAATTCTTCTGTGATATAGCTTTCCAAATCAAAAGCTGAATCATATAAAAGCTCTTCTGTTACTTTAACTCCAACATGAAGCTTGTGAGCATCAAGTGAAACTTGGTCAAACTTGCCATCACCAAAAGTAAGTTGTCCGCCTTCTTCAACCCATAAAGCTGCTGGCTTAGTAGCTGCGATATTTATTTTATGAAGTCCTGAAGTTTTAACTTTTGAAGCAAGCTTTCTGATAATGTTTTCATCTTCAAGTCCACTTACTATTTCTTTCTCAAGTTCTTCTGGAACTAAATATCCGCCACTCTCGTCTGCTCCAACTTTTAATTCGTTTGAAATGTCCCTAAAGTTTGATCTTAGAGCGTTCATCATTGATTTTTTATAAACGTTTCTAGATCTCATTGGTATTTCTTCATCATTACCTACTGTAGGCTCGTTTTTTAAAGCTTGAGTGGTAGGTTTTGCAAGGTCTTTGTCCATTTCTTCCTCCCTCTTTTTTCTGTTAATTTCACGAGAGTAGTTCTCGATTGTCTTCTCCATCTCTTCGTATGTCTTGAAGTCCTCGTCAGACATTAAGCCGTTCTCATCTTTTTTGGAATCAGCAAAATTCTTTGCATTATTCCATGCCTCTGTTCTTTTTTCAATTAGTTCATTTAAAGTCATATAATTACCTCCATTTATTTTTTATTTGACTTAGTCGTTCTTCCACTTCGTTTATTGAGTGGTTCTTTACTTCTTTCTTTATTTTTGTCATGAGTGAATTAGTTACTGCTCTTCTAGAAAAGACCATATTTGTTACTTTTTCATCTTTTCTCTTATCGCTTAGAGTGCCGTCACAAAATCCCATCTCTATGGCTTTGTTCTTATCAAACCAAGTCTCTCCATCCATAAGATTAGAAATCTCTTCTCTAGAAAGTCCTGTCTTGATTTCATAAGCATTTATAATTGATTCTTTGACTTCATTAAGCATCTCTATAGCTTTCTGCATTTCTTTAGAATCGCCAATGGCTACAGTTAAAGGGTTATGGATCATCATTAAAGATGTCGGACTCATTAAAACTTCAGTTCCTGCCATAGCGATAACTGAAGCAGCTGATGCTGCAAGTCCATCAATCTTAACAGTTACATTACCTTTGTGTTCTAAAAGCATTGTGTAAATTCTTGATGCTGCTATACAGTCGCCACCAGGTGAGTTGATCCAAACTGTTATGTCTCCTTTTTTATTTTTTAATTCTTCAAAAAAGAGCCTTGGTGTGATTTCATCATCAAACCAAGACTCTTCTGCTATAACCCCATCTATATAGAGTTCATTTTCATTCTCTTTCCAGTTCCAAAATATTTTATTTTTCATCCTCTAAATCATTACCTCCATTCTTTTCATAAAAAGCTCCCGCCTTATTAAGTGGTAGCATGTTTCCATTAACAAGATATAAGTCGCCACCTTCTTCAGCTGAAATTCTATCTAGATTTTCTAGCTCTCGTATATCGTTTGCACTCATCCAACCATTCTGTCTTCCGACAGCATATCCATTCATTCTTGATTCGTAATCTCCTCTTAGAAGTCCGTCAAGATTAAACTTAATGAAATAGTTTTCTTTTTCTTTTTTTGTTAACAGTGATCTCTCTAGAGATTGCTCCCATCTAATTATCCAAGGATCGAGAGTATATTTAACAAACTCAAGAGATTGCTGCTCAATATTTGAAAAAGACGACCTTTCTAAGTCTCCTATCATGTGAGGTGGAACTCTGAAAATTCTTGCTATTTCATTTAACTGAAACTTTCTTGTTTCTAAAAATTGAGCCTCACTTGGAGCAATGGCTATTGGTTGATACTTCATCCCTTCTTCGAGTACAGCTACTTTGTTAGCATTCTTTGGTCCTTGAAAAGCAGCATTCCAAGATTCTCTGACTCTTTCAGGATCCTTAATAATACCAGGGTGCTCTAAAACTCCACCTGGTTGAGCTCCATTTTGAAAGAAAGAGGCACCATATTCTTCACAAGCCATAGCCATGCCTATAGCATTTTTTGCCATTGTAATTGGCGAATATCCAATAAGTCCATCAAATCCAAGTCCTGGTATATGAAGAACATCTTCTTTTAATAGATAAACATCTTCATACTTATGCTTGTATTTATAGAAGATTTCTCCATCTTCGCTTCTCATTACAGTCATCTTGTTTGGCATCAAAGGATAAAGACCAAGAATTTCATTTTTTCCATTTCTTATTATTTGAGCATAAGCGTTGCCCCATAGCAAAAGATGCGTCATTAGTGTTTCTCTAAATACAAATGAAGTCATTTCACTATTTGGTTCATCATGTAATAAAAAATATAATGTATGCTGTTTTGCTTTTTCCTTAGAACTAGAATTCTCTTTTTTGTAAAGATGTAAAGGTAGTCCAGCTAAAGTTTCTGCAAGAACTCTAACACATGAATATACTGCTGTCATCTGCATAGCTGTAAATTCATTAACTTCCTTATTTACAATTGTTCTACCAAACAAAAAAGACGATGAAGATATTCTCTCCCCGTCTTTAGGTTTGTCCCTTGATTTAAATATTAAATTTAAAATTCCTATATTAGCACCTCCTTAAATTTGGCATAAGAAAAGCACCTACTTACGTAGATGCTAAGAATATATTCCAAATTTTTCTGGTATAATTCCAGTCTTTTGATATTCTATATTTAAATAAAATAATAATTTTAACGCTTGGCTATCTATACCACTTTCTGTTAAACTCCAACAATAACTTGAGTTCTCCACTTTGATTTTACCTCTACTACAAAATTCCCAGCAGTCAACTTCTGGATAGTTCTTCTTTTCTATCCATTCTTTTTTTCCATTTGGTTTTTTCTTTCTTTTTCTTTCGATAGTTGGTTCTGGAAAGAAATCTTTGCTTATTAATAGTATTCCATCGTAAGTATCTAAAGCTTTTTTATAATTATCTAAATTTACATTATATGATGTATACTCATAAGTATACCATTCATCATCTTTTGATATTAGTCGGCAAGATGCACCATATCCTCTACTCATATAGCATTCTCCTTTAAATATGAAAGCATAATATAAAAACTAATAACCTCCATAAATAATATTTATTTTTTTAATTTGTATATTCTATCTAGACTGTTTTTATCTGTATTTATAATATACACTGTTTCTAAATCTTTATTAACATAATATTTAAATGGTCTAAATGGATTCTTGTTGAATAAATCTTTTATCAACAAATCATCTGTATTGTCGTTTGAGTTTATTATAAATATTTCATCTAATTTTTCAATATTCTTCAAATCTATATCCACACTAAAATCATCCACTCTTAAATATTCTCCTATGCATTTTTCTGTTTTACCATCCCATAGATATACTGTTTGGCATTTATTGCATTTCCAGAAATAATCATTTTGTAATATAGACTCTCCATAATATATTATATCTAAAAGTTCAGGATTCTCTTTATTCAAATTAGTTTTTATATAATCGATAAGTTCAGTCTTAGTGTAAACATTATACACAATAGAGCCATCGTGATCCCTCATTATATTTCCACAGACGCTACAACCCATTCCTCCCATAGTATTCCTCCATTCAGTTAATACTTCTATATAAGTATACCCAATTTAAAATACTAATAGACCTCTATCATCATAAACAGATTCACTTGTATCATTACCACATCTTATAGCCCTATCAAGAGCCATGATTGTAGCAATAACTCCATCTATCTTTTCTGTAGATTTTTCTTTATCTGCCTTTATATTTCCTGCAGGATCTGTTCGTATAAATATGTTATCCATCATCCATCTTAAAACTGGGTGTCCTGCATGAGCTATTTTCCTTTCGAGTGTTAACTTCATCAATTCTTTTGTAGGTGGTGACATATCTTTGAAACCCTGTCCAAATGACACTACTGTAAAACCCATATTTTCAAGATTCTGAACCATTTGAACTGCTCCCCATCTATCGAATGCTATTTCTCTTATGTTATACTTTTCTCCCAAATCTTCAATAAATTTTTCTATAAATCCATAGTGAACTACATTACCTTCTGTTGTTTGAATGAAACCTTGCCTTTTCCACAAGTCATAGTTTACATGGTCTCTTTTTACTCTTAAATCAAGATTGTCTTCTGGTAACCAAAAGTAAGGTAGTATCTGAAATTTATCGTCTTCATCTAGTGGTGGAAACACTAAAACAAAGGCTGTTATATCCGTTGTAGACGAAAGGTCTAGACCACCATAACAGACCCTACCTTTTATTTCGTCTTCATTGACAGCAAAATTACATAAATCCCATTTATCCATTGGCATCCATCTAATAGCTTGTTTTACCCATTGATTAAGTCTTAGCTGTCTAAATGAGTTCTCTTCCGATGGGTTCTGCTTAGCAGAGTTGAATGCTTGTCTTACTTTTTCTATTGGAACAGTTATACCAAGCGAGGGATTAGCTTTATACCAAATTTTCTCATCGGTCCAGTCATCATCTCTATGAGCTCCATAAATAACTGGGTAGAATGTAGGATCAGTCTTTCTGCCCTCAAGAATATCTACTGCCTTTTGATGTGTTTCATAGCAGATTGATTTCGTATCTGTTCCTGCAGTTGTTATTAAAAAATACAAGGGTTGAGTTCTAGCATCTCCAGATCCCTTGGTCATTACATCAAATAATTTTCTATTAGGCTGTGTATGTAGTTCATCAAAAACGACTCCATGAATATTAAATCCATGTTTTGAATATGCCTCTGCTGACAATACTTGATAAAAAGAATTTGTAGGTTTGTATATCATTCTTTTTTGTGATGCTAGTATTTTTACTCTCTTAGAAAGTGCAGGTGACATTCTTACCATATCTGCTGCAACATCAAAAACTATAGTTGCTTGTTGTCTATCCGCAGCACATCCATATACTTCTGCTCTTTCTTCTCCATCGCCACATGTAAGAAGCAAAGCTACAGCTGCTGCAAGCTCTGACTTTCCCATCTTCTTTGGAATTTCTATATAAGCTGTATTGAATTGTCTGTATCCTGTTTCTTTTACAATACCAAATAAATCTCTAATAATTTCTTCTTGCCAATCTATAAGCTTAAAATCTTTACCTGCCCATCTACCTTTTGTGTGCTTAAGGCACTCTATAAAGGTAACAGCATAGTCAGCCTTCTTTTTATCATATCTTGAATTTGCTAGCATGAATTTACTTGGTGTGTATTTCTTTTTCATTGGTCCTCCTTTCTGAAAATGGGCATAAAAAATACTAGCCTTTAGCTAGTTCACTACGACAAATAGAGCCTAAGCCCATTTTGTCTTTTATTTTAAAATAAATCGTCTATTTTATTGTATTCATCTCTTAGTTGAGTTAGCTCTTGATATATGCATTGAGCTCTAAAATTGTTTCTTGTTTCTCTTAGTTTCTTTTCTAAATCTTCTATTTCTTTCTTTCTTCTTGTTAATACCTCAATTTCGTCTCCTTCTAATGCTGCCTTATAATCTTTTTCAAAACTTGTCATTTTGTTTCCCCCTCTTCCTTTTTTCTTGTGTACATATTAGCGTACATCTAGGAATAAGTCAAGTATAATTTGCAATATGAATTGCTATTTTTCAATCTTTTATTTGCTTTGCTTGCCTAGTTCGTAAGCTTCTCTAAGCATTTCTTTTAAAGACCATACTGAAATGTCTAAGAAGTCTTCTGAGTCATTATTTCTTTTTTCTAAGTCTCCTCTGTTTTCTACTGCGTATGAATGTTTCTTAGCGATTTCTAAAAGTTGTAAATTTTCCTTTTTTAATTCTTTATTTGCCATTTTGTTCTCTCCTTTTCCTTTTTTGTTGTGTACATATTACCGTACTAATCGCTATAAGTCAAGCTATATTTTCAATATAAATGGCTATTTTTCAATCTTTCTTAAAACTAAAGCAGGTTTTATTTCTTTTTCATCTTCTTGTGTTTCAAAATTCCAGTCTATTC
>ERZ1673752.2826-NODE-2826-length-18122-cov-11.457907_pt1 | contig 18122 bp, 17 predicted proteins | sample MGYA00580195_ERZ1673752 | MGnify/ENA primary metagenome ERZ1673752 (study PRJEB41218, sample SAMN15661744) | gut metagenome | host: Homo sapiens | place: Canada: London | collected 2015-08-20/2019-03-30 | study: EMG produced TPA metagenomics assembly of...
CTCATCCCTGCTCCTTACTCCAGTCGCGCCCCCACGGGGCGCGTGGATTGAAATACCAACGAACGGATCACGCAGAGAATGGGGGCGCGTGGATTGAAACGGGCTGCGCGCCACGATGTCGAGGTGCGTCTTGGTCGCGCCCCGCAAGGGGAGCGTGGATTGAAATTGGATTGACCCGACGCCTATCACCGGTGGCCTGAAAGTCGCACCTCTTCGTGGGGCGCGTGGATTGAAATCAGACCTGGTCCTGCACGACGAACATTCCGATTTTATCGCGCCTTATGCGGAGCGTGTGGATTGAAATTTCTCCAACAAGTACGACATCACAAAGCACTCAATGTCGTGCTTCCATGGGCACGTGGATTGAAATCGCCAGAACGCATCTTCACCGATGCTTTCCAAGGTCGTGCTCTGCGCGGGGGGTGTGGATTGAAATTGTTCTTCGATCGTCATTTTCTGCAGGCCCGTAATTTGTCGTGCCCACGCGGAGCATGTGGATTGAAATGGCCAAAGATACGCCGCGTGCAGAGTCAGTTCCAGCCGCGCCCCCACGGGGCACGAGGATTGAAATGAGGATCATATCCACAATTACAATAATCCGCACCAGTCGCCCCCAAACGGGCCGCGTGGATTGAAATCGGAACTGGGGTGGGATCTCTGCCGGGATTACGGATGTGTCTCTTTTGCGGTGCGCGGCAGCCGCAGGGCGGATAAAAAACAAACAGCGCCGGAGAGGATATGCAAGCGTATCCTCTCCGGCGCTGTTATTCTATATTTGCGGAAATCTAAGGTGCGGCCGGTTCTTCCAGCAGGCCGGCGAAGCCGCGGTACGGGCTGTCCGCGCAGGACTGGACATCCGCCTGCAGGACGTGGATATCCAGCTTCTTTTTGGCTGTGTCGGCGGAGATGATCGTGCCTGCGCCCGCGATGCAGCCTCCCGGGCAGGCCATGCCCTCGAGCAGATACCCGTCGAGCTTGCCGGTCTTCGCCAGCGTCAGGAGCTTCCGGCACTCGCGCAGGCCGTCGGCGCGCTGGATTTTGATCTCCGTGTCCGGTTTTGTGCGGTGCAGGATCTCTTCGACCGCGGCGGCCACGCCGCCTGCGGCTGCAAAGCCGCGGCCGAGGCCGGAGCCGTCGTGCAGATCCTCCGATTCCGGCAGCGCCGAGAAATCAATCTCCTTCGCCTCAAAGATGCCCATCAGTTCCTCATAGGTCAGCACGAAATCGACATCCGAGCGGAGCTCCGGCTGCATGGCCTCGAGCTTTTTGGCCGCGCACGGGCCGATGAACACGACCCTGCTGCCCGGATGCGTATGCCGGACGAGGCGCGCCGTGTAGATCATCGGCGTGTAGGTCATGGAGATATTGCCGGATTCCTTCGGAAACAGCCGCCGCGCCATCATCCGCCACGACGGGCAGCAGGAGGTTGCGAGAAATTTCTGCTGCGCGGGCACCTTTTCCACGAAATCCTGCGCTTCCTCGATCGCGCAGACGTCCGCGCCAGCCGCGACCTCCACCACGTCGGCAAAGCCCAGCTGCTTCATGGCGGCGACGAACTTCGGAACGGTCACGTCCTTGCCAAACTGGCCGACGAACGACGGCGCGACGATGGCCACGACGGAGTTTCCCTCCGCAATGGAGCGGACGACCTGAAAGATCTGGCTCTTGTCGACGATCGCCCCGAATGGACAGCTCACAAGACACTGACCGCAGGAAACGCAGCGGTCGTAATCGATCTTTGCCTTCTCGTTTTCGTCCAGACCGATCGCATCCATGCCGCATGCGGCCTGACAGGGACGCTCGATGAACGTGATCGCGTGATACGAACAGGCGCGGGCGCATTTGCCGCATTTGACGCACTGCGCTTCATCGATCACGCTCCGGCCGTTTTCAAAGCGGATCGCGCCCTTCGGGCACACCCGCTGGCACGACGCAGCAAGGCACCCCTGACACAGCTCCGTGACCTGATAGCGCTTTGTCGGGCAGGCATGGCAGGCGTAGGGGATGATGTTGACGAGCGGCGGCTCGTAATACTGTTCGGCAATGGCGGCGTGGTCCATGCCCTCGGTCAGAAGTGTGCGCGTCTGCACGGGCTGCAGGGACAGGCCCATCGCCAGCCGCACGCGCTCGCCCGCGATGGCGCGCTCGAGAAAGACAGATTCCCGGTGCAGCGGGCTCGTGCCGGGGACGATCCGGTATGGGATATCCTCCATCTGGCTGCAGTCGCCGGAATAGGCCATCCGGGCGACCTCGGTGAAGACCTGTTTGCGGATATCGGTGATGAGAGAGGGAATGCCGCGCATATCGAAAACCTCCGGGGAAGAATTGACACAGGAGTGCCGGACGCCCGTTAGGAGATCCGGGCGCCCGGCTGGGAAAGGGAAGGCGGGATTGGGAACCGCCGAAAGAAAAGCGGAAGCACACACTTCCGTATTGCACCGCAGACTGTTCTTCGCCGCGGATACAAAAAAAACCGTGCTGCCTGCACCGGCCGCACGGAAACAAAGCCCCTATCCTGCTGATAAGCGCTGTACGGTTCGGCCCCGGTCATGGCAAGGCACAGGGCAGCTCTCAGAAGACCTGACTTATCCTGACAAAGCAGGCATCACAGTGACCGACTCGCGGGGCCTCTCACCCCATTCCACCTGCAAGCGCGAAGCTTGCGCGAACTGCCCGATATTCTCTTTTTATTCAGTTTACCATATGCCGAGGAAAAAGAACAATGCCGATTCCTGTTTCAATATACCGAAAATGATATAAAACTATCAGAAAATAAGAATTGCCGGTGCAGCAGCCCGATGGGCTGCTGCACCGGCAGGGGAAAGGGAAGGGGATCATTGTTCGGATAGGGATTTGACGTGCAGCCGCGCGATGGCGCGGGAGAGCGTCAGGCGCGCCTCGCGGTATTCGCGGATGGACTGCTTCTGCAAGAGCGCTTCTTTCGCGGCGTCCGCTGCGTGCTGCGCGCGCAGGCGGTCGATATCCTCGGGCCGTTCCGCCGAATCGACCAGCACGAGTACGTCATTGTCTTCGATCTTGACCACGCCGGAGGAGACCGCCGCAAGCTGCTCCTCGCCGCCCGGCACGCGCAGATACAGCGTGCCCGGCACTGTGGCGCAGATCGTGTTGGCGTGCCCGGCCCAGATGCCGTACTGGCCGTCCGGTGCGGGGATGATCAGCGATTCGCACGGACCGTCGTAAAACGTGTGGTCGGCGGCCAGAATATGCACGCGGAAGCTGTTCACAGGGAGGCCTCCTTCTGCAGCTGCTCCGCCTTGCGGACGGCTTCGTCGATCGTGCCGACGTTATAGAACGCGGCCTCCGGATAGGCGTCCATGTCGCCGCTCAAAATTGCCTGGAACCCGCGCAGCGTCTCGGTCAGCGGGACGTAAACGCCCGGAATGCCGGTGAACTTCTCCGCGACATGCGTCGGCTGGGAGAGGAATCTCTGGATCTTTCTTGCACGTGCGACGGTCAGCTTATCGTCTTCACTCAGCTCATCCATGCCGAGAATGGCAATGATGTCCTGCAACTCCTTGTATTTCTGCAGCATCTCCTGTACGCGCCGGGCCGTCTCATAATGCGCCTGCCCAACGATGGAGGCCTCGAGAATGCGGGACGAGGACGCCAGCGGATCGACGGCGGGGTACAGGCCCTGCTCTGCGATCTTCCGGCTCAGGACAGTCGTCGCGTCCAGATGGGTGAAGGTCGTGGCCGGAGCCGGGTCGGTCAGATCATCCGCCGGAACATAGACGGCCTGCACGGACGTGACGGAGCCGTTGGCGGTCGACGCGATGCGCTCCTGCAGCGCGCCCATTTCCTCCGCCAGCGTCGGCTGATAGCCGACGGCGGACGGCATGCGGCCGAGCAGCGTCGATACCTCGCTGCCTGCCTGCACAAAGCGGAAGATATTGTCGATGAACAGAAGCACGTCCTTCTTTTCCGTGTCGCGGAAATATTCTGCCATCGTCAGACCCGAAAGCGCCACGCGCATACGCACGCCGGGCGATTCGTTCATCTGGCCGAAGACCAGCGCCGTCTTCTGCAGAACGCCGCTTTCGTGCATCTCGTTCCAGAGGTCGTTGCCCTCGCGGCTGCGCTCGCCGACGCCGGTGAAGACGGAATAGCCGCCGTGTTCGGTCGCGACGTTGTGGATGAGCTCCTGAATGAGCACCGTCTTGCCGACGCCTGCGCCGCCGAACAGACCGATCTTGCCGCCCTTGGGGTACGGCTCCAGGAGATCAATGACCTTGATGCCGGTCTCCAGCAGCTCGGTCGCCGGGCGCTGGTCGGCAAAGGCCGGAGCCTTGCGATGGATCTCCCACTGCGGCGTCTTGTCCGGCAGCGCGCCCTCGCCGTCGATCGGCTCGCCGAGGACGTTGAACATCCGGCCAAGCGTCGCTTCGCCGACCGGCACACGGATGCCGCAGCCGGCCGCTTCGACCGGCATGCCGCGCGAGAGCTGCTCGCCCGCGCCCAGCAGCACGCACCGCACGCGCGTGGCGGACAGCTGCTGCACGACCTCCATCACGCGCGCTTCGCCATGTACGGTGACGCGCAGCGCTTCGCGGATGGCGGGCAGCTGCCCCTTTTCAAAGCCGCAGTCCACAACAGGGCCTGCGACGGTCAAAATCCTGCCTGTATTCAAAGTGTCTGCACCTCCTGCGCGCTCAGCCGCTGGGCGGCCGCGCCTGCTGTGATCTCGGTGATCTCCTGCGTGATCTCCGCCTGCCGCAGGCGTTGATAGGCGGAGGAGAGCGAGGCCAAAAGCGCCTCGGCATTGTCGTTTGCCGCGCGCATGGCCGTCATTCTGGCGTTCTGCTCGCTGCAGAAGCTGTCGACCAGCGCGCTGTAGATAAAGCCGGATACATAGCTGGGGATCATCGTATCCAGTACAGTCTCAATGGACGGGGCGAAGGTAAAGGGCGTTTTGACCGCCTTTTCCTCCGGCCGGGATGCGAACGTCTGCCGGTGGAAGGGCAGAAGCCGCGTGGACTTCGCTTCCTCCGTCATGGCGTTCTTCATATCCGTGTAAATGACGAATATTTTTTGAACGGCGCCGCTGTCGTAAAGCTCCAGCAGCGTGCGGCTGATCTCGCGGGCGCGCTGCATGGTCGGGTTCTGCGCGGTATAGAGGAAGCTCCGCTCGACCGGGATCTGATGGTGGGCAAAATACTGCCGTCCATACTCGCCGACGACAAAGAGCTTCGCATCGGCGTGCTCGTTCAGAAGCCGCTGCGCCTCGCGCAGCACGTTCTGGTTATACATACCGGCCAGACCCTTGTCTGCGGTGATGACGAGATAGGCATAGGTTCCGCGGAGCGGATGATCGTCGCCGGGATAGAAATACCGGCTCTCCACACCCTCGACCGTGCGGAAGACCCGCTTGATCTCGCTGCGCAGCGCGTCAAAATAGGGCCGTGTGCGGTCGAGCTCCGCGCGCGCCTTCCGGAGCTTCGTCGACGCGATCAGATACATCGCGTTCGTGATCTTCTGCGTGTCGCGCACGCTCGCGATGCGGTCCTTGATCTCCTTTGTGCCGCTCATTTGCGCTCACCGTCCGGGTTCAGTTGCTGCGCAATGAAGCGCTTTGCCGCGTCAAGGATCTGCGCGCAGTCCCCGTCTGTCAGCTGGCCGGTCGTGTCGATCCGGCTACAGAGGGCGGAGAACTGCTGCTCCAATGCGGCGAGCAGCTTCTGCGCGGTGCTCCGCACCTGCGCGGGCGGCACGGGCAAAAAGACATGACCGAGCGCGCTCACGAGCAGGAGCACCTGCGCGTGCTGGGAATACGGGTGGGACTGCTCCTGCCGCAGCAGCTGCATGAGCCCCTGCCCGTAGGCGAGCTGGCGGCGCGTCGCGTCGTCCAGATCGCTGGAAAACTGCATGAAGACCTCCATCTCGCGGTACTGCGCCAGCTCCAGACGGATCGCGCCAGCAGCCTTTTTCATGGCCTTCGTCTGCGCCGCGCCGCCGACACGGGACACGGACAGGCCGACGTTGACGGCCGGCCGCTGGCCCGCAAAGAACAGGCTGCTCTCGAGGAAAATCTGCCCGTCGGTGATGGAGATGATATTGGTCGGGATATAAGCGGAGACGTCGCCCGCCTGCGTCTCGACGATGGGAAGCGCCGTCATGCTGCCGCCGCCCAGGTGGTCGGCCAGATGCGCCGCGCGTTCGAGAAGACGCGAATGCAGATAAAAGACGTCGCCGGGGTAGGCCTCACGGCCGGGAGACCGCTTCAGAAGCAGGCTCAATGCGCGGTACGCGACCGCATGCTTGGAAAGATCGTCGTACACAATCAGCACGTCGCGCCCCTGATGCATGAAGTATTCGCCCATCGCGCAGCCTGCGTAGGGAGCGATGTACTGCAGCGGCGCGGAATCGCTGGCCGCCGCGCAGAGGACGATGGTATACCGCAGCGCGTCGTGCGCCTGCAGCGTCTGCACGAGCTGCGCAACGCTCGACGCCTTCTGGCCGATGGCGACATAGATGCACACGACGTTCTGATCCTTCTGGTTGAGGATCGTGTCGAGCGCGATGGCCGTCTTGCCGGTCTGGCGGTCGCCGATGATGAGCTCACGCTGGCCGCGGCCGATGGGGAACATGGAATCGATGGCCAGAAGTCCCGTCTGCATGGGCTTGTCGACCGGCTGGCGGTCGATGATGCCGGGGGCAGGGGATTCGATGGGATAATAGTCCGATTCGGAAATTTCGCCCTTGCCGTCGATCGGCGCGCCGAGCGGATCGATCACGCGGCCGAGAAACGCATCTCCGACCGGGATACCGGCGGATTTGCCGCTGCGGAGGACGACGCTGCCCGCCTGTACGGCGGCCTCGCCCGCAAAAACAACGCAGCCGATGCTTTTTTCCTTCAGATCGAGCACCATGCCGCGCACGCCGTTTTCAAAAATCAGAATCTCGCCGTATTCCGCGCCCGGCAGACCGCTGACCTCGGCGATGCCGTCGCCGTAGGAGAGGACGGTGCCGATCTCAGTCGCGGAGGCCTCCGGCTGGAAATCCTCCAGCGTTTTGCGGAGCAGCGGGATAACGTCGCTCCGGCTGCGGATGGCGGCGGCGATCTTGTCCTTCAGCTGACGGCTTTTGCCGGAGCTGCTCCAGTCATAGACCAGCTCGCGGCTCTCGCCCTCGCCGAGCTCCAGCCGGAAGCCGTCCTTCATCCGGTCGTCCCGCTCCCAGTGCAGGTTGACCGGACGCTGGTATTTCTGATGCAGGAAGTCGCGCAGCTGCGCAAGCTGCTCCTCGGTCGGAGCGGTGCGGCTGTATACGCGGGCCTGCAGCTTCTGCTCACTCATGCGTTATGCTCCCCGCTTGACTGCGTGCAGAAAATCCGCATACGGATCGTCCGCGTCGGAGACCAGCTTGTCGACCGCGTTGGAGACCAGCGCACCGAGCTGCTCGTTGGCCTCACGCAGCATGGCGTCCTTTTCCCGCGCGGCCTGCGCCTTTGCGGCAGCAAGAATTTTCTGCTTTTCTGCGTCCGCACTTGCAAGACGGGCCGCAGCCTCCGCGTCGGCCTGCTTCATGGCATCCGCGCGCAGCTGCTCGGCCTCCGCCTGCATGCCGGAGAGCGTTTCGTCAGCCTTCCGGACCTTCTGCTCAGCCTCCTGCAGCTTTGCCTGCGCGTCGGCTTCCAGTCCGGCATAATACTCCTGCCGTTTTTTCATGAATGCGGTGACGGGCTGATACAGAAGGAAATACAGTCCGCCCGTCAGGATGATCAGATTAAATATGTGCAGCAAGATCTGCTGCCAGTCGATATTCAGCGGTACTCCCATACTATTTCTCCTTTACAGCACGAAGATGATCAGAATGGCGACGATCAGGGCATAAATGATGGCGGTCTCAATAAAGACCAGACCCAGCATCATCGAGGACCGGATGCTGCCGGAGGCTTCCGGCTGGCGGGACATGCCCTCGGCGCTCTTGCCGATGGCGATGGCCATGCCGAGCGCACCGGCCGTCGCGACAAGACCCACGACAACGGCCGCGGCGATCGCCTTTGCGCCGGTCGAGTTTTCAGCCGCGGCCGCGGCTTCCGCGGCAGGCGCGGCGTCAGCGGTATCCGCAGCGCTGGCCGACACGGCGAGCAGCGCGCAGACAAGCAGCATGACAAGCATCAGAGATACCATTCGTTTTGCAGTCAGTTTCATTTTTCTGTTCCTCCATTCGTCAAGCGGCCTGCTTGACTTTTTTGTTATGCGGCTCTGTGACCTCACCATAGAAGATCGACACGAGCGTCGTCAGGACATACGTCTGAATGAGCGCGTGCAGGAGCGTGAACATGACGCCCACGAATACCGGCAGCACAAAGCTCAGGCTGAGCGAATAATAAACAAGCTCCGTGACCAGCAGACCGCTCAGCAGCGCGCCGAACAGACGGAAGCTCATGGAGATGGGAAGCGAGAAATCCTTGAGCGTGTTGGCAGCGCCGCGGAGCTTGTTTGCTGCGATGCCGCCGCCAAGGATCACGAGATAGGACATGCAGCCCACGCTGATGGCCGCGTTGATATCCGACAGCGGCGCGGGCAGGGAAATGGAGCCGCCGGCCGTCGTCACGGCCTGCAGGCCGAACAGCTCAAAAAGCGTGCCGAAGAACACATAGACGCCCGCGCCGAACAGATACGCGCCCAGAAAGCCATTGCGGTGCGGGCTGTTCGTCTGCGCGAGGTTCTGGAAGAATGTCACAAGCTCTTCCAGCAGCAGCTGAAGCTTTCCAGGCTTATATTGGAACCGCGGGATCACAAAGATCCGCGCCAGCGCCGCCAGCACCAGCAGCACGCCCGTGACGATAAACCCGGAAACGACCGCCGGATTCACGTCCATCAGCCCAAACAGACTGATTTTATTGTCCTCATGCAGAACCGCGTCCCGCATGATCGTCTGCAGGGATTCCTTCGCGCCGCCCTTGCCCAGCAGCAGGCTGAGCGCCAGCGAGGCAAGCAGCAGAACGCCGAGGACCGCAAGCGAAATGATCCTACGCTTCTTGCTCATATGCATCCTCCTTTGATCAGGCCTGCCGCCGCTCAGGCTTCCTGCTCAGCGGCGCGGAAGCTGAAAAAGTAGGCGACAAACGCGAGATTGAAGCCGATCCCAAGCAGGATCTGCATAATATGCGCGCCGCGCAGTGCGATCTCAGCGATGCAGCCCACGAGAAGCAGAACGCCCGCGGCCAGCATCCAGCGCCGCTCCTTCGGGTGATCTGCGCCCGGCTCATTTTCCAGACGGAGCATGACGCGAAGCAGGACAAGATCGATGACGGCTGCGGCCAGCGCCTCTATTGTAAGTGCCATTTTGGTTTCCCTTTCTTTCGGAAAGCAGTTGAACGCTGTCTTGACTTCCCGAAGCGCCCATATTATAATGCGCATGCAGATATGTGTAAAATCCGAAATAAATATGGTCTTCATATGAATATGACATATCAGAGGAGACGCGTATGAACGTAAATTATGACTATTACCGGATCTTTTATTATGTTGCGAAATGCGGCAATCTCTCGCAGGCGGCAAGAGAGCTGGTCAACAACCAGCCGAACCTGACGCGCTCGATCAAAAATCTCGAGGCCGAGCTGGGCTGCACGCTCTTTTCCCGGACAAACCGCGGCGTGAAGCTGACGCCGGAGGGCGAGCAGCTCTACCGGCACGTCAAAATCGCCGTCGAGCAGCTCGAGGCCGGGGAGGCCGAGCTGGCGCAGAGCCGGTCTCTGCAGACCGGCACGGTGTTCCTTGCCGCGAGCGAGGGCGCGCTGCGCTGCGTGCTCCTGCCGGTGCTCGAGAGATTCCGCGCCCGCTATCCGGGCGTGCGCCTGCGCATCAGCAATCATTCGACCCCGCAGGCCATTGCCGCCCTGCGCGAGACGACCGCCGATTTTGCCGTCGTCACGACGCCGGTGCTGCGCGCGGCCGCCTATACGAAGACCAATATCCGCTACATTCAGGAGGTTGCCGTCTGCGCGCCGTCGTTTGGCGATCTTCTGGGGCGCAAAGTCACGCTGGACGAGCTGCGGAGCCATCCGCTCATCACCCTCGGCGCGGATACGCAGTCCTATGCGCTCTACAGCGGCTTCTTTGCCGCCCACGGCCTGCCGTTCCGTCCGGATATCGAGGCCTTCACCGCCGACCAGATCCTCCCGATGGTCGAATCCGGCCTCGGCGTCGGCATCGTCCCGCAGGATTTTATCCGCCCGTCCGACAATGTGCGCGTGATCGACCTTGCCGACCCGCTCCCGCTGCGCAGCGTCTGCCTCGTCAAGCGGAAGGATCAGCCTCTCAGCGTCGCCGCCGGAGAGCTGGAAAAGATGATCATCGAATCGGGCGCGCGTCGGGAACGCGGAAAAGCCCGCGGTTGACTTTGCAGCGGCCGTGTGCTACAATACACCGCGTTTGCTCGGAGGGCTGGCTGTTCTGAAGAAACAGCAGCCGGACAAGAGACAGACTGAGACGTCTGTTTCCTGCCCGGCTTTTTTCATGCAAAAGGAGGAAGTTACCATGGATTTTCTGAGCAGTAAGATCCGGCCGATGTATCTCAAATACCTCTCTGCCGCGTTCGGCAGCGCCATGATCACCTCGGTCTATTCGATTGTCGATACTGCGATGGTCGCGCAGTACCACGGCCCGCAGGGCACGGCGGCGCTGGCCGTCGTCGCGCCGGTCTGGAACATTATATATAGTCTTGGTCTTCTCATGGGCATCGGCGGCAGCGTTATTTTCAGCACGAAGCGCGGCAGCGCAAAGGGCGGCGGAAATGAAAACGAGTACTTTACCGCCTCTGTGATCGGCTCGGTCGCGCTGGCCGTGCTGGCGTGGGCCGGGCTTCTGCTCTTTGAACGCCCGATCCTGACGTTCTTCGGCGCGGATGAGGTGCTGCTTGCGCTGGCAAAGGAATACGTGCGGCCAATCAGATTCGTTTTCCCGCTGTTCCTGTTCAACCAGATGCTCGCGGCCTTCCTGCGGAACGACGGCGATCCGGGGCTTGCGACGCTCGGCGTCCTGGCTGGCGGTATTTTCAATATCTTCGGTGATTATTTCTTCGTCTTTTCCTGTGACATGGGCATTTTCGGCGCGGGATTCGCGACCGCTATCGGCTCCGGCATTTCGTTCCTCGTCATGCTGACGCATTTTCTGCACCGCAAAAATACTCTCCGGCTGGTCCGGCCGGAGCACCTTCTTCACAAGCTGCGCAAAATTTCCGTTACCGGCTTTTCGACCTTTTTTATTGACGTTGCCATGGGTATCCTGACCGTGCTCTTTAACCGGCAGATCATGAAATACCTCGGCGCGGACGCGCTGGCGATCTACGGCCCCATCATTCAGGTCAGCACCTTTGTCCAGTGCTGCGCCTACAGTGTCGGACAGGCGGCGCAGCCCATCATCTCCACCAACTTCGGCGCGGGCAGGGGCGCGCGCATCCGCGAAACGCTCCGGCTGGCACTGTGGACGACGGCGTTCTTCGGCGTCTTCTGGACGGTGCTCAGCATGGCCTGCCCGAACGTCTATATCCGCATCTTCATGGCGCCCACGCCGGAAATCCTCGCCATGGCGCCCGCCATCGTGCGTACCTACGCCCTGTCGTTCCTGCTGCTGCCGTTCAATATCTTCTCGACCTACTATTTCCAGGCCATCATGAAGCCCCACGCGGCCTTCGTCGTATCTGTGGCGCGCGGGCTGACCATCAGCGGCATTCTGATCCTCGTCCTTCCGGTGCTCGTCCGCGCCGACGCGATCTGGTTCGCCATGCCCATCACGGAGCTTCTCACCATGCTCTACGCCGCCGCAGCCATCCGCACCTACACCAAAGCCCTGCCCGGCACGGCAAAAGAATAACCGCTGTACACACAAAAACGAGGTCACCCGCAGGTGACCTTGTTTTTTAGTTTGATTCAGCTCCTGCTTCGCGGCGGCGCAGGCGGATCGCGAACGGCGCGTACATTTCCATGCAATAGGGAGCCGCGCATTCGCGCGAGCGCTGCAGCACCCGGAGGATCTCACGTTCTGGAACGGATACCATCTGCAGGGTCAGGCGTTCGCCCAGCTCGGCCAGCTCCTCCGCGGAAAAGGCGCAGCTCCCGGACGCATAGTGCTCGATCAGTTCCATTTCCGCAGCAATGCTGCACCGGCATATGATCTGGAGCCGTTCCTCGTTCAGCCATCCGCCGCCCGCGTTCAGACCCTCGATATAGCGCTGGCCGACGTGTGCTATCTGCTGCTGTACGCGGCAGGCGGCAAAGCGGCCGCCCTGCTCGGCGCAGCAATCTCCGTCCTGGTTGTCCGCAGGATGAAGAAACCCTCCTCCGCAGCGAAATAAGAAACCAAAAAACCCGCGGCCCCGGCTTTTGCCGGGACCGCGGGTTTGATGCGCGTTATTTCTTTCAAGCCGCGCACCCGCGTGGGGCAGGACGCAAGCGAAAGTGTTCGCCGTCAAAGCAGCTATCTATTTCAATCCACCTGCCCCGTGTGGGCAGGACGCAAATGGGGCGGCATCCCGACCGGCATCACCCAATTTCGATCCACGTGCCCCGTGGGGGGCAGGACCATGGTATGCGGAAGCGGTGACCGCGGCTGTGGAGTTTCAATCCGCACGCCCCGCAGGGGAGCGACCAACGACGTGGCGATTGCTGTGCAAATGGGGACCTAATTTCAATCCACGCGGCCAATATGAGGCATGACCTATGCTTCCATGCCGCCATGTTTATTCCTCCTCATTTCGTTCGTGGGGAAGGAATGGCGGTATTGAATAGTTTCCTGCAGTTTCAGTATAGCGTAATTATTGGAAAAGTCAATTTTTCCGGTTCATAGGATATAGCCGCCCGGAACGCTCCAGCGGATGCGTATGTTATTTCAAAGACGAAGCGGCAGAGAGGACAAGACAGATATCTTCTCCGCCGCTGGCTGCATCGTTCTGCCGGCGAGCAGCTGATTCGTAATCAGCAGGTCGCCGGTTCAAGTCCGGCCACTAGCTCCAGAAACCGGTGAAAATCGAGAGATTTTCGCCGGTTTTCTCTTTTATTTGTTCGGATTTTCGGGCGGCGAATTTGCCCGACCCACACCGTGACCCACACGGCGAAATGTCCAGAGCGTCGGAGAGGATATGCTTGGTATCCTCTCCGACGCTCTGTGTTTTTTGCTGCTTGTTCACATCACTTGTGCCATGAAATTACCCATCTTTTCGGCGGCACTTTCCTGCATCTGGCGCGTGACGTGGGTGTAGGTGCGGAGTGTGAAGCCTGCATCAAAGTGACCGAGCATGCTGGACACGGTCTTTACGTCCACGCCATTTTGGAGCGCCAAGGTCGCGAATGTGTGTCGCAAGTCATGAAATCTCAGGTGTTCCAGTCCCGCGTCTTTCAGGATTTTCTTATGAATGTTGACCACCGAATCCGGGTGGTACATTTCGCCTGTCTTCGGGGACGGAAACATCCACGGGCTGCTGGGGTGCTTCTGATGTTCTGCGACCAACAGCTCGACCGCGTCCTGCGGAATTGAGATTTTGCGAATGGAGTTTTCCGTTTTCGGGCGTGTGATATCGGGTTTGCCTGCGTTGTTTCGTCCTGCCTGTTTGCTGACGGAGATGGTTTTGTTCTCAATGTCCAAGTCTGACCATTGCAGGGCAACCAGCTCGCCTTTGCGCAGTCCGCTGATGAGTTCCAGATAGAACATGGGCAGGACGCCACGTTGATCTGCTGCTGTCAGATAGGATTTGATCTGTTCCGGCGGCAGGATCTTCATTTCGTGCTTTGGGATTTTCGGCGGGACACAGTCGTCTGCTGGATTTCGGACGATCAGGCGTTCTTTGACCGCGCGGTCGAGTGCGTTGTGCAGCATCGTGTGGATGCCGCGAATCGTCGAATCGCTCAGTCCCGGTTGCTTGCCTTTCTGCGCTTCGCGGAGCCGTCCGTGCTCCTGTAGGTCTTTGTAGAGCCATTGCAGGTCGCGTCCAGTCAGTTTTTTCAGCGGAACGTCTCCGATACGCGGTACAATGTGTAGTTCAATGCCGCGCCGGTAATACTCTGCAGTCGAGAATCGCAGGTGTGGCTTTGCGTATAGCTCATACCACGTTTGCAGCCATGTGCCGAGCGTGTATTCGTCCGCGCGTCGCACATCGACGGCTTCTGCTTCCGCGACTGCCTTTGTCAGCTTCTCTTTCACTTCTGCCTGTGTCTTGCCGAGAACGCTCTTAATTAGTCTCTTTCCAGTCTTCTCGTCATACCCTGCGGTATATCGCCCTTCCCAGCGTCCGTCTTTCCGCTTTCGGATGTTCCCTTCCCCATTTGCCCGTTTCTTTGCCATGTCTGTGCCTCCTTTTCTTCGATAGCACAAACAACTACCACAGAACCGGCACAAAGTCTACTGATTTTTTCGGAAGATCGGAATATTTTTTATCCGCGTTCACGCGCTCCGGAAAGCCCTATTCTTTGTTTACTGCGGCGCAGTTTTTGACTCTGATAAATGATGTTGACAAATGTTATCATTCATGATATTCTTCAAATATAACGTGCGTTAACATTTGCGATAGGGGTGGCATGCAATGGAACATCTCAAACTGTCTGACGGTGAATGGAAACTGATGAAAATGCTCTGGGCGGGGCAGCCGCAGACGTTGGCGGAACTGGTGACTGCTTTGGACGCGGACACTGGGTGGAGCCGGGCGACGATCTTTATGATGCTCAAGCGTTTGATTGCCAAAGGCGCAGTCACGATGGACGACAGCGGAAAATTTCAGAAATACAGCGCTGCGATCACCTATTCTGATGTCGAGCCGGAGGAAACGGAGTCGTTCCTATCTAAGGTCTACGGCGGCAGCGTGGGAATGATGGTCTCGAATCTGGTCGGACGCGGTGCGCTGTCCGAACAGGAGATTCAGGAACTGAAAGCCATTTTGGACGCAGCGGAAAAACAGGAGGAATCCTCATGCTGAAAGAAGTTTTGACCGTTTCCGCGCTGATAGCGGTTGTGCTTTTGGTGCGGGCGATATTCAAAAACCGCGTGCCGAAGCGGATGCTCTATGCGCTTTGGCTGGTCGTGCTTTTGAAACTCTGCTTGCCGGGAACACTGGTTTCTCTGCCGGTTCTTCCGGCAGAGGACGCGGCAGTTCCGGCGCAGAGCGCAGAGCGGCCCGTGCAGACTGCACCGGTGATTCAGCGACCCGCACAAACCGTGACGAAACCGCAAACACCTGCGCAGCAACCGGTTTCCCCAGTACAAGAAACTGCGAAACCGGCTGCAAAGCCGTTGACGACGGCACAGATTCTTCAAATTGCCTGGTTCAGCGGCAGCGCATTGCTCGGACTCTGGCTGTTCGGCGCGTGGGCGGTGTTTACGATTCGGCTGCACCGCGACCGGCGTTTTCTCGGCAAGCGCGGCGGAACGTGCATCTATGTTTCCGGCGCGGTCAAATCGCCGTGCCTTGCCGGTCTGATTCCGGCGGTCTATCTGACAGAGGACGTGCTGCAAGCGGACGAGGCGGAATTGATCCTGCGTCATGAGCTGACGCATTTGCGGCATCTGGATTTTCTGTGGTCGCTTTGCCGCACAGCGGCCGTGACCGTCTACTGGTGGAATCCGTTCATCTGGCTTGCTGCGATTTGCTCTAAGCGCGACGCGGAGCTGGCGTGTGACGAGGCAGTCGCCGCCAAGCTTCCGGAGAGCAAGCGCCTTGCCTACGCCCGCGCGATTCTGGCGCAAGCGCCACGCAAAACGGCAGCGCTGAGTTTGGCTGGTCCTCCGGTCAAAGAACGGATTTTGTTCCTGACGAAAAAGCAGCGCACCAGCGTATTGTGTGTGATTCTGGCGCTGCTGCTGGTCGTGTCCGCGACCGGCTGCTCGTTTGCGGAGCTGACACGCCGGGAAGCAGAACAGGCTGCACCCGCCGAGGAAGAAACGCAGCCGAAAACGGAGCCGCAAGCCGAAGCAGCGCCGGAACCAACTGCGGAAATAACGCAGCCGGAGCGCACATCGCTGGAAGAAGAACTTCCGGTCGGCGAAACCGCGCGGGCGGAGTGGTTCGACTTTGCGGACCGGTGGCGTTTGGACTATCTGCCGGTTTTTTCACGCGGGACGGCGCCTGCATCGACCTCGGAATATCTGATGTGGGTTTTCGCTCGGAATATGGATGCGCTGAAGGAACAGGGCTATATGACAAAATCGTATGTGGAAACGGAGATCCGGACGCATTTTGAGGTTGAAAACCTGACGCACGAAGGGCTTACACGAACGTGGAATTTTGACGGCGAAACATATACGGCAGTCCCAGGCGGCGTAAAGGATCGCCCGCTGGCGCGGCTCGACAGCGTCATCCGGGTAAATCTCGGCGAAGAGCCGCAGTACTGCGTGCAATACTGCCTGCTGGGAAACGGCAATCTGCTGGATGACGCGGAATGGAGCCGCTGCCGCGATGCAATTGTAAGCGGCGACGCGCCGGATTTGTCGGAGCTTCGGGAGTTTACGCTCGTCTTTACCATGCAGGATGGAGAACCGGTTTTCCTGAGCCATGCGGAAGCCATACAGAAACCGACTGCGATTTTGGATGGTAGCATCGACCTTTCGGCAATGTCTGTCGATGCGCTGGGACAGCTTCTGGATGAGTTGAATGTGTTGCGGCCGGACGGCAAAAAGGCGCAAAACGAAAAATGGGCGGCGATTTCGACGGTCAAAACCGAGCTGGTCAACCGCGCGAAGGAAAGCGGTTATTCTTATCGGGAACCTGTGACCTTCGAGACGCTGAACGAAATGATCGGCTATCGCCTGATGAACAATGAGTCGCTTATGAACGCCTTCCCGGACGATGCCGCGCAGATGGAAGCTTGCCGGAAGGAAAACGCGGCGATTGAGACGTTTCGCGCGACGCTTCCCGAAAGCGGAAGCGATGAAGAGGCGTATGCGTATTGGCGGCAATACTGGCAGGACGTGCTCCATCAGGAAGCGCCATCGTATTTTGTTCCGGCAATGACGCTGACGATCTTTGCCCTGAACACATCTCCGTCCAGCAAAAAAACGTACACGCTGTCTGCCGAAGATGCAACGGTTGTGGAGACGCTATTCTCGATTGATTCCATGACGCCAGCCACAAGCGATTCTGAGTCCGTATGTGCGTACCAGTTTGATATTGAAAATCGCAGTTATCTTCTGGATGATTCCCGTGACTATGTGGATGCGATCGTGCGCGAAAGCGATGATGATTATAAATATTACGGCAAACACCTGAGCGATGCGGAAATAGAATCTTTGAGAGAGATTATCGAAGTGTATGCAAAATGAAGCCTGGCTGGATGAAATAAACCGCATCGTGTCTTTTCACGAGATTTCGGACAGCCGGTACTACAGCGCAGAAGAAAACGATTTCTGGCAGATGATTGTCAGCCTGATTTTGGCCGGATATCGTGTGCAGTAAAGCGCAGATTTTTTAGAAGGCAGCTTGCAAGTATTTAGGCTTGCAAGCTGCCTTTTGCTGCAACCTCAGAGCCGATTCTGCTGACGCAGAACCTCCGGGAACGAGATCTGACCATTCGTTCGCAGCACCTCCTGATAGCTCATGCCGCGCATTTTCTGGTATGTTGCCGCATCAATATCTGTGTCTGATGCGAGAATATGATTACAGACGTTTTGCTCGACAGCCTGCTTGAGAAGCAGCTTGCCAATGCGGTCACCGAACATACTGAGGCTGGCTTCGAGCGTTTCTCCGAGGATCTTCGGCAGGAAGTCTCCGGCATATTCGCTCTGCAAATAGCCGTAGTAAAATAGAATTGCTTTTGCTACGAATTCGTTCTGCGTGCTGCATCTGTCGCTTTTGTAGTGTTCCTGCACCCGCTGCCAAACCGCATCTTTCATCCAAACGGTGTGACGGCTTCGTTCTTCTGTTTTCATGGTCAAAACCTCCTGAAATCGGAATAGCGTCAAAATTGTCCTTGATTTTACTGGCGTTTTGCGGTTTTTGGGAAATAACAGCGTCATTCTGTTTTTGATAGCCGCAAAAAAGCGCCATTTCTACCCCTCGAAACTGCCCGCACTGCGGGCAGATGTGGACGGGCTGGCGCAGAAAAGCGCCAAGCCTTTTCTCCTGCTATAATTCGTCCATAGGAAAACTCGGATAAAAATGCAAACATTTCGCAT
>ERZ1673752.2827-NODE-2827-length-18122-cov-6.338794_pt1 | contig 18122 bp, 12 predicted proteins | sample MGYA00580195_ERZ1673752 | MGnify/ENA primary metagenome ERZ1673752 (study PRJEB41218, sample SAMN15661744) | gut metagenome | host: Homo sapiens | place: Canada: London | collected 2015-08-20/2019-03-30 | study: EMG produced TPA metagenomics assembly of...
TTTCAGACTGCCGAAGCCCTGAGTATTGCCGAACGATTGGGGATGAAAGAGAGGGCTTTTAAGGATTTTCTCAGTCGCAATATCGGACATCTCTTTACTAAGGAGCGACACGGACTTTACCATAAACTCAATGTTTAACCCAGCGCATTTTCTGCATTATCAGCATTTCCCTATTCCTTATTAACTCGAAAGTGTACAAAGTGCAGATAGTGTGCTATTCAAATCAAATTTATCAATGAGCAATTATAGATTCAAATTAGAACCATATAAAGGTGTGCGCACACGCCATACCTGCCCAGCGTGCGAACGCCCCAGATGTTTCGCTCGCTACATAGACACGGAGGGGAAAATAGAGTTCCCTGATAACGTGGGACGTTGCGACCACGAACAGCGTTGTGGTTACCACTTTACTCCCAAAGATTACTTTGCCGAGCATCCATTAGCAAAAGAAGAGTTGTATTCGTTTGATAGTGTTGATTACAAACCGACACCTATCATTCTACCGCCATCTTTCATAGAGAAAGCAACGATGGAGCAGACCTTGAGAGGATATAAGCATAACAACCTCTATTGCTTTCTTTCCGAACAACTTGGAGAGGACGAAGCACTCCAATTGGTACATCGTTATCACGTTGGCACATCTAAACATTGGGAAGGGGCAACCGTATTTTGGCAGATAGACACTATCGGTAGAGTCAGAACAGGCAAGATTATGCTCTACGATCCTGAGACTGGCAAGCGAGTAAAGCAACCATTCAATCATATCACATGGGTACATAGTTTGCTCAAACGTCCAAATTACAACCTTAGTCAATGCTTTTTCGGGGAGCATCTTCTCGATGCCGACAAGCAGAAACCAATCGCTCTGGTTGAGAGCGAAAAGACGGCACTCATTGCCTCTCATTATCTACCTCAATATCTGTGGTTGGCAACTGGCGGAAAGCACGGATGTTTCAAAAGCAATAATCTTGTTCCCCTCTTCGGGCGTCAGGTAGTTCTCTTTCCCGACCTCGGAGCAACGGACTATTGGCAGGAGAAACTAAAGATGATGCAGAGCCTCGGAATGGAGGTGCAACTCTTCGATTATCTGGAGAAACACGCTCCTCTCCAAGACCAACAAGCAGGTTACGATATTGCCGATTATCTCCTCCAAATCAAGACGCAAAGTAGTGTGCTGAAAGACCTCATTCGGCAAAACCCCAATCTCCAACTTTTGGTCGATAAACTCGGACTTCGGGTCGTGAAAGAGCAAAGATTGGCACAACCTCTTCCACAGAAGAGAAGACTGCATAGGTAGAGAAGCAAGTTTGTGTTTTGGGTTACCCAAAACCTCCTTGACGCCCATCAAACAGGGCGAAATAATCCCGATAGTCTCATCAATAAAACAAAAGGAACAATGAAAACAGAAGACAAAAAGAAAGGGGGACGCCCCACTAAAAAACTATCCGAGAAAAGAAGCTACTCCGTCCTACTCAAACTGAATACGATGGAGTACTTCACCCTCAAAAGTAAAGCCTCTGAGGCGGGTATCAATAAAAATGAATTTCTGAGAATGCTCATCTCTGAGTGTTCTATCAAACCCAGAGTTACTCCTGAGCAGATGCGAGAGATACGGCAGCTCTCGGGTATAGCAAACAACATCAACCAAATTGCTCATCGCCTTCACACTCTTGGTATCCCCACCATACCGACTGAGTTACGAATGCTCAAACTTTTAGTCGATGAACAACTCAAAGTTCTGAAATCATGATAGCCAAGATAATCAAAGGAACATCCTTTTCTGGAGTGCTTGCCTATATCCTCGGGAAGCAAGAAGGAAAAGCGAGAGTTCTCTATGCAGAAGGAGTTAGGAGGGATGCTTCGTCTCACGAGATAGCGAACGACTTTGCACTACAAGCCTCAATGCGTCCTAATGTAAAGAAGCCTGTCTGTCATACCATCTTGAGCTTTTCGGCTGAGGATGCTGAGCGACTGGATGACCCGACGATGAATAAATTGGCACTACAATACTTGCAGACTATGGGCTACGGAGATACACAGTACCGCCACCTTGACAGAGAGCATCCGCACGTACACATCTGCATCAATCGCATAGATAATAACGGAAGAACCATCTTCGACAGCAACGAAAAGTATCGCTCTACAAAGGTCTGCAAAGAAATCACCGAGGCTAACCAGTTGAAATGGGGCGAAGGGAAAGAGGCTGTGAAACGTCATAGGCTTCGAGGGAAAGACCGACTTCGGTATGAAATCTTCGATACTATCAAAGCCGTATTACCTCGATGCCAGAATTGGGACGAACTCTCTTCTGCACTGAGATACCAAGGGATAGACATACAATTCAAGACAAAAGGACAGAGCAATCAGGTAGAGGGCGTACTCTTCAGCAAAGATGGCGTAAGTTTTAGTGGTTCTCACATCGACCGCTCGTGTAGCTACTCCAAACTCTCCTTTGCTTTAGAACAGAATGCAAAGCAAGCTCTTTCTTCGCCTCACCCCTCTTCTGAAACAGAAAGTTTTATCGGAGAGCTGGGCGAAGCCATAGAAGACCTTGGCGAGGGTCTTTTCGATAGCAATCCACCTGCCGTAGATGTCGCAGAACTCGTATTTCAACGTAAACTAAGAAATCAAGCTAATAAGAAACTAAAACGTAGAAGATTATGAACGAACAAATGAACATCCTCCTCGAAGTACTCGAGGAAATCAAGCAACAGAACAGAGAACTCAAAGCGAGTGTCTCCAACCTCGTATCTCAATCTATCCCAACAACTACATCATCAGAAGAGGATGGCATCTCTCTTACGGATGTAGCACGCCTTATTGGGCAAAAGATTGAGATAGATGGCAAATTCAAGAGTGAACTGACAGATGTCGCTATCGTCCTAGGCAAACGAATCCGAGAAATCAAAGATAGCATAGCAAAGAACCAAGAGCAACAAGCTAAAAGCATAGCCTCTCTATCCGAGAAAATTCAAGAAACTCAATCTCCTCCAGAGATCAAGAAGTACTACCTCTTTGATGTCAAACGCTGGATGGAGTGGCTCATCTGGGGTATATCAATCATTCTCCTCGCTTGCACTATCGGCTGGGCAGTGTATCTTCGCAATGCCAATCAGACTCTCGAAAGCTATGCTCTCCGCTACCGCATCCTACGTATGGAGCAAGGCTACAATAATCCCACAATCACGCATCTTGACAACCTCTTCTCCTCCGAAAGCTCCTCCGATTCCATTCGCGAACTACGCCACCAAGTCAGCAACTACGAACTCGCAATCCAACGCCAAGCCGAACTCGCCCTCCAGCAGCAACGAATCACGGAGGAGCAAGCTATTATCTTTCAAAAACTAAAATGATAATTAACAACCTAGTAAAAGCATCCCTATAAGAAAGCGTATAGGTCTAAAATAATTACCCAAAGATAGATAGAGGGGTAGTGTCCCAAAAAGTGTGTAAGAGTAGCTCATCAATTAGCTTAGGAGAGTACAAACATACACTTTCTTTTTCGTTCTATCCAACGTAAGCACTTTTTTCGCAATCGATAAAGAAATAAGCCAAGGTTGCCGAAGGCACCCCAGAGGGGTTTACCTTGGCGTTTTCTTTCGATTGCAGACCTTTGTGGCGTTGGAAAGAGCGAAAAAGTGTTCATATCCAGGCTTCTATTTTTCTATATCATACTTCGTTAATCTTGCGGAGTCCTCCCTTGAGAGGACCTATCTTTCTCCTGAGGTAATCGGCGTGCATTGCTATGTTAGAAAGATGGTTAAGGGCGGATTCGGGGCTCGGGTACTGCATCTTTTTCTTTGACGAACCTTTAATGTTGCGATTGAAGCGCTCCACCCAGTTCGTGGTATAGATGTACGACCGTTGCTCTGGCAGATAATCTAAGTAGGTGAATAGATAGCGACTGCGAGCATCATCTGCTTTGTTTTTCAGAAATGGATAGCTCTTGCCCCACTTTTTACAAAAAGCTTGATACTTCTCTATTCCCTGTTTATGACCTCGAACATCGCTCGTTTTGATAAACACTCCCTTAAGTTCCTCACTTATCGTGGCTCGATCTTTCGCCCTTACCCGGGTTAGGATTTCTCGCTCTGCATGAACGGTGCACAACTGGACATCAACACCATGAAAGTACTCTTCGCAGACCTCTTCTATTCCTCGCAAGGCGTCTGACATAATCAGCTTTACCTCCTTGAGACCCCGCTTCTTCAGGTCTTCGAAATGACTCCGCCAGATACCGCTGCCTTCAGTAGGGTTATTGTACACCCCAAGGATGTCGCGACTCTCTTCTTCTTTCAGGCACATCACTACAAAAAACGCTTCTTTCCCTACCGTTCCCCCTCGTCTCACTGACAAGTAGCACGCATCTATAATCAGCGCTTCCACTCGGGATGGCAAGGGACGTTTCTGCCACTCTTGTATCGCTTCTATTGTGCTCATACATGTGCTCATACACAGCCTATTCACATGGCTCGTTGAGTAGTTCTTCCCGTATAGATAGTCCAAGACTTCGCTTATCTCGCTTACAGTGCTCCCTTGACGGTACAGCAACGATGAGAGACCCTCAAGCTCTCTCGTCTCTTCCTTTAGTATCGCCAATACCTTCGGGTAAAAGCCCTGACGGCGTGTCCTTGGTACTCGCAACTCTAGTATCTGACCACTGTGTAACACTTGACGTGGTCGGTAACCGTTGCTCATGTCGCCTGTCTCTTCCTTGTACAGACTCCGCTCTCCCTCCATCAGAATTCAAGCAACATCCGTGTTAAGTCTTCTAAGCCTCCACGCTCCGTTAGTTTTTCTCCAAGGATTTCTCTAAATTGCATCCGTGTAAGGTCCATTTTCGTTCTTGTTTTTGGGTTATTTTATTCGGGGGATTCTCCCGCTTTTTTTTCACACTTCCTAAAGCTAACGATTTTTGACCTTACACACTTTTGGGGGATAGTATCGATAGAGGACATATAAATCCACAAAAGGACTTGTTTCGCGAAACAAGTCCTTTTGTCATAAGTATAATAATTTCCCAATAATAACTCCTTGTTCTATTCTTTCTTTGTTATTTCAGAATCCTCTCCTAGCTCCTTTAGCCATTCTGATATGTTAACGCTTTCATTTTTGCTGAGAATACCTGAGCCGAAATTGATTGTATGTATATCATCCATACCATAGTATAGTTTTATTTTCTTGTTTTTGGGTAACCAAACAAGATGATGCTGGTGAAGCCAAAGTAACATAGCAGAGATTTTCTTACTGAACAGTTTCTTAATACTTGAATATCTTCGAACAAAGTCTGAAGGTTCATAATTCCTGATTTTCTGATGTATAAAACCTTTATTATCCATATAAGCATAACCACCGTTCTGAGCATGATTGGCTCCTATATCTTTTGGATAACGAATCATTCTCTCTGTTAGGATAGGCCAAAACATAGTCTTTCCGTTAGTTTTTAGATACTCGAGAAGAAAATCTTTACGAACGAATAATGCGCTATGACCACTTGAGTACATATAGTTATCCAATACAACAATCTCGTTTTTACCATTTACCCATACTCCAGTATCATTAGAGAATCTCAACTGGAGTCCTTTAAATAACCACTCATTAGGCATCAGCAAATTCACTGAGTCTTCGGATGAAATATCATCATCGGTTGAAAGCGTGTATTGTAAATAAGCAGGCTCAATGATAATACCATCGAAAATCTTGTGTCCAACAGAGAATGGTATCTTTTTGTGATACTCATCACTTACAACTTGCATATAAATTGAGGACCAATAAAACTCTCGAGTTAATATGTTATAAATATCAGAGTTCTCATGAAAGGAACGTCCTTCGATTCCTACATTGTATAAATTGTCACATACTGTACTCAAATCCTCCTTATTGACAATATATGCTTGGATAAAAGTCCATAAATCTCTTATAGGAGACTTATCGTCATTTGGTTCATGCACAAACTTGCTGTACGAAAATAAATTTACCCATTCAATTCCATTTTCATCAGTAATAAGAACATACTCCCTAATCCTTGGCATATTCTTCCATGCTTTCAACCATTTAACATCACTCTTTGGTCTTGATATATCAAAATTAGGAAGTTTATATTTGCTCTGATGATGTAATGACTTGCGTCTAGGATATATCGTAGGATCGATAGTTCTAGCTCTTTGTACAGGAACAGACCATTCATTACTCCAATCTTTTTCTGGGTATTTATCCATCATTCGAGCCATAATACGATACATAGCTATCCATTGATATTTCTTTCCTATGCGTTCAATTTTACTATGAGATCGGTTATAGCTAGCATTATTCTTATCAAAATGAACAAAAACACTAGGATCATATCCATACTCTTCAAATATCATATGTATTGCCCAATTCGACAACATCTCAATATTCTCGCCAAAGGCACCAAGATTAGACTCAAATACATATCTCCCAAAATCTCCATAACTTCTCACTCCATGGTTAGGAGCCATAGATGACAAGATCGAATGCTGAGCTCTATATACGTCTCGTTCATTTTCTGGAATTATTTTCCAATCTCTATCATACTTTGCGGTTATCTCATCATTTGAAGGGATTTCTGGTAAAGAACCATCCGTAAATGGTACATGTATAGATTTCTTATCTATAGCTACGTCTAAGCCATAGCTAAGACCAAGCTCTACAATATTACAAGCATAGTCACGAACTAAAACATGTTCAGGAACGCACTTCTGAATAAACACATTGTCGTATACCCACTTTGCTGTGGTACAACAACTTTCTCTATCTTGCATTAGGAGCAATACCCCATAAATCGCACACCAAAGACGTTCTTGAATGTAAGGGTCATTAACGAAACTATATTTCTCCAGCAATGGCAAAAGAAGATTCTTATGCTGAGTTAAGATATTCACAATAGCATGAGTGATGTAATCTCTCAGTTCTCTCCAAGTAGTGGCTAATCCCCAAATTAGAGTCTCAAGACATGCTCTAGCAATCTGATTATCTATTGATTTAAGAGTGTCGACCGAAGCCTCACACCCCCATCGAGCCAAATCCATGAGTTGTTTGCCATGTGCCCATGGATCAGAAATAAAAACAGTCCATATTTCGTCTCTTTGCACCATGCTTAAATTCCACAGCACATCATAAAGAGTAAATCCATTTGAAGTTTCATCTGTTCTGTAAGGACACGATAAGATAATTTCAAACAACAAACTATATTCTTTTGTATCCTTAATCCTATGTATTAGCTCCTGACCTTTCTTTGTAAAAATATCTCTCCACACCGAACTATTAATAAATGCTTGAAACGCCTTATCCTTATCCTTTTTTTTAACAAGTTCTATCAGTTCTGTATCTTTAGTCATTGGAATAAGAATAGCTAAAGGTTCAGAAAGATTACCCCAATGATAATCTAACCATTGCGATGCTGGAAGTTTAGAAATCATATATTCAGCAATGAAATAATCACCTAGTCTCTCAAAACCAAAGTTCACATAAGTAGTACCATTGTAGAGCTCCGTTCTTAATAACCCCTCATCAATCAGCAATTCAAAGAATTCATTGGGAGCCTTAGTGTATTGAGCATCCTGAGCCAACCGCATCATTACGACTTGGTATTCGAGATTCCAACGACTACCAGCAGTAACCATTAACTCTGCTACTGAACGCAGTGCTTTAATTACAAGATTTTGAGCTTCGTTATATTTAAAATCTATCGCTATTTCATGATTGGTATCATCACAGTACTCTAGAAGGGTTGTCCAGAAATTTGTAAACACCAATGGACGATGACTTCTTTCATGATTGCGACAGTACTTGATTAAGAAAAGAGGATTTGAAAATTCCTCTCCATATATAGGCCAAGTCGGTTGCTCTATACCGAAAGATGAGAACATGTACTCACAAGCTTCACGCTCATATCCTTTGAACCCATGGTGCTGATATACTGCGTATGCTGGATTGTGGGCAATATCATAAAACCAATTTTTACGATCAGATATGCGGAAACTTATAACAAGGCGCAGGTACTCACATGACTCTATTTCTTGCAAAAAGGCCAACAGAAATTTGCTCCATAACTCCTCGCCAGCTCCTTCATTAATAGCATCAATAAATATTACCACAGGTTCTCCTATTCTCCTGCCATAATTATTGAGTTGCGTCAATAATTTCTCCTTCTTGCACTTGATATCCAATAACTCTCGAATTTGGGAGAGAGGATCAGATGATAGTGTGAATTGTTGCCCCAAAAGTAATATGGATGGCTCGTGAATACGTTTTCGTTGAGTTACCATATCTCCTATGAGATGGGATTTTCCCGTACCAGCAACACCTGTAACCATAATTGTATGACATTTCTTAAACTCAATCCAACTATTAGAAAGTACTTTCTGTAAGGCATATCCATCATCACGAATAGAATCTCCTTTTATTCGAATGTCATTTTTATCCTCATGGCTATAATAAAAATTCTTAAATACAAGTAAGAACTCACTTACCAAATCTTTTAATTCAAGATAAGAAGTTACAGTTCCACTTAAGCTGTCTATCTTTTCTGCAAGAAGTCTACATTGAACTGAAATTTCAGAGTAAGAAGAATCTTTATCTGTATTTCTAATAAACACCCTCAATGTATCCCTAAATCGCCCTATTTCCTCTTTTAGTAAAGGCTTGAACTTATCAGTAATGTGCAATGAAGCCAATGCGAAATCCATATTTTCAAATGGAAAATTTCGTTCTTCGGAATAACGTTTGTCTAGATTCTTTATTTGCTTAGAATTTTGTTCTTCAAACCATTTCTGAGAAGGAGTGAAGTTAAATTCCTCATCAATCAGACTACATGCTTCAACTAGTTTTCGCAACTCTTCAGGTTTTCTCTTATTCGAGTTCCAAAGATAAAGATAATAGCCGACTGCAATTAACATGGCTATTCCAAAACTCAACCATTCAGAATTTTGGGACAGATACCCCCAAAAGGTTATTTCTTTATCTGCGGAATGAATAGAAATGTAAACTCCTAGGAGTTGAGGTATAATACCAGCAAGAGCGGCCTCTGTTGCCATAAAAGTGTAGAACACTTTACGCTCAGCACGCTTCTTCAGAAATCCTACAATTATATTAATCCATTCCTTCCAATTTGCCCTACGCACCTCTTTTATAACAAGAGCAATAGAAGTAACTCTGGCAACAACCCACAGGAACAAGGCAAAGAATATAGTAAATACAATAATCATTTAGTCGGTGTGTTTATACTCAATAAGTTTAGTTATTATAGTCATTTTCGATAGCATCTATGAAAGAATTTGGTTCAATAATTAATGATTCTATACATTGGTCTTCTTGCATTATCATTGCTACTTCCTATTAACACTACCCTTCTTGGTGATTTCCCTTGAAGTGCTCCACCTGCTCCATCACTTGGTCGATAACCTCATCATTGTACTGAGGGGGATAGCCATTTTGGTGGAGACAAATGAATATCTTATTGTTGAGGTCTGCACGGATATTACTATTATTGAGCCAGTCGGTAAAAGAGGATTGGATGTCTATTAGTTCCTTAATCTTCTTCGCCAATATCTTACACTTGTCATTGAAGATAAAACCATTCTCCTCTTTATCCTCTCCATACTCGAAGTTGTACTTATCTCGTAAGTGCATCAAAATATCATAGAATGCCTTTTCCTCAAAGGTCAGACCCAGATGTCGAAAGCTCTCTCGATCCTTGCCAAGTTGTTCTAGTAGTTTCAGAGCCTGTTTCGTTGCCTCTTCCATAATCTCAGAAACTGCTGTCGCTTGTGTATGCGAGGCTTCTTCTGCCGAAAGAACAGATCGACGTTCATGATACTTGTCCAATGTTTCCTTTAGTAGTTCCTCATACTTCTCTGCTGCGATTTTATTGGTATTCTTATACTCTCTAATGGCTTTGCGGAGCATCTTTACCAATACTTCCAACTTAGTTGCGGGTAGTTTGATACCCTCGAGTTGTGCTACAAACTCAGGACTAAAAATCTGTTCCTCCACATCGGTATCAAGAATACTGACCACAGAGTTACACACCAGTGCTTCCCTCACCATCTTCTCCACGGCTCTATTCATACTCTCAGCATCGTGCTTGTCACCAGAAGTCTTACGAATATAAGAAGCTACCGCCATAAAGCATTGCGAGAGCGAAAGCAATTCGTGGTTAAGGACAGCTGATGGCTGACAGATATCATACGCCACTCGAAGGCGTTTGATATGAGCTAAGAAATAACTTTGAGCGCTGACGGCTTTTGGAGGACGATTGCCTTGGTCTTTGTTCCATCCAGACGTTTGCGACTGAATATAATTGGCAGCTTCGGAAAGACATTCCAATCGCTCCAATGGCTTTGTATTCTTGTCGATGAAAGGAGTGAGATCAAAGCCCACAAAGAGCTTCTTGATGAGGTCAATCTCTACAATGAGAGCTTCCAATGCCTGCTGTACATCATCCTCACTTGGTCCAAAGTCTTCTCCGCCAAATCGACTCATTGCCTCCATCATATTCTTTCGGATACCGATATAGTCTATGACATACCCAAACTCCTTTCCTGCAAATTTACGGTTCACACGACTAATGGTCTGTATGAGCGTTTGTTTCTGCAATGGCTTATCGTTGTATAGATAAGTTAGGCAGGGGACATCAAAGCCCGTAATCCACATATCGACAACTATGACAATACGGAAGTTGGACTGCTCCATCTTGAACGCATCGTCAAGCAACTTTGTCCGACTTCTATCACCCAGATAGTCATACATCTCTTTCGGGTCATCCTTTCCACGTGTTGCCACCATAGCAATGGTAGGCATTGGGGGCAGACTTCGTAACTCTTCTTCACTCAGCAACGTATCATCAGGAGACTTTCGCTCAACGAACCAGTCTGGATATAAGGACTCAAACTTTTTCAACAGGTTGTATGCAATAGACCTTTTGCTACACACGATCATAGCCTTTTGTGGCACATCTGCCTTGTTGTTACAAGCCTGAGTATAGTGCTCTGCTATATCCTTGGCGAGTCGCTCCAGTCGCTCATCATCCCCCAAGATAACCTCCATAGCACTCATTGCCTTCTTGCTGGTCGCAATATCAGCCTCTGTCGCTCCCTCCTCTGCACACTGATTGTAGTAGCGGTCTATTTCTTCGACCTTAGCCGTGTCGAGTGTAACCTTGGCGATGCGTGGGATGTATTTCAAGTCTACGGTGATGCCATCATCAACTGCCTGCTTCATCGTATAGCTATCGACAATACCACCAAAGACCTGTATCGTTTCATCTATGGGCGTACCAGTAAAGCCGACGAAAGTAGCGTTGGGGAAGGCGGTACGCAAGTGCTCGGCATAAGGCTTCGTGACGAAAGCTCCTATTTGCTCAGCCTCTTTGGTTGAAACTCCTTCCTTGGCTGTATGCCGAACCTTGAGTTGAGTGTTGAGCCGTACTTGGCTACGATGAGCTTCGTCGGAAAAGCAAATAATGTTGTGCCGTGTATTGAGCAACCCTATCTTCTCACAAAACTTCTGGATCGTACAGATAAAGAAGCCTCCCGACTGCCGAAGAGACATCTCAGTTTTTAGGTTCTCTCGGTCAGTGATGATCTTGGCTGCACCTATCGAGAGAAAATCTTCAGAGCGTAAAAATAGTTTGCCCGCTTGGGACTGCAAATCCTCACGGTCTACTATCATCACAATGGTAGGAGAACCAAGTTCGGGACAACGCAAGGAGAGTTGGCGAGCCAAAAACATCATCGTATAGGTCTTGCCACACCCCGTAGCCCCGAAGTAAGTACCTCCCTTGTTATCTTGTCTCTCAAATGCTTGGACTACACTCTCTCGGAGCATACGAGTCGCAAAGAATTGAGGGTAGCGACAGACAACTTCTTCTTGCTTAGGATACACCTCATCTGGAAAGTAGATATAATCACGCACGATCTCCAGAAAGCGCACAGGGGCATACACACCCGATACAATTGTACGCACTTGGTCCAACCCTTTCTCTGCTGCCTTGTCTTCGTTATTGACTTTCTTCCAAGCATAATAATGCTCATAGGGCGTATAGGTCGTACCCAGTTTGGTATTGTTGGCGGTCGCATCGCTGATACAGGAGAGCGGACAGTAGCGCAGCAGATGCGGTATATCCCTCATGTAGCGAGTGTGGATTTGCCGATAGGCATCTGCTATGGTTGCCGTGGCATCCGTAGGGTCCTTTAGCTCAAAGATACAGAGGGGGATACCATTGACGAAGAGAAGTACATCAGGGATACGCCTATCTCCTTGCATCCCATAGCCCACTTCGTATTGATTGACACAACGGAAGCGATTGTCCGAGGGGGTCTCGAAATCGACATACTCTATATCGAAAATCTCGCCATCGGAGTGACGAGTATAGCGATAGCCGTCTCGCAGTAGACGATACGTATTGCGGAGTATATCAAAGTGAGTCTGTCCTCCTGTATGCTGTAGGTGGCTGATGATTTCGTCCAAGTCATTAGCCTCCAATGCAGGATAGCGTTCTTGGAGGTACTGGCGTAGGTCTCCAGAGATAAGAATATCTCTATTGTTACGTCTTATATTACCTCCGTGTGTGTATTCCCATCCTTCCTGCTGTAGCAAGTCTATGAGGGCTTCCTCATATTCACTTTCATAAAACTTCATCTTCGTCCCTTTCTTTAGTGATGTTCGGCGTACTGTATCAGTGCTGGACATAGGGTTTGTAATTGCGCTCGAGCTTCGCTGGCAATCTTTTTTGCCTCCTCAATACAGTGATAGAGATTCACTATTGACTGCTAACCTCAGGGGGAGGGAGAGGGATTTGAACACGACAAAGCTCTTCCCAATCGAAAAACTCATGAGCACTTCCCCAAGAATTAAAACGTGCATAGCGATCAAATTCTCCACGACTGAGCAACAAATACAGATACTCTGGGAGTAATCCATCCTTGGTCTTGAAAACGGTATAGATAGATGAGACTAAAAGTGACTGCTCTGTACTGTTGTGTGCCAAAGCGATTTTATCTCCACGTCTCGATGTATCTGCCACGTAAACAAAAGCAGAAGGATTAACTACTTTATAGGATGTTAGAGATACTCCATCCATATTAGCTTTGGTAGAGATAAACTTTTTATCTGTACTTATTCCTCTAACATCATCGAGAGTATATTTCCCTTCTGTGTTACGTTCGTCGCATTCCTCGATGTACTTACCGAGTTCAACTGTTGGATATTTCTTTTGGCAGTCTACGATAAATGCTTGGCAAGCCACCGTAAGAGGAGTTATTAAGGCTTCATTCTCCTCGGCTAAACACTTTAGTCCAGTGTAAGTATCGACTAACTCTTGTTGTACTTCTATGAATGGCAAAGGGATACGAATATCACAAAATCGATTCCAATCAAGATTAGAACGAATACTTCCATCACTAAGAAATGCACCATATCGATCCATTTCCTCGCGCTTAAAGAATATAAATAGATATTCGGGAAGCAACTTACCCTCATCCTTTATTTTGAAAGTTGTATATGCTGGCGATATTAACACTGGACTTTTGTCTTCTCTCAGAGCCAAGCGAATACATTGGTCTCGTCCAGTTTGCATTCCACTAAAAACAAAAACTCCCTGAACTACAACTTTGTATTTAGAATTATCTAATTGGTTAGTATCAGCAACAGTTGGCATAAACGTCTTTTCCTTATTAATTCCATAAAAAGGAAGAGATTGTGCCTCAACATTACGTTCGTCGCACTCCTCGATATAGTTACCGAGCCTTACCCACGGAGTTGTCTTATTCTTCGCAGTCATAGCCTAATTGTTTAAGTGCTTGACGTAACCTCTTGTCATTCTCTCTCTGACGCTTGAGTAGTTCAGACACAGTGTTAGCTGTTGCAGTGAGTACTTGGTGGTAGTCAATCTGGCTATCCCTATCTACAAACTCGATGTAACGACTGGGAACCAGTGTGAAGTCATTGGCTTTCAGTTCGTCTATACCTACTGACCGATAGAGTTCGGGTTCGGCATACAGTGTTCCATCCGTACCCTCCCTCTGCCAACGAAAATAGATGTCAGATGCTTTGCGTACTTGGTCTGGTAGCAGTTCGACCTTTTTCTTCTGTTCGCCTTTGACTGCATTGCTCGTCCATTGACGGAGATCCATAAATAAGATTTCGCCCGAACGGTTGCGCAGCCTTCGACCATGATGGGTGCCACCTTTCTTGTTTTGGTTGAGTATCCAGAGGGTAACAGATATATCTGTAGCGTAGAATAACTCTCTGGGAAGTACGATGATGGCTTCCACTTTGTCCCCTTCGATAAGTTTGCGACGTATCTCACTGGCATCACTGTCTCCCAGTGCGCCATTGGCAAGGAGGAAGCCGGCGACACCACGTTCTGCTTTGAGCTTCGAGAGGATATGCAGTATCCACGCATAGTTGGCATTGCTCTCTGGTGGCACACCATAGTCTGTCCATCGAGGATCGGTACTGAGTGCCGTATCGTACCACCGCTTGAGATTAAAGGGAGGATTGGCCATAATGTAATCAAAGGTGATGTAGGTCGTTGGTGAAGGAGGAGGCATTCCGCTCGCCCAAGTGGTGCGAAATACCTCGCACCGCTAAGTTCATCTTAGCCAAACGATAGGTCGCAGGGTCGTTCTCTTGACCATATACATTGATTTGAGCGATGTCGCCATCCTTTTCCTCTACATACTTGGCACACCGAACAAACATACCACCCGAGCCACAGCAAGGGTCGTAGAGTGTACCATCATAAGGCTCTATAAAGGCCGCTATCAGCTCTACAATATCGTGAGGGGTATAGAACTCGCCCTCCTCTTTGGAGGCATTGACTGCAAAAGACTTGAGGAAGTATTCATATACCCGTCCTATGAGATCCTTCTGCTCTCCGAAGACCTTGTGCGAAATCTTATTTACCTCATCCACCACCTTTTTGATGACACTTTTCTCCAGATTTATAGCAGTGAATAATCCTAAGCGCACACACCCTTTGAGAGTATCTCCACTCTCCTCCAGACATTGGAGTGCATCGTCCAGTGTACTGTTTAGCTTTTCACTTGGAGTCTCCAAGAAGAGACTCCATCGAGCCTTCTCGGGAACAAATGCAGTTCCTCCGTATGCTCGAGGATTATTGAGGCGCATTGAGATGATAGCTTCGTCAGTGATTCCACTCTCGATGAAACTCTGGCGCAATGTCTCTTGAGCATCCTCAAACTTCTCACCGATGAAGCGGAGGAATACCAATGTCAAGAGTAGGTCTCTCTTGTCATTGAGGGTTGCATTACTACGGAGGTAGTCTCGACAGTTGAATAGTATAGTTTCGAGATTTAATGTCTCTTCCTTTTTCTTTTTAGCCATTCTATTATACGCTTAGATCAAGCCTTTCAAATCTATCTTTTATTAATACTACATACTGTTCCTGCATCTCTTTGGGTAGGAAGCTTTGGCGGATGCAAGCTTCCCATTCGGGGAGGATGCGCCCAAAGCGAGCGAAGATGTTGTCGCATACTTTCTCATCTAGTCTGGAAGCTGTCATCGCTTCGAGGAAGTGTTGGCGAGTGAGTTTGCGTTTCTTGCCACAAAGAGTTAGTGCCAACTCTTCTGTATCCTCAGGAATAACGAGAGCCGTAGACAGCAGGTCGTAGGCTGGAGTGAGTTGATATTCGCCACCCTTTGGCGCATAGAGCGAGTAATTCTTAAGGTGCATATCGGCATTACCTATCAGCCACGAAAAGAGTACCTGCTCCCAATACTTGACAAGGTCAAGTTTTGGCACAGAGCTATACTTGGAGATCAGCTTGGCTACCTGCTCGTGTGAGCCTTTGTATTTATACTCCGTCAGACGCTCTGATAGCTGACACATATCTTCCATTGGGAGCTTCTCCCCCTGCTCTGTTCGATCTATGCGACGAGTGATATAGCATAGCTCGCTATCGCTAAATCGCATCAATCCATGAGGAACTGTTTCAATCTTGGCAATCTCTGCAAGGTGCATCGACACATCCTCCAACTCGGGGAGATGCGGATAACGCTCTGTTTGAGGTTTAAGGATAAACCGTCCCCACAAGCCAACGATGGTAAATCGCTTGGGCGAATTGCTCATTTGGTCAAAGTCGAGAGACAGCTTGGGTTGTACTCCTGTCACTGTGGTCTGCGAACGAACAACCTCATCAGCCAACACTCGTACTTCGCTACTTGTATAAGGCAATATCGGAGCTTGGGGCGTCCCAAACAATTTGCGACAACACTTGGCATGGTAATCCACCTCTCCATCAACCAAAGGTTCGTAGCAGTATAGGCATCTATTCTTCATCTTCAGTCGTATTTAGGGGTTCGATACTTACCGCTCCTATGCAGTCACGGCAACAAGCCAACAGCAAAGCCATTCGATCCCTTGCTTCTATCTTCCAATTCTTCTGAGCAATATCTAACAGCCATCCCTCTGGGATAAGTCCGTCAAAGAATGGATGAAGCGTATTACTTTGGAAAGGCTCTTCTCGCAAAGGCATCGTTAAGCTTATGCCTTGAGCTTCGGGCATAGTCAGATAGTCCTTGTCGTAAGCAAAGGAATAGCCCTCATCACTTTCTGTGAGAATGCCTGCCTTGAGCCTCTTCCAATAAACAATAGCCTGTTTCATACTTCATCTCCTTCTCGTTTCATTGGTACAGGTCCACACTCAGAACCGAAAAGTTCAAAGACTTTATTGACTTTATCAAGGCGAAGCGTGGTCTTGCCTTGCTCCAGTTCACGAACGAAGCGTAGACCCACTCCTGCTTTCTCAGAGAGGTCTACTTGTGTCAGTTTATATTTCTTGCGCATCTCCTTCACATACTGCGCTATGATTGTCCTCGCTACCATCTTACATCAATTGCTTGAAGTTCCACACTCAAGGCATATCATTGTGCACTGCACACTCCGCTCAAGCCATTATATACCTTATCAGTGGCAAATATAAGAAATATAAATCGATTATACCCCTTTTCGGGTATATTATTTTCAGTAAAAGGAGAAATTATACCCAATAGGGAGTGCTATGATATTTTCCTTGCATCATCTTGCTTTGATATGCTCCGAAATGGGTACTTTTGTAGTGAGCAAGCGTGCTACAAACAAATGAGAGGTATTGTAACCAACTGATTTATAGACAATACCACAAGGAACAAGATTGATAGACTGAGAACTAAGCTTTGCGGTACAAGCTCATAAACCTCTACGGAAGAGCAAGATGAAACTGATTTTTCATTTGTTTAGAGGCTCCTTGTACCGATTAAATGCTTAATTGCCTTAGTGATAGAGAGGTAAACGTGCTGTATCGGCAAATAACCGCCGCCATTCCTCTCTCTGTCCCGTTCCTTTCCCCTCTCTTATCCTGCCCTATTCTTCTCTCAGCTTCGCCCCATTCCTCTCTCTGCCCCCTCCCGCACCTCCTCCCGAAACCTATATACCTTTCCCTTGAAACTTATATACATATCACTCAATAGGTATATACATTTGGCGCGAGAGGTATATACCTTTCGCGAATGATTGTGGGAGGGGGTGCGATAGGGGAAGGGAGATGGGGCGACGTTGGGTGGGTGTAGGTGCGTAAGAGGTTGGGGGAATGTTTCGCGTTGGATCAATGCGGTTACGGGGAAAGATGGGGGAATCGTTCCGCATCGGACCGGCTTGATTGGGGAAAGAAGCAGTGGGATGAGAGCGGCAAACGAGACTCGAACTCGCGACCCTCAGCTTGGGAAGCTGATGCTCTACCAACTGAGCTACTGCCGCATTAGGTGCCATGCATCAAGCATAGCGGTGCAAAGGTAGTGCTTTTTAGTAAATCACAAGCAACTCGGTGTAAAGTAAAGGGCGAAAAGCATCGTTTGTGTGTGACAGATAGTTAGTGTCGGGCTACAGACGGATTGGCGCGGATTCGTGAGTGGACTGGCGCGGATACGTGGGCAGATTAGTGCAGATACGTGGGCGGATTGGCGCGGATACGTGGGCAGATTGGCGCGGATACGTGGGCGGATTGGCGCGGATACGTGGGCGGATTAGTGTCGATATGCGGTAATGGGGGAAAATTGAACAAATGGCAGAATAAGGTGCGCAGGCGAGTGGGAAGCGAGGG
>ERZ1673752.2830-NODE-2830-length-18092-cov-7.235294_pt1 | contig 18092 bp, 17 predicted proteins | sample MGYA00580195_ERZ1673752 | MGnify/ENA primary metagenome ERZ1673752 (study PRJEB41218, sample SAMN15661744) | gut metagenome | host: Homo sapiens | place: Canada: London | collected 2015-08-20/2019-03-30 | study: EMG produced TPA metagenomics assembly of...
GCTGCGCGGCGCGGATCGCCGCCACATACCCGCCGGGCCCGCCGCCGATGACAATCACGCTTGTCTCGCCCTTCTTCGCGGGGGCAGCGGAAGCCGACGGCGCCGCGGGTGCCGCTGCGGTAGGCGCGGCGCCCACCTGTTCGCCGGGCTGGCCGATCCAGGCGAGCGTCCCCTTCACGGGGATATCGTCACCCTCCTGCGCCACAATCTTCAGCAGGGTGCCATCCACCTCGCTGGTCAGTTCATTGGTCAGCTTGTCCGTGGTAATCTCCGCCACCACGTCGCCGGCCTTTACGGAATCACCCTCGTGCTTGACCCATTTGGAGACGGTTCCCTCCTCCATCGTCAGGCCCAGCTGAGGCATTTTCAGTTCAAAAGCCATTGCTTGTTTCCCTCCGTCACAGGATAATGCCCATGGGCTTTTCCAGAATATCACGCATATCCATGCCGAACCGCGCGGCCACGGCGCCGTCCATCAGGCGGTGGTCATAGGTCAGGCAGAGCTGCATGATCTGATGCTTGGTAATCGTACCCTCATCGTCCATCACCAGTTCGTCATGGCTGGCGCACACGCCGAGAATGGCGGCGTTCGGCTGGTTGACGATGGGCGTGAAGCTGTCCACGCCGAACATACCGAGGTTCGAAACGGTGAACGTCGAGCCCTGATAGTCTTCCGGGGTGAGCTTGTTTGTCTTGGCGCGGGTGGCCAGATCCTTCGCGTGCGCGGAGAGATCATCGAGCCCCATCTTGTCGGCGTCACGGATAACGGGCACGATCAGCCCGGCATCAAGCGCGACGGCCATGCCCAGATTGACGTGCGCGCGCTGGATGATCCGGTCACCGTCGAAGCTGACGAGCATCTCCGGGTGCTTGCGCAGGCACTTGGCCACGGCCTTGAGGATCAGGTCATTCACGGAATACTTATTGCCCGTCTCGGACTGCAGCATTTTACGGAACATCATCAGCTCCGTCACATCGACGCGGGTGTTCTGCGTAACGGGCGGAATCTCCGTGTGGGACTGCAGCATACGCTGCGCCACGACCTTGCGCATACCGGAGAGCTTCTCGGCCGTGTCGCCGTCCGCCAGCTCTGTGGGAGCCGCCTTCGGTGTGGCAGGTGCTGCCGCGGGAGCGGGAGCAGCCGGGGCAGGCGCACTCTTCTGCGCCGCGGCCGCCGTCAGAATGTCCGCCTGACGGATGCGGCCGCTCGGGCCGCTGCCGGCGATGGCGGTATAGTCTACGCCCAGCTTCTGCGCCGTCTTGCGCGCGAGCGGGGAGATGCGGATGCGCTTGCCGTCCGCCACGGGAGCCGGAGCGGGTACGGCAGGCGCGGCAGGTGCCTCCTCGGCAGGTGCTGCCGCTGCAGGTGCCGCAGGCGCGGCGTCGCCGACGACCTCGCCGGCCTCACCGACATAGCCCAGCAAACCCTTGACGGGGATGTCCTCCCCCTCCTGCGCCACGATCTTCAGCAGCACGCCGTCGTGCTCGCTCGTTACCTCGTTGGTCAGCTTGTCGGTGGTGATCTCCAGCAGCACGTCACCGGCCTTGACCGCATCGCCCTCATGCTTGACCCACGAGGAGACGGTACCCTCCTCCATCGTCAGGCCCAACTGGGGCATCAAAACTTCATAAGCCATGTCAGTTCCTCCTCACTTGTTCAGAACTCGCTTCGCCGCGGCGACAATCGTCTCCGGGTGGGGGAAGTTCTCGTCCTCCAGCACCGGGCTGAAGGGAGAGCAGATATTCAGGCCGCACACACGCTCCACGGGCGCATCCAGCTCATCGAACAGCTCCTCCGCGATCTGGGCGGAGAGCTCACCGGCAAAGCTGCCGCGCTTGACCTCCTCGGAGACGATGATGGCGTTGTGGGTCTTGGAGACGGACTGCACAATCGCGTCCCAATCCAGCGGCACCAGCGTGCGCAGATCCAGCACTTCTGCGTCGATTCCCTGCTCGGCCAGCGTCTTGGCAGCCTCGAGCGAGAAGTTGACCTCGCGGCTCCAGGTGATGATGGTGATGTCCTTGCCCTCGCGCTTGATGTCGGCCTGTCCCAGAGGGATGGTATACTCCTCTTCGGGGATCTGCTCCTTGTGCGCGTAGAGCAGCTTGTGCTCGAGGAAGATGACGGGGTCATCGTCGCGGATGGCGGACTTCAGCAGCCCCTTCGCGTCCTGCGCCGTGCAGGGCGCCACGACCTTCAGGCCGGGGAAGTGGCAGAAGAAGTTCTCAAGGGACTGGGAGTGTTGACCCGCATTGCGGCGGCCGGCACCCATCGGCGCGCGGAGAACCATCGGCACATGGCACTGACCGCCCGTCATATAGCGGATCTTCGCCGCCTGATTGAACAGCGGGTCTGCGCACTCGGTGGCGAAGTCGTCGTACATCAGCTCTACCACAGGCCGCATACCGCGCATCGCCGCGCCGACAGCCATACCCACGAAGCCCTCCTCGGAGATGGGGGTATCAATCACGCGCTTCGGGCCAAACTCCTCCAGAAAGCCCTTCGTGATGGCAAAGACATTGCCCATAACGGCCATGTCCTCGCCCATAATAAACACTTTATCGTCACGGAGCATCTCCTCGTGAAGTGCCTCGCCGATCGCCTTGCTGACTGTAATCTTCTTCATCGTGCCACACACCTTTCGTTGTCGCTCACATACATGTCATCGAGAACCGTCGCCGGATCGGGATACTCGGACTCGTCGGCAAAGCGCACCGCCTCGTTCATCTCGTCATCAGCGGCCTTCTTCACCGCGTCCAGCTCCTCCTGCGATGCACCCAGCGCCAGCAGGCGCTTTGCAAGCTTCTCGATGCCATCGTTTTCGAGGGCATGCTCCATATACTCCTTCGGGCGGTAGACGGCGGGATCGCCGCAGTAGTGCCCCTGATAACGGTAAACCTTCGCTTCGACGAGGTACGGGCCCTTGCCGGAGCGCGCGTGCTCCATTGCAACGAGCATCGCCTCATAGACATCGGTGGGATTCGTCCCGTCGACCACGGTGTAAGGTACACCGTAGGCCGCGCCGCGGCTCGCCAGATCCGGCGTGTTCGTCACGCGGTGGATCTCGGTGGAGACGCCGTAGCAGTTGTTCTCAATGAACCAGACCATCGGCAGCTTCCACGCGGCCGCCATGTTCAGCGACTCGTGGAACGAGCCCTCGTTCGTCGCGCCGTCGCCGAAGCAGCCGACCGTCACGGAGTCGTCGCCGAGAATCCACGAGGCGAGTGCGGAGCCCGCCGAGATGGGCTGGCCGCCGCCGACGATGCCATTCGCGCCCAGATGGTTCATCTTCTCCATATCGGCGATGTGCATGGAGCCGCCCTTGCCCTTGCAGTAACCGGTTTTCTTGCCGAACAGCTCCGCCATGGCGCGCTTGGGATCCGCGCCGCGGGCAATCGCATGGCCGTGGCCGCGGTGGGTGGAGGTGAAATAGTCCTTCGGCTCGATGGCGGCGAAGGCACCAGCCTCTGCGGCCTCCTGTCCGATGCTCAGGTGGATATTGCCCGCGAGCATACCCTTGGTGAAGCACTCCGCGGCCTTCTCTTCGAAGGTACGGATCCGAACCATCGTCCGGTAAAACTCCATCAGCTGCTCTTTTGTATACTTCTCGTTTGTAGCCAATGTTCTCACGCCTTTCTTGTCCGTGTTGTAATCGTTTATGCCTGCCGGGGGTTAAAGATGGGAACCTCCAGCTCCTCGTCGAACTGACGTCCCATGACCAGCCCCTCGATCTCCGCGATGATGACGTCCACCGTCAGCAGCACCTTTGTGCCCTCTGCGAGGTGGCCGCCGTGGGCGTTGCCGTAGCGGTCGCTCAGTCCCATGTGAACGTGCAGGTTCGTGTTGCCCTCCGGGTCGTGGCAGATAATGCCGGCGCCGCTTGTCAGCTCAATCGGTCCTGTCAGATGCAGGATCTCGCCATAGCCGTAGCCCGCCTTCCGGTCGGGCAGCTCCACGGGGTTGCAGTACGCCACGCCGTCAAGACTGCCAATTGCGCTGAGGATCACGCCGCTGTTGATGCCGCTGCGGCGGCAGGCCTCCTCCAACCCATGCAGCACGTCCGTCCCTGGGCGCAGCCGGACGGCTATCACTCTTGAAAGACGGCCCTGTGCCATCTCCAGAATATCGCTGCGATCAGTCATCGCTCTGTCTCCTCTCTTTTCATTCCACTACAATTTGATCCGCTGATATGGCTCGCTCAGGGGGAGAACCCGCAGGTGCTCTGCCCCCGGAGCGGTGAGCCGCCGGCGCACGCTCTCGCGCATGTGCATGCGGTCGTCCTCCCGGAAGGGGATGTGATACACACAGATGCACTTCGCCTCGAGCGCGCCGTGAAACAGGCGTTTATCAAAGAGCGCCTGGAAAAACAGCGGATTGACAAATGCTGCCTCCAGCGCCGTGCCGCTTATCTGTGCGAGTGTCTCGTGCAGATAGTCCGTGTCCGCTGTGAACAGCACCTCCCGCCCGTCAAAGGAAATCCGGTAGCACACATGGGGTACCTCATAAAACTCCTGCCCCAAGTGCTGCGTCCGGAAGGCCTGCAGGCGGATGTGCTCGCCGAGCCGCCACACGGTGTGATCCGTCGTGTGCGACAGCTGCGCAAAGGGGATGTCCCTGCGCCGCAGGAAATATGCCAGTTCCTGCACCGGCTCCGCCTCGTCCTCTGGAAAGAACAGTGCCCTGACCGGTCTGCTCCCCACGATCTGCATTGTCATCTCCGGAGAAAAATGATCCGGGTGAAAGTGGGTGAACAGCAGGCAGTCCAGCTTTTCAAACGGCGGTTCGCCGCGGCACATTTTCTGCCGGCAGTCCGCAGGCAGTGGGCTGAAGGGGTTTCCCTCCCGTCCGAAGATGCCGTCGAGCAGGAGCGTCATCCCCCGGTAGCCGATGCACACGCCTGCGTTTGCCAGCAGGGTGACGGAAATCGGGAAGTGTTCCATCGCGGGCGCTTTACTGAGCGTCCTCGTTGCCGACCTTGACGTCCATCTTGTCCTCGTAATACTTGACCATGGCGATCTGATCCTCATTGATGTGACCGTTGTCGTTCATCCAGTCCATCACCATCAGCACTACATCGGTCATCGGCGTGTCGACGCCCATGTGGTGGGCGAAGTGCTTCGCGTTGAGAATATCCTTGCGGTGGACGGCAACGCGCGCGCCGGGCTCATAGTCGCGGTGGATCAGCTTGGGCACCTTGTTGTCATAGACCGGACCGCCGGCAAAGCCGCCGCGGGTGGCCTCAAAGGTTGTCTGCAGGTCGATGCCGGCCTTGGCCGCGAAGGCATACGCCTCGGCAATGACGACCATGTACGCACCCGCCACGATGTTGTTGACGAGTTTGGTGACGCTGCCGCTGCCCGCGCCGCCGGTGTAGACGGGGTGACCCATGCACTCAAGGAGGGGCTTGACCTGTTCAAAGGCCTCCTTGTCGCCGCCGGTCATGATGGCGAGCGTCCCGGCGATGGCCATGGGATTACCGCCGCTGATGGGGGAATCCAGCAGGAACATGCCCGCCTTCTTTGCGTCCTGATACATCTCCTGAATGATGTCCGGCGCGGTGGAACTGAGATCCACGATGATGCGGCCGGGCTTACCGAAGCGGATGGCTTTCTCAACGGAGTCGCGGATGATCGCGTGCGTCGGGAGGATCTGCATGATCACATCGCAGGTCTTATAGATCTCCTCGGCGTCGCTCACGGCCGTGCCGCCCGCGGCGGCGAATGCCTCGCGCTGCTTTTCCACCACATCAAAGCCCAGAATCTCGCATCCGGCCTTTTTCACCAGATTCTTCGCCATGGGCAAGCCCATAACGCCCATACCCAGAAAACCGACTTTCATAGTTCTATCTCCTTTATTCTTTCAGCTTTTGCTGGTGCGTTTGTTTGTTCAGACCGTGCTGTCCTCGTTGGAGACGAGTTCCTCGACCTCTTTGAAGGTCGCCTTTTTCTTGCTGCCGCTGCGCTTGCTGATCCAGTTTGTCAGCATCGGGCAGAGGATGGCCGTTACGACCACAGCAGCGGCCACCTGCGGCTGCGCAATCGCCGCAACGCCCTCCAGAGACTTATCCACGGCCGCCAGCGCCATCGGCGTTGCGACAGCGTTGCCGCCGACGCTGGAGATCGACGCGCCCGCGATGCCGGAGCCACCGGTCAGCTTATCGAACAGGATGTTGAACACGCCGCCGATCACAACCGTAATCAGGCCGAGGACGATACCGGGCACACCGCCCTGAATCACCTGCTGGAGGCTCATGTTTGCACCGAGTGCGAAGCCCAGCACCATGATCGTCACCTCGCCGCCTGCGCTCAGGCACTTGCGCATGTTCGGGTCGAGGTTGCCGAGGATGATACCGATCAGCAGCGGGACAATTGAGGCTACCAGCATCATATACGGAATGCTCGCAAGACCCGCCGTACCCATCGCGACCATCGTCAGGAACGGGCCGTCGTTGAGGGAGATAATTGCGACCGCGCCCTGATCGGCCTCGGAGCCGTAGGTCTTGGTCAGCGCGCCGAACAGAGCACCGTTGGAGTTCGATGCCGCCGCGATGATCGCCAGCGCGCTCAGGCCGAACATGTTGTCATGGAAGAAGTGGGCCGCCGCCAGACCGATACCGACGCTCACGGCGAACTTGACAATCGTGATGGTAAAGCCAGTCTTCATTGCCTGCGGCGCGCATTTCAGATCGAGCTGCGCGCCCATGCAGATGAAGAACAGGCCGACCAGCGCGCTGGTTCCGTTGACAATGCCGGTGGTAAAGCTGCCGATCTGCAGCGCCGCCGGAAACAGTGTGTTGATGATACAGCCCAGAAACAGCGGGACAATAATGATGCCGCCCGGCACCTTATCGAGCCATTTTTTAATAGGAATTGACATACTTCTTTCTCCTCACTCTACAAAGTTAAACTTTTCGGACCTCGCAGGGGGATGTACATCCAGTCTGTCCGGCGCCGCCTCCTTTCTTTTGCGCTTTGCTTGAGTAAAGGATACAACCGCATCCGCCTTTTGTGAAATTCATGCTGTTGAAGGCAAAATCAATTTTATTGATGGCGTTTTTTCCCGCAAATCCGACCCTCCAGCATTTTATACAACGTCCTTCTTGTGAAAAACAGCAATTTTCACAAGTGTCAATTGACTATTCGCGGGCAGATTGCTATAATAAGCAAAGTAGATCAATTTTTTTGATCTTGCTATGATAATATTATCCGTCTATATTTGTTTCCGCTGGAGAAAGGAGTTGTCCTTATGCTGGATATCAAACGCCTGCAGTATCTGGAGGCGGTATACCGTTATCACAATTTCACCCGCGCCAGCGAGGAGCTGTTCGTTTCCCAGTCCGCCATCTCCATGGCGATCAAGTCGCTTGAGGCGGATCTCGGCGTCCGGCTGATCGTCCGTTCGCCGCAGAGCGTCGCCTTCACCTATGAGGGTGAGCAGCTTGTGCAGCACGCGCGGCGCATCCTGCTCGAATGTGAGAACGCCGAGCGGGAGATGGCCGACCTCTCCGAGAGCAAGAGCTATACCCTGCACCTCGGCCTGTCGCCGACGCTTGCCTTCCGGTTTCAGCACTTTCTCTACACAGAGGAACTCCATCGCGCCTATCCGAAGGCCTCGATCTACCTCGAGGAGGGCTCCATGAACAACCACATAGCCAAGATCAAGCAGGATCTAATGGATCTGTCGTTCAACGGGCTGCCTGATCCGGACGATGCTAAGGCGCTAGGGCTCGACCTCGTGCCCATCACAACGACGCGCATCTGCGCCATCATGTGCCCGAACCACCCTCTCGCCAATCTCGCTGCGCTGACGGCAAAGGATCTCGCCGGGGTAGAGGTTGTCATGCTCGACGAATATTCCATCATCCGCACCAAAGTCATGGCGCAGCTGCAGAAGGCGGGTGCCGTGCCGCACATCCGCTCCTCGCATGAACAGATTTTCTGCATGCTCAACACCATCAAATTCGGCAACTTTGTCGGCTTCATCAATGCGAGCGACCCCTATATGGAGCAGCACCTGCATCAGACGGGGCTGATCCTGCGTCGTCTGGAACCGGCCATTGAATTTCAGGCGGGCTTCATCTCAAAGTCCGGCAAGGCTCTCCCGCGCATCGCCGAGATGCTGATTGAAAAGGCCCGCGAGCTTGAGAGAGATCCCACTGCCGTTTAAAACAAAAAAGAAATCGGACAGACAATGTGTCTGTCCGATTTCTTTTGCATCCGTCCACTTATTTCTTAAAATTGATCTTCCAGTCCTTCAGACCGTAAAACGGATTCGCCGCCGTGGGGGTGATCGTCTCGACCGCGCCCTGTGTCATGAGCACCGACGTCCGCTTGAAGCAGACCGGCAGGATCGGCGACTGCTCCCGAAACACCTGACAGAGCGAGTCCATCGCCTCCGTCTGCTCGTCCTGCGTGCAGGTGAGCCACCGCGTCAGCGCCGCCGTCATCTCGTCGCTCGCCGCGCCGCCGTAGTTCAGCGCGCCGCCCGCCGCCAGCAGCGGCGTGAGATCCCAGTCCGCCGTCAGGCGACACTCGGCGTAATACAAATCGTAATTCCCGCTGCGCAGCGCCTGCGTATACGAGCTCCAGGACATCGCCCTGACCGTCACGCGCAGGTCATACTGCGACAGCTGCGAAGCGATGCGGCTCGCCATGGAGACCTTGTAGCTGTTCTCCTCATTGACGATCAGCGTCAGCGTTTGGGTCTGCGTTCCGGTTCGGAGCCCCGCCTCCTCCATCGCGCCTGCGAAGTGGTCGGGGGAATACGAAACCTCCTGCGCCTGCGGATAGAGCGGCGAGACCGGGGACACCGGGAACTGCGCCGGGGCCGCGTGGCCCATCAGGAACGATTTCACCAGCCCCGCCCGGTCGATACCGAGACTGAGCGCCCGGCGCACCGCCGGGTCGGCCAGCAGCGGGCGCGACGTGTTCACGCCCACATACTGCAGCACCGTCGTGTCCGCGTCCGTGTAGGCGCCGCTGCCGGAGACGTTCGAGGGCGTCGTCGCCGTCAGATCGCACGTCAGCAGCTGGATCTCCCGCGCGTAGAACGCGTAGGCGATGGTGTCGCTGTCCTTATACGTCTCGAGCGGGATCGTCTGCAGTGGGAGGGATTCCCCCTTCCACCATGAGCTGTTCCGCGTGAGCGAGACGCTCCCGCCCTCGCCCGCGGTGTAGACATACGGGCCCGTGCCGATGGGGGCCGTAGCCGTCTCCGTCCCAGCCTTGACGATCGGGATGTCGAGCAGGGCGGCGATATTCTGATTTTCATAGGCAAGCGTGAGCACAACCGTGCCGCCGCTGCCCGCGGCGATGCGGCTCACGCCGGCAAGGCGCGCGCCGTAGCGCTCGGAGCTCTGCGCCCGCTGCAGCGAGCGCACCACGTCGCTCGCCGTGACGGCGGAGCCGTCGCTGAACGTGACGCCGCCGCGCAGGGTGATGGTGCAGGTCGTGCCGCTCACGGTGCAGGACTCGGCCAGCATCGGCTGCGGCGTGAAGCCCGTGTCGAGGGCATACAGCCCCTCGTAGAGCAGCGCCCCGATCGTCTGCTGCACCCCGTCGGGACAGGTGATCGGGTCGAGCGTCTGCCCCTGCAGCACGGGCAGTGCGAACGACGCAAGCGGCGCGTCGGTCTTGTCCTTCCCGGACTGATAGTACCCGTATATCTCCTGCAGAAGGTCCTCGTCGCTGGTGTCGTCAAAGCTGCAGCCGGTGAGCCAGAGCAGGCACAGCACCAGCAGCAGCGGAAGGATGCGTCGTTTCATGGAAAGTCTCCTGTCAGCGCAGCGCGATCATGGCGATCTGCGCGCCGCGCGCGTTGCCCATCCGGCGATGGGACCAGTACAGATCCGGGCGGCAGGCCGTGCAGTGCGCGCAGACGTCGATTTGCTCCACGCCGTCCGCACGGAGCCAGTGGGCGTTGATGCCCTTGAGATCGACATGCCACTTCGCGCCGCGCTGCTCGATATACGGATCGGCCGCCGCGCCGAGCGCGGCGCGCATGGCCTGCGGCACGTCCCCGTCCGTCTCGAAGCAGCACGGGCCGATGCCCGCGCCGATGGCGGCGCGCACGTCGGCGGGATGGGTGCCGAACACCTCGCCCATCCGGCGAAGCGCGATGGAAACCAGCCCCTGCGCCGCACCGCGCCACCCGGCGTGAACGGCGCCGACGGCCGCGTGCACCGGGTCGTGCAGCAGGATGATGCCGCAGTCGGCGGAAAAGACGACGAGCGGCAGGTTCGGCGTGTTGCAGATCATCGCGTCCACACTCTGATAGTCGCGCTCGCGCCAGAGGCCCTTGCCCGCGTCCGCCCCGGTCACAAGGCGGACATTCGGCTCGTGTACCTGCTTGCTGAGCACGACGCGCATGGGATCCGCGCCGACGGCGGCGCAGAAGCGCCGGAAATTCTCCTGCACGTTCTCCGCCGTATCGCCCCGGCCGACGCCGAGGTTCAGCGAATCCCACGGTGCGGGGCTGACGCCGCCGGGCCGCGTGGAAAAGCCGTGGCAGACGGCGCCGGCGTCGAAGAGCGTGCTCGTGTGCCAGAGCAGAGCGCCGCTGCGGTTTGTTTCAAATGACATAGTTTCTCCTTTCGGGGAAGGGGCTTACCGGCCGCAGCACTGCTTATACTTCTTGCCGGAGCCGCAGGGGCATGGATCGTTGCGGCCGATCTTCTTGACCTTGCGTGGCTGCTTTTTCACGGTGCCGTCGCCGCCGACGTTCTCGGTCATGCCGGAGGCCACGCGCTCGCGCTTGATCTCCTCGTCCTTCTTCACGCGGACGGAGTACAGACGGCGCACCGTCTCCTCCTGAATGGCGGTGATCATCTCCTCGAACATCTCGAGGGACTCCTTCTTATAGGCGATGATCGGGTCGGTCTGGGCATAGGCGCGCAGGCGGATGCCCTGACGCAGATCCTGCATCGCGTCGATGTGATCCATCCAGTACTCATCCACGACGCGCAGCAGCACGACGCGCTCAACCTCGCGCATGACGGGGCTGGTGAGCTCCTGCTCCTTCTTCTCATAATAGTCCGCGGCGGCCTGCGCGAAGGCGTCCGCGACCTCGTCCGCCGTCAGCGCGGGGATCTGCGTCTCTTCAAAGCGCACGGCGTACTTCGGGAAGTACAGCCCCTCCACCGAGCCGAGCAGCTCGCGCATGGAGACGCTGTCGAGGCTGCCGCCCGCGAAGGCACCCTGCACCAGATGGCGGATGGAGGTGTTCATCATGTTCATGATGACACTCTTGACGTCCATGCCGTCGAGCACCTGCTTGCGCTGGCCGTAGATGATCTCGCGCTGCTTGTTCATGACGTCGTCGTACTCCAGCACCGCCTTACGGGACTGGAAGTTGCGGGACTCAACGGTCGTCTGTGCCTGTTCGATGGCGCGGGAGAGCATCTTGTTCTCGATTGGCGTGTCCTCGTCGATGTTCATGCGCTCCATCATGTTCGTGACGCGGTCGCCGCCGAACAGGCGCATGAGGTCGTCCTCGAGGGAGATATAGAACCGCGTCTCGCCGGGGTCGCCCTGACGGCCGGCACGGCCACGCAGCTGGTTGTCGATACGGCGGGAGTCGTGGCGCTCGGTGCCGATGATAAACAGGCCCCCCGCCTGGCGCACCTGCTCGGCCTCGCCCGCAATCTCATCCTTATGCTGGCGGAGCTTCGCGGCGAAGAGGGCGCGCGCATCGAGAATCTCCTGATTGTCCGTCTCGGCATAGCCCGTGGCCTCGGCGATCAGCTCGTCGGAGAGGCCCGCGCGGCGCATGTCGTCCTTGGCCATATACTCCGCATTGCCGCCGAGCATGATATCGGTACCACGGCCGGCCATGTTCGTCGCGACCGTGACGGCGCCGAGCTTACCGGCCTGCGCGACGATTTCGGCCTCCTTCTCGTGGTTCTTCGCGTTGAGGACGTTGTGCTTGATGCCGGCCTTCGTGAGCATGCGGCTGAGCAGCTCGTTTTTCTCGATGGAGACCGTACCGACCAGCACGGGCTGCCCCTTCTCGTGGCAGGCCGTGACCTGATTGATGACGGCGCGGTACTTGCCCGTCTCGGTCTTATAGACGGAGTCCTCGTTGTCGATACGGATGACGGGCTTGTTCGTCGGCACCTCGATGATATCGAGCTTATAGATGGTGCTGAATTCCTCCTCCTCGGTCAGCGCCGTACCGGTCATACCGGAGAGCTTGCTGTACAGGCGGAAGTAGTTCTGGAACGTGATGGTCGCGAGCGTCTTGCTCTCGCGCTGGACGGAGACATGCTCCTTGGCCTCGATGGCCTGATGCAGGCCCTCGGAATACCGGCGGCCGAACATCAAACGGCCCGTGAACTCGTCGACGATGATGATCTCGCCGTCCTTGATAACGTAGTCGACGTCGCGCTTCATGATGCCGTGGGCGCGGATGGCCTGGTTGATGTGGTGGGCGATGGTGCTGTTTTCGGGGTCGGAGAGATTCTCCAGATGGAAGAACTCCTCGGCCTTGGCGATGCCGCGGGCGGTGAGCGTCGCGGTCTTGGCCTTCTCGTCGACGACGTAGTCGGCATCGATGTCGGTGGCCTCCTCCTCTTTATCGTCCGTCTCGACCACGACATATTTCTTCAGCCGCGCCGCGAACGACTCCGCGAGGTCGTACATCTGCGTGGACTTCTCGCCCATACCGGAGATAATCAGCGGTGTACGCGCCTCATCGATCAGGATGGAGTCGACCTCGTCGACGATGGCGAAGCTGTGGCCGCGCTGCACCTGCTCGCTGGCGTAGAGCGCCATGTTGTCGCGCAGGTAGTCAAAGCCCATCTCGTTGTTCGTGCCGTAGGTGATGTCGGCGGCGTAGGCGGCCTGCCGCGCGGCCTTGTCCATGTCGTGTACGATCAGGCCCACGGTAAGGCCGAGGAAACGGTGCACCTTGCCCATCCACTCCGAGTCGCGCTTGGCGAGGTAGTCGTTGACCGTCACGATATGGACGCCCTCGCCCGACAGCGCGTTCAGATAGGCCGGGAGCGTCGCGACAAGGGTCTTGCCCTCACCGGTCTTCATCTCGGCGATGCGCCCCTGATGCAGCACGATGCCGCCGATGAGCTGCACGCGGTACGGGCGCAGGCCGAGCACGCGGTCGGCCGCCTCGCGCACCGTCGCGAACGCCTCGGGCAGGATGTCGTCGAGCGTCTCGCCGTTTGCCAGCCGCTCCTTGAACGCGGGGGTCTTGGCCTGCAGCTCGGCGTCCGACAGCGCCTTATACTCATCGGCCAGCGCCTCGATCTGATCGGCGATCGGGTAGATGGATTTCAGCTCCCGCTCGCTGTAAGTACCAAAAATCTTCTGAAACAGTCCCATTGATCTTAATGTCCTTTCGGTTTTGCACAGGAACCCTGTGGAGTAGATACAAAAATACGAATATAGTATAGCACAGTGCGCTGTCAGATGCAAAGGAAATCTGCCGTCGCTTTCCGGCTGACCTTTTGGGGATTTCCTGCTATAATGGATTCCGAAGCGGGTTTCTCCCCCGCATCCAGTGACTGTCACGCTCCGTAACGGCGCTGTCACAGCGCGTATATGGACGGGCCGCGCGCGGCGGCGTATACGGCGTTTATCTTCTCGCGGAGGATCCGGATTTTCTGTACTACTATCAATATGCGGCCAAGGGGCGCGGCGTATACGGCCTGATCGACTCGTTTGAGCGGGACGTCCTGCACCTGCAGCTCGGCGGGACGCTGCCGCTCGCCGACATCGCCCGGATCGAGGAGCTGGACGACTGACGCCTTGCGGCCGGCGCGGAAATATGCTACCATGGACACAAGAAACGCCACGCAGGAGGATAAGAGATGAAGCGCAGAAGATTGGGGAAAACCGGACTGCTCGTCAGCGAGATCGGCTTCGGCGGAGAGTGGCTGGAGCGCCACCCGAAGCAGGCGGGCATCGACCTGATCCACTATGCGTCCGCGCAGGGGATCAACATTCTGGACTGCTGGATGGCGGATCCGAAGTCCCGTGACATCATTGGCAAGGGCATTCAGGATAATCGCAGCCGGTGGTATATTCAGGGCCACATCGGCTCGGCGTGGAAGGACGGGCAGTACTTCCGGACGCGGGACATGCGGTACGTCCGTCCCGCCTTCGAGGATCTGCTGGCGCGCCTGCAGACGGACTATATCGACCTCGGTATGATCCACTATGTCGACTCCGAGCAGGAATGGGAGCAGATCCAGCACTCCGACTATCTCGACTACGTCATGGATCTGAGGCGCCGCGGCGTGATCCGCCACATCGGCATCAGCTCACATAACCCCATGGTCGCCATGAAGGCAGCGCAGTCCGGCTATGTGGAGATGATTCTCTTCAGCATCAACCCGGCCTTTGATATGCTGCCCGCCAGCGAGGACATCGACACGCTGTTCGCCGAAAAATACGACGCCGCCCTGAGCGGGATCGACCCCGACCGCGCGCAGCTGTACCGTCTCTGCGAGCGCGAGGACGTCGGCATCACCGTCATGAAGGGCTTTGCCGGCGGGCGGCTGTTCGACGCGAAGCGCTCACCGTTCGGTGTGGCCCTGACCCCCGCGCAGTGCATCCACTACGCCCTGACACACCCCGCCGTTGGCGCGGTCATGTGCGGCTACGACACGAAAGAACAGGTGGATCAGGCCGTCGCCTATGAGACCGCAACCGATGCGGAGAAGGACTACGCGTCCGTCCTCGCGGGCGCGCCGCTCCACTCCTGCCGCGGCGAGTGTACCTACTGCGGGCACTGCAAGCCCTGCCCCGCGCAGCTCGACATCGCCATGATCAACAAATTCTACGACCTCGCGGCCATGCAGCCGGAGGTGCCCGCCACCGTGCGCTCCCACTACGAGCTGCTGGAGCACACCGCGTCCGCGTGCATCGGCTGCCGCGCCTGCGAGACGCGATGTCCCTTCGGCGTGCCGGTCGCGGAGCGGATGCGGAAAACCGCCGCACTCTTCGGCTGCTGAAAATCAGGAGGTGCCGCCATGGCTTTTGACTTCAAAAAGGAATACAAATCGCTCTATCTGCCCAAAGCCCGCCCCGAGATCGTGCAGGTTCCGCAGATGCATTACGTCGCCGTGCGCGGACAGGGCGACCCGAACGAGCCGGACGGCGCGTATCAGCAGGCCATCGGCGTCCTGTACGCCGTGGCGTACACACTGAAAATGAGCTATAAAACCGACCATAAGATCGAGGGCTTCTTCGAGTACGTTGTCCCGCCGTTGGAGGGCTTCTGGCTGCGCAGCGGCGCGGACAAGTCCGCGTTCCGCTGGATCTCCGTGATCCGCCTGCCGGATTTCGTCACGCGGGAGGACTTCGACTGGGCCGTGGAGACCGCGGCCAGAAAGAAGAATCTGGACTGCTCCGCCGCGGAGCTGCTGACCGTCGACGAGGGGCTGTGCGTGCAGATGATGCACCTCGGCTCCTATGACGACGAACCCGCGAGCGTCGCGCAGATGGATACCTACCTGCTGCAAAACGGGTACGAAAACGACCTGCGCGGCGACAGGCTGCACCACGAGATCTACCTGTCCGACCCGCGCAAAGCCACGCCCGAAAAACGAAAAACCGTCATCCGACACCCCATTAAACGGGCGGAATAACCGACACGGAGGAAAGACATGTCTGAGCCCCGCCCCACCGCGCACTATCACCTGCCCGGCCTGTTTGAATTCTACGACTTCTACCGCGTCTTTCTGCCCCTGTTCCGCCGCCATCGGTCGTATTTTTACGACTGGTGCGATATCGGCTCGATCTACGGCGCCCCGGCGGACTGTCTCTGGGGCGGCGGGCGCGTCGGCTCGGGGACGCACGACCCGCGCGAGGTGCTGGCGCTGATGCAGGAATACGACATCGAAGCCCGCCTGACCTTCAGCAACTCCCTCCTCCGCGCGGAACACCTCGCGGAGGAGGCGTGCAGCGAGCTCTGCCGACTGTTTGCTGCAAGCGGCGGCCCGCCAAACGGCGTGATCGTCCACTCGGAGCTGCTGCTGAACTACCTGCGCAAAACATACCCGTCGCTCTACTTTGTCTCCTCCACCACAAAGGTACTGACGGATTTTGCCCTGCTGCGGCGGGAGCTTGCGCGGCCGGAGTTTCGCTATGTCGTGCCGGATTTCCGTCTGAACAGAGCCTTCGACCAGCTGCGCGCCCTTCCGGACGCATATAAGGCAAAGGTGGAATTTCTCTGCAACGAGTGCTGCTGGTTCGGCTGCGCCGAACGGAGGGCCTGCTACGAGGCGGTCAGCCGCAAAAATCTCGGCGAGCCCGGCCCGGAGTACCGCTGCGCCGCGCCGGATGCCGCGGGCGGCTACCGCTTCTCCAAGGCGATGGAAAACCCCGGCTTCATCGGCGTTGACGCGATTCAGAACACCTATCTCCCGATGGGCTTTTCCAACTTCAAGATTGAGGGCCGCGAGCTTGGCAGCGCCCTGCTGCTCGAGTTCCTGCTCCACTACATGACAAAGCCCGCGTATCATCTGCACGTGCGGGAGGAGATTTATCTGGACAATATGCTGGACCTCTTCTGACTTCATATCAAAAGGGCTCTGTCCTTTTGATATGAGCAGGTTTCGCTGCGCTCCGCGCCTTGCCCCACCATAGGTGGAGCTGCGACACTCCGACTCCGCGCAAAGTGTTTTTTGCGGCGTACACGCTGCCGCAAAAAACGGATTGGAATTTATTCGCGCCGTGCGCGGCGCGAACTCTGCGAGGCCCGCAAAATAAAAACATCCCGTATAATTGTATAGCAATTATACGGGATGTTTTTTATTTCAGAGGGTTACGTCGGCTTTTTTGCTGCGGCCGAGGAGGACTGTGCCGCTGATGGTCAGCGACGAGAGCGCCCCGTCCTCCGCGCAGCGGGTCGTCACGGCGATGGCGCCGCCCGGCTGACGGATGGAAACGCACTGCGGCGCGCCGTGCTTCTTCGTGAGATAGGCGCCGATGGCGGCGCTGCCGCTGCCGCAGCCGCGCTCCCAGACGGCGGTATCCGTCTGTGTGACGTAGACGAGCGGGTCAAAGCACAGCTCTTCCTCCTGCAGCAGCAGGATCCCCAGCGCGTCCGCGTGCAGCACCTCCGCCCAACGGCGGATCAGCTCCTCCGCCCGCGCGCGGGTGAGCACCTGCGCCGGGACGATGATGTGGCTGATGCCCGGCAGGCACACGACCGACAGCTCCGCTGTCTCGCTCCCGAGCGGCAGGCGCAGCGTCTCGATCTTCTCCGGCAGGGGCATGTCCACCGTCCCGAGGAAGCACCCGTCCAGCGGCGTGATCGAGCACTCGACCAGCGCCGGGGCCCCGGAGATTTCCAGCGCCAGACGGCAGGTCTGCCCGATGGGTGCGCGGCGGCACAGCCACGCGCCGAAGCTCATTGTCGCGTTGCCGCAGAACTCGCCGCCCATCATCTGCAGACGCATCTGTCCGTCCGCCGCTGTCTCCACGAAGCCCACCTGCTCCGCCTCCGGCTCCAGATCCAGCAGGAGCGACGCCAGCTCCGGCTGCAGCGCCCGCGAAACGGGCGTCGTCACCAGCACCGTAATATTTTTGGTCGGGTCAGCCAGCAGATATTGAATCTCCATCCGCGTCTCTCCTCTCAGCAAGTTAAATTTTTCTCCATTATATCCGCTTTTTCACGGAAATTCAATGCCGCCCACGGGAAAAATCCCCGCAAATTCCCCCGCCGGGCGGCTTTTGTGCTTGCAATCCGCCCCGCGCTGTGGTAGTATTAAGTCTACGATGTGAATTTTATGCCCATGCGGCAGCAAATAAGTTGGAGGGAAAACCTGATGGTTATTTTTGTTACAATTCTGCAGCTGATCTCCGCGCTGATTCTGATCGCGGTCGTCCTGTTCCAGTCCGGCAAGAGCCAGGGCCTGTCCGGTGCCATCGGCGGCATCGCGGACTCCTACCTGTCCAAGAGCAAGGCCAAGAGTGTCGACGCCAAGCTCGCCAAGGCCACGAAGTGGGTCGGCGCGGTGTTTGTCGTGCTGACGCTGGTGCTCAACTGCATGGTCGCCGCCGGCCTGTAAGCGAAGAGTCTTAAACGAAAAGCGGACATCCTCTGGATGTCCGCTTTTTTCTTGTCCAAA
>ERZ1673752.2836-NODE-2836-length-18062-cov-9.621536_pt1 | contig 18062 bp, 20 predicted proteins | sample MGYA00580195_ERZ1673752 | MGnify/ENA primary metagenome ERZ1673752 (study PRJEB41218, sample SAMN15661744) | gut metagenome | host: Homo sapiens | place: Canada: London | collected 2015-08-20/2019-03-30 | study: EMG produced TPA metagenomics assembly of...
TTTTGTCAGCTAAACTACTTGCTAGATTCAAGCTAATCAGCTGTTTAGTTACATGCTAAGACCCTCCTACACCCCCTCCTACACCCTCCTGCACCCCACTGCCCGCCCGCGCGCCCTTGGGGGGGGGCGCTCGCCCGCCCGCCCACGGGCGTAGCTGTTGGCTACGCTGGTAGACCCCAGCTAAGCTAGTAGCTACCAGCTAAGCTATGAGACTCCAGCTAAGCTAGTAATGTATTTTCTATCTATGTAATAGGAGGGTTTATAAACGCGCGCGAGGGAGGGTTGCGGGTGCGCGCGTACGCGATGGGCGGGGGCGCAACGGAGCGAAACGGCGGGGGAAACGGCGCGAATGGGCAAAACGGGCAAAATGGCAACGGATTTCGATGGGGATGGTATAGCATACCGCCGAAAGGGAGAAACGGCGCAAATGGCACGCTAAATCGCCAAATAGGGGCATTTACGTCCCTCCCGCCGCCCCCACGGCTGGGCGTAGCCCCCTACCCTACCCCAAAAAGGGCAACCCGCCGCCCCATCCCCCGCAAGCCGTTGGGCGGCCGCGGATAACCGCTACCTTTGCGCCGCGGCGGAGTGATTACCGTAACCGAATGCGAATGGGTAACGTAGCTATAGATTGCATAAGCGTTCGCAAAGCGCTAACGGTTTGGTATTACACGCACGGTAAAATATAGTATTTAGGTAAACGTAAAGAGGAAAGGGAGACGGTATGGCAAGGGATCCGAAACACTACCCCTCGGCGCGGCTGCGGGCGGCGCGGCGCGCCCTTGTGGCAGACCTCTACCGGAGGGGGTACTCGTACGGCGCGATCCAGGCGCGGCTGCGGGAGGAGGCGGGGATGGAGCGCACCTCGCTGAGCACGATCCATAGCGACGTGATGGCGCTGCTGGCGGAGTGGCGGGCGGAGCGGCTGGAGAGCATTGAGGATTACGTGACGCTGGAGCTGCGGCGGATCGACGACGCGACCCGCGCGCTGTGGGCGGAGTGGGAGAAGAGCAAGGAGGAGGGGGCGCGGCCGGCGGCGGTGGGGTACATGGCGGAGATACGGCAGCAGCTGGCGGAGCGGCGCAAGCTGCTGGGGCTGTACGCGCCGGAGCGGCGGGAGGTGGCGGGGCCCGGGGGCGGGGCGATCGCGGTGCAGACGCTGAGCGACGCGGAGATCGCCGCGGAGATCGCCCGCATCACCAGCGGGCTGCCCCCCGCGAAGGGCGAAGCGGCGGACGCGGCGGGGGATATTGAGGAAAATATGGAAGAGGATTGGGCGGCGGAGGATGTAGAGGGGAAAGATATAGAAGAGGAGGAGGTAGAAGAGGAAGATATAGAGGGGGATGCGGTGGAGGGAAGCGTGGAGGGGTTGGCGTAGCCGCCACCCATTGGCGAAGGGATGCACGGCGGTAACGGAATGGACGGCGGTAGCGGTATGAACGGCGGCGAAGGGATGGAAGGGATGGGAAACATCGGGCGTGCCGGGGCGGCGCGGCTGCTGGCGTTGCAGCGGGAGCGGCTGCGGCGGGCGGCGGGGGACGACCTGACGGCGTTCATCACCTACATGGCGGCGGGCTACCGCGCGGAGTGGTTCCATCGGCTGGTGGCGGCGAAGTGCGAGGCGCTGGTGCGCGGCACGCTGGGGCGCGACCGGCTGATGGTGTTCATGCCGCCGCAGCACGGCAAGAGCGAGATCATCTCGAAGCACCTGCCGGCGTGGGCGCTGGGGCGAACGCCGGGGCTAAAGGTGGCGGCGGCCTCGTACAGCGCGGCGATGGCGCGCAAATTCTCGGCGGCGGTGCAGAACGCCATGGCGGGCGAGGCGTACCGCGCGGTGTTCCCCGGGGTGCGCATGGGGGAGCGAAGCGCGGGGGCTGGACGGCGGTACGCGCGCACGGCTGACTACTTCGACGTGGTGGGGACGGGGGGCTTCTACAAGGCGGTGGGGGTGGGCGGGAGCCTGACGGGGACCACGGTGGATTTGGGGATTATCGACGACCCCGTGAAGGGGATCGATGCCTACTCGGAGACGATGCGGGGGCGGCTGTGGGACTGGTACACGGACGTGTTCCTAACGCGGCTACACCGCGGGAGCAAGGTGGCGCTGATCATGACGCGGTGGCACGAGGACGACCTGGCGGGGCGCATCCTGGCGGCGGAGGGGGGGCGGTGGGAGGTGGTGGCGATCCCAGCGGTGCGGGAGGCGACCCCCGTGGGGCAGTACCTGCCGGGGGCAGCGGCGTACGAAGACCCGCGGGCGGTGGGGGAGGCGCTGTGGCCGGCGATGCACCCGCTGGAGGAGCTGCGGGCGGCGGCGCGGCTAAGCCCTTCCACCTTCCACGCGCTCTACCAGCAGCACCCCACGGCGGAGGGGGGCAACATCGTGCGGCGGGCGTGGCTGCCGATCGTGCCGCTGGGCGAGTTCGAGCAGCTGCGGCGGGCGGCGGGCGCGCCGATGGTGTTCTTCCTGGATACGGCGTACACGGCCGACCGGCGCAACGACCCCTCGGGGATCGTGGCGGCGTGCCGCGCGGGGGGCGTGGTGTACATCGCGCACGCGGAGAAGGTGTACAAGACGTTCCCCGACCTGATCCGCTGGGTGCCGGCGTACGCGGCGGCGCACGGGTACACGCCGCGCAGCACGGTGCGCGTGGAGCCGAAGGCGAACGGGCTGTCGGTGATCGACCAGCTGCGCCGCGACACGGGGCTGAACGTGGCGCGCACGCCCACGCCGCGGGAGGGGAAGACGGCGCGGCTGCACGCGGCGACCCCCGCGATCGAGGGGGGGCGGGTGAAGCTGGTGGAGGGGGCGTGGAACGAGGGGTTCGTGGAGGAGGTGTGCGGGTTCCCGGCGGCGGCGCACGATGAGTACGTGGACTGCCTGTGCTACGCGGTGGACTACTTCCTGGGGGGCGGGGGCGGTGTGGATACGCGGCGGATCGAGGGGCTGGCGTACTAGGGGCGGCGGCGTTTCGGGTGGTGACCACGCGGGCCAGTCTTTCAGAAATGATTGCCGCCAGGGTCAGTCTTTCAGACTGTTTTGCCCTTTGGGCAAATGTACCGGGGGTTTGAAAACCCCCGGCTATTCAAAGACCGTCCTACGGACGGGGCTGCAATGGTTTGCGAAAAATTCATGCGGGTTGTGGAGGGGGCATTGCATGCAGGTTTATGCGGGTTTTAATCGGCGATGGTGCAGGTTGTGACGGTGTACAGTTGGTCACGGCCGCAGCAGCAGAATACGCAAAGCTATACCGCTATGGGTTGCGAAATGTAGGACGGCATATATACGGCTACTGAAAGCGAAGATGTTTGAAAGGGGGCGGCGCAGCCGCTGCGTTTCCGTCCGCAGGACGGTCTCTCAATAGCCGGGGGTCTTCAGACCCTCGGTCTCCTCGCCTAAAGGGCGAACCAGTCTGAAAGACTGACCCTGGCGGACGATTGTATTCGCAAATTCAATGCGAGGATTAACATAGGAGGGCAGCGCGGGTCAATCCCATGGGGAGACCGTCCTGCGGGCGGGGCGGCAATGGCTGCGAAGATTTATGCGGTTATTTTTGGGGCATTGCGGGTAGCCCATGGATGGGGTGGCGGTTATTATGCGCGGAGGGCGGCGGCGGGTTTAGGTAGGGTGTTTGCCTTTACAATGTAAACACTCTATAGACTACAAATAGTGCTAGTTGAGTGATTACGAAACGAACGGAATACGCCAATACAAACGGCACACCGAACGATTACAATGAAAGGTGTCGCATCGCACGCTGCACTATTACGAAGTAAACGGTTAGCGTAAGAAAAAAGGAGGGGGGAGGAATCGCTCCGCCCCCCTCTGCGCATTGGGTTAATAATAGGCTACGCGCTACCCGCGCCCGCTGTAGGCGAGTTCGCCGTAGGCGCGGCGTAGGCGGCGGACGCTGCGGCCGAGGGCGCGCAGGGCGGGGGCTGTATCGTCGCCCCTGGCGGCGGCGGCGTAGAGCCGGTCGGCGAGGCGGCGGGCTGCGTTAGCCTCTAGGGCGATGCGCTGCGCGGCGCGCAGGGTGGGCTGCGGGTCGGCGGGCGTGGGGCGGTGGGTCTCCATTGCCATGCTATTCTTTTCCATTTCCATGCTATCCTTTCCCATTTACGTAGTAAGGGTATTAGCAGAAGTACCCACGGTGGTAGTCTAACCTGTTCATCGTTACTCTCCCCATTCGTCCTTTCTTACAATCTTAACGCTCTGCTTCTTTCCATCACCCCTTCTTGTCATTTCTTCCTTTGATTCTTCTACGAAACTCCCTAAGTATAGCGCAACAAACTCCATCCTACCAAGCACCGATAGCATTGTCATCTCTAAATCTCTCTGAGTACCAACCTTACTCTTATCCTCCATCACTTCTAAAAGAAATGCAAACTCTCCCTTAAAATCCTTTAGAAGTATCTCTGCTTTTCTTCGTATCAACAAAAGTTCACTCTCTATCATTGTACTACCTCCATTTTTACCGTTACTACCATTCTTTACTACTACTCATGTACTCTCTGTCTATCTCCTCTTGCTCCTCCATCTCCTCCATCTCCCGCTCTACCCTCCTGCCGACCTCTCCATCCCATCTGAACTCTTCCCGCCTACTCTCCCTCCACGCCCTGTCCTCATCGCTGTACTCTTCGTCCTTCGCCGTGTTCCACAGCTCGCTCCACCTTTCGTCTGCCATATCCTCTTTGCCCCGCAGGTGGAGGCCGTTGTCTCTGTTGGTATCCATTGTTACACTCTCCTATCGTTAAAAGGTTACTGATTATCGCTTAAAGGCTCTTCGGCGCGCGCCCATTCGGGGGCGGCGTAGATGTAGCAGAAGTTCTGCGGGGGGCGGAAGCCGGGGATCGCGGCGCGGGGGTCGATGGGTTCGGGGTAGGCGATGGGGTTCTCGAGGCGCAGGGCGCGGGCGATGGGCGCTTCGCGGAAGTAGCGTTGGAACTCGTCAAGGGTTACTCCGCCGCGGGTGGAGGTGCGATCCCAGACCGACTGTTGGGGGCCGGCCACGATGCGCCCGATGGTGCATTCGCCGACGATGCGGCAGACGGGGGCGGAGGCGTAGAGGAGGACGCGGGAGATGTCGCGGCGGCATGGGATGGCGCGGCGGTACTCGTAGCGCTTGCGGCCGCTGAGGATCGCCTCGGCGTACCGCGGCCTGATGGCGAGGAGGATGGCGTTGGCGCGCTGGGGGGACTCGCCTCGCAGCTTGGCGATGCGCCTGGCGGTTGGGCAGGGGGATGCGGGCTCTGCGGGCGCGGGGGGCGTATCGGGTGGCAGCATTCGGATGCCGTAGGCTTCGGCGGCAGCCACATCGGGGTGCGGGTGGTTCGGGGGGCAGATCGGGGTGAAGAGGGAGGGCTGCAAGAACTCGCAGGCCCTGCCAACGAGGGCGATGAACTCCTCGGCGAGGAGGCCGTCGGGCTGGCAGCGGAGGATGCGCCAGCCGCGGGCGGCGGCGGCGTTGTACTTCTCCATGTCGCGCAGGAATCCCTCGGCGCGGTTGTGGCGGCCGTAGGTCCAGACACCGCCCTCAATCTCGATGGCGATGCTGAGCTCGCGGATGGCGAAGTCGAAGCGCCAGCGGCGGAAGGGGTGGAAGCTGAATTCGGGGATGGGCGTGAAGCCGGTGCGCTCCGTGACGCGGCGCATGAAAAGCTGTTGGACTGCCTTGGTAACCATAGTAAAAAGATGTGTTAAAAGGTTAACTGAAAAAAGGAAGGCTGGCGGGTGATACCAATAGATTTGGGTATCGTATCCACTAGCGTAAGCATTTATACATTAAACATATCGTCCCAAATAGCATCGAGGCGGTGCGCGGTGCGGTAGGCGAGGATGGGCGGCACGGCGTTACCGATTAGCCTGTAAGCTTCCGACGCGCTGACGAGGAAGCGTTCCCTGCCGGTGGCGGGGTCGACGCGGGGGATAACGAACTGCATGTCGGGGGGGAACGTTTGGAGGAGCGCGGCCTCTCGGACGGAGAGCCGCCGTTCGGGCAGCCCCGCGGCGAGCTCCTCGGTGCGCGCGCCACCGTGTTGGGCGGCGAGCCTACGGAACTCGATGTTGCCGTGGTGCTCGGAGCGCACGGTGGGCGCGATGCCGTACCAATCGATTTCCCGCTCGCCCTGCTGGCCACCGCCGCGGAACTTGGCGCGGGAGAAGAAGCGGTGCGCTGGGGAGCATTGGGCGGAGGGTTCCCCGACCCCCTCCAACGCCTGGGCGCAGGAGGCGTAGGGCATAAAGCCCATGCGGGCCCGCGCGGCGGGGAAATGTGAGACCGCAGGGAACGGGGAGAAGCGCGGGTCAGGCTCGGGCAGCGCGAAGGCGCGCGCGGCGGCGGCGGAGAGCGCGTCGGTGCGCACGCCGATAAAGAATAGGCGGCAGCGGCTCTGCGGCACGCCGAAGTCTGCGGCCTGCAAGACGCGCGGCGGCAGGAGGCGGTACGCGCCCGCGCCGATCGTGGCGAAGGATTCGCGAATGGTATCGTAAGCCTCCTGCAACGAGAGCATACCGCCCACATTCTCCGCGACGAAGGCCTTGGGTCTGACAATCTCCACGACGCGGCGGTACCATTGGAAGAGCCCCCCGCGGCGCTCCGCGATGGGGCAGCCGTCGGCGATGGGCTCGCCGCGGTGGGAGACGGCAGAGGCGAGCCCCATGCGCTTCCCCGCGGTGGAGAAATCCTGGCAGGGAAACCCGCCGATAACGAGGTCAATATTGTCAGGGAATACCGAATCGCCGCGCAGGTGGGCGCGCACCAGATCAAGGACGCTCTCGGTGCGGTAGCACCGCTCCTGGAAATCCCTATCGGTGCAGTTCTGCATGTAGACGATTTTCGCGGCGAGGCGAATATCGTTCGCGAAGACAGTGCGGAAGCGGGTAGGCGCGACGCGCACCCACCCCCCATCCAGCTCAGAGTCCACCATGCCGCTGGGGTCGGCGGGGAGAAAGGCGCGGCGGGTGGTAAACCCTCCGTGGAACCCTATATCCATCCCGCCGCAGCCCGTGAATAGCGAAAGCACTTTCATAGCCGTTGGATTCTAATCGTTGCTGTGGTGGATGAATGGGGAGGCCTGCATGCCGCGCCACTGGGCGATTTCGCGGAGGGCGGCGCCGAAGGAGAGCATGGACATCTTCACGCTGAAACCGGCGAGCTCGCAGTAGGTGGCGTCGGGGATATCCTCCACGCGGAGCTCGTCGAGGAGCTCCTCGCGGGATTTGTAATCCATATACTCGCGGGCGACCCTAAGGCTACCGCGCACGCCGCAGGCGATGGTTTGGATCACGTTGGTAGCGTTAATGAGGTCGTCCTTGGCGCGGCGCAGGTCGGTTATTCTGTAATCGCCGTTCGGGGCGGTCTCAATGTAGGGCGGGCAGCCGTCCGGGGAGAGGGTGCCCACGAGCCCGGCGGCGCAATGCAGCACCAGGAGGAGCTCGCCGCCGTCGAGGCGGGGGATGTCATTGGGAAATTCCACTTTCTTTTGCGTTTCCATTTTCGTTCGTTGGATTTAGTGTTACACTTCTGAAAAGCCGCGGGCTACTCTTGGGTGTAGATGTAGCGGCGGACGTAGGAGCTGACGGTGGCGGGGCTGACGCCGAGCTGCTCCGCGATGCGGAAGATGGGGACGCGCTGCTGGAGTAGGGCTCTGATTTGGGCTTCGTTGGGGTAGAGCTTTAGGGACTGCTTGGGGTGCCGGAAGCCGGAGCGCGGGCCGTGGGTGGGGTACTGCCGTGGGATGCGCCGCTGGGCGGCGGCGGCCTCGGCGCGCCGCTGGGCGTCGAGGCGCGCGGAGAGGGCGACGCAGAAGGCAAGGCCGTGCCCGAAGGAGTCGGCGATGGGGCCTCTCTCTATGTGGAAGCCGTCCGCGACGGCGTGGACGATAATCCCCTCCCCATTGCAGAAGGCGAGGAGGTCCGCGACGGCCTCCAAATCGCCGCCGAGATTCTCAAGCGCGGCGCAGACAAGGGTGTCGCCGCTGGCGAGGGGCTCCAGGAGACGGGCGAAGTCGCGGGGCTTTGGGTTGGCATCGAGGGGGGAGCAGTCGATGACCCAGCCCTCAATGTGGTGCCGTTTGCGCTCCGCGAACTGCGTAATGGCGTTGCGCTGCGCGTCGGTGGCCTCGTCGATGTTTGAGGCGCGAATGAAACCGTAATTCATGTCAATAATCAGTGTAAAAAGGTTAAACGAATGGTTACAATGCAAATCGTTAGCGGCTGCGGCCGCGGGGAGACGCAGGGCGATTGCCGCCCAAACGCGCCGCCCCGGCGGCCGCGCCGATAGGGCTAGAAGGGCAGTTCGTCCTCGCTCTCCACGGCCTGCTGGGGCTGCGTGGCGGGCTGGGGAATGGGTACGCCGTCGGCGGAGTACTCGGGGCGGGGGCTCATATCGCCGATGATTGGGACGGCGCGCCGCTGCTCCTCGGTGAGGGCGTTGTGCACCTCCTTGGAGAAGCGCTGCTTGATGTAGTGGGACGCGCCGAAGGCGTTGGGGTCGCGCATCTCCCACGCGTTGGCATCTAGATAGCACCCCTTCTCGCCGAGAAAGAGGTGGGCATCGTCGATGGGGATGCATAGGCACCGCTTGGCTGATGTTTTGCCCTTGAGGGTGGTGACGAACGCGCCCTGGAGGCGCAGGAGGTTGAGTTTGATCTTGTAGTTACCCATGGTTACTGATGTATTAAAGTGTTAAAAAACCCGTTAGATCCGTTGGAATAGAGTGGTTACGCTAAAAGGGGAGCTGGTCCTCCGTTTCGAGGGGGGCGTAGGGTGGCGGCGGGCTCTGGGGCGCGCGCACGGCCTCGCCGTCGCGGAGGTGGTTGGCGGTATCGAAGTCGGGGGGCTGGCCGGAGGTGAAGGGCGCGTAGCGGCCGGAGGCCATATCGTACTTGAAGCGGGCCTCGCCGGGGCGGCCGAGGTGCTTGAACTTCACCTTTTGGACGGAGACCAAGACGGTATCCTCGGCGCGGTCACGGTCGACGACTATGCCGAAATCGGTTTTGTTGAAGAAGTTTGCCGAGCCGCTGATATCGTATAGGGTGGGTACTTCAAAAGCGCCCTTCGGGGTGCGTAGCATCTTGCGGGGGTGGGCAACAAGGATGATCAGGATGTCGTTGCGCTGGGCGAAGTCGGTGAGCTGATCGAGGAGCGCGGAGATGTAGAGGGTCTCGGCGGTGTCGCCGGCCTCGCACTCAATGCGGTTGTAGGGGTCAATCACCAGCACCTTAATGCCCTTACGGTGCACAAGGAATTGGGCGCACTCGAGGATGGCGTCGAGGGTGTACTGCTTGGGCTCAATGTAGAAGAAGTTTTCATCGAGATAGGCGGTGGCCTCAGTGAATTCGTCGCGCGGGAGGGTGCGCTGGCCGAACTGCTTGCCGGTGAACTTCTCAATGAGCTTCACGGAGTGGTAGAAGGTGGGGGCGTTTTCGGGGGTGAAGTAGGCGAACTTCCAACCGTAGCGGAGGTTGAGACGCTCCGCGATTTGGTCGATAAACTCGCTCTTGCCGCTGCCGGGGATGCCGGTAACGACGCAGAGGCGGCGGGTTTCGAAGGAGAGGAGCGCGTCAAGCTCTGAGAAGCCGAGGGTGGCGCCGGGCTGCATGCCGTTGAGGTAGAGGGCTTCAAGGTCGTCGGCGAAGTCGCGGATGGAGGCGACGCCGTCCATGCGGGGCTCCGGGGCGGAGGTAAGGGCGGCGATAAGCGCGTCTTTGCCCTTACGCTGTAAAAGCTCGTTGGCGTCCTTGCAGCCCTCTCCGTAGGTGACCACGCGGCAGCGATCCGCGCCGAAGCGGCGGAGGAGCTCATCGCGAAGCTTCACGCCGGCGGGGTCGGTATCAACTGCGATAAAGATGGTGCGCTTATCGTCAAAATACTTCTCGATGTAGTCATCGAGGTAGGCAAGGCTCGCGCCCGCGCCGTTCGGGACGGATACGACATTGTTAAAGCCGCACTCCGCGAAGGAGAGCGCGTCGAACTCGCCCTCGGTGATAATGCACTCGGGGAGGCCCTCAATGGCGTCGATGTGGTACGGGAGGAGCTCGCAGCCCCGCTCTAGGGTGAACTCCTTGCACGCGGAGCGGGACTTAATGTTACGCAGCTCGCCGCGGCAGAAGTAGGGGAAGAGGATGGCGTTGATGGGGCGGCCCTTCTCGTGGGAGTACATTTCGCCCTGGCGCACGCCGAACGCGTCGAGGGTGGCGGGGCTGATGCCGCGGGCGCGGAAGTAGGCGAGGGTCTTGGGCGAAAGGGGCTCGCCCTTGGGGGCGGGCTTTTCGTAGACCTTCCTCTCCTTCGCGCGGGCGGCAGGCCGCTGCCACAGGCTGCCCTGCTTTGGGCTTTTTGGCGCGCTGTAACGGTTCGGGTTCATGCTTTTGGCGTACTCTCTTTTTTCTTCGTCGGAGAAGCGGCGGGCGGAGCCGCTGTAACCGCAGTAGTGGCACATGAACTGGCCGGTGTCGAGGTTAACCGAGAGGCTACGGTCGCGCGGGTGGGAGCGCGCGTCGCGGCAGTTGGGGCAAGTGATTTTCACATTGCCGGATGTACGGCCGAATGGGATATCAAACCCTAGCTCCTCAAAGGCTAACGTAGGCATGGCGCACGGTGCTCCTTGCGATTACCTCAAAAAGGCTTTAGCTAGAACTCCTCCCCGCTGTGGTCCACCCCTTGGCAATCGTCTCCGCCGCAGCCGCCACACCCGCCGTCCCCGCCGCATTGCCCCTGCTGGGGTGCGGCGGCAGGGTTGGCCTTAGCCTCGCGGGCTGCGCGCTCCTCGGCGAGTCGGCGGCGGCGTAGCTCGGCGCGGGCCTGGCGAACGATGGGGATATCGTCGGGGCGCGGGCGCTCAATGTCGGGGGCATTCTCGTCGTAGGGTATATCGTAGTTCGCTTCGTAGGCGTCGGCTTCGGCGCGGTCTCGGCGCGCGGAGAGGGAGTCGCAGAAACGGTCGACAGCGGAGTCGGAGAAGGCCTCGTCGATGGTGAGTAGCGGTAGCCCTGCGGCGGCGCGGCTATGGGCGAGTTCGGCGGCGTCGCGGCAGAGGTCCACCACGGTGTCGTAGAGGCCGAGCCCCGCGGAGTCGGAGGCGGCGATGAAACGGCCGATGCGGGCTGCAAGGCCGCGGGTAAGGCGGGTGGCGGGGGCGCAGCCGTGGGCGAAGTCATTCCACCAGTAGCAAACCTTGAGGGCCTTGCTGTTGGAGGCCTCCTCGTCGGAGGGGTAGGAAGAGCCGTCCCACAGGGGTACGTCCACCGCGATGGGGGCGGCGTGGCGGTAGATTTCGGGGGCTGCGGGGGCGTTGGTTGGGACGGTGCGGGTGCGGCAGACGTTGCCGTCCATGTAGCACTCGGTGCGCTCCGCGGGCTGCGCTGGGGCGGCATCGGGGTTGGCATCGGGGGCGGCTGGGACGGAGACGGAGGCTGCTGGGGCTGCGGCGCACGCAACGAGGGTGGGCTTCGGGGAGGCCGCGGCTTGGGCTTGGGCTTGGGTTACGGTATTGGTGGTGTCTACGCTCTCGCCGCGCCGCGGGCGGTCGGGGGTGGTAGGCTCGGTGGGGGCGTTGGTAGGCGGCTCGGCGTGGAGGTTGCCGTTGGGGTCGGTGTGGAAGAGGCGAATCGCCACGCAGTAGTCAATGATTTCCTGCACCTGCTCTAGGCGCAGGGGGAAGAAGTCGGCGATAACGCCGAGGGTGGCGTCGTCGGTGGGGATGCCGTCGGGGCCGGCGGATTGGAGCGCGTCGCGCAGGAACGCCCACACGGAGAAGCCCTGGAGCTTGAAGCGCTGCAAAACGGAGCGCACGCGGATGTCGGTCATTTGGATAGCCATGGTTGTGATTTTGTTTTAAACGTTAGTAAATCGTGTAATGAAAGTGATTGCCTAGTAGGGGTATATTTGGAAACAGCCGGAGCCCCCCTCCCGCCACTGGCGGGCGAGGGCGTTCTGGGCGATGCGGTTGCAGGCGTAGCCCATTTCGCGGTCGGCGGCGACGGCCTGGTCGCGCAGGAGGGCGTAGCAACGGGCGATGATGCGTTCGAGGAGGTTGGCGGAGCATTGGCGGCCGCAGCGGTTGATGCCAAGCACGGGGTCGTCGATGATCGAGCCGTTGCAGGAGGTGGTGTACTCCTCGAAGAGGAATGGGGCAACGGCCTTGCCGCAGGGCTTGCAGAGACGGACGGTGGCTGTGAGTTCGCTGTCGGGGAGGGTGAGGCGGATGAACAGTAAGTCGTGCATTTTCTTATTGCCGTCGACGATAAGGCGGGCGCGGCCCTGCACGGAGATGTGCCGGCGGGTGATGGTGTAACGGCGGCTCTTGGGGTCGTACCCTCCAATGAGGAGGGCCGCGGGGCGGTCGGGTTGCCGATTGGGGTTGCTACTATTGAATACCATGATTAATGCCCTTTCTTTCTAAAGTGTTAATGGTTACTATGCAAACGGAGCTACTTAATGAGGAGCCGGCGGGTGGCTGGGGTTTCGGTGGAGTAGCGCGCGAAGAGGTCGGGGTGGTCGGCCTTTAGGGCCTTGGTGTCGAGGCGGCGGGAGGGTTTCGGGGCGCGCCAGGTGGCGAGGGTAAGGCCCTGGAAGCAGAGGGTGTCGGCGGGGCCCATGGCGAGCTTAATGGTATCCTCGAGGGTGCTTTTCTTCTCCTCTAGGGCCTTGAGCTCGTCGCGGAGACTCTTTAGCTCCAGCCACGCGGCGTGGGTGTCGGGGGAGGCTTCGGCGGCGGTGTCGGGGGTTTCCTTGGGGAAGCGTAGCATGGCGTCCTCGCCGCGCTGCATGTCGGGGGGTATGTTGCCCTTGATATTGACGTTCATAAAGGTGTCGGCGAGCCCCGCGAGCCACTCGAAGAAGTCGGGGGCGAATGCGATATCCTTGTAGCCGAAGTCGCGCCCCTGGGAGAGCCAGGCGAGCGAGCCGTGGGCGAGCCCCGCCACGCCGAGCTGGTATTGGATTTGGCAGAACCACCACGGGGGGAGGTTTTCAGGATCCACGGCGCGCTGGGTAGTTTTGCACTCGAGGATTCCCTTTTGGCGTGCGCCGCTGGGGTCTTCGGGAAGGAGGTAGGTGCGGTCGGGGGAGACCTGGAGCCAGGGTTTTTCTTGGCATCGCACGATCCAGTCACCCTCGCTCTCGGGGAGGATTTCGCGGCCGGTGGCGTCTTGCCAAAGCTGGGCAACGGCATCCTCTAGGAGGTGGCCGAGGCGCATGGCGGGGGTTTCGGGGATGGCGGGGTCAATCCCGACGCGGCGGCGCCATAGCTGGTATGGGGTTTCGTAGGGGTTGAGGCCGGCGAGGGTGCCGATCTCGGAGCTGCCCACGCCTTGGAGGCGGAGCTGGAGCCACGCATCGCGGCTCTCGGGGCGTATGACTACGCTGTGCATTGTTGCGTTCATAGTACTGTACGTTTGTTAAGTTATGTGTTTACCGTTAAAAAGCTCAATGGAATGTTAGTAGCTCCCGAAGCGGATGGCTGATGTGTAGCCGTGGGCGAGGTAGTCGGCGCGGAGGGCGTCGAGGCTGTCGAAGAGGGCGGCGTATGGGCCGCCGCAGACGAATCGGAATTTTTGGATGGCCTCGGCGCGGGATGGCGCGGAGATGGTGACGTAGAGGGCGATACAGCCAAGCATGCGCTCGGGGAGGGCGAAGAAGTACTGATTGCTGTGTGATTTCATGACGATCGTTTTTTGGTTGATTCGCTGTAAGTGATTAGTAACTACTCGTTATCGTTGGTCTCGGCGCGGGGTTGGGTATCCGATTGCGGGGTAAGGGGGTCATTTAGGGGTAGCGGCTTGCCGCGCCGCGCCGCGGCGGCTTTCTCCATGAGCCGCGCGGCGGTGGCGGCGGAGTCGCTGGCGGTGGGGGTTGGGAAGGTGTTGTCGATGGAGGCGGTGCCTTCCTTGATGGCGTTGGCGAGCCCGCGGAGCTCCATGACCATGCGGGCGTCGACGGCCTCTAGGCGCGGCACGCCGAGGTAGTCAAGGAGCTGGGGCTGGGATACGCCAAGGGTGAGGAAGTAGTCAACCATGGCGCGGCGGCTGGCGGTGAGGTCACGGACGCGGCCGGCGGCGACGTCGCGGATCTGGTTCACGACGCGGCTGGTGACGGCCTTGGGTACGACTTTCAGGACGGCGTTGCGGAAGGCGATGGCCATGGCGGCGTTGCCGGTGACGACCTGCATGTCGGGGGAGTAGGTGCGGCCGTAGCGGTCGGTGATGGATCGCTGGACGTTGAGGGATACGGCGAAGTTGGTTTCGAGGTCGTGGCAGATGGCGGTGGCGGTGACGGTGCGGCCGTCGTTGGCGGCGATGAAGGTTTGGGCGCGGAGGTTGCCCCAGGCGCCGGCGATGATTTCGGCGAGGCGCACGGAGACGCCCTCGATGGTCTGGGCGCCCTGGCCGGCGCCGCGGCGCAGGGAGTAGAAGCAGTCGGCGGCGGTCTCTTCGTCGAGGGTGGCGATGGTGAGGATGCGGGTGAGGGCGGCGTCGACGTTGCGGGGGTACCGCTTGGCGGTGGCGATCTGGATGTCGATCTCGGCGCGGGCGGCGGCGGCCTGGGGGGTGTCGGCGAGGGTCTGTGGGGTTGGGATGGTACGGTTTGCTTGGTCCATGGTTTTTTCTCCTTTCTTTGTTGCTCTGTTCTATGCCTGTCTGGGCGCGGGCTGGGGCGGCGCGGAGGGGCGGTAGCGAAAAAACGCTCCTTTTCAGACCCTACCATCTCCATCTGACATAGCCCCAAAACCAACCCGAACCAAAGCAATGCGATTGCAACGTAAACCTCACCTACCGCATCCCTGAATAGTGGCTTTTCCTTGCTATCCCACGATTAAACGATCAAACCGTATGATTAGAATGAAAATAAAAAATGCCTAGTTTTCGTAAACGTAAATAGAACAGTAAACAGCTACAAATCAACGGTTAGAAAAAAATCTACTCCTAAGTTCTAGGAAATAGAACCATCCGATTTGCCTTAATTCTGTAATCACTCTAAACCTTTAGAGAGGGAGCAACGTATAAAGGAATAACTAAAGCGATGATGTAATATGCAAACACCTGATAGCGAAGTGATAGTACGGCGCTTCTTCACTGTACTAGAAGAGATGAAGACGAAGAAATACATCCGCGGGAAACAGACATTTACCTCTCGGTACGGCATCAACCGTTGGAACCTAAACACTCTGGAAAAAGAGCCACACCGCGATATATTCCAACCAGCATGGCTAGAATACCTAGTACGTGATTACGGTGTATCCGCACGATGGCTGCTGACAGGCGAAGGGAATATGTTTGAGAATGAGAGGGAGACGCAACGGCTCGTTGCGGCTGAGTCTAAAAAACGGAAAACGGCACAGGCTGCAGCTAGACGACAGAAAGCGGCCGCGGCGAAAAAAGCGGAAAATGAGGCTCGGAAAGCTGAAATGGCTCAACGAGCGGCTAAAGCTGCGAAACGACGGGCAGAAGAGGCTTTGAAGGCCGCCGAGAAGGCAGCGGAGAGAGCGGCTGCCGCACAAAGAACAGCAGAAGAAGCGCAACAAGCCGCAGTGGCTGCTGCAACGAAAACAAAAAGTGACGAATAGATAGCGAGGACTGCTCTTAGCCTACACACCAAAAGCGATTCTAATCTCCTCTAGCATTTTTTCTAGCAGCCTGAAGTGCGTTGCGCATAAACGGATACCTAGCCCCCACGAGCAGGGTTCTCAACAATGCCGTAAACACTTTTAGGTAGGGCCTATCTGTCATCCGTTACGCAACGGCAGTCGTACCTCTTGCCCTCTACCCTACCCCACGGCATCAATGGACAGCACCAACTCTCCGGGGTCAAGCATGGCATTGACGAGGTGTATCCTTTCGTACAAACGCAAATCATCAACACGGAGGGAAATCGAACGGACGACACCTGTGTCTAATAGTCTATGGCGTTTCGTACCAGCTAGCAATGGCATGTCAGGTGTATAGAGCGTGCCATCACGCTCCACCACCACGTTTGAGAACGTGGTGTCAGTAACCTTACCTTCAAGCACAAAGATCGGTTCAACGCCTTGCGGCAGAGCCTCCTTATAGCCATTCAACCGACTACGATCCGCCCACTTCTTGCTGTAAAAATTCTCCTCTATAGATATCATACGCAAGGCACATATCGAGGGCTTCACATACTGCACCAGCCGAACACGCTCCACCCCTTCGGCAGTATAGGTAACCGAGGCTCGCCACCACCCCTGCAAGGCATTTTCGACAGCTGCTTGATTACGTACCGTCTCCACCATCTTCCCAATGGGAAAATTATTCCCAACGGACCTTACAACCCTCGCCTCGTGGTACGGCACGTTCAGAACCTCACCATCAACAAGGCAAAACGTCTCCAACAGCTGCTCCATACACCTACTCCACCGGGAGGTATATTTTTTCAATCACCTCCCGATACTCCTTCTCCATCAGGCTATTGATGGTGACCCCTCCCCCCGAATGGTAAAACTTCTGCCCCTTTTCATCCTCCACTACGCAACGAATGAGGACAGCCGAATCAACGCTATGCCCATCGTAATACCCAAAAACTCCGCAGTAGTACCCACGGGCGATTCCTCGTTCAGCCTCTGCAATGAGCCTTCGGGTTCCATCCCTCGGTGCACCCAAAATTGACCCTGCGGGCAGCATGCCCCCGATGGTAGACCCAATACGCCCCCTCCACTCGCCCGGCAATACGCCACGAATTTCAGAACTCACTTGGTAAATTCGCTTCTCCTGGGTCTGAATCTCCGTGAAGAACCGAAAGCGCTCTACGCGAACGTCCTCTGCCACCCCGCTTAAATCACGCCGCAGCAAATCAACAACTGCGCAATGCTCCGAGGTCTCCTTGTAATCATTGAGAATTACATCGGGAGCCCCTGGCACATCGCTGGTGATGGTGCCCTTCATTGGACACGTGGAAATCGTTCCGTCACAATCTATTTTTACAAACCGCTCAGGCGAAAAGCAAACGAACCTCGCCTCGGGGATATACAGCTGATACGCGGCCGTTGTGGCGTATAGTATTTCCTCCAGGCTCAGCGACGTCTCTATCGGGGTTGCCACTGTGAGATTGGCAAGTACAGAGCTGCCATCACGCATTCCGCGCTGGACTATTTCAAATCGTTTCGCGTACTCTTCAATGGGCAAAGGTTTCTTTTTAAACGAAATAGCCCCACCACGCCGCACTCCATCGCTCCGTTTTATATTGGTCTGTCCTCCTAGACGGAACAGCACCTCGTGGTGCTCCAGCGGATTAGGAATAAAAAAACCTTCGGTCTTCTCGTAATCAAGCACGAATAGGAACGGAGTACCCTCCGCCCCTGCCCGGTTCATCTGCTCAATTACCTCATCATACTTTTCTCTCATAGATATTCTTACCACCTCCCATAAATAAACCGACCGCCTCTCAGACAAAAAAAACTTTCCCGAACGCGGGGCTTCACCACTTGGGTCTCCTCAGAGCGTTTGGTATCCATACAACGCAACTAAGAATACCACGCGAAATTAGAGATATTCACAAAACCATGCAAAATTTTCTACCGAGTCCCCCCACCCTACCCATGAACAAAACCGCCCGCAACTTGCAGTTGCGGGCGGCCTAAAAATTTCACAGCAATGGACTAGTAGCCCTGCTCGTCATCATCCTCCTCTCGGGGCTCCACCTCCCCTTTGTGCTCCACGATATAATCTATCGCTTCCGCCAACCCCATTTTGAACTTATTAAAGTCCTCACGATAGAGGAATATCTTATGCTTTTCGTACGAAGCCTCTTCCCCCTGCCGACGCTTACTCTCCGTGATGGTGATATAGTAATCATCATTACGAGTTGCCTTCACATCGAAAAAATAGGTGCGCTTCCCTGCCCGCACCGCGGTCGAATGAATGTCATTCTTGTCATCTCGACCGCCATCATACCCCATGGTATCGCTATCTTCCATTACCATCTCTTCTACACGTATTGCGTTTAAACCAACGGCAAAGGTAGAAAAAATTTGTAATCCAACCGAATGCAATTGAAAATCAAAGAATTTAATCAGCATGGAGCTTTGAAAAAATTTATACAACTA
>ERZ1673752.2842-NODE-2842-length-17998-cov-30.202252_pt1 | contig 17998 bp, 19 predicted proteins | sample MGYA00580195_ERZ1673752 | MGnify/ENA primary metagenome ERZ1673752 (study PRJEB41218, sample SAMN15661744) | gut metagenome | host: Homo sapiens | place: Canada: London | collected 2015-08-20/2019-03-30 | study: EMG produced TPA metagenomics assembly of...
CATGCACTTTATACTTTAAAAAGGTCGCTCCGTTCGTCGGAGCGTGGATTGAAATTATCAGGTAGTAACTAATGGAGCTGTCGACCTGGTCGCTCCGTTCGTCGGAGCGTGGATTGAAATAATCAGAAGCAGAATAGGAGGTAACAATGAAAAAGTCGCTCCGTTCGTCGGAGCGTGGATTGAAATCCTTTTCATCAATCCAACTTGTAAATGTCGGTATAGTCGCTCCGTTCGTCGGAGCGTGGATTGAAATACAATGGATTTGTGCGTAGAATAGAAGAAGGTGCGTCGCTCCGTTCGTCGGAGCGTGGATTGAAATTTTGAAGAGCAGACATTAAGGCTTGACCAGATACGTCGCTCCGTTCGTCGGAGCGTGGATTGAAATACTAGGACCATTAGAAACAACATCTGGTCCAGCTAGTCGCTCCGTTCGTCGGAGCGTGGATTGAAATTTCACAATGTCCGCACTCTCACCGCAGGTACATTGTCGCTCCGTTCGTCGGAGCGTGGATTGAAATACCCGGAATGAATGTAAAATTCAGATGGCAGTATAGGGTCGCTCCGTTCGTCGGAGCGTGGATTGAAATGACAAGCACTGGAGAGCAGACACACAAAAATAACGTCGCTCCGTTCGTCGGAGCGTGGATTGAAATCACAGTGGCTCTGTTTGATGCAAACGAGGATGTAGTCGCTCCGTTCGTCGGAGCGTGGATTGAAATATCACGAGTAGGAGGCAACTTATGATATATCCCTGTCGCTCCGTTCGTCGGAGCGTGGATTGAAATCGACAATCAGCTATCTGGCAACCGGCGGATTTACGTCGCTCCGTTCGTCGGAGCGTGGATTGAAATAGATAAGGCGAACGAGGGCAAGGCGGACAGCGATAGTCGCTCCGTTCGTCGGAGCGTGGATTGAAATCTCTTGTCGTCACCGTACAACGGTATCCGTGAAGTCGCTCCGTTCGTCGGAGCGTGGATTGAAATAGACTATCAGGGCATGAAGCGGTCATTGCTCCAGTCGCTCCGTTCGTCGGAGCGTGGATTGAAATACTTGATAGTGCTCCAGCACTTACTGCATCCTTGGTCGCTCCGTTCGTCGGAGCGTGGATTGAAATCAAGTAATATTCCACCAACAATCATAGAACCAAAGTCGCTCCGTTCGTCGGAGCGTGGATTGAAATCTTCAGTATTTTCCGTGGTCGTATCTGTAACATTGTCGCTCCGTTCGTCGGAGCGTGGATTGAAATATTGATACCGAAGCATTAAGCCACTTCGGATCCCAGTCGCTCCGTTCGTCGGAGCGTGGATTGAAATAGGAGTATTACCACCTACCATATAACTCCCACTAGGTCGCTCCGTTCGTCGGAGCGTGGATTGAAATAGATAGTCCACCAAAGCAAGTACATTGACCCTAGGTCGCTCCGTTCGTCGGAGCGTGGATTGAAATATCAAGTGAGGTTGCCTGGAAGTAATCTGGTCGTCGCTCCGTTCGTCGGAGCGTGGATTGAAATACAGAATGGCGATCAGATGTGTATAGCTAGATATGTCGCTCCGTTCGTCGGAGCGTGGATTGAAATGTGTTTGATGAAGTCGGTGCAATTTGGAACAGTAGGTCGCTCCGTTCGTCGGAGCGTGGATTGAAATACGTAGAACTTAGTTTCGCTTGCAGTGAACATCTGTCGCTCCGTACGCTGGAGCGTGGATTGAAATAAAATTGCATACAGAGGAAGTGCCTCAAGCGTAACTCGCTCCGTGTGTTGGAGAACGGATTAAAACCTCCGATTTTTAAAAAGTTACAAATTGTATATTATAATCCCATTCGTAGAAGGAAACAGAGATTAATATCACATATATCAACCAACTCGTGATGAAACCTATTCATTTGTAGGTTTATGGTTTGAATGGTATATCTAGGATAGAATTCAAAAAGAACTGTTGAATTTTAGTAGCAAAAGTATACACTTAAAATGTCTGAATATTTAATTGGACAGTTAATGTAATTGGGTGAAAGGATGATTTATCTATGATGCACATATACATAGACGCCGACGCTTGCCCCGTAGTAGGCATAGCAGAAGACATAGCAACAAAATACAACATCCCGGTAACGCTTTTATGCGATACGAACCATGTCCTCACATCTGATTACAGCGAGGTTATCGTGGTCGGTGCCGGGGCGGATGCCGTGGATTACAAGCTGATAAGCATTTGTCACAGGGGCGACATAGTGGTTACGCAGGATTATGGCGTGGCGGCGATGGCTCTTGGCAAAGGTGCATTTGCGATACACCAATCGGGAAAGTGGTATACAAATGAGAATATCGATCAGATGCTTATGGAGAGACATTTGAATAAAAAGGCGAGAAGGGCATCGAGCAGGAATCATATCAAAGGGCCGAGGAAGAGGACAGAAGAGGATGACCAGAGATTTGCGGAGTCATTTGAGAAGCTGCTGCGGAAGGCAAATAATCTGTAGATACATATGAAGGTGGAGGGGGATTCGAAACCTCACCACCAACGAACCGGAAGAGGTCAGATTTTAATGGATGATAAAAACACAAATAGAACAATAGAATACTACAACACACATGCTGACAGATATTCCGAGATAACTAGAAATGCAGACATGTCGGACATATACAAGCGCTTTGAGGAACATCTCAAGCCGGGCAGCAGGATTCTTGATCTTGGCTGCGGCAGTGGTCGTGACAGCAAATATTTTCTGGACAAGGGATACAAGGTTGTATCTCTGGATGCGTCTGAGGCTATGTGCAGGAAAACTCAGGAGCTGACGGGAAAAGCGGCTGTGCATATGCGCATTGAGGACATGAACTATGAGAATGAATTTGACGCTGTGTGGGCATGTGCTTCGCTGCTCCATGTTGCCAAGAGCGATATGCACAAGATCCTTGAGAAGGCTATGAAGGCGCTAAGAGTCGGCGGGGTATTGTATGCTTCGTGGAAGTACGGCAAGAGTGAACGGACGCGGGATGATGGAAGGACATTTGCCAATTATACTGAGGCCCGGGTTTGCGATATGGTGGCGTTGGTTTCAGGCGCATCGCTTGAGGATGTATGGACGAGTCAGGATGTCAGGCTTGACAGGATAGGTCAGGGACATTTGTGGGTAAATGTTCTGGTGAAGAAGACCAGAGTTGTCATAACTGAGAAGGAATTTCTGAACATTTTCTGGAAGCAATACCAGATCATTGAGAAGGATGTCAGGATCAGTTCGGAGTATGTGGACATTCACAAGAGCAACTTCCCGACATTTTCAAGCAGATACATAAATATGTTTCTGAACATCTGCAGCAATATTGATTCTCTGATTGAGATATATTGCAAGATGGTAGAGGAGGACGATTACAGGAAGAAGTACAATATACATGACAGGCTTACTCCTGTGCTTAGGAAATTCCCGGCTATCAGGCTTGACGCAGTGAGGACGATAGACACATTTGAAGATATCGAGTTGAAGCCGTTCAGCGCATTTGTGGATGGCAGGATCGCGGATTGGTGGAATGACTATAACCTGGTAAAACATGCCAGAAGCGAGAAGAATGAGAAGACAGGGAAGTACAATTTCCAGAGCGCAAATCAGAAGAATGTGCTGACTGCCCTGGCTGCGTATTTTATCGTGTGCAACCGCATATACGAGGAGATATGCGAGATCTCGGCGACGCCGAAGAAGCTGCTCAAGTCGAAATTATTCCTGTACGTGAAGAATGGTGAGTAGATAAGGAAAGGTAATAGACCATGGTAAAACAGATAGTAAGAGATCAGATGTTTCTCAGCCAGAAGTCATCTCCGATGACGACTATGGATGCGGGGATCATAGCAGATATGCAGGACACATTAGCGGCAAATCAGGCGAGGTGCGTCGGCATGGCGGGCAACATGATCGGATATAAGAAGAGGATAATCATCGTCAGTATGGGATTTGCCAATGTTGTCATGCTGAATCCGGTACTCCTGTCAAAGTCGGGGGCTTACGAGACAGAAGAGGGATGTCTGTCTCTGGACGGCACGAGAAAGGTGACAAGGTATAGAGACATAGAAGTAGAGTTTCAGGATGCATCATTTGCAAAAAAGCGTATGAAGTTCAACGGATATATAGCCCAGATAGTGCTCCATGAGATGGATCACCTTGAGGGGCGAATAATTTAGGAGAGTTTATGGAATCAAAAGACGGAACATGGATCATGTATGGAGTTTCGGAGGATGATCCGGAGTGCCTGCACACGGTGGACGAACTTATCGGATATATAGAGGAAGTGGGATTTCTTCCTCTTTTCCGCAATGAGATACCTGGATTTTCGGTGGAAGAGCGAACCACGGAGAAGTATTGGTGGAGTGAAGACCCGCAGAGGGATCCTTGGGTGTGGCGTGAGATCATATCCAGAAGAGGCGATATCGCATACGGCAAATTTTTCCACAATAAGGCGGGATTTATCTCAAAGAAATGGTTCCCCTATTTTGCAAATTATAGAAGAGCTGGATATGATTTCGATGCCAGATGGGATGATGAGCTTGCATCATTCAGGCAGAAGAAGATCATGGATCTGTTCATGGATGACCGGATAGACGAGGAGAGCGATGCGGAATTTGCAGCAGAAAAGCTGGATAGTATGTACAATACAGAACTTTTTTCATTCGATATAAAGAAGCTTGCCGGATTTGGCAAGGGCGGAGAGAAAGGCTTTGAGGGTACGATGACACAGCTCCAGATGCAGACCTATCTGTGTGCATGTGACTTCAGAAAACGGTTGAACAAGAAGGGCGCGGAATACGGATGGAATGTGGCTGTGTATTCCATGCCGGAGAAGCTGTGGGGATATGACCACGTGACGTCCGCATATGGTGAGAGCCCTGAGGAATCGTGGGAGAGGATAGTGAAGCATATGGATGATATCTACCCGATTGCCACAGAGAAACAGATAAAGAAAGTCTTAAAGTAGAGACGGTGTACAGAAAACTCTAATTCAAAACTTTACATCAAAAGTTTACACATAACATTACATATATCTTTACATATGTGTTTACATATGTTATTTTTATATGCAAGTCAGGTTATAAAGAATAATATGATGCATACTTGAAGAGGAGAAATGATGAACACTGTATATGATGTTATTATTGTGGGAACTGGCGCTGCAGGTTTGTTCTGTGCGTTGAATTTTCCAGAGACAAAAAAGGTCTGTATTATCACAAAAAGGCGGGCTGATGAGTCCGACTCTTTTTTGGCCCAGGGCGGCATATGTATGCTGCGGGGTGAGGAAGATTACGAAGATTATTTTGAAGACACCATGAGAGCCGGCCATTATGAGAACAATAAAAAGACAGTCGATCTTATGATCAGATCATCGAATCTTGTTATCAGAGAATTGATAAGGCTTGGAGTCAGATTTGAGAGAGATGAGAGCGGAAAGCTTGCCTTCACCAAGGAGGGAGCTCACAGCCAGCCAAGAATATTGTTCCACGAGGACATTACCGGCAAAGAGATTACATCCACTTTGCTGGAGTGCGCAAAGGAGAAATCTAATATCGAGATATATGAGTATACGACTATGCTCGACATCATCTGCAATGACAATGCCTGTGGTGGAGTGGTTATAGCTGATGAGGCGAAGAATATAAGCATACTTAGATCCAACAACGTTGTATTGGCGTGTGGTGGAATCGGAGGCATATATAAGAACTCAACGAATTTTGCCCATATAACAGGTGATGCCATAGCAATTGCCTTAAAACATGGTGTAGAGGTAGAGAATCTGAATTATGTGCAGATCCACCCGACAACACTGTTTAGCCGGAATAAGGGAAGAAGATTTTTGATATCTGAATCTGTGAGAGGCGAAGGCGCATGGCTTCTTAACAAGGCGGGCGAAAGGTTTACAGATGAACTGCAGCCTCGTGATGTAGTCAGCCATGCAATATGGAAACAGATGGAGATAGATGGAACGGAGCATGTGTGGGAAGATCTGAGACCGCTTGGAAGAGATGTGATCTTGCAGCATTTTCCACATATATACAAGCAGTGTAAGGATGAGGGATATGATGTGCTTGTTGAACCGATACCGGTTGTGCCGGCTCAGCATTACCACATGGGCGGAGTGAAGGCAGATCTCGCCGGAAGGACATCCATGGAAGGATTATACGCGGTAGGAGAAGCCGGATGTAATGGAGTGCATGGCAGAAACAGACTGGCAAGCAATTCGTTACTTGAGTCGCTTGTTTTTGCACAGAGAGCGGCAGATGATATCATGTTCAGCAGAGAGCACAGAGGCTGTGGAGAAGACAACATAGATCTGTCTGAATATGAAGATATAGATGGTTTGTTTAGAGAATATAAGAATATAGTTTTGACAGAAACGGAAAGAAGAGGCTGAGAATGAATCAGATAACAATGAAATTGAATGCGGACAAGCTTATAATGATGGCTTTACAGGAGGATATCACAAGTGAGGATGTATCCACAAATGCGGTGATGCCAAAGGCACAGAAAGGAAAAGTAGACCTGATATGCAAGCAGGATGGAATCATTGCAGGACTTGATGTATATGCAAGAGTATTTACCCTCTTAGATGACAGCACTGAGGTTGAGTTCTTCTGCAAAGATGGCGATGAGGTGAAGGCTGGCCAGCTTATGGGAATTGTGACTGGTGATATCAGGGTTCTTCTCTCTGGAGAGAGGGTTGCGCTTAATTACCTGCAGCGTATGAGTGGTATAGCTACATATACCCATGAGGTTGCAGAACTTCTTAAAGGAAGCAAGACTACTCTGCTGGATACCAGAAAGACCACACCTAATTGCCGTATATTTGAGAAGTATGCAGTCAGAGTCGGCGGAGGCAGCAATCACAGATACAATTTGTCGGATGGAGTATTACTTAAGGATAATCATATAGGCGCTGCGGGAAGTATAACCAATGCAGTGAGAATGGCAAAGGAGTATGCACCATTTGTCCGCAAGATAGAGGTTGAAGTTGAGACACTGGATCAGGTAAAAGAGGCTGTTGAAGCGGGAGCCGATATCATTATGCTTGACAATATGACAACGGATCAGATGAGGGCTGCGATTGATTTGATCGATGGACGTGCGGAGACAGAATGTTCAGGCAATGTTACAAAAGAGAACATAGAGAGCCTGATATCATTGGGAGTGGATTATATATCAAGCGGTGCGCTTACACATAGCTCACCTATAATGGATATATCGATGAAAAATCTTCATGCGGAGGGATAAAGTGAAGGCAAAAGAGAGAAGGGAAAGGATACTTGACATTGTGAAGAATTCAGATGTCCCTGTTCCGGCAAATAAGCTTGCGTCAGAATTCGATGTCAGTAGACAGATAATAGTGCAGGACATTGCAGTGATCAGGGCGGCTGATGATGGCATAATTGCAACTAACAGGGGTTATATATACAAGAATGAATCAAAATGTCAAAGAGAGTTTAAAGTAAAACACGGTTATGACAGGACTGAGGAAGAACTCACGATCATAGTTGATTATGGCGGTGTTGTAAAGAATGTAAGTATAAGTCATACGGTGTACAATCGTGTTACTGCAAAGATGAATATTGCTTCCAGATACGACGTGGCAAAATTTATGAAAAAATTGGAAAACAGCCAGTCGTCCCTGCTTGGAAATGCTACGAACGGATATCATTACCATCTGATAGAGGCTCCAAGTGAAGAGATCCTGGACAACATAGAGCAGAAACTTGATGAGACAGGCTTCCTTGTTCCGTGGCAGGAGTGGGAGAAATAATACAAAATGATTTGGAGAGAATAAAATGACGATAAAAGAGATACAGGGAGAGATAATCAGACTGAAGAAAGAGAAAGATTTCTGCATACTGGCACATGCTTATCAGGGACATGAGATTCTTGAAGTTGCAGATTATATGGGAGATTCATATGGACTTAGCGTTGAGGCGAGCAAGGATTCCCGCAAAAATATAATAATGTGTGGTGTGCGTTTTATGGCGGAGACATGTAAGATATTGTCCCCTGATAAGAATGTGTATCTGCCTAACCCTGAAGCCGGATGTCCGATGGCTGAGCAGATGAATCTTGAAATGCTGGATGAGATGAAGAAGAAGTATCCGGGATATGCGGTTGTCGCCTATATAAATACGACATCTGAATTAAAAACTGCCTGTGATGTATGTGTGACATCCTCATCTGCAGTTCAGATCTGCAGCAAGCTTGATAACGACAAGATTCTTTTTATTCCAGATCCGAATCTTGGAAACTATGTTCAAAAGCAGATGCCGGAAAAGGAATTTGCATTTTTTAACGGCGGATGTCCTAGACATCTTGCGGTTACCCTAGATGATGCTTTGAAGGCAAAAGAGTTACATCCACATGCGGAACTTCTTGTCCATCCTGAGTGCAGGCCGGATGTAGTTGCAGAGGCTGATTATGTAGGTTCAACCACAGGAATTATGGCATATGCCAGAAAGTCAGAGAAAAAAGAATTTATCATCGGTACAGAGCACAGTATTGTGGAGCATCTTCAGTATGAGTGCCCTGACAAAATGTTCTATCCAATTTCTTCAAAGCTGATGTGCCATAATATGAAGCTTACTACCCTGGTTGACATATTGAATGTATTAAAGGGCACAGGTGGCGAAGAGATAGTCCTTTCTGATGAGGTGATGGAGGGAGCTTCCCGCTGCATCAACAGAATGATCGCGCTTGGATAACGAGGTGTGGATTATTATCCAGAGCAGTGGGACATATCCATGATCGATGAGGATATGGACAATATCGTAGAGCTTGGATGCAATGTCATTCGTATAGCGGAGTTTGCATGGCATATCATGGAGAAGACGGAGGGGCAGTATGACTTTTCGTTCTTCGATCATGTCATCAGCAAGGCAAAGGAGAAGGGGCTTCATGTGATACTTGGAACCCCGACAGCGACTATTGCTTAATTATATAAAATACGGTTGCTTATTAGTTCATTAAGCGACCGTATTTTTTTGTACCTGTGTTATAATGTTATAAAAGTGTATAATATTATTTGCAAATTATGATCAGCCAGACTGGCTGGAGTATAGGAGGACATGATGGGTATTGTTGAATTAAAAAATGATAAGATCGCTATAAAGGTGAATACTCACGGTGCAGAGCTTGTGAGCCTGAAGAGTATCGAGACAGACAGAGAATACATGTGGTGCGGTGATGCTGAATATTGGGGAAGAGTTTCTCCTGTGCTGTTTCCATTTGTGGGAAAGCTCGAAGGACAGCGTTACAGACATAACGGGGTGGTTTATGAGAATATACCTCAGCACGGATTTGCAAGGGACAGCGAGTTTGTAGTGGCTGGCCAGACTGGTGATACACTGCTGTTTGTGCTTGAGAAGAATGATACATGGCAGAAGAGCTATCCGTTTGATTTTAGTCTTTGTATAGGATACAGACTTGAAGGTTCATCTGTACATGTTATGTGGACCGTTGTGAATGAGGGAACTGACACGATTCATTTTTCTATCGGTGCCCATCCTGCATTTGCATGTGAGGGAGGCATCGGCGGTTATTCTCTGGATATGCACACAGGTAAGAACGAGATTGAATGTGGTCTTTTGACAGCAAATGGAGTTCTTGGAGATAGAACAGTTACGCACAGACTGACAGATGGAGTCTTAAGGCTACGTGATGAGATGTTTGATGAGGATGCCCTGATCATGGATGGTAAGGGTATAAATACGATTACATTAAGGAACTCATCTGATGCGCCGGTTTTGCAGTTGAGATTTGATGTGCCGCAGATAGGCATATGGTCTCCTGCAAAGAAACATGCGCCATTTGTCTGCATAGAGCCTTGGTTTGGCAGGTGTGACCGCGAGGGATATGACGGAGATCTGGCGGACCGTGAGTATTCAAACAGTCTTGAGGCTGGCCATTCGTTCAGCAAGGAGTATGTCATCGACATACTATAATGGAAAACATATCATGTGTCAGATTAAGATATAGCAGAATATAATTTGTAAGCAGGGCGGGACATCCCATTGTGAGATGTCCCGCCCTGCTTGTTATGTTTCATATACATTAATGTAAAATCTATGTAAAAGGTGCCTGACCCCATTGTTGTTCCTTTTTGTAGAGTGCTGAAAATACTACTTGACATATAATACTATGTGACGTATAGTATACTGCGTAAGGAGGTATAGCGATGGATATACAATTGAAGAGAGGGATGCTCGACGTGTGTGTGCTTGCGGCCATCAAGGACGAGGATTCCTATGGATATCAGATCATCAAAGATATGAAGCCGTATGTGACGATATCAGAGTCCACACTCTATCCTATCCTCAGAAGACTTGAGGCGGGAGCGCTGCTCACGGTTCATTCCGTGGAGCACAACGGAAGACTCAGAAAGTATTATCATATTACGGATGCCGGAAGAGCCAGGATAGAAGAGTTCAAGGAAGAGTGGAAGGAACTGGAATCCATATACAGATTTATTGTGAAGGAGGAAGTCAGAGATGAACAAACAGGAATATCTTGAGTCGATAAGAAGCAGGATCAGTGCGATACCGGCTGATGATGTGAACAGGTTTATGGATTACTATAGCGAGATGATAGATGACCGCGTGGAGGACGGCCTTTCCGAGGAGGAGGCTGTGGCAGATATGGGATCACCTGATGCAGCAGTGGAGCAGATACTTGAAGATATGCCGCTTACAAAGCTTGTGAAGGAGAAGATCAAGCCGAAGCACGAGCTCAAGGCATGGGAGGTCGTACTTATAGTACTTGGTTCTCCGGTGTGGATACCACTTCTCATTACAGCGGCGGTATTGTTGCTCACACTGTGGATAGTTGCATTTGCACTTCTTATATCATTCTATGCGGTAGTGCTCAGCTTTGTGGTTGCGGGAATAGGCGGATTGATATGTACCATACCTCTGTTCGTGGCCCACAGCCCTTACACAGCAGTTCTCATGCTCGGAGCAGCACTCATAGGAGTTGGTATAGCGATACTGTTTGTTGTATCGGTGAAGCCGGTTACGGTTGGCATATTTAAGGTCTGCAAGGCCAGTGTGAATGGAATAAAGAGAATGTTTGTAAAGGAGAAATAGTCATGAGTAGAACAAAGAAAGCTGTTATTGTTGCATCGGTCATGATCGTGGCAGGCATTATCACTGTGATCTCAGCACTTGCTGTAAATGGATTCAGATGGCCGAATGTGACAGTTAATCTGGCCCACATGACATCGGAGCCGGTGAACTACGTAAAGAAGACTGTTGATATAAAAGATAAATTCACTGCAATTGATGTAAAAAGCGCATCAGATGTGGATGTTGCCGTGAAGAAGGCGAGTGGAGATACAAGTTATGTGGAGTATTATGACAGTGAGAATCTGACGCATCATGTAGATATATCAGATGGTGTGCTCAGGATAACCGCAGACGACAGCAGGAACGCAGCATTTAACATTTCCATTGGTGTGTACGCTGGAGCATGGCCGTCCGTGACGGTGTATCTGGCTGGTACGGAGTACGATGATCTGAAGATTGTGACCAGCAGTGGTGACGTGGATATGGAATATTATCTGGCGATAGGTAATATCGATATAGAGGCCGCCAGCGGCGATGTGATCGTAAATGGTGCAAATGCAGATGCTCTGACGGTGGCGACCAGCAGTGGTGACATTAAGCTTGACAGTGTATCGTCAAAGGATACAAGAATATCAGCAAACAGTGGTGACGTCAGTCTTGGTGATGTGGTGATGGATAATATTGATCTGAAGACCTCCAGTGGCAATATCACATCTGGCAGTATAAAGGCAAAATGTATAAACGGTCGTGCGTCAAGTGGTGACGTAATGATTAGAGAATGTGATGCTTCTGAGATCAATGTCGTGACAACCAGTGGAGATGTATCGATCGGCATTGGCTCAGAGATGAAGTATGAATACAATACAAGGACATCCAGCGGTGATGTAAATGTACCGGACTCGGTTGAGGGAGCAGATGGAAAGTGCAATATCGAGACTAGTAGCGGAGATATTGATGTCACACAGTAAGTCGTAACTGAATATATTTGAAAATTGGTTCAAGGCAGGTCTTCTGAAATGAAATGACCTGCCTTGAGTTGCATTTAGGCTAAATTAAAGTTAATTAATGAAATAAAATGTCGGTAAAGGCCTCTGCTTATTGTGGATTCACGCTAAAAATGGTATCTTTAATATGTATATATATTTATACGGAAGAAAATATCAGGGAGAGTAAAGGATGAGTGCATTTGCATTGAGACTTGCAGTATTACCTTCGGTGTTACTGCTGTTATTTGTAGTCAGAAGAAATAAGAATAGCAGGGATCCAATGAGCCTGCTAGTATGGCTTGCGGTTCTGGGAGCTGTCAGCACGATACCGGCAGTAGTCGTGGAGCTGGTTGGGGGCGTATTGTTATACTATATGGGATTGGAATCCGGAACGGCGGTTTATGAGCTGGTCAACTGCTTCTTTATAGTGGCGATGATCGAGGAACTGGGCAAATTTCTTGGAATGTTAATACTTACATGGAAAAATAAGAACTTTGACCACAGCTATGACGGCGTTATATATGGCGTGTGCTCGTCGCTCGGATTTGCAACACTGGAGAATATCCTGTATGTATTCCAGGGTGGAATAGGACTCGGAATCCTGAGGGCTGTGACAGCAATCCCACTTCACTGCTCATGCGGCGTTATCATGGGATATTTCTACTCAAAGGCGAGAGAGAATGCGAACAAGGGCGAGGGTGCCGCAGGCAATATGCTGATAGCGTATTTTAGCACCATGGGAATACACGGACTGTATGATTTTGTGTTGTCGATTGATGACACCAGCGTGATCCTGTGCATGCTGGTTCTGATCCTGTCGGTGGTTCTGATGTTCCTGCTCATATCCCATGCGGCAAAGAACGATCATATCATAGCGGTAAATCCTATATGGGTGAATCCGTATAACTTCAGATATATACCTATGTGTGGATATAATCAGCCAAATATGTACGGACAGAACATGCAGTACAATCAGCCAAATGTATATGGCAAGTGGCAGAACACCTTCCAGCCAAATGCATACGGCCAGGCGAATCAGTACAATAATCAGCAGAGTGGCTATGGCCGGCAGCCTCGGTATGGTCAGCAGAATGGTTACGGTCAGCGGCCGGGGCAGTACAACCAGCCGGGCAGCTATACTCAACAGCCAGGACAGTACAATCAGCCGTCAAGTGGCTATGGTCAGCCACAGCGGTACGATCAGCAGAATGGCTACAGCCAGCAGACCCAGTATGGCCGGCAGTCACAGCAGAATAATCAGTATAGCGGCTACGGTCAGCCGCCACATTACGGTCAGTCATCACAGTATGATCCGCAGAACACATACAGACAGTAATAAAATATTTATATAGAGGAGAACAGGCAAATGTTATTGATAAAGAATGGAAGAGTCATTGATCCGGTCACCCATACAGACGAGGTCATGGATGTGCTCATCGACGGCAATCACATAGTTAAGACAGGATACGATCTGGAGGCAGAGGGTGCGGAGGTCATCGATGCAGATGGACTTGTAGTTGCACCGGGACTGGTAGACACACATGTACACTTCCGCGATCCGGGATTTACGTACAAGGAAGACATCGAGACAGGTGCCGCCGCCGCTGCAAGAGGAGGCTTCACGATGGTGGTATGTATGGCGAATACAAAGCCGGCGGTGGATAACCTTGAGACTCTCAAGTATATACAGGATAAAGGTGCAAAGACCGGAATACATGTAGTTCAGACAGCCACAGTCACAAAGGGCCTTGCTGGCAAGGAACTCGTGGACATGGACAGTCTTGCGGCTGCAGGTGCAGCAGGATTTACCGATGACGGAATCCCAATCATGGATGAGAAGCTTCTTCTTGAGGCTATGGAGAAGGCAAGGGATCTTGATCTTCCGGTGAGTCTTCATGAAGAGGATCCGCTGTTCATTGTACAGCCGGGAGTGAATCAAGGAAAAGTATCAGAAAAGCTTGGATACGGCGGTGCATCCCGCACAGCGGAGGATATTATGGTTGCAAGGGACTGCGTCCTTGCACTTCACACAGGTGCATCAGTGTGCATACAGCATATAAGCTCAGGCAATTCCGTGGATATAGTGAGAACTGCAAAGAAGCTTGGAGCGGACGTACATGCGGAGGCAACTCCACATCATTTCACCCTTATAGAGGATGCTGTGCTGAAGTACGGAACCATGGCGCGTATGAATCCTCCACTCAGAACCGAGAAAGACAGAAGACAGATCATAGAGGGAATACAGGATGGCACAATAGATATGATAGTGACGGATCACGCCCCGCACAGCAGTGAGGAGAAGGCGAGACCGCTTGACAAGGCGCCAAGTGGAATAACAGGGCTTGAGACATCTCTTGCCCTTGGAATATATTCCCTTGTACAGCCTGGATATATCTCACTCATGAAGCTCATGGAACTAATGAGCAGGAATCCTGCAGAATTTTACCGCATGGAACCGGGCAAGATAGCAGAGGGAGCTCCTGCGGATATAGTCATATTTGGCGAGAATGAACAGTGGACAGTGAACAGCTTTGCGTCAAAGGCATCCAACAGTCCATTTGCCGGATGGACTCTCCCGGGAAGGGTTCACTATACAATCTGTGGCGGAAATATCGTGTATGACGCAGAAAAGTACGATGCTGAACATGATGTGTAAGATGCGGGCAGCAGGATATAAAATGTAAGATATGAGAAGATCATAACAGAGATGGGACATATAGATATGGACAAGATAAGACGACATTATACATTCAGAGGAAGAGTGCAGGGAGTTGGCTTCAGATACAGGGCGAGCTATGCTGCATCCATGTACGGAGTCACCGGCTGGGTGTGCAACAGATATGATGATTCTGTTGAGATGGAGGCTCAGGGGCTGCCTGAGGCTATAGACAAGGTGATAGCAGTTCTCAGAAATGACAGATATATATTTATAGAGGATATGGATGTCAGGGAGATACCTCTGGAGAATGACAGCGGATTTCATGTGAGATCAAGCTGGTAACGCGCGTAGATAATAAGGAGAGTGGACATATGGTAAAGATAGATTTGATAACGGGCTTTCTGGGCTCAGGCAAGACGACATTTATTAAGAAGTATGTGAGCTACCTTGTTGGCAAAGGATATAATGTCGGAATCCTTGAAAATGATTATGGTGCAGTCAACGTGGACATGATGCTTCTTCAGGATGTGATGGGCGAGAACTGTCATGCTGAGATGGTGGCAGGTGGCTGCGGCGAGGACTGTCACAAGAGAAGGTTCAAGACAAAGCTCATAGCGATGGGGATGAGCGGCTATGACAGAGTCATTGTTGAACCGTCCGGAATATTTGATGTGGATGAATTCTTTGACGTCCTCCACGAGGAGCCACTTGACAGATGGTATGAGGTGGGAAGCATCATTTCCATAGTCGATGCCGGACTTGACCGGGATATGAGCAGACAGTCCAGATATGTGCTTGCGTCTGAAGTTGCGAACTGTGGAACTCTGGTGATGAGCAAGGTTCAGGATGCATCGGAGGATGAGAAGAGGAGCACAATAGAATATATCAATGAAGTGCTCACCGAATTTCAGTGTAAGCGTCAGTTCGGCGATGATGTTCTGGAGAAGAACTGGGATGATTTCACGGACGATGACTTTGAAGGTTTTATGTCAACCGGATACAAATTAAACGACTATGTAAAATTATGGTTCAAACAAAGTGATGTGTTTAACTCGGTATATATCATGAATAAGGTCATGCCTCAGGAGCGGCTTGAGACGATAGTCAGGGATATATTTGCGGATAAGGAATGCGGAGATGTCTTTAGAATCAAAGGTTTTCTCCCTGTAAATGACACCGGATGGATAGAGCTCAACGCCACGGCAAAAAAGACCGAGGTGAGACCTATAGAGAACGGGCAGGAGATCATAATTGTGATCGGTTCGAATTTGGTGGAGGACAAAATAAAACGGTACTTTGAGTAAAGAGGCTGATGGACAGGAGCGGATTTTCATGACAGACAGGGCTAAGAAATTGAACAGAGAAGAGAAGCTTCAACTTCAGGCTGAAAAGCTGAAAGAACAGGCACAGATAGATCTTGAGGGATACGTTATGTGTCGTTCTGCACTCAGGGCGACCAGAACGGATCTTCATGAGGAGTCGGAACGGTATGACAGACTTAGGGAAGAATATGAAGAGCTGAAGAACAGACGCGCACCGTACAAGGTGCTGTTCTATAAACGCAGAAGGATCAGAAAGTGTAAAAAGCACATAAAGGAGCTGGGAAGGGCAAAGAAACGTCTGCGCAAACAGATGAAGGAACATCGTGAGGGTGTCAGACGAAGAACTGCTACCAACACATTTGCATTTGTTGCAGCGCTTGCGATGTTCGCCATGATGGCGTGGAGGATATGGCAGCTCGCACAGGGTGTGTACTATATGGCATTTTACAGAAATGGTGAGGCCCTTGAGATAACGGCTGTTGCTGTGCTCAGGCAGCTTCTGCTTGTGGCGTGCATCGTATATGGCCTTGTGGTTGTATGGCAGTCACTGCAGGTGTGGGGCATGAAGCGGGAAGGCTGGAATGGTGTAATAAGAATTAAGGTGAAACAGAAGGCCTACTGGATTATGATGATAGGCGTACCGCTTCAGATAGTCAGCCATGGAGATATGCTGACAAATGCCATGATGCTCATAACGATTATCAGTCAGATGGTCATGGCGGCACTTTTGTCGACGGTCCAGTCGAGAAGGATACTTGTGAAGATATTTGCATGGTGCTATGTCGGGGGAATCTGCGTGATATGGCTGTATGGCGGAGTGTACTGCAGAAACTTCGAGATATCGGGAAATGATTCCGGAACCAGCACCTATGCGGTTGACAACAAGTCGAATTTTTCGCAGATATGGGAGATGTCGACTGAACCGGAATTCTATCATATGGGTATGTATGCCCAGAACAGGGATACCGATTATGGCATGATGATCATTCCGGGACTTGCGTATGCTGATACGATAGGCAGTGAGTCGAGGGAGATAGAGAACTGCACGTCCATGACGCCACAGGGGCTGGCAGTTACGAAGGAGTATACATTTGTCAGTGCTTACTGCAAGACGAAGAAACACAAATCTGTGATATTTGTTCTTGATACACAGACCGGGCAATATATTAAAACACTGGTTCTCAAGGACACGACACATGCCGGAGGACTTGCGTATGATACGAAGAATAATGTGCTGTGGGTTTCCTCGTATATGATCGATGAGGATGAGGACAGGAGCAGGAAGGCATCCATATCATGTCTTACGCTGGACTCCATAGAGAAATACGATGTGGCTCAGGGAAAGCCGATAAAATACAGGAACACATGTAGCGTCATGTTCCCTGCAACGTCATTTATCACGATATATGACGGACATATATATGCGGGCTACTGGCGAAAGGATAAGAACAGCTACAGCATGGCAGCCAGCTACGAGATCGTAAATGGCGGCACCGCCATATCTTCGGAGGAGGACGAGGCTTTCTATATACCAGGAAGGGTGCAGGGGCTTCAGGTGTACAAAAATGAGATAATATTCTCTATATCATATGGTATAGATGAATCCAGGATAGAGGTATACGATACAGATACAGGCAAGCTGTCCAGTGTGAATTACGGAACAGAGACACCGAGACAGGTGGTTAAGCTTCCGCAGAAGCTGGAGCAGATATATTCGTATAATGGCAAATTATACTGCCTGTTCGAGTCTGCAAGTTTTGCCTACAGGCTGACAGCACCGGTGTGTATGGACAGGATCGTGGGGCTTGATGAGATGGCACTTGTAGAGTAGCTCAAAGTGGTTCAAGGTGAAAAAATGGAGGGTTTGGGATGAACGAACAGAATATTAACAATGGAATGAATGGAGACCCGGGGATGCCCCCGCCGCCACCGCAAGGGTATATGAACATGAATGGAGGCCCG
>ERZ1673752.2847-NODE-2847-length-17973-cov-5.877944_pt1 | contig 17973 bp, 19 predicted proteins | sample MGYA00580195_ERZ1673752 | MGnify/ENA primary metagenome ERZ1673752 (study PRJEB41218, sample SAMN15661744) | gut metagenome | host: Homo sapiens | place: Canada: London | collected 2015-08-20/2019-03-30 | study: EMG produced TPA metagenomics assembly of...
CTTTTTTGTGACCTTTTTTTGGAGGGTGGAGTGGAGGTGGGCCTGTCTTGCTTCCTCGGCTTGTCTGGCTTGTTCCTCCCTCAACTCCTTGAGGCGCTGGGCTCGCATCTGCTCTTCAATAAATTTTTTCTTTTTGAGATTTCGCATCCGCATCCCTTAGAGATCTTTGTCTCGTCCTTCCTTGCCACTTGCCTCAAATAATCCCTGAATTCCAGCTTATCATCCTTTATTAACTGGCAATTCAAGCTTCTATTAGTTTACCATATTCTGACAAGTCAAGAAAGAGCCTGTCTTTTTTGGATATGTATTGACAAGAAAAAGGGGATCGGCTATTCTGGTCAGAGTTAGCCATGGCTAACTTTTTATTTAGCCATGAGTTAGTTATATAGACCTAACAAGTAGGAGGTAGCTATGTTTCCTCTAACCTTAGCAACCGTGGGTGAAGAAAAGATCATCCAACGGATCGGGGGTAAGCCAGAAGTGAAAACGCATTTGGCAAACCTGGGCTTTGTCGTCGGCGAGCCAGTCACCGTGATCAGCATGGTTGGCAATAACGTGATCGTCAAAGTCAAGGAATCTCGGATTGCAGTGAGTCAGGAATTGGCTCAAAAAATTATGGTATAGGCCAGGCATATTCCCGTGCTGGGATTATTTGCAGATATAAAGAGGGAGTGTCATGAAAACATTGAGAGAAGCCTCCGTGGGCAGCACTGTGACGGTGAAAAAGATCCATGGGGAAGGTGCCGTCAGGCGAAGAATTATGGATATGGGTGTAACAAAGGGGGTTGTCCTAAATATTCGGAAGGTGGCCCCCCTCGGAGACCCCATTGAAGTGACGGTTCGAGACTATCAGCTGTCGTTGCGAAAAGCGGACGCCGAGCAGATCGAGATTGAATAGCAGGCCTTGATGGGCTAGTTTTATGTTTGTAGAGAGTTCTATATGAAGAAGAACATTAGAATTGCTTTGGCGGGGAACCCCAATAGTGGTAAGACGACGCTGTTTAATGCCTTGACCGGTGCGAACCAATATGTGGGAAACTGGCCAGGGGTAACAGTTGAGAAAAAAGAAGGAAATCTTAAGAAACATGAGGGCGTAGTCATTACTGACTTACCCGGTATCTATTCCCTCTCCCCTTACACCTTGGAGGAGGTGGTCTCCCGGAATTATCTGATCGATGAAAGACCAGATGCCATATTAAACATTGTTGACGGGACCAACTTGGAACGGAACCTCTACCTCACAACCCAGCTCTTGGAATTGGGAATTCCTGTCGTGGTGGCCATCAATATGATGGATATTGTTGAAAAACAAGGGGATCGCATTGATACAGACGAATTGAGCCGGGCTCTCCAGTGCGAGGTGGTTAAAATTTCTGCCTTGCGGGGAACCGGGATAGTCCCTGCTGTGGAAGCGGCTATCGAAGCGGCGCAAAAGGGCAAGGTCATCCCCCAACATGTCTTCTCAGGGTCTGTGGAGCATGCCATTGCCCACGTAGAGGAGGCCGCCCTCCATGATCGTCCGGAAGAAGAGCAACGCTGGTTTGCCATCAAGATCTTTGAGCGGGATGATAAGATATTGAAAAAACTAGGCTTAGATCCTGCCATCTTGGCTCACCTAGAAACCGACATCAAAGCGGTCGAGCAAGAGAGAGATGATGATGCGGAGGCCATTATTACCGATGAGCGTTATCTCTATATTGGTAAGATCATCCAGCGGGCCTACCACAAGCAAAATAAAAGAGCCCTTACTCCTTCCGATAAGATTGACCGGGTTGTTACCAACCGCTGGCTAGCTTTGCCGATTTTTGCCTTGGTCATGTTCATAGTCTACTATGCTTCTGTCACCACGGTCGGCCAGTGGGCCACCGATTGGGCCAATGATTCGCTCTTTGGCGATGGCTGGCACCTATTGGGGATCGGCTCTAAGGAGTATCATGAATTAGACGAAGAGCATACAGCAGCCCTCCAGGCCGCAGAAGCCTTCCTCAATGCCCAAGCCGAGGCAGACGGTACGGAAGCCCCAGTCTTAGATCCTGAGGATGAGGCCTTTGATGAAGAAAAGGCCATGGCAGCCTTGCGAGCCCTGAAGCCCAGCTCCGATGTGGCCAGCGTCGACGTTGAAGATGAAGAGACCCTGGCAACGAATACCATGATCGCCTACTACAAGACCATTCCTGAAGGAGCAGACAAAGAAACAACGGTACCCATGACCTTTCAGGGAGCGGTGGCGTATTTGTCAGCTAATGGCTTTGAAGCGCCGGATCCAGCAAACTATGGAATCTGGGTCAAGGGTATCCCGGTTTTTGTAGAAGAGGGTTTGGATACCATCAACTGCGTAGCTTGGCTGAAGGGGCTGATCCTCGACGGCATTGTGGCCGGTCTTGGTGCGGTTTTGGGCTTTGTGCCTCAAATGCTCGTCCTGTTCTTCTTCCTGGCTTTCTTGGAAGACTGCGGCTATATGGCCCGGATCGCCTTCGTTCTTGACCGAATTTTCCGGAACTTTGGACTTTCTGGTAAGTCCTTTATTCCTATGCTGATCAGCACGGGTTGTGCTGTGCCCGGTATCATGTCCTCCAGGACCATTGAGAACGAGCGTGACCGTCGGATGACCATCATGATAACCAGCTTTATGCCTTGTGGAGCTAAAATCCCCTTTATTGCCATGATAGCTGGTGCTATCTTCAGAGGCGCTTGGTGGGTAGCCCCCTCGACCTATTTCTTGGGTATGGGTTCCATTATCATCTCTGGGATTATGTTGAAGAAGACAGCGATGTTCTCAGGGGATCCTGCTCCCTTTGTCATGGAACTGCCTGCTTATCACTGGCCTACCGTCCGCAATGTAGTCCGCTCCATGTGGGAACGGGGATCCTCCTTCATACGTAAGGCAGGGAGCATCATCTTGCTGTCTACCATTTTCGTCTGGTTCACGTCTTATTTCGGCTTTATCGAAGGTGCCTTCCAGATGTTGACGGAAGACCAGATTGACCACAGCATTCTAGCGACCATCGGCAATACCATCGCCTGGATCTTTATCCCTCTGGGATTCGGTCATTGGCAGGCAACGGTGGCCTCGATAACAGGTTTAGTGGCCAAGGAAAATATCGTCGGTACCCTCGGTATTCTCTATGCCGGGGGAGAAGGCACGGTCTATCAGAATATCGCCAGCGTCTTCACCTCGGTTAGTGGATATGCCTTCCTCGCCTTTAACTTGCTCTGCGCTCCTTGCTTTGCGGCCATTGGTTCGATCAAGCGAGAGATGAACTCGGCGAAATGGACCTGGTTTGCCCTGGCTTATCAGACTTGCTATGCTTATTCAATTGGCCTGATGTGCTATCAATTTGGGTCGGCTATGACAGGCAATATTCATCCTCTGGGTCTCTTGTTGGCCGTAGCCATTCTCGCTTTCTTCCTCTATATGCTCTTCAAGCCCTACAAGGAAGAAACCAAGTTAAGAACGGCTCTACCTGGCTCAGCTCGCTAGGCATTGCCAGCAGGGCGCAGCCTTGAGCAGTGTTGTCGGTGATCGTAAGTAAAGATTGATTTTTCTGCCCTAAGGCGGAACTTGCATTTATGAGCAGGCTCTGCTTGGAGCGGTTATGGAAAGGGGATTTACGATGATGGAATGGTTGAGACTATATGGGGGGAGCTTGATCCTCGGAGGGGCCCTCTTGGCCCTGGTCCTTCGTATCATTTATCGCCTCATTCAAAATCATAAGGAGGGCAGATCTACCTGCTGTGGCGGGGGCTGCAAGCAATGTTCTATGGGAGGGGCCTGCCATTGTCATAGCGAAAGTCACAGCCATGGCGAGAAACAGGTGACAAAGCCCAGTCATGGACGGGCTGGGGCTTGTTGCTGCCAAACTGGGGCAGGGAGCGAGAAGACTGACGCCGCTAGCCAGCTGGCCCGGCTTTCCGGGCGTCCTGCCAGGGACGGTGAAGCATCGGACGACTTGCAACCGAGGATCGAGCGTGTCCTCGAGGAGTATGAAGCCCACAAGGCCAAGCAGACCAAAGTATTGCCCCGTTAGTGAGGTCCAGTGAGTGTCGCCCCTCTATTATCCTAGCCGTCATGGCAATTCTAGAAAATACACTTTATTAACATGCGTGACAATCCATAATGCCCTTCAATATGGCAGTCACCCCAGACAGGGGTGCTAGCCTTTAGGCATACCTCCAAACTTGGATAGGCAAAAGGGACCCATCACCAGCCGTATATGGCTCGATGGGTCCCTTTTTATGTCTAAATCTTCCTCGAGGCTCCTTCTTTAAAGAGCTTTCTCAAAGCTCCCCCTATTTTCCGACTTTCTGCTCGCTCAGCTCCTTTTCATGTTCTTCCCAGGCGTCCACGGTGCTGTTACGATTTGAGAGAAGGAGGCCCAGGATAAAGCCTAGGGCAGCTGGAAGGACCCAGCCAAAGCCGAGCGAGAAACCGGGTAGGACCCCCTTGGGGATGGCCAAGATGGCCTGGATGAGTTTCGTTTTGTTCAGACCGGCGGGGAGGGCCTTTAGGAAATCAAAGAAAGCTGCCAGCCCTGTAAAGGCCAGGGTCCACTGATAAAGTTCCTTCTTTTTGCCTACTTTAACCGAAGTCAAAGACAAGATCATCAAGACAATGGACAGGGGGTATAAAAACATAAGAACGGGAACCGATAGGGAAATGATAGTATTGAGGCCGAGGTTCGCAATCGCAAAGGAAATGAGGGTAAACAAGATAGCGTAACTATTATAAGAAAGGCTGTGGGGCAACATCTTGACAAACATTTCCGAGCAAGAAGAGATCAGGCCAATGGCGGTCTTAAAGCAGGCCAGGGTGACGATGGCGGCCAGGAGGAGTTTACCCGCTATGCCAAGATAATAGTCGCTGATGCCCGAGAGAATCGTCCCGCCGTTTCCTCCTTGATCCAAGATTCCCAAAGAAGTGGCCCCCATGTAGGCGAGGGCAACATAGACGGCCCCCATACCGCCCACACAGACCAAGCCCGACTTCAATGTCTCCAGGGCAATCCGCTTGGGTTCCTCGACCTCTAGACGGCGGATATTGGAGATGATAATGATGGCAAAGGCGAGAGAAGCAAGAGCATCCATCGTGCCATAGCCATCCACGAAACCGACGAGGAGAGGATGGGTGGAGTATTTGGGGATGGGAGACCCACTACCTACCGGGCCCATAGGCTGAACGACGGCAAAAACAACCAATACGGAAAGAAGCATAAGGAAAAGCGGGGTCATGTATTGGCCTATGTAGGAGAGGAGCTTGGCTGGACGCAAAGAAAAATATAGTACTCCTAAGAAAAACACAGAAGAAAAGGCAAAAAGTAGGAGCTTTCCTGGGCCGTTCTCGCAGAAGGCCCGCAAACTCATCTCATAGGCGACCGTGGCCGTTCTTGGAATGGCAAAAAAAGGGCCAATTGTGAGGTAGAGGGCCATCGTGAAAAAGTTTGCATAACCCTTACTGGCGGGCAAAGCCATTTCATACAGGCTATTGCTGGCCGACCAAGCTGAAGCAACTACTCCCAAGACGGGCAGGCCAACCCCGGAGATCAAAAAGCCTAGGGTGACAGCCCAAACGTTCCCTCCCGATCCCTGTCCCAGTTCAACGGGAAAGATCAGGTTGCCCGCCCCCAAAAATAATCCAAAGAGCAGGGATCCGACTAATACATTTTCGTGAAAGGTCAATTTTTTCTTCATACTCCGTACCTTACATCCTTCTCCAAACTTGGATTTTCCCTTCATTTTATAACCCCCGAGTATAGGGATAATCTTCTATTTTGTCAATTTATCTGAGAGAGAGGAGACTGCTGTGCAGGAATGCTCGGCCCTTGCTCTGCTTTTTCGTGCGTGCTAGCCTATGCCCATGAAGGAGAGTACGATGCCTATGAATACCATCAAAAGAATCAAAGCAATCTATTTCAGTCCTTGCGGGCATACCGCCCGCTTGGCTCAAAGTTTAGCTCAGGAACTTAGTAAGGCCATGGCCCTGCCTTGGGAAAGTATGGATTTTACTAGGCCCATCCAGCGCCAAGGAGGCCCCTGGGCTTTAGCAGCTACCGATCTAGTGATTTTTGCCAGCCCCACTTACGCCGGGAGGCTGCCCAACAAGGCCCTGCCTTGGATCCAAAGTCTCTTCCAGGGTCAGAAGACGCCAACCATCGCCCTAGTAACCTTTGGCAACCGAAATTTTGATAGTAGCCTAGCAGAACTTGTCCAAGAACTTGGCCTTCTGGGTTTCCATGTCTTGGCCGGAGCAGCCCTAGCTAGTACCCACGTCTTTGCACCCGAAACGATAGGACCAGGACGTCCAGATGTGCAAGATCAGAAGGACCTTCAAGCATTTGGCAAAAAAATAGCCTCCCTCTTGGTGGAGGCTCAAGACCTAAGTCACCTGACCGATCTTCCAGAAGTCTTGATAGAAGCAGGGTCCCCAGTGGCCCCCTATTACACACCTCGGAAGGTGGACGGTACTCCGGCCAAATTTCTCAATGCAAAACCTGTGACCGATCTCAGCAAATGCACCCAGTGTGGGACCTGTGTCGAAGTCTGTCCTATGGGCTCCATCGATCCAGCAGATGTGACATCAACCCCTGGTACCTGCATTAAGTGCCAAGCCTGCCTGCGATATTGTCCGACCGGAGCGAAGACTTTTACGGACCCGGATTTTCTTTCCCATGTCAAGATGCTTGAGGAGAACTATACGAAACGAGCTAATCCAGCTTTTTACGTGAGCAGAGATGGAGTATTTTCTGCAAGCTAGAGGTGAAAGTTGCCTAAAGCCCCGCCTAAAGCACCGCTAAAGTCGCACCTAAAGCTCCGCCTAAAGGGACGCCTAAAGCACCGTCTAAAGCCCCGTCACCGCTAGGGCGCCGATGTAAACTGATGGCAAATAATCCAAGGATCTTGTCAGAATCAGGTCGGATCCCACAGCCTCAATGTTCTGTAGGACGTCTAAGAGATTCCCCGCGATGGTGATCTGGTCGACGGGGGGGCCGATCTGCCCGTCCACGATCTGAAAGCCTTTGGCTTTCAAAGAAAAGTCGCCGCTGACGCTGTCGATACCTGCATCCAAAGCTTCCAGACTCGTAATGTATAGGCCAAAAGCGGCCTGGTCTAAAAGGCTTTTTTGGTCGAAGGGCCCTGGCTCCATGGTTAGAAAGCGAATGACGGCATAGGTACTCTTCTTGTAGTCCCTATAAGCGTTGCCAGGCCGGGCCCATTGGCTTTGCCTAGCGGACGTGATGGTTTGCACGTATTCTTGTAAAATTCCATTTTTCACGAGGGCCATCTTTCTGGTGGGGACCCCTTCATCGTCAAAAGCCCGGGAAGCTGGGTTTTTGGAGCTGGTGGGGTCGTCATACAAGGTCAGCAGCGGGGAAGCGATCTTTTGGTCTTGCTTGCCCGTCAGGAGGGAGCTATGCTCCAGAGCTGCCTCTCCGGATAAGTGAGCGCAGAGGGCAGCATTCAGGAAGGTCCCCCAGGCGTTTGCTTCTAAAATAATAAGATAATCACCGGTTGGGACTGGTTTAGCCCCAAAATAGCCTATAGCTTTCTTCACCGCCTCTTGGGCCATCTCCCGGGCCATCGTCCTGTCCAAATGCACCTGCTCTGCCGCCTGGAGTATTTGTTGCTTTGCTGTTGTCTTGTCCAAACGTCCCTGCTCTGCCGCTTTGCCTATCCATCCCCACTCTGCCGTTTTGCCTATCTGTCCCCACTCTGACACTTCCAGCCTCGGTAGAAAGCGAAAGGCCCCACCACTTTGCATTTCATCTTCATGACGCAGAAGCACCGAAAGATTTAAGTCTCCCCTCATCCAGCTCGTATGACGATTCAGCACCAAGGTGTTTACCAGCTGAATTTCTTGAGATTTATACCAAAAACTAGCGTTGATCTCCTCGATTTTATCTATGGCTTTGATTTTTTCACAGATGTCCCGGGCCTCAGAGGTCAGCTCAGCTAGAAAGTCTAGATATCCATCCACCGAAAACCCTGGGTCTGGCAGGTCGCTTGAGAGCTCTAGGTCCGGCAGCTTATCCGGGCACGCTTGTGACTTCCACGGTCCCCTCGCTTACCCTATCCGGCCTTACTGTATCCTCAGATCTGATTGCCCTACCTTCCTCCTCCCTCGTCCACTCGGTTAAATTGGCATCTTCTGGTCCATAGAGTCTTCGATAAGGGTGCGGGGGAATAACCTGGATCATTTCTTCCAGTCGCCTCAACAAATACTCCATCGCCTCTTCATCTAGCTTTTCCGTATAAGCCTGGGCCCAAAATTCCCCCCGGTGTACGACCAATTCAGCCCCGATATATTCGTCTAGGTCGACTTTGTTGAGCTCCCCCTGACGCATATGCCAGGATTCTACCCGGCTTTTATTGTAGTAGATCTCCGCACCGTCGTAGTTCTTGGATGCCTTGGCAAGGCACGCCTCTATCCATTCCCTATCTTCCATGGCCCTTCCTACCTTCCCCCAACGGTCAGCTCTTGGACCCGCAGCGGGGGCTGCCCCATCCCAACGGGAATTTCACCGCTTACAGCCCTGCAGCCTGCAGGAACCAGAAGTAAATCCTTGCCCACCATATCAATTTTCTTGAGGACTTCCGCCCCCTGGCCAATGATGATGGCGCCCCGAACTGGGTCCGTAATTTGCCCATTTTCAATGAGATAGGCTTCCATGACGCCAAAATGAAAATTTCCACTAGCGACGTTGACCGACCCGCCCCCCAATTTCTTGGCGTAGAGCCCGTATTGGGTGGCTGCCAGCATTTCTTCCCAGGTCGACTCCCCCGGAGCAATATACGTGTTATTCATCCTCGATACCGGGGCAAAGTGAAAGGACCTCCGCCGACTCGACCCTGTTGGAGCAAGACCCAGGCTCTTCCCGCTTAGCCTGTCGACCAGATAGGACTTCAAAATGCCCTTTTCAATCAAAACATTTTTTTGGGTAGGGGTGCCCTCGTCATCGTAGTTTGAGCTCCCCCATCCTCCACAAATACTCCCGTCATCGATTGCCGTGACTAGGGGCGAGGCAATGGCGGTGCCAAGTTTTCCAGCATAGACGGAGTGACCTTGGGCGACTTGATAGGCTTCTAGGCCGTGTCCACATGCCTCGTGAAAGAGGACCGCTCCAGCTCCTCGGTCTAAAATGACTGGCATGGTTCCCCTGGGGGCATAGGAGGCGCAGGTCATGGCAATAGCTTGGCGTGCGGCCTCTCGACCTAGGGCCCGGGCATCCAACTGTTGACAGAATTCCCAACCTTGAGCTGCCGCCTGAATGGCTTCCCCAAATTCTTTGCGCTTGCCATCCCCTGCTACCACTCCAACATGGATTTGAATCCTGGGCCGCCGATCTTCTACCCAGAGCCCCTCCGAGTTGACAATCAAGACCCTCTGGTCTTGCTCAGAATAGACGCAAGAGGCCATTTGGACGGTAATCGCAAAGGCCATAGCCGCATCATGGGCTTCTCGGAGGAATTGGGCCTTTTCCCGCAGGGAAATCTCTTGAGGTTCAATACGGACCGGCATCAAGCCCCGATCCGGCTCTGGTGCCCGGAGCTGAACCCTGGGCTGCCTTGGGCCCGCCTCTAGTCCGGCATTAGTCTCTGTGTCGACACCTGGCATATCTTTGTTGCAAGAATCAAGCGTCAAGTTAGTTAGGGCTGCCTGGGGACTCTTATTGAGGGCCCTTGCCGTATCTTGGACCAACTTGCTTAGGTTGCCGGGGCGGAGGTCTGAAGTTGACCCATAGGCCATCTGGAGACCACGAATGAGCCGTAAGCCGAGTCCATAATCTCGCCCCTCTTTCATCCTATCCACTCTCCAAGATTGATAGACGAGAAAAGACTTCGTCGAATCCTCAACAAATACTTCTGCAAAATCAGCTCCGGTACGAAGACTTTCTTCTAAAAGCTTTTGGATCAGATCTCTCGACACCATGGGCATTCATCCTTTCTCGTGCGTGGCATTCCAGAAAGAATTTATGGCGTCCTCTGGCTTGTGACACCATAAATATCCATTGAATATTCGTTTTCCGTTTTCATGCGGACGGGATCCATCCATTTTACATGACCGGGGCGATATAGCCAAGCTCCATGGCCTTGTTGTAGGCCTCCAAAAGATTATTTACCCCTAATTTCCCATAAATATTAGCCATATGATTGTAAAGGGTCCGTTCGCTAATGTAGAGACGCTGCGCAATCACTTTTTTATTCTCTCCACTGATGAGGGCCTTCAGAACCTCGACTTCCCGGTCCGTCAGATCATCCGCTGAGGCTTGCCCTGACCCTGGTGGCGGCATTGATTGGGGACCTTGTTCCTCTGCGACCCTCCGCAAATGTTCCATCAGTTCGTCCACTTCCACGGACTTACACAAGTAGTCACTGGCTCCAAGTTGCAGGGCCTTTTTTTGATAGTGTGATTGGTCGTAAGAACTGAGGACCACTATTTTTTGATCGGGGGATTGCCTCCGTACCCTTTCGATGACTTCAAAGCCGGTGGCTTCGGCCTTGAGATTAATGTCAATGAGGACGATATCGTAAGAATCCTGGGCGAGAGCGGAAAAAAAGGCGGGAATATTTGTAACAAAATGACAGAATTCAACATCTTTTTGGCCTGCTAAGAGGGCTTGAATGGACTGTGCAAAGAGCTTATGATCGTCCAGCAGCAAGAGTCTCATCAATCCTCCTTCCATAGGCCTTGATCCTCCTTCAAGATAACTTGGGTCGTGAGAATCTGGTTTTCCAGCTGATAGGTCATGGTGCCAGCATACTTTTCGACAAGAAGCCTCACAAGGAGGAGGCCTCTTCGGGAATCTTGAATTTTTTGCAAATCATCCTTCTTCGCCCCATCACTTTCCAGTTCGAGGCGAATTTCACCTTCTTCCTGGCTAAGTTTGTAGATGATATAGCTGCCATGCGAATGTTTGTAAATATTATTGACCAGCTCTTTGGTGATAATACAAAGGGCTCTTCCTAAGGTGAGGGAGGATGGTTGGCTGTCATCGAGGGCCATGGAGACTTCAATATTCCAGTTAGAAGTGGGATATAAGTGTGCCACGTCTTCTAAGACCGAGCGTAACGATTCGTTCAATGGGAGGTCATCCAATAGGGTAGACCGATAAAACTGCATAATATAGCGGGCCTTTGTATCTAATTCTCCTAACAAGGTCCGGGCCAAGCTTAGTTGGGGGTCAGCTAGAAGTAAAAAATTGCGGGCAGCAAGGACATCCTGCAAAATATCATCATGGATGATCCTAGCAAATTCATCCCGCTCCGCCGTCATGAGTTCAGCAATATAGGAAAACTGCAAGATTTTTTCATAAGTGCTATGTTTTTCTTTCAAGAATAAAATAAGTTGAAATTCACAAGCAAGAAAGAGAAAGTGCAAGAACATCCCTGTCATAAAACTTGAGAGGTCCAAGAGCCTAATCATCAGGAGACTAGCTAGTAAGAGCCCCAGCACGAACCATGTCACCATCTGATTGGATATTGGAAGAAAAGTAATCAGGCTTTTGCTAGTTTTTCTCAGGGCGTTCCTCAAGTTCGCTCTCCAGTTTAACCCAAAGCCCAGCCCTAAGCTTAACCCTAGGCTTAACACTAGCAGGGCGCAGGACAATAGGATCCAGAAAAGCCGGAAGGGCAAGGATCGATACAGGGTGAGGCTAAGTACTATGACTGCAAATATTCCAGCAACCAAAGAACTTTTTTGTAGGCGCTTTTCACCGGCTATGCAGTCAAGAATCAAGGCGTTGAGCATAGCAAGGACGAGGAGCATAATGACGTTGAGGTGAAAATCGTCTTGGAGGAGTATGTGATTCTTATAAAAGCTGGCCCATAGGATGAGGCTTACAAGGTGGGTTATGAGAATATAGACTAGGTGGCGAATCATAGCTAATAGTAACTCTGGATGAGCCTTTCCTTATTGATGGGCAGGGCAGTGATGGCAATGATGAAAAAGATCAGCCCCGTCTTGCAGAGCATAAAAGCTGGTACTGTCTTAGTGGCATTATAGCATAAAAAAGCAATAGCCAGGATTACGAAGAAAATAAGGGACAGGAGGATTTGGAAAGAGTTAACCTTGTTCATGTTTTCTACCCGCATGCAAGTCACTACCATCCAGATCGCCAGCGCAAGATGTTGCACCAGGATATAGACCAGGAGCCAGGGGGTCATCTGGTTCCGCAAGAAGGCGTAGCTAGGTAAGAGGGTGCAAGTCGTAACTATTAAAATACTGCTGACATAGAGGGTGAAAATCTGCCATAGAGATAGGCCATTGGCCAATAGGAACTCAAGTCTCTTTGTGCTTTTGTCTGGAATAAGGGTAAATTTAGCATATTCCAGGGCAAAGTATAGGAACAGAAGAAAAAGCCCCTCGACTCTTAGGACAGCATTCATTTGAGGGGCTAGGATATCGGGATCGATGGCCTGGCCCTGGGCAAGAAAGCTAAGGATGAGGCTCATCACCATCATGAGGACGGTATTTTCATGGACCAAACGCTTTATTTCTTCCCATAAGAGCAAGCATAGAAGCTTAACAGACTTAGGTTTCATAGGCGCTCCAGGTGAAAAATAACCTCGGAAGAGATCTTCCGTAAGCGAGGAAAGGATAAGGCCATAAAAAGGCCTGCCAGGAGACTATTCACAGCGATCAGGGTAGAGGCTAAGGAAAGGCCTTGCTGGTTTAGGAAATCCAAAAGGAAGGTTGAGCCATTGCCGAGCAAAAATATGAATAGACAGCCTAGGAAGAGGATCATTTGCCTGTATAATTTGAAATTTTTTCTGGTGAAGGCTGTAACATTCAAAAATAGGGTTTCAGCGTAACACAAGAGGTTGGATGTGACAAAAATAAGAATATAAGGCCATATTCCATCCTGAAAAGGGAAAAACATGAGTATAAGGATATAGAAGAGGCCAGGCCCCAGGGAGCCAAGACGCCACATTTCAAAAGTGTAAGTACGAATCAAGGAAGCCATGTCAATCCCACTGGATAGGAGAAATTCGATCCTTTTACTTTGTACATCCTTGATGGTCAAATTCACCACCATGGCATTGCTTGCTATAAAAGATAAACCCAAGTGCAAACTATAGAGGACAAGAAGAATATAGGGCTCGCCACGGGGAGTCAGCAGTCCACGCTTGAGTACGTACCAAAAACCTAAGCCCAGCATGGAGGTACATAGTAGGGAGATCCAATAGTCTCCTGTCCTTAGTAGATAGTAGCGCGCAGCCTGGGCAATGTTTTTTTTAGATCCGGTATCTTGAACAAGTCTTTTATGGAAGTTCTCAGTCTGAATGCTATTCTTATGCGCTCCGGTCGAATGAATATGAATTTTATTGTCTTTCATTTTCTTCCTCTTTCTATAAATAACTCCTCTAGACTCCTTCCGTGGAGAGCAGAAATAGTCTGGTGAAAGATAAGCTTGCCATCCTGGATCATGGTTACGGTATCGGCCACCTTCTCAATTTCTCCGAGATCGTGACTCGTTATAACGATCATTTTCCCTTCATTTTTCAACAGCGCAATGAGTTTTCTAATTTCCACCCTGGAAATGGGATCCACCCCGCTCGTGACCTCATCTAGGAAGAGAATATCACGATTCATCATGATAACGATCAGTAAGGTGAGTTTGCGTTTCATACCTTTCGAGTAGGTCGATACTTTTCGATCCAAGTCCTTTGTCATATTAAGCAAGCCTGCATATTCCTCTAAATGAACCGGCTCATAGGCAAAATATAAGCCAAAGAGTCTGATGTTCTCCAAGCCGGTCTTGTCCTCATAGAGGTAGTCATTCTCCAAAAGCATGGCATGGCTACCTTGAACATCAACCCGTCCGCCATCGATTTCATAAAGGCCCGTGATAATCCGTAACAGGGTCGTTTTTCCTGACCCATTGGGCCCGACGATAGCATGCACCTGCTGGCCCTCCAAAGTCAAAGAAAAGTCTGCATAAATCTCCTTATTTTTAAAACTTTTACTTATTTTCTCGATAATAATGCTACTCATAACAAGCTCCTTTAAAATGTATAAGCAGATAGGAAGCGTAGCTGTTATGGGCCAGAGCAGCTTTCCAGGCTCAGACCTAACAGTTAGCGTCCACTTTCATATCAGAGTCTAGCCCCCCTAGCTCAGCCTGTCATGAGTATTTTCTGCAAATCTTGCCTTTTACAGCCTGGACTGTTAGCATAATCCTACGATTTTGCCAGCTATTTAGGCTCTCATTTAGTTAGCTGCTTAGGCAATCGTTTAGGCTGTCACTAAGGCAGTCATGCTCTCAGTTAAGCAGGAGGTTCAGCCTTGTCCCTTATACCTTTTGAATATCACAAACTAGGGCTCTTGAAGCCCTTCGAAGAAACCGTTCTTTTCAGCCATTCCCCAAGGAGACAAGAGCTCCTGTCCTTCTTAGAACCTCAGATTGCCAGCCTGGAAGTGGATGAGCGAGGGATTCAGGATCAAGTCATGGCAAGCTGCGCCGGTGATTCCTTTTTAGTGACGGTCTGTAAAGTTTGCTGCGAGCTTGCAGCCGCCAAAGCAGGCCTAGCTCTCACGGTGCCTTCCAATGCGCACGCCCTTAGCCCTTCCGATCCTCTATCGGTTTTGACATCCGGGGCAGATTGTACTCCCCCTCCTAAGACCCTCTATATCAGTGCTGACACGGCGGTGGTCTTTCACGGGGAAATCCTGAATAAGCCCAAGACAAAGGCCGAAGCCGAGCAAATGTTCCGCTCCTACCTGGGCAACTCCCACGAGGTGGTTACGGCAGTCTGTCTTCGGATGGATTCTGGCTTTGAGCTTTTCGCCTGTACCACGACCGTGCATTTTGCCCCCTGGTCGCCCCCTCTCGAACGTCCCATCCAGGCCTATCTAGCCTCTAGCAAGCCCATGGATAAAGCTGGTGCCTACGGTATCCAAGAGCTCGATCCCCGCCTCATCATGGGAATCGAAGGCGATATCCATACCGTCATTGGCTTCCCCGTAGCCGAATGCTTCCGTCGCATCGGCCCCTTTTGCCCCCCTGCCCTCAACAAATAATCCCTCGTTGCCCCCTCGGATTCTCATTCTCCTAGGCTGAACAGACCATGAAAGTTGATATAAGCAAGAAAGCTCGCTTCAACGTGAACGTTTGTATAGTATGGTGGATAATCAGAACAAGTCTACCCGCTCCAACAGGAAGTCGATGAGATTGCAGTGAAAAATGCCGGTATCGTCATAATAACTATGAGGCACATCCATGCGTACTATGATCTTTTTGAAGAAATCTTTGGTCAGCATCAATGATGTCAGCTCCGAAGATTCTTTTTTATCGGTATCCATGCAAAAAGCAGACTGAAGATAGATTTTCTTATCTGCATCGTTCACTACAAAATCAATTTCTTTCTGAATTTTCGTGCCGTTCGACCGGTCCCAAACCACACCGACATCAACGGCATACCCACGCCGCAGCAGCTCCGTATAAAGGATATTTTCCATGATATGACCGGGGTCGTATTGGCGATAATTTAACCTGGCATTTCGGAGCCCGATATCCGTATAGTAGTATTTGTTCGGGTACTTGAAGTAGCTTTTTCCCTTAACATCATACCTTTTGGCCATGGAAAGCAGGAAGGCGTCTATGCTGTATTGAATATAATTTGAAACCATTGCCGGATTAATCTTCTCGTTTTTCATGGATGAAATGCTATTGGCGATATTGGTCGGATTCGTGAGTGAACTGATCTGGGAAGCAAGGAAATCCAGAATATGATTGAGAATGTCTTCCCGCTCAATCTTGTTTCTCTCCACAATATCTTTGATATAGAGCTCGCTATAAAGAGAAAGCAAATAATCCTTCTTGTCTTTGTTGTCTTCCAGAGTAAGTAATCTTGGCATACCGCCGTAAAGCATATAGGTGTCCAAGGCTTTTCGCTCGTCTCCTCCTACGGCTGAATAATATTCCGCAAAGGATAAGGGGAAGACATGAATTTGTGTGGCACGCCCACGAAACTCTGTTGCGACGTCTTTGGAAAGGCCCTTAGAATTACTACCCGTGACATAAACGTCCAGATTCTTATATGCCTTGAGTTCGTTCAGCATATCGTAGATGGATACTTCAATATCTCCAGCTTCCTGATCCACAACTTTCGTAGTGAGCTGAACTTCGTCGATAAATAGGTAGAACTTTTCGTCTTTCTTGTCCTGAATCAGACCTTCTACATATTCGCAAAGGGTAATGGGATTCCTGAATTTATAATAGCGGCGCTGATCCAGCTCGATTCTTAGAATATGATCTTCTGGAACATATTGAGAGAGGAGATAGTTAAAAAATAGGTCAAAAAGCAGGACAGACTTGCCGCATCTGCGTATCCCCGTGATGACTTTGATCTCACCATTCCACATACTATGGATCAGGCGGTTCATGTAGGAGTCTCGTTGAATCATATATTTTACCTCTTACTTAGGACAAATATGTCGTAACTTCTATATGAAATATGCCACATTCATTGAAAAAGCGCAAGATCATAAGGCGTTGAGCAAGCAGCGCATGGGGTTTATATTTCTCCTGATGCCTGGCTAGATGCTATGTATCTCTTGCACCTGCGCTGTACTCAGGCCGTATTCTCACATGAAAGCGCCTTGTTTTTCCATGATTTGACTGACCGGGAACCGAATCCCTATACAATTACCGTCAAAACTGGCTACAACCCCAGCCAGCTGACAGCGGACGGCATCAAAGTTTATACCATTAAGAAGAACCTGCACGGGATTGGAATTGTTACGATGAAAACCCCCTTTGGCAATCCTGTTTCGGTTTATAATGCGGAGCGTACCATCTGTGACCTAATCCGCAGCCGCCGGGGGATTGAGATTCAGACCTTACAAGATGCACTCAAGCAGTATACAAAAGGAAAGGATAAAGACTTGCAAAAGCTCATGCACTATGCACAAATATTCCATGTCGAAAATACGCTTCGCCCATATTTGGAGGTACTCTTATGATTAAGACTATCTTGGCGCTCTTTTGTGAGACCGACTGTCGGCAGTTCAAAGATTGGATCTGTAATCTTCCCTCTATGAACTGATCCACAATCTTTCCTTGGTATTTCTTTCCATTAGGGTATAATACCTAAATAAGTAAGGACGAGCAAAAGAGGGGAGAGAAGCATGAGTACAGAAAGTATAAGTCCAGAAAACATGGGTTCATACAACAATACACCAGCTCTGAGATTTAAAGGATGTGAAGGGGCGAGGGAAGAGAGGAAGCTGGGGGAGGTTGCTGAGCGTTTTAATCACTTGCGAATTCCCGTAGCATCCAATCTTCGAGTCCCAGGTAGAACTCCTTATTATGGACAAATGGAATTCAAGATTATGTAGAGGGTTATACGCATGATGGAGAATTTGTTTTGCTGGCGGAAGATGGAGCAAATGATCCCTTGAATTACCCTGTCACTTACGTTAATGTACAAATTTGGGTCAATAATCATGCCCATGTTCTACAGGGAAAGGACGATATCCTTGATAACCGATTTCTTGCCTTTGCGTTCAGTCAATTACGATTGGGATCACTTCTTGTGGGCGGAAGTCGTCCAAAATTAAATTCTGGGACCCTGGTTAATCTTGAGCTAAGATTTCCAACAATAGAAGAACAGAAGATAATTGGCTCGTTTTGCGCAGATCTCGACAGACTCATCTCCCTCCAAGAACAAAAACTTGAGAAGCTCCAATCCTTCAAGAAAGCCATGCTCATTAAGATGTTTCCGCAAAAGGGAAGCAGGGTTCTGGAGATACGATTTCGGGGCTTTGCAGAGCCGTGGGAGGAAAGAATGCTTGGAGAAATTGCTAGTAAAGTTGCTGAGAAAAATGTAGGCTTACAGTATCTGAGACATTTACAAACTCGGCAGAATATGGAATTATCAGCCAATGTGATTTTTTTGATAACGCTATCTCAAAAATCTCTAGTTTAAGTCAACAGAATCTTCATTTACTACAATTTTAAAGAATTTAAATTATGA
>ERZ1673752.2852-NODE-2852-length-17954-cov-11.970725_pt1 | contig 17954 bp, 9 predicted proteins | sample MGYA00580195_ERZ1673752 | MGnify/ENA primary metagenome ERZ1673752 (study PRJEB41218, sample SAMN15661744) | gut metagenome | host: Homo sapiens | place: Canada: London | collected 2015-08-20/2019-03-30 | study: EMG produced TPA metagenomics assembly of...
GATGAAGGAGAAGTGTCATCCTTTTTAGATTACTTAGATGACTTTATCTTCTTAATTGACGAGCCCACGAGGATTGTGGAAAGAGAAGAGGAACTTGCCCTCCAAAATGGCGAGAAGTTTGCCATCTTAATTGAAAACGGAGAAGTGACAAAGGCTCACGAAAAAACTTTTTACTCCTACAAAGATCTTGTAGATAAGCTAAATGAAGAGAGCCTTATAACTTTTAACGCCCTTCTAAAGCCACCTAAGTCCTTTAAGCCACAGGACATTGTAAATATAAAGGTTAAGAGCGTTACAAATTATATGTCCAAGATAAAACTCTTCAAAGAGGACTTGGACTACTATGAAAAAAATGACTTTAAGGTGATTCTTCTAGGCGCTACAGAAAAAAGAGCCAAGAGACTTTTTGACCACCTAGTAGAGCTTGGTTATTCGCCAGAACTTGCCAAGGACTTTGGCAGCTTTAAAGACTATGCCAATTTACTTGTAACCACAGGCGCCTTAAATGATGGCATAGAGTTTACTGATTCAAAAACTGTCTTTATAAATTATTCTGAAATCTACGGTTCTTTTTCTAAGAAGAAAAAAAATAAGCCTGCCAAGAAAAAATCATTAAACTTTGATGATTTAACTATTGGCGACTTTGTAGTTCACGAGGCACATGGAGTTGGCAAGTATGTGGGAACAACAAGGCTTGCCGTCTCTGGAATCCAAAGGGACTACATTGTCATTGAATATGGCGGCGAGGACAAATTATTTCTTCCAATTGAATCTCTTGACTCAATTTATAAGTATGTGCAAGAGGGCAAGAGAGAGCCAAAGGTTAATAAATTAAATTCCTTGGATTGGAAAAAGAAAAAGGCTCACGCCAAAAAATCCATTGACGACATGGCAGATGAGCTGATAAAACTTTATGCCACTCGTGAAAACACCAAGGGCTATGCCTTTAGCGAGGACTCTCAGTATCAAAGGGAGTTTGAAGACGCCTTTATCTATGAAGAGACAAGTGGACAGTTAACTTCTTCTGAAGAGATAAAAGAGGACATGGAAAAGCCTGTTCCCATGGATAGACTGCTCTGTGCCGATGTTGGTTATGGCAAGACTGAAGTTGCCCTTCGCGCTGCCTTTAAGGCAATCCTTGATGGCAAACAAGTGGCACTACTTGTTCCAACGACAATTCTTGCCCAACAACACTACAACACAATTAGGGAGAGGTTTAAAAATTTCCCAGTGGGCATTGGACTTTTGTCAAGATTTAGAAGTAAGAAGGACCAAAAAGCCGACCTTGAAGGCTTAAAAAATGGCAACATCGACATAATCGTGGGCACACACAGACTTCTTTCCAAGGATGTTCACTTTAAAGACTTGGGACTTTTAATAATAGATGAGGAGCAGAGGTTTGGAGTTCGCCACAAGGAAAAACTTAGGATGTTAAAGGAAAATGTAGACACTTTGACTTTAACGGCAACGCCAATACCAAGAACCCTACAAATGTCCATGATTGGCATAAGGGACATGTCTGTAATTGACGAGCCACCTGAGGAGAGATTTCCAGTTGAAACTTATGTCTTGGAGTACAACAATTTAATGGTTCGCGAGGCAATTTTAAAGGAAATCGAAAGAGGGGGACAAGTTTATTTCTTATACAACAAGGTTGCCAACATGGAAAATAAACTCTTGGAATTAAGAAAGCTTGTGCCAGAGGCGACTTTTGCCATGGCAAATGGTCAGATGAGTGAAAAAGCCTTGGAAGACACAATGATTGACTTTATAGAGGGAAATATTGATGTCTTAGTTTGCTCCACAATAATTGAGACGGGCATGGATGTTCCCAATGCCAATACAATGATTATTACGGACTCAAATCGCCTTGGTCTTTCACAACTTTATCAGCTTAGAGGTAGAATTGGCAGGTCATCGAGAATTGCCTACGCCTACTTCACCTACGACAGGTCAACTTCTATATCAGAAGTTGCACAAAAGAGGCTGCAAGCTATAAAGGAATTTACAGAGTTTGGGTCTGGCCACAAAATTGCAGAGAGAGACCTTGAAATAAGAGGGTCTGGCTCAATTTTAGGCTCAAGACAGTCAGGTCACATTGAAAAAATTGGATACGACTTATACATGAAGTATCTTAAAGATGCAATTATGAAGTTAAAGGGTCTTGAAGTGGAAGAAAAAGTTGACACGACAATTGATCTTAAGCTTGATTCCTTTATACCAAAAGAATACATTGAAGACGACAAGACAAGGCTTGAGATTTACAAAAAGATTTCCGTCATCGACACTGAAGAGGCTTACTCAGACTTAGTAGAAGAATTAATCGACAGATTTTCTGACTTCCCTGATGAAGTTTCAAACTTAATGGACATTGCCCTTTTAAAGAACAAGGCTCAAAAGGCAAGTGTAAAATCCATTACAGAGAGAAGGGGCGAGTACAGGATAAAAGTTGAGGGAGAAGTTTCCCTTGAAGCCATTATGGAAATGAACAATGAATTTGAAAATATTTCCTATTCCATGGGCGATGAAAATGAAATTGTCTTAAATAAATTAAAATATCCACTAGATGAACTTAAAAAACTTGTGACAATTTTGTATTTACACAAAAAGGACACAAAAACATCTAAAAAGTAGTGTATAATAAGGTTATTAATTAAAAATATGAATAAGGAGAGAAATATGAATTTTAAAAAATTTAGTAAATTAGCAGTAGCTATTGCCCTAGCTGGCACATTAGTTGCTTGTAGCGGGAAAAAAGAAGGAGTAGCAGCAACAGTTGGTGGAGTTGACATTCCAATGGAAGATTACTACAAATCTTATGCAGCAAGAGTTAACCAACTTACATCAATGTATGGTGAAGATGTTCTTGCAAACAAACAAGATGGAAAGAAATCTACTGACGAACTTTTAAGAGAACAAGCCATCACTGACTTAACTACTACTGAAGCTTTAAAACAAGATGCAGCAAAATCAAAAATCGAAGTTAGCGACGACGAAGTTAACAAGAAAATCGACGAAATTAAGGCACAACTTGGTGGAGAAGAAGCCTTTAAAAATTTCTTAAAACAAAATGGACTTCCAGAAGATTATGTTTTTGAAAACATGAAAAACCAAATGTTAGTTGGAAAGTGGACTCAAGCAAAAACTAAGGAATTAGAGCCAAGTGAAGAAGATGTAAAAAAATATTATGAAGACAACAAGGACAAATACTACAAGGCTAAGGCATCTCATATTTTAGTTGACGATTTAAAGGAAGCTAATGTTCTTAGAAAACAAATTCTAAAGGGAGAAGATTTTGCTAAGATTGCCAAAGAAAATTCAAAGGACACTGGATCTGCACAAAATGGTGGATCTCTTGGCGAATTTACAAATGGTCAAATGGTACAAGCCTTTGATGAACAAATTGCAAAGATGAAGGCAGGAGACATCTCTGAACCTATTCAAACTCAATTTGGTTACCATGTAATCAAGCTTGACGAAAAAAATCCTCGTGAATTTGATGAAGTTAAGGATGAAATAAAGCAAACTCTTCAACAAGAAAAGTTCAAAGAATACATTGAAAAGGTTAAAAAAGATGCAAAGATCAAAACTTATGTTAACACTTCAAAAGAAGTTGAACTTCCAGATGAATTTAAAAACTTTGGTAAAGTAGAAAAAGAAGGAGCTCCAAAGGCTGAAGAAGGAGCTAAGGAAAATGCCAAGGCTGAAAACAAGGCTGCAAACAAAACTGAAAATGCAGCAAAAGAAAATGCTAAAGCTGAAAACAAGGCAAAATAATAATTGAAAAATTTAAAATTTTAATTTATAATTTAAAACCTGTGCTGAAATTTATTAAAAATTATTTCAGCCAGGTTTTTTCTTTTGAAAATTTAAGAATTTATTAAAAGTTATATAAAAATGCCAAAGTTAAAAAATTTATTTATAAATCTGCTATAATAAAGTAAAAGGATTTCAGTAGCGAGGTGAAGTCATGAGCTTTTCATCTGAAGTTAAGGATGAGGTTGCAAAGATAAAAGTTGATAATTATGAAATAATTCTATCTGAACTTGCAGGCATAACTCCTATGTGTGGAGTTTTAAATTTTAAAAACAACAAAATTTCCATGGAATACATCACAGAAAACGCCTCAGTAGCACGAAGAGTCTTTACTTTTTTGAGAAGGTCCTTTGGATTTGTAGTTGAAGTAAAAAATGCAAAGTCCACTCAACTTAAAAAAAATGTATTTATTATTTATATATCTCAAGATGAGTCTTGCAGGTTGTTACTTGATGAGTTAAAATATATAAAGGGTGCAAGCGTATTTATGATTAATTATGCACCCACTGATCTCATAAAAACTGTGAATGAGAAAAAGGCCTACATCCGCGGTGCCTTTATGGGTTCAGGCTCCATTACAAATCCAGAAAAAGGATATCATTTGGAATTCGTCTCTGAAAACGAATCCAACGCAAACTTTTTGATGGGCGTAATTAATGATTTTGGATTTAATTCTAAAATAATTATGAGAAAGGAAAAGTACATAGTCTACATTAAGGACTCAGAACAAATTTCAGACTTTCTATCTCTCATTGGCGCTTATAATTCTGTTTTAAAATACGAAAACATTAGAGTTATAAAGGATATGAGAAATAATGTCAACAGAATTGTAAACTGTGAGACTGCAAACTTAAATAAAACTGTGAAGTCCTCCTATGACCAAGTGGAAGACATTAAGATAATAGATAGAGAGATTGGTTTAGATAATTTAGATGAGGATCTTAGAGCGGTGGCAATTTTAAGACTCAATAACAGGTCTATGAGCTTAAACGACATTGCAAATTCCCTGGATCCCAAAGTATCGAAGTCCACTGTTAATTATAGATTTAAAAAAATTAGGAAAATTGCTAACAAGTTGAGGGGTGTATGAAATGACAAGTAAAAAAGTTGTACTTAATAATAATGATGGGCTTCACGCCAGGGCTGCTGCACTTTTTGTTAGAGAGGCAAATAAGTTTGCATCTGACATAAATTTAGAGGCACATGGCGATAAGGTTAATGGAAAGAGTATTATTGGCATTATGTCTCTGGGTGCTTTTTCTGGCGAAGAGATTGTCATTGAGGCTGAAGGCGCTGATGAAGAAGAAGCTGTTGAAAAACTAGCTCACATTGTTGAAAAAGAATTTATAAATCTTTAATAAATATTTTACTTTTTAGAGTTTTGCTTTGTCGAAACTCTTTTTTCATGTCCTTTTATTTGTTTCCTGGCTTTGATAAAATATAGGAAGGATTAACTATGCCTTATTTTAAAAATTTGCCAATTAAACTTAAGGCATTGAGAATTAAAAATTAAGGACGATTTTTTAAGAATAGATTAAAGGATGATTCTATGAATAAATTTGTGCATTTGCACCTCCACAGCGAGTACTCCCTATTAGATGGGTCAACGAGAATAAATCTCTTGCCAAAGCGAGTTAAAGAACTTGGCATGGATGCCGTTGCCTTAACTGATCACGGCAATATGTATGGCGCCATTGCCTTTTATAAGGCCTGCAAGGATGCAGGTGTAAAACCAATTTTGGGTTGCGAAGTTTATGTTTCTGAAAAGGACATGACTATAAAGGACAAGACCAACAAGAGGTTTCACCTAATTCTCTTGGCAGAGAACAATGAAGGCTTCAAAAATATTATGAAAATAGTCTCTATAGCTTTTGTTGATGGATATTATTACAAGCCTAGAGTTGACAAGGAAGTTTTGAAAAAATATGCCAAGGGCATAATTGCCACATCAGCTTGCCTTGGTGGCGAAGTGCAAAGATTTATCTTAGATAGGGACCTAGAGGCTGCAAGAGCTGCTGCCCTTGAATACAGAGAAATTTTTGGCGAAAATAATTTTTTCTTGGAGCTTCAAGACCATGGCATGCCAGACCAGGCTCGAGTAAATCGGGAGCTTGTAAAATTATCAGAGGACTTAAATATTCCACTTACAGCATCAAATGATGTTCACTACTTAAATAAAGATGATGCCAAGAGTCACGATGTCCTCTTGTGTATTCAAATGGGCAAGACAATTAAGGAAGAAAATAGGATGAAGTTCCCCTCAGATGAATTTTATTTAAAATCGCCTGACGAAATGGCGGCACTTTTCCCAGACAACAAAGATGCCCTTGAAAATACAGTAAAAATTGCTGATAGATGTAATGTTGAAATAAAATTTCACGAGCAACATTTGCCTGAGTTTACTGTGCCAGAGGGCTACACCCACCAAGGCTATTTAAAAAAACTTGCCACTGATGGTATGTATGCTCGCTACGAAAATGTTACTGATGAGATAAAAGAAAGATTTGATTTTGAATTTAATACCATAAAAAATATGGGCTTCGTGGATTACTTTTTAATAGTATGGGACTTTATCAGGTACGCCAGAAAACACGAAATTCAAGTTGGACCGGGAAGAGGTTCAGCGGCAGGCAGCCTAATTTCATTTTGCCTGGGCATAACAGATGTTGACCCCCTAAAGTTTGACCTCCTCTTCGAAAGATTTTTAAATCCAGAGAGAGTTTCCATGCCCGATATTGACATCGACTTCTGCTATGAAAGGCGTGAAGAAGTTATTGAATATGTCAACAGAAAGTACGGCGACTCCCATGTTGCCCAAATCGTAACCTTTGGTACCATGGCGGCAAGAAATGCCCTAAGAGATGTGGGTCGTGCTCTTGACATGTCCTATGCCAAGGTGGACTACATTGCCAAGCAAGTTCCACAGGCAATCAACATGACTATAGAAAAGGCTCTGGATATTTCTGAAAGCTTTAAGGGAATTTATGACACAGAAGAAGACTCAAGATTCTTAATTGACATGGCACTAAAGCTTGAGGGACTGCCAAGGCACACATCAACTCATGCAGCTGGTGTTGTCATTTCAAAGGACGAGCTGACAGAGTATGTGCCCCTAACTCGTAATGACAAGATAATTGCAACTCAGTTTAACATGATTGAGCTTGAAGAGCTTGGTCTTTTAAAGATGGACTTCTTGGGACTTAGGACCCTAACTGTCATTCGCGATGCAATAAATTTAATAAGAGAAAAGGAAGGCAAGACTATTTCCTTTGAAAAGTTTGACTACAACGACCCCGATGTCCTAAAGATGTTTGCAAGGTCAGAAACTCTTGGCGTCTTTCAATTTGAATCCTCTGGCATGAGAGCTTTCTTAAAGGAATTAAAGCCAGACGAATTTTCTGATTTAGTTGCAGCTAATGCCCTCTTTAGGCCGGGACCAATGAAGCAAATTCCAAAATTTGTATCATCAAAGCATGACAAGAGCAAAATTTCTTACCTTCATCCAAAGCTTGAGCCAATCCTAAAGTCTACTTACGGCTGTATTGTCTACCAAGAACAGGTAATGCAAATCGTTCAACAAATTGGTGGCTACTCTCTTGGCAGGGCAGACATAGTAAGGCGTGCCATTTCCAAGAAAAAGATGAAGGTCATGGAAGAGGAAAGGCAGAACTTTATCTACGGCAACCCAGCCGAAGGAGTCTGCGGTGCCATTGCCAATGGAGTTGACGAAAAGGCTGCCAACGAAATTTATGATTTGATTATAGACTTCGCCGACTACGCCTTTAACAAGTCTCACTCTGTTGCCTATTCAGTAGTTGCTTACAGGACTGCTTGGCTAAAATATTATTATCCAAGAGAATTTATGGCGGCACAAATTTCAACTTACACCAATGACATCAAGCAAGTAAGTCTCTACATCGAAGAGATAAAGAGGCTGGGCATAGAAATTTTACCACCAAATATAAATTATTCCTTTAAAAACTTTACTGTTGAAGGAGATAAAATTCGCTTTGGACTAAAGGCAGTGAAAAATGTTGGCGACAACTTAATTGATTTAATTGTCAAGGGAAGGGAAAAGGGCGAATATAAATCCTTAAAGGACTTTGTCGATAGAATCAATGCCATTGACAAGTCTGTCCTTAATAAGAGGGCGGTTGAATCCCTAATAAGGTGTGGAGCCATGGATGATTTTGAGGGCAACAGGGCACAGTACCTTGCCATTTACGAGTCAGTCCTTTCATCTTCATCTAATACTGCAAAGAGCAATGTCTTGGGACAATTTTCTCTCTTTGAAGAGGCAGCCTTCCACGAAGATTTGCCTGTCCTAAAAGACTTTAGGCAAAAGGACAAGCTTGACATGGAAAAGGAAGTCATTGGCATGTATATCTCTGGTCATCCCCTTGACCCCTATAGAGAAATAATTGAGAAGTCCACAAATATTAACACCAACCAAATTTTTGAAAAGTACAGAGAAAATCTCTTGAGAAATAGCAAGGTAAAAGTGGGGGGCATTTTAAAGTCCAAAAAAACTATGATTACAAAAAACAACAAGATGATGGCTTTTGCAGCCCTAGAAGACCTCTTTGGGACAATTGAACTTGTAATTTTCCCAAATGTCTTTTCAAGATACAAGGACTTAATTGAAGATGAAAATGTAGTCTTCGTTGAGGGACACTTTCAAGAGTCAGAAGTTGAAGAACCAAAAATTTTAGTTGATGCCCTATCAAGGATTAAGATGCCCACAAAAAACAAGTTATACATCTCCATTGACTCCATGAAAAATGAAAGGCTTGGCGAAATGAAAAATATTTTAAGAGAATATGAAGGCAGCACGCCAGTAGTCTTTTTCGAAGAAGAGACGAGAAGGGCCTATGGAACGGAATCAAACTTGTGGATTGATGCTACATCCTTTACAGAGATACAAGATAAATTGGCAGTCATTACTAAGAGTAGAGAAAAAATTATTTTAAAGTAGGTGCGTATGAGAATTGCAATTTTAACAAGTGGCGGCGATGCTCCAGGCATGAATGCCGCAATAAGAGCAGTGACTAGGACTTCAATATACGAAGGAATAGAAGTTTTTGGCATAAGTGGAGGCTATGAAGGCTTAATCGATGCCAAGTTTGAAAAATTAGTTCAGTCTTCTGTTGCCGACATCATTCAAAGAGGTGGAACAATTTTATCCACTTCAAGGTCGGAAAGATTTATGACAGAAGAGGGACTGGAGAAGGCAATTTCTTCCCTAAAAATTTTTGAAATTGATGCCCTAATTGTTCTTGGAGGCGACGGAAGCCTTCGCGGTGCAAAAATGTTGAGGGACCGCGGCATAAATGTCATTGGCATTCCCTGCTCCATTGACAACGACCTTGCCTACACAGATTTTACCATTGGCTTTATGACGGCAGTGGAAACTGTAACTGAAGCAGTAAGTCACATTAGGGACACAACAGAAGCCCATGGTCGTGCCAATGTGGTTGAAGTAATGGGCAGAGACTGCGGCGACATTGCCCTTTACTCTGGAGTTTCCTCTGGAGCTGAGTCCATTATCGTTCCAGAAATCCCCCTAGACATAAATGAAATTGCAGAGAAGGCAATTATGGGCAAGAACAGGGGCAAAAAGCATCACATAATTTTAATGGCTGAAGGCTGTGGATCTGCCTTTGACTTTGCAGAAGAATTTCAAAAGCTTACAGGCATAGACACAAGAGTAACTGTCCTTGGCTACATCCAAAGGGGAGGAGCCCCAAGTATCTTCGACAGAATTTTGGCATCAGAACTTGGCTACTTGGCAGTTAAAGAAGCTAAGGCTGGCAGGTCTCTTGCCCTTGGCTTTAAAGATGGCAAGGCAATATCCAGGGACTTTGACGAAATTTTTGAAGTTAAAAAAGTTTTTAGACAAGATCTTTTAGATATACTAAAAACTGTTTCTATATGAGGTGATTTATGAAAAAGACAAAAATTGTTGCCACAATTGGACCTGCCAGTGAAAGTGAAGAAGTTTTAAGAAAATTATTCACAGAGGGCGTCAATGTTGCAAGACTAAATTTTTCTCACGGAAGCCATCAAGAGCACAAGCTAAAAATTGACAGAATAAAAAAATTAAGAAGGGAAATGGACCTTCCCATTGGCATAATGCTTGACACCAAGGGACCAGAAATTAGGCTGGGAGATATTGATGGAGAAGTCCTTCTTCAAAGTGGCGAAGAATTTATTTTAACTAACAAGGATTTACTTGGAAATGAAAAAATTGCCAGCATCTCCTACAAGGACCTCTACAAGGATGTGAGAGTGGGCGGCAAAATTTTAATCGACGACGGGCTTGTGGAGCTTCTTATAAAAGAAATTCGCGGAGAGGAAATTATTACAGAAGTGGAAAATTCTGGCGCCATTTCATCTCACAAGGGAGTTAATGTGCCTGGCGCCAACTTAAATCTGCCAGCCCTAACAGAAAGAGACATTGAAGATATAAAATTTGGCATAAAGGAAGATATTGACTTTATAGCCGCATCCTTTGTAAGGTCCAGAGAAGATGTCCTTGCCATAAGAAAGGTTTTGGAAGAAGAGAGGGACTACACCACAAAAATTATTTCCAAGATTGAATCCCAAAGGGCAGTGGATTTAATTGACGAGATAATAGAAGTTTCTGACGGAATAATGGTTGCCAGGGGAGATTTGGGCGTTGAAATCGAGACAGAAGCTGTGCCAATTGTGCAAAAGGAAATTATAAAAAAATGCAACATTGTTGGCAAGACTGTAATCACTGCAACGCAAATGCTTGACTCCATGATTAGAAATCCAAGGCCAACTCGTGCAGAGACAAATGATGTTGCCAATGCAGTTCTTGATGGCACGAGTGCCGTCATGCTCTCAGGAGAAACTGCCAGCGGCAAATACCCCCTTGAAGCCGTTGTGACAATGAGAAAAATTTTGGAGTACACAGAAAATACTATTGACCACGAGGAGATTTTGGAAAATAGAATTAGAGATGTGGAAAAATCCATGACTAACTCCATAGGAAGATCTGCCTGCGTAATTGCAAGAGACCTTGGAGCTCAGGCTATAATCACAGCCACAACTTCAGGCAACACTTCAAGAGCCATTGCAAAATTTAGGCCAGAGACTCCAATAATTGCATCAACGCCCTTTGAAAAAATTAAAAATCAACTAAGCCTTGTCTGGGGCATCTCTCCTGTAAAAGTTTTAAACTTCAAGGACACGGACAACTTAATTGACGCATCAATGGAGATTGCAGTGTCAAAGGGCTTTATAAAGTCTGGCGACTTAGTTGTCTTAACAGCAGGAGTGCCTGCAGGCATTGCCGGTTCAACTAACCTTCTAAAAATCGAAAGTGTTTCAGAAATTTTGGGCAGAGGAACTCCCATAGGCAAGAAGAAAAAGAAGGCGAGAGCCATAGTTGCAAAGACAATTGAAGACTTGGAAGATGGCTTCAAGACCAAGGACATCATAGTCTGCCAGGGAACTGACGGCAGGATGATTCCTTACATGGAAAAATCTTCTGGCTTTATAACAGAAGAGGCAGGCTTCACATCTAATGGAGCAGTGGCGGCAATTTCTCTCGGCAAAACTGCCATAGTTGGGGTAAAAGATATTACAGAAAAAATAAAAACTGGCGACATTATAACTATTGACCCAGTAGATGGAACTGTTAGAAGATAAAAATTTAAAAAATTCCAATAAAAAAAGACCTAAGTGATTATTAAAAATTATCACTAAATAGGTCTTTTATTTTTGTGTAGTTAATTCTCTTAAAACTTTCTTCTCTGTCCCTTAAGTTTGAGTTAAAGCTTTCAAATTTTACCTTGAACTTTTTCGATTCCGACATCAATTTTAAATTGGACAAACGCTCTGACTCGTTGAGATAATTAAAATAGTTGTCGCTTCTAACTTTTAGGGCCAAGTAAATTTTTTCCAAGCTCTTAGAAAGTCCAAGAAGGTGATTTAAAGTTAAAATAAGGTCCATGGCGAAGAAGGCAGTAAATACTATGGCTAGTGAGTCAATAACTCTGTCTTCAGCAGCTGATAAAAATAAGAGCATGACTGGAGTAAAATGCTTGACTATAATAATATTAGCCATGCCAAAAACTATAAGGCCATATAGGCAAACTCTACTTTTAATTTGGAAGGGATAGGCGCTGTAGTCCCACCATCTTTGGTGAAAAAATCTCTCCAAAAAATATCCTATGATGTACTCAATGGTGCAGGATAAAAGTGCAGAGTAAATAAAAATGTAAAGGCTTGAGTCAAAATTTTTAAGCATCAAGTAAGATATGCTTGCGCCAATGCCATAGATGGGGCAGGCTGGCCCAATCAAAAAGCCTCGGTTATAAAATCTATCTAGCTCAATAGTGGAGCAGGGGAAGCTCTCCCAGCACCAGCCAATAAAGGAGTAGATAAAAAATATTAGATATAATTCTGAAATTCTCATAAATTTTCTAAACCCACTTTCACAAATCTTGACGAAAGAGTTTCCACAGCAGAAACATACTTGTCAGAGTAAGTTACAATCCAAGATTCCAGGTACATTGGGGGAAGAATAGTTAGGGGGAACATGTGCTTTATTATAATGTCTCTCTCAAGGCGATTTAAATTTATTTCACTTTTAGCATTCTTATAAGCCTTCATGGGATGAGTAAAGCCATGAATCCACCTTTCCCTCTTGCCATCGTGCCAATCGTAGAGGAAGTAGTCGTGAAGAAGGGCGCCCCTTATCATGGAGTCCATGTCCACTTTTAAATTATATTTTTCTGCAATTTCAATGGATTTTTTTGCAACAGAAATAACATGAGTGTAGACAGAAGTGTTGCCATGTTGTATGAAGTTTTTTGTTTCATCAAATCGCGTGTTCTCACTTAAGAAGGCGATGATCTCTTCAAGTTTTTCTTTGTTATTCATAAATTCTCCTCAGTCTTATTCTAATTTATAAAAGTAAAAATTTTTCAAAGTTTTTGTTAAATTTTTAAAACATTTAAAATTTTTTGATTCTTAATTTTTTGAATTAAATATTTTTTGCAAAAAAATAAAAGCCATATCTCTATGACTTTTATATTTTACTAAAATTTTGTTTCAATGTAAATTCTCTTTTCGCCTTCTGTCAAAATATCTGTGACTTCTAAGAGCTTTGCACTTTCCTTGTCAACAGTTAATAAAGAACTTGCCTTTTCAAAGTTTGATGAACTTAGAGAATATCTCTCTGCAATTTTTTTAATTTCATCTGGGTTTTTAATTGTAAATTCGTATGTGACCTTGTCCTTCCTCTTTAGGATTGTTGGATTAGTCTTTACCATATTTAAAAATTCAGATAGGTTTTCTCTTGTAAGTGATTTTTTAATATCATCAAGTGAATAATTTTCATCTAAAGGCTTTTTAGTTTTAAGGTCTTCAAGCTTGATGTTTATCTTTTCACTTGCAAGATCCCAAGGATTTTCGCCTAGGGCTTTTATAATGTGGCTGTACTTTTCGTTAGTAGAAGTAATTTTTTGTGCTTGTGATTTTTCCACTGGCTTTTCAATATTTTCTTTAGCTTCAGTCTTGACTTCAACTTTATCAACCTTAGGCTCTACTTTTTTCACAGGCTCATTAACTTTTGCCTTAGCCTCTTCTATTTTTGGTTCAACCTTTTCTACTGGCTTTTCAATCTTTTCAGCCTTAGCTTGAGTTTTTTCTGGAGCCTTTTCAGTTTTCGCTTCAGATTTTTCTGCTGGTTTTACACTTTCTTTTTTAGTGTCAGGCTTTGCTTGGACTTTATCAACCTTAGGTTCAAGCTTTTTCACAGGTTCATTAACTTTTGCCTTAGCCTCTTCTATTTTTGGCTCAACTTTTTCAGCCTTAGCTTCAACTTTTTTATCATCAATTTTTCTAGCAGGAGCTTTCTTTTCTTCTTCAGCTTCTGTCCTTCTCTTTTCTCTTCTCTTTTTGCCACGATCCTTTTTCCTAGAACCATCGTATTTTTGTTCTTCTCTTACTTCAAAAGATTTTTCAGAATCTTCAAGGTTTTTAAGATCTTCTGCCTTATGTAGCTTTTCATCAGCTGGCTTTTCTCTACTTTCCATAGATTTTTCGATAGCAGGAGTATTTTTGCCTTGATTCTTTTTCCATAGGATAAAGCAAAGAATTACAATAATGGCAACAACTATTACACCGCCCATAATAAACACCTCCAATTAAGTTATATTATACCACTTATATACAAAATAACCACTTTAATTAGATAAAAAATTAATTTAATTTAGAAAAAGAGACAGAAAAATTTTTCTATTTAAAATCAATGACACTTTAACCCTGTAAACGAAAAAAATATTGAGGCAAAGCTATTGTTATAAATATTATAAAGTGCTAAAATGAAGCTAGTAGAATAGCCACTTGTGTACCATTTGAGTACATTAAGTTACTTTTGTTTTTAGGATTTTTTATAATAATTATTATAGGAAATTTATAATAACATCATAAAAATCATTAGTAAATTTTGCAAAAACAAAAATATGATGAAAATTAAAAAATTTCTTGAATAATTATATTGTAAAAAATTTCTAAAAATAAAATTTTTCGGCATATAATATTTGCTAAATATAAAATGAGCAAATATTAAAAATTAAAAATAGGAGGAAGTATATGAGACGAGGACTGTGCAAAAGAATAATTGCATGGGTTTTGCTAATTGTCATGCTTGTAGGCGAAATGCCCTATGGCGTTATGGCAAGAAGTGAGACTGATTTGAAAGAATTTCTAACAGAAGTTGTCTTGACAGACGACAAGGGAAACAAAATTCCCGAAGAAAATGGCAAGTTAAAAATTGAAAAGGGAGACACCTACAAACTCTCCATGACCTTTTCGGAAACACAAGACCATCAATTCCCAGATAAGGGCGAAGAGTTGACTTACACTATCCCTAAGGGCCTAGAAATGGTGGGGGGGGGCATAAAGACCTTTGACATCAGAGTTACCTACAACGGAGCAGGCGGAGTGCCTCAAACAGTTACAGTTAAAGATAATACATACGAGATTAAAGGCGGAGTTTTAACTGTAAAATTTAATACACAAGACCCCAATTATGACAAACTAAAGGGTTCAGATAATGTTACATTTACAATAAATAACGATTTTAAGGTAACGGAAGAGATAACGGAAATTGCCTTTAGCGATGAGATTAAGAAGGAAACTTTTGTTGTAGATGAAAAACCAGATAATCCAAAACCTCCAGATCCTCCGACACCGCCGGAAGACAAAAAACCGAGTTTTAAGATTAGTTTATCTTCCAAGTATGGTCGTGAAGAAAACAAGGAAGGTAAGGTAAAATTCATCCTCAATATTTCTGCCAACAATCAAGACAAAGACTTGACAAATGTAAGGATAGAAGACCTTCAACTTGGTGAAGTCTTAAGTCTCGACAAAGATTCTTTTGTTGTCAAGGGAACCTATGGTGGAGAGGTTTCTAATCACAGTCTTACTTTTACAGATGAGGGCAATCGCACCACTGGATTTAAGATAAACTTTCCAAGTATCAAAAAAGATGAGACGACAAGCATTACTGTAGAATTTACAGCAACAGTGGACTATGAAAAAATCCATGGCAAGGAAGCAGGAAAAGATGAGACCCTCCATAAGGCGAGTGTAACTTGTGATGAGGCGGAAAAAGTTGAGGAAGCAACAACCTATGTTATCATTCCTTATTTTGATATAGAATTAATAAACCCTGAGGACGAAGAACAGGACAAGAGTCCAAGGAAAATAACTTGGCGTCCTTACGGAGATGGAACAACTTGTCCAACTGTTTGGCCTGTAAAACATCTTCAAATCAAACTCAATGAATTTTTCCATAGAGATATGGCAAATGCCACGATTCATGGTATTTTTGCTGCAGGCGAAGGAAAAGCTGCTTTAGGATTTTACGCAGACAATCTTCCTGTGAATATAAAAGGTCTTAAAGTGGTGGGCAAGAATCAAGCTGGAGAGATCGTAAAAGATTATACGGTTTCAATGAGTGAGATTCAAAGAACGGAAACAGCTCAAAAATTAAATCGTTGGACCTATACTTTTCCACAAGATGCCGGTAAGCTCTATTATGAAATAGACTATGAATATTATCCTGTAAGTTTATGGTGGTATAAAAATACTTTCTTTGGTGGTGACGGGATCACCGTCGATCGAACAAATGTGGATGGTACCGTAGACGGTGGTCAAAATGCCTATATGGAGATCATTATTGTAAATAAAGAGAAGCCAAAAGAAGAGTTAGATATAGAAGTCCTTAAGCCAACTGTAGATTGGGAAAATTGGCGAATCAAGTGGGAAAGCATCGCCACAGTCCCTTCATGCTATGAAGTTGGAGGAGCAGAAGTTAATTTTTATGCTCGACATAATCTTCCTTATATTGCAGGAAAAAGAGATCGCATACAAGAAGGTACGATTCGTGTTTATGAGGAAGTTAAAAATGGTGGGACATCGACTTGGAAAAAAATTGATCCCGAGAAGGAGAGATTTAAATACGTACACATGTCCTATGGGGGAAGTGAAAGTGACGAGATAACATTTGAATATAAGAACAGTGAGGGAGAATGGAAAAGCGGATTTTATCCTAAAGCAGGTAAGCATAGCTACAAAATTACTTTTGAGACGGACTTCAACGATTATTTGGAACATAATTTCATAGAAAGTTACAATTATGAAGATCATGGTCTTGCTACCACGATCAGATGTGGCAACCTCCAAAAAAGTAAGGAATATAAGGATTATATAGAAAAAGATAGCTTCGTTAGATACTATCCTGAAAGAATGTCATTAAGAACAGATAATTATGACTGGAATAAATTTGATAATTTTCTTATGACGGGAGGACGTTTATATATTCAAAACTTCCCGACAGATCAAGCGAGAGATATTGCCATCAGTCTAGATAAAGATATCTTTGAGCTTGGAAAAGATAAAGATGGAAAATTCCAAATGCTTTTGCGTGGTGGAATTTCACTGAATGGTACTGGATATTCCACAGAAGATGTCACAGTGGATGTTACGGAGACAGAGGAAGGTTATGTGGCACATATTAAAAACTGGCCAACAACATGGAAGACTGCCCCACCAAATGGTGAAAATCCTAGCTACTATTATCTTCGTTTCCCTTATAAGATCAAGAAAAATCCTAATGATGACAAATTATATGTGGATGAATTTTATAAGAAAGCTTTAGAAGATCCAGATGGTAAAGTTTATCTAAAATCAGTTGCAAGCACACCGAGTGAAAAGTGGAAGCTGGATCCGAGACAAAGCCGTAGCGAAACTATCATATCTAATGAACTTGTAAAGGAAAAAACTTACAAGGCGCAAACAAAAACTGTAAGCACTCAAAAGGATGATAATGGCAACACCATTGCCAATTATAGACTGATAGTCAACCAAAGTGGAACGGACTATCTCCCAGAAGATGACTTTTTGATTTTGGAAGATACTATGTCTCCTAATATGTCTCTTGTCTATGGAAGCTTAAAATTCCACAACATAAAGACAGACAAAGATGACAATTTGAAGTGGACTTATGATTCCAATACAAAAGTATTAAAGGCAAATATACCTGATGGAGTTCCTTATAAAGTAACTTATACTTGCCTTATAACAGGAACAGGAAGGCAAACCTTGAGCAATACGGCGACAATTTCCGGTCAGGGCAAAGTTACAAGTACAAGAACAGAGACTGTTTCATCAGATACTACAGGCAGTGCAACAATTCCATTTATTACAATTCAAAAAGTCGATAAGGACGCTTATCAAATTCCACTTGCTGGTGCAGAATTTAAACTTTATGAAAAAGTTGGAAGCGATTGGAAGCCTGTTCAAAAAGATGGTGCAGATGTAGCAAACTATATAACAGATGACAGTGGTAAGGCCATTATAGTTGCCGAACAAGATAAAGACGGCTGGGCTTTGCAATACGACAAGGAATATGCTGTAAAAGAAGTCAAGGCTCCTGAAGGTTATTATATAAATAAGGACTTCCATCCATTTACTTTGAAAAAAGAACCAACAGAGGGAAATAATTTTTATACTTTAGGTCAAATTAAAATTATTGAAGATGAAATGATCACTTGTCCTTATAATTTAAGTGCGACAAAAATTTTGAAGGATACTAA